>Ga0031655_10000671_pt1 | contig 21335 bp, 15 predicted proteins | sample FrelakmetHBP12HB_FD_55187 | JGI IMG/M metagenome (GOLD analysis project Ga0031655, IMG submission 55187) | Freshwater lake sediment microbial communities from the University of Notre Dame, USA, for methane emissions studies -HBP12 HB | ecosystem: Environmental > Aquatic > Freshwater > Lake >... | reverse complement strand
GAGACCTCTCGCGATTTTGGGACCGCCTTACGCGGACGCTGTCGCGTCCATCCGTCAGGCTACGCCTGCCGGGTGAGCTACGCTGGTCTCTGTTCTGCAGCGAGCTTGCTCCACAGAGCCCTGCTTGCTCACAGGCGTACGGCTTAGTCTGCATGGGGCAGTCCCATCAGGTCCTTCATTGGCATCGGAGGCTCTCTCGGCCCCAGCCTGAGCCGTCCGATCGTGGCCGAGTCCGAGACGGCGTCGCAGGTTTGCCTGCAGAGCCGGCTCGGATGAAGGACACCCTTGGGGGCGCAGCTTCCAAGGCACGGCGCAGCCGTGGATCAGACGGCGGCCCCACGAATGCTACAGACGCCCCGACCCCGCATCAGCGTTCGTGGGTTTCGTGTGGTTCGTGGTTCAAAGAGCACTTTCCACGTTCTCGCCGCGCTGTCCTGGCCGCAATGCATTGGTTCTTGATCCTTGCATTGCTACGTCCGCCCTCGCAGGGCGACATCCGCCCATCCATACCCGTGTCCGCGGAAATCAGCGAAATCAGCGGCAAAGAGATCAGTTCGATTCGACTGAAGGATCAGTACCCAGACACGCGACTGCGCAGGAGCGGTCATGCACCGTGGCTGCTGTCTGTCCTTTCAATGCAGCGGCCTACGTGATATAATGAATACTCGATACGCCGAGGCCACTCCGCGATCGGCCAAGGTATATGTACAGACCTCATGCGTCGGATAGGGGTGAACATGAAGATCTCTCTCGCTCTCTTGTGTCTGGTTCCGTGCCTTGCTGCGCACGCGGCCATCACCGTCAATGGGTTACAGGACAAGACCCGCTATTATGACACGGTCACGTTCACCGTGGTGGCCCAGGCCGGCTACAACACGACGGCTGCCGTTGACGGCCAGTCGGTGGCTGTTGGGGTGCCGGTCACTGTAGACAGCATACAGTATCACGAACTCGTCGTTGCGAGGCACCCCACGGGCGGCGGTGCAGCGGAGACACTACGGATTCGATTCATCGTCCGCAACTCCGAACGCATCTCTACAGAGGACGGCATCCCGAGCTTCACGCCACCCCCGGCAGTCCCCGACGCGCCCTCGGCCTTTGCCGATGCGACACTGACCCTGGTTGCGCCGGCCGAGTATCCCAAAGGCCTGGCTGTGCCGGTGGTCGGTTTTCTGCGAGATGGCTCCGGAGATCCCCTATGGCTCAATGGCACCGTGCGATCATCTCACTTTGCATCTGCACCGCTATCGCTGCATCGCGGCTGGGGCTCTGTGCTGCTGGCCGGCATCACTGCGGCCGGTGACTACTCGTACGACGGCCAGATGGCGTCACTGGACGTCAATACGCCCATCCACATCGAAGACCGCACCACGTGGACGACCAAGAGCGGCACGCTCGGCTCCGAGAATTGGGGCACCGGCGCCCGTATCCACATCACCGGCAGCCTGACGATCCGTTCGGGGGCCACATTGAAAATCGGTGCTGGCAGCGTGGTCAAGTTGGCCCCCGGAGCGGAGATCATTGTGGATGGCGGCATCCTGAACGTCTCCGGAACCCTGTCACAGCCGGTCGTGTTCACGCCCCAGTCGCCTTCCCAGCCGTGGGGTGGTATCCAGCTCAAGAGCACAACCGGTTCACGCCTCACTGCCACGGGTGCCATCTTCACGGGCAGCGGTGCAGATCAGACGTGGTTCAACACCCACTCCGGCTACACCATGCATCGCCGGGAGGAGGCATGTGTGCTGGTGGACAAGGGTGCGCAGGCCATACTGACCCACTGCTTCCTGGTGCAACTGGCCGGTCAGGCCTTCAACACCATGAGCGGCGTGCTCAGTCTCACTGACTGCCTCGTTCAGCACGCCACCACGGGCGGCCAGTTGAACGGCGGCACCTTCACCGCTCTGCGCTGCGGCCTATTGGAGTTCCCAGACGCCACGACCAACTTCGTGGACGGCGACAACGACGGCCTCTATCTGGTCCCAGGCACCGGGAACCTGTATACCCTGGAGCGATGCATGGTCGCCTCGACCAAGGACGACGGTCTCGATTCCTGCGCAGGCCGGATCACAGTACAGCGATGCTGGATCGAGAACTGCTTCCACGAAGGCTTCTCGCCCTCTGTAACGGGGCACAATTCGCAGAGCCAGGACACCGTGTTCTTCCACTGTGGGCAGGGACTGGAGCAAGGCTACGGCGGTCCTGTGGTCGCCGCGGACCACTGCCTGATGCTGGGTTGCATGGTGGGCATTCGCAGCGGTGACAACTACGGATCGCCCACGTTCACCGACTACAGCGGGCACATCACTGCGAGGAACTGCCTGAGCCTGTACAATGGATTCCACGACGTGTGGGGCTACGAGTGGAACTCGTGGACCTATCGCACGGATCGGATGACCATAGAAGGCAACCATCTCACCCAGCTCACCAGCCTTCATCCGACCAACACCATCTGGGATCCAGTCCTGGACGGCGAACTGCTCAAGGCCTTCATGCCTGTGGCCGACAGCAACGTCGGGGTTGCCATCACAGGCCTGCCGACCCGGTCGTCCCTCGACGAGTACCCCTCGACCTTCGACGTCCGCCTAAGCACCTTCAGCTCAAGGCCCGTCAGCGTAGCGTTTGTACTGTTCGGCACAACCGCACCACCCGCCTCGCAGCGCATTGCGGTGGCCGCGGGCACCGTCCTGTTCGACCCCGGCCAGACCTACAGGGTCCTGACCCTGCCTCTGCCCACCAGTCCGGCCTTTGCCCTCGTGCGACTGGTGCTCAGCCAACCACAGAACGCGGAGGTGACCGGCGATGACCTCGAGTTCGTCGCCACTGCGGGAGCCCCGCCCGATGCGGTCCTGATCCCCAAAGGGGCCTCGGACTGGATGTACCAGGCCTTGCGAGCAGAGCCCAGCGGCAACTGGCGAGGTCTGGACTACGTAGAGACCGGCTGGGTCCAGAATCGGACTGCGCCTATCGGCTTCGGCGACATCGGCGCAGCGGGCGCGTACGTCACCCTGAACACGGTCCTCGGCGCAACGGAGCAAGGCCCATCCACAGACCGCACCCGGACCGTGTATTTCCGCCGGCACTTCCAGGTGGCGGACGTCAATGCCGTGCGATCGCTGTCCCTGAGCCTCATGCGAGACGATGGCGCAGTGGTCTACCTCAACGGCAACCAGGTCGGACGCACCAACATCGACAGTGGAATCTCCGAGGGCGGCTTCATCGGCTACTCCACCCTGGCCACAGGGACGATCGACGGCGCACAGGAATCCGCCTTCGCCCTGATGCCGGTCGGCGAGGACCTGGTCCGCGACCTGGTCGCGGGCGACAACGTCATTGCAGTGGAAGTCCATCAGTCCCAGGCGAATTCCAGCGATCTGGTCCTGGATCTCGAGCTCATCGCGAGCTTCTACCCCCCGTTGCAGTGATGACTGTCACTACCGTCATTAGCGACGCCCACCAGCTCGCCAGCGGACTAACCAGAACCTCCCCGTTCTCGGACCAGGTGCACCACCCCAGTTGCGCGGGCCGGGGAGTTGGGGATTGGAATCTCCTCTGAGAACCACAGATGAACATTGCTTCACTCCGATCGCTACCAACAGCCCATCCAGGTCCCATTCGCACGAACCTAGGCGGAACCTGCGCCTTGTTGTAGCCCCAGGGTCCGCGGCCTTGACGTGCGTTCCAGCGATCACGCATGCAGCGGAGCCTCGGCCGGACCCCCAGCGGAATCTCGCTGTTCTCGGACCATAGATCTTGACATGTCATGGTCTCATATGGTATGCTTATGCAAGGTTCGATAATGATGAGTGTATTCAAGAAGCTGGCCCTACAGGCAACTCGGAACTAAGGACAAGGCAGGGCCTAAGAGGATTGTGACACGGATGCCACAAGGCAGTAAAAACAGACTTACATATTGGGAGGAGATGAACGTGAGAAGCTTTAGAGTTCTAATATTGGCGACATGGGTAATTCTGGCTATTGGATCTGGATTTGCCCAAGCTGCCCTTACCGTGGACTTTACAAGTCCAGGGCAAGACTGGTCCGGCAGCTACTCTCTGGGCTGGGCGTTTAGCGTCAACCAGCCTATCACGGTGACTGCGCTTGGTTTCTACGATGATCAGAAGAACGGTCTGACCGAGTCTCACTCTGTTGGGATCTTTGATGCGGATCAGAATCTTGTGGTCTCCGCACAGGTTACGCCTGGCGATCCGCTGGTAAGTTGGTGGCGGTGGACCGATGCGACACCAACGGTCTTGACCCCTGGGATAGAGTATCGGATAGCCGCAGTGACCGGGTCTGAGAAGTACACGTACAACCCGACCGGCTTCGTCTCCGACCCGACCATCAATTACCTATTCGACGCAGATCACTATGATCCGACCACGGTACTCACGTACCCCGAGGTCTGGAGCGGGGAGACAGGTTTCTTTGGCCCCAACTTCTCAGCCTCGCCCGTCGTCCCGGTGCCCGGGTCGGTGCTCCTGCTTGTTCCTGGCCTGGCGGCCATTATCGGTCTGAGGAAGCGGCTTTCCGTAGCTTAGGTCGCTGCCTGACCCAGGACGCCTGGGTAGCTCCTGGCACTCAGATACACCCACTTCGGGACGCCAGGCCGCGGGCCAACGCGGCTTGGCCTGATCGCCCGAACCCGTGCTCAGTACGCGGGCTTACAAGTCGGAACCCCGAACCCCGAACCCCGAATACCGAACACCGAGTACCGAAGCCAGGGACCACACGCCCAGATCGCCAACTCCATCCTGCCCGGTGTATTCAGTCGTAACCTCAGCTAGGTAAGCAACATACAGAGAGCAGTCTGCATGCCTCAACCCTGTTGTCGCAGAACATGAGCTTCGTTTCAGTCTATTGCCGCACAGACTCATATTGCTCACATCCCCTCAGATGGCTTGGTAAGAGTAAATCTCAGTAGGTCAGGCTGAACATGAGCTATGCCTATAGCATTGCCTTATGCCGTATGGCCCCATATTATCCATCTTGACTTCTAGGACCAAATCTGATAAGGTTAAGCAACATAAAGAGATGCTTCTCTGCATGCAGGTGCCTTGGGCTGGTAGAGTTGTGAAGACTTGGCCATGACCTAGGGAGAGATGGCCGCAAGAGGGGCTCAGTTTGACGAGGTTTATCCGCCAGAGTAGGGATGCGATTTGTACGCTGTGCGGGTTGGATTGTGCCGCGACAGGTCCGGATAGACTGTGGACGTGCGGTATACGAGGAGGAGGATGCCCGGGATTGGGCCGATAACCCAGTGGTTCAGGGTGGTGGAGCCGATGAGATGAGAAAGGGTGGCAAATCATCATGCTGATTCAGAGGGAGAGGACGTCAACCCAGCCGACAACTGCCGCCAGGACGGTACCTGTCCGNGAGCCGGTACCTGTGGCCGAGCCGGTAACTGTCGCCAGGCCGATAACTGCCCCCAGGCCACTTGATGTGGCTGGCCTTCGGGTGGTTCCCTTCGAGTCTTACGATCACGCCCTTGCGTGCATTGAGAGCACAATCGAGTCAGGCGACAGGGCGTTCTGGGTGGCAGTCAATCCTCAAAAGTGCTTCCGTGCCTGGCATGAGAGCAAGCTACTGAACATCCTGAACCGTGCCGACGTCGCAATCTGCGACGGCGTGGGCATGTCGCTGGCAGCCAGGATACTTCATGGACGGACAATCACTCGCTGTACGGGATGCGACCTCTTCTTCAGACTCATGCCGCTTGCAGCGACAAGGGGGTGGCGGGTGTTCCTGCTCGGTGCCTCTCCTGAATCCAATTCTCTCGCATGTTCGAGACTGCGCCAGAAATACCCCGGTCTGCAGATAGTCGGCTCACAGGATGGGTTCTTCGAGGATTCATCGATCGTGATCGATCGCATCAACTCCAGCAAGGCCGACATGCTGTTTGTGGCCATGGGATCACCGAAGCAGGAGTATTGGCTCTGGCAGCACCGAAGAGAGATCAACGCCGCCTTCTGCATGGGAGTGGGAGGCAGTCTCGACGTTGCATCCGGCGTCCTTCAAAGGGCACCGAGCATCTTCCGAAAGACCGGCACCGAGTTCCTGTTTCAGCTCATCACAGAGCCCCGGACCAGGTGGAAGAGGCAGAAGGTCTACTTCCCGTTTATGCTGAGGATTATCGGCAGGAAACTGTCGGGCTCCGTTGAGTCCGGTCAGTGGGGCGTAAGGCAGGCCGAACCATAATGGGGTCAAATGGCACAATGACAATCCTGGAATAACGTCTCGCTGGGGGCGGCTATCGAGGCGACCACTGGGATCGGGCCACATCCTCTTAACAAGGTCCTGAACGGATTGCAGCACACCCGCATTATATGACTTCGTCTGCATGGACTGGCGGGAAAGTGGTTGACGAAATGTGACGATTGATGGAATACTGTCACGGTTAGGGCGTGGTGGATAGGCATGGTTAATGGACAGTGGGCCTTGTCAGGGCAAGGGCCGCCTGAGCTTCTTGAACAAGGTCAGGCAGAGCGAAGCTCAGTGGGTGCTGTATGGACGATCGAAGACCCTCCCATCGCAGCCCACGGGGACGGAGTCTGCGCGGGTGGCGGTCTGGCGGTCACTGTCTTACGCCCTGAGGGTAAGAAGGTAAGATGGTAAGAACCTCAACGAAAAGCATCGTCCCACGGTCCGACTGTCTGACGGTCCGACCGTGGCGGCTCCGCCGCCCACCGTCTCACCTTCCTACCTTCTCTTTTAACTCCCTCTAAGCTACGGCATGGCCATGGACCAATCAAGAAGACACATCAGACGCAATGCCTCGACGGATGGAACTGTGCCCCAGAATCCCCTCGAACAGGTCTTGGACAAGATCGCACGCAATGACAAGGACGTAGCCAGGCCTGAGGAGGCCGCGCACACGGCGGAGATCTACCGCCGCGACGGAGTCCAGGTGCTGGCAGCTCGCACCCGATCGGCGTATGATCAGCCTATGGGGCTCAATCACCCCGTGCAGTCTGCGCAGTCGCCGACCGATGTCCTGGCGTCCATTCTACGTTTCAAGTGGACGCTCTTGGCGGTCTTTGCCCTGGTGGCCGTTCCGATCGTTGCCACCATATGGATGCTGATCGTTCCTCAGTACGAGGCCAGGGCCGAGATCCGCGTGCGACCCATCATCCCCCGTCTGGTCTTCAAGACGGACGACAATGGAACGATCCCCTTCTATGCCTCGTTCGTAAACACCCAGGTCTCCCTTATCAGGAGCCTGACCGTCCTGCAGCGAGTCCTGGATCAGCCTAAGACCCAGGAGACGACGTGGTACAAGAACCAGCCGAGGTCGCTCATTGAGCGACTGGCTGAGGACAAGACGCCGGCCATCGAGCGGCTGAGGGATGGTCTTTCCGTCAAGCCTCGACCCCAGACCGAGATCATCGATGTCTCCTTCATGTACTCCAGCCCCACGGATGCCAAGCTGATTGTGGACGGCGTCCTGGAGCAGTATATGCGGTACGTCGGTGAGAGCTCCAATGAGACGGAGGACGCGATCTACCGCCAACTGGCCGATCAGTACAGGTCTCTGGAGGCCGAGATCCAGACGCGAGAGAAGACCATTTCCGATCTCTGCAAGTCGCTTGGTACAGAGGCCCCGCAGACCCTCGTCTCGGGCAAGAGGATCCGCCTGGACGAGATACAGGCCCGTCTCAGCGACCTGCACAATACCATCGCCCTATTGGAGTGGGAGACCCGGCAGGTCGAGCCTCGTGACGGCAATGCGGCGCCAGCCGTCGTCCGTGACGCCAATGCCGCCAGTACCGTCTCCGTACATGACGCCAACGCCGTGCGCGTGGTTTCCGCCAATGACGCCAACGCTATCCATACGGCCCCTGCCAATGACGGCAACGCCGTGCGTACGGCTTCCGTTGGCCCGGCCGAGAGGCAGTCGGAGTACTCGTACGACGCCGACTGGCGGAGACTGGATCTGAACGCAAGGACCGTCCGGCACCAGATGGAAGTCAGCCTATATGGTCCCAACCATCCGGATGCCCTGCGCCTGAGAAAGGACCTGGAATTCGCTGAGGAGTTGCTTCACCGGCGTGAGGCACAACTGGATGCACAGGAGCGATCCCAACCCATTCTCGTGTCCATGGCGCCGAAGGTCGGCGCAGAGGCCAGGGCCCCCGTTCGGGAGAACGGGACCCTATCCGCGGAGCATCAACTGGGCCGCGCAAGGCGAGAGGAACAGGTCCTCCAAGCCGAGTTGGCCAAGCAGCAGGCGGAATTCAAGGGGGTCTTCGAGATCGCCCAGTCACTCGAAAGGGAGAACACCGCCCTGCGGTACAAGCGCGAGTTGTTCGACGCGGTGCGCCAGCGACTGGACCAGAAGAGGATGGAGCGAAACGTCCCCGGTTCGATCGATGTCCTGATGCAGGCCTTCACGCCCTCCAGACCCCAGAAGGACCGTCGAATCGTGTTCACGGCCATGGCCCTGTTCTTTGGCCTGGGTGTAGGCGGGGGCACGGCCTACCTGAGGGCCAGTCGAGCGCAGGACATCTGTGCACCCAAGGACATGCCCCAGCCCATGCAGGTCCCGTTCCTTGGCCTGGTGCCCCTCATCCCTGAGAGGAGATCTCTGCCCGGTGCCGTGGGCGACGACACCTATCACAGCCAGGGAGTCCTGACCGAATCCGTACGACTCATACGCACGACCTTACTGGCTCGCCTGGATGGCCACGGCAGCACCACGGTCGTGATCACCAGCGCCACGCCGGGGACCGGCAAATCAACCTTTACGGCCATGTTGGGCAGGAGCATGGCCCAGGCCGGCAAGAAGGTTCTTCTGATCGATGCGGACTTCTGCAAAAGGACCCTGTCGAAGCGGTTTGACCTCCTCGACAAGCCGGGGCTCACGGATTCCCTGGTCTCCAGATCCGTGGACCCGGGCCACATCTTTGAGACGGACACGCCGGGCCTGAGTATCATGCCGGCCGGAAAGCAGGGTGACAACGCCACGGCGATAGAGGAGATCGCCAATGGGGCCTTCAAGATGTGCATGAACCAGTTGTCCACACAGTCGGACTTCAACGTCGTACTGCTGGACGGTCCCCCTATTCTGGTCGGAGCCGATGCCACCATACTCGCAAGCCAGGTCGACGGCGCCATCCTCGTAGAGCGGCAGCACGTGTCCAGACGCATGAATGTCGTGGATGCCCTTGCCCGTCTCAGCGCCACTGGAGGCCACCTCTTCGGGACCGTATTCGTCGGCTCAGCCGGGCGAGAAGGCCACGGTTACGGATACGGGTACGGCTACGGTTATGGCTACGGACACGGCACCCCCCATTCCGGCAAGGCCCCGGATGACGGCCCCCAAGGCAGACCTCCGGAAGGCAACCCGCAGACCTAACCGTCCGACTATCCGCCCATGCAAGGATAGGAAGGCAAGAGCACAGGAAGTTAGCTCGATATGCTGGACTTTGAGATGCGGACTTGACTTCCCGGAGCTAGACTTCTAGTCTATACATTATGACAATCAAAGAGAGAGTACTCCAGGCCGTTCAGGATCTGCCGGATAATGCCTCTATCGAGGAGGCCATGGAACGACTTCTACTCCTGGCAAAGGTTGAAAGAGGTCTCAGGCAGGCGGATGCCGGGCAGACAATGCCGCACTCTCAGGTCAAGGAGAGAATGGCCAAATGGTTGAAGTGAGGTGGACACCTCAGGCGGCAGACGACCTGGATGCTATTGCTGAATTCATCGCTCAGGATTCCCCACACTATGCAAGTCTCTTCGTAATGGATGTCCTTCAAACGGCTGAGCATCTGGTTGACATGCCCCGTCTTGGACGAATTGTCCCTGAGGTAAACGATGCGGCTATCCGCGAGATCATCCTTGGTAATTATCGTATCATCTACCGGCTTCGTACGAACGTGGCAGAGATCTTGACAGTGCATCATGGTGCAAGACTTCTCGATCCTTCGAAGCTGAACTAATTCGGCATCCGTGGCGACGCGGTCTCCGGCAGCCTAACGCCCAGGCCAGGAGCGAACCTGGCCGCTTACCACCGAAAGCCGAAAACCGAAAACCTAAGATCTAGCATGGGCGACCCTGGCGCCCTTGGCCCCTTACCGCTTACCACTTAAAACCCAGAACCTAAAACCGAAAACCTAACACCTAACACTTGAAGCTTAAAACCTAGAAGGACCCTCAGGTTTCAGCTTTCATCCCTCAGCCCTTATGTTCGTAGCCTGAGACCTGAAGCCTAACACCGAAAACCGAAAACCTAACACCTGCCACTTGTTACTTGCCGCCTACCGCCGCAGCCCCCGGCTCCTTACCAAAGGGTGAGCGGAGCGAACACCCAAACACCGATTGGCTTGATTTGCGATTCAAGGCTGACCCTAGCGATGACCGGTTGACAATCTTCATAATGTCGGTATGATACAAGGTATGAGCAAAGAGGAACTGAAAAAGGCGTTGGCGGAGGCGATTAGGGAGGGCCCGCATTCTGAGGACATCCAGTCGGTAGCCGTATTCGGTTCCCACGTGAGGGGCACGCAAACGGACGAGAGTGACGTAGATGTGCTGATCGATTTCGCACCTGAGGCGAAAGTTGGATACTTCAAGTTGGCTCACATCCAACGGCATTTGCAGGCCTGCCTCGGTAGGCCTGTGGATCTGCTCACTCCGGAGGCGATCAGTGGCTTCTTCAGAGACGAGGTCTTAAGCCAGGCTGAGTATGTCTTTCAGTGCAGAAGAGTTGGCCGCAGCCTATCTGGCCGCGGGTGTGGTGTCCGGCAACTACATCGATGATGCTCGGCATGTTGCGATTGCCACTACCCACGGCATCGGTGTGCTGGTCAGTTGGAACTTCCGACATCTGGCGAACTATCGCCGTGAGGCTGGATTCAATCGAATCAACCTCGACAACGGTTACCCTATGCTCAGAATCATCAGCCCCTTGGAACTTGTTTATGAAGACCAAGACAAAGAAGTTTGATGCCGTAGGCGAGTCCCGAAAATGGAAGGAAGGCATCGCCAAGGAGACTAGCGGAATGTCGCCCGGAGAAGTCCTGGCCTACTTCGATCGCGAAACGGTCCGCCACCGCTTTCAAGCGGCACGTCGTCGAGCAGAACAGCAAATGACTCAGGCTCGGTAGTCATACGGGGTGCCCAAGAGATCTTCTGTGTCAGGGTGATCGAGCGAGTACCTGGCCGGCAGCCAACCGCTAGTAGCCAATCGGTAATAGCTGACAGCCGAAAGCTCTGTCTCAACACCTAGAACTTGAGACCTGAGACTTGAAAGCTGAAACTGGAGACCTGAGACCTGAGACTTGAAACTTGAAACCTGAAGCCCCCTCAGCTTTCAGGTTTCATCCCTCAGCCCTTATGTTATACCGCGAGACGAGGCATGACCAACACGGAGCATCGGAAGGAAGCCTTTCGGCAGCGGACAAGGCAGTTCGCATCAAAGACTATCAGATTCTATTGTACCCTGCCTAAATCAAATGAACTCATAGCCATATTCGTCACAATGTCAATAAAAGTCAAGACAAGAACGACCAAACTTCAACGCTGAAACTTGAGACCTGAAACCTGAGAACCCCTCAGCTTTCAGCTTTCATCCCTCAGCCCTGATTCGTTCCTTAGCTTTCATCCCTCAGCCCTAATGGGTCCTTCATCCCTAACGTGATTACCGTGACCAGCCGACCCAGAGATCGTTTGACCGACATAGACCGGGCAAAGGGCCTGGCCATCATCCTGGTTGTTCTGGGACACCTAATTGCAGATGAATATCCTCCACATAATGAGTGGTATTACCACCTGGAGAGAATCATATACAGTTTCCACATGGCGTTCTTCATGTTCCTCACCGGAGTGGTGATGTTCTACACCTATCCGCAGATCCACACCCTCAGGGACTACGGAGCCTATGTCAAGAAGAAGTTCGGCAGACTTGTGCCGGCCTACCTCCTGATGGCCCTGGTCATTGCCCTCGGCAAGACGGTTGCGGGTTGGTATGCCAAGATTGAGAACCCGGTGAACGGCCTGGCTGATCTCGTTGATGTATTGGTCCGGCCTACACAGAGCTACTGTGGCAGTGTGTGGTACGTCTACGTGGTGTTCATCTACTTCGTCACGATCCCCCTGCTGCTAGTGCTGTTTAGACGGAGTCTTGGGGCCCTGCTGCTACTGGCAATTGCGGTCTACTTCGTGCCGCGGTCCAACTACTTCGCGCAGAGCCAGATATGCGAGTATCTCTTTGTATTCCTCCTGGGGGTTTACGCCTGCCGCCACTACGACGCATATCTGGATCTGATCGACCGCAAGTCCTGGCTATTCATCACGGCGTTTGGCATGTGTGTCTGCCTCCACTTCGTCGTGCACGTCCCCAAGCTGCTCTTCGGGCTTGCCGCGATACCGGCGTTGCACTCTACAGTTCGAACAAGATGGGCACAGAAGGCACATCTTCTCAAACTGGCCGGAGACTACGTGTTCCCGATCTATCTGCTCAATACCCTAACTATCGGGGTCTGCCGGGTCCTAGTCCAGAAGTACTGGTCCTGGGACGGCCCCAGGTTCCTTGTCGTTGCTCCTATCCTCTTCGCCAGCGGACTGTTCCTGCCCATCGTCATGTATGAGTTATTCATCAAGAGGATCCCCGTGCTGAGGTCAATCATTCGCAAGTGAATACAAGCAACGCATCCCTGCGTCGCCTGAAACTTGAAACCAGAAACTTGAAACCTGAGACCTGAAGAACACCTCAGCTTTCAGCTTTCATCCCTCAGTCCTTATGTTGGTAACCTAAACCTGAAACCTGAAACCTGAAAAGAACCCCTCAGCTTTCAGGTTTCATCCCTCATCCCTAATTCGTTTTTTAGCTTTCATCCCTCAGCCCCTATGTTGGTGGCTCGAGACCGAAAACCGCACACCGAAAACCTAAGACCTGATTCTTAACATGGGCATTCGCATCCTAGCCTTGTACGCCGTGGTCGCGGGCCTTTCCATCTATGCCTGGAAGGACTGGTACAAGAGCCTCTGCGGCCTTGTCGTGCTCATGGCAGTTCTCGCGAATGCGGACATGCCAAGGACCCTGTTCGACGTAACCGGACTGAATGCCTGGAATGTCCTGTTCGGGAGCATCGTCGTGGCCTGGGCTGTCAACCGCCGCCGTGATGGGCTGACATGGGATATGCCCCGGCATGTCACTATGCTACTGCTCATGTTCCTTGGTGTAGTAGTGATCGGTGTGCTGCGAGCTGCATTCGATCCTGGGCAGTACGAGGAGTATCCCCTGACCGCACTGGTCAATGACGACCTGATCAGCACGATCAAATGGGTGCTGCCCGGTGTCCTGCTCTTCGATGGGTGCAGGACCCGCAGGCAGATGGTCATGGCCCTCGTATGCCTGATCGTCATGTATCTGCTGATCTCTGTCCAGGTCATGAGGAATATACCGCCTCAGGCGGCTCTAGGTGGTGGTGGTGAGAGAATCCGCCACGCTCAATTGAACGCGCGCAAGCAGATCGGCTATCATTGCACGGACCTGTCCGTCATGCTAGCAGGGGCTTGCTGGGGAACCGTGGCGGGNGCATCCCTGGTCCGCCGAAAGACGCACCAGCTCATGGTCCTGGGCACGGCAGCCATGTTGGCCTATGCCCAGGCCCTGACGGGCGGCCGAGGTGGGTATCTTGCTTGGGGGGCCACGGGGTTGGTGATGTCCCTGCTCAAGTGGCGTAGGTACCTGCTCTTTGCACCGGTCCTTGTCATGCTGCTGCCAATCGTGTTTCCAGGAGCCACTCAACGGATGCTGGCAGGATTCGGACAGACCGATGTCGCCGGCAAGACTACGATTGACGAGGAGTTGGCCACCTCGGGCAGGACACTGATCTGGCCGTATGTCATAGACAAGATCAGTGAATCGCCCTGGGTTGGCTATGGGCGGCTCGCGATGAAACGTATCGGTCTGTATGATCTCATCGAAACTGAGCATCCGGGGACAGGGGCTCCTCACCCACACAACATGTACCTTGAGACACTACTCGACAACGGGATCATCGGATCAGTACCCATCCTTATTCTCTTCATAGTGATGGCCGTTCGCTCGGCAAGGCTGTTTGCCACCACCAACCGTCTCTACTCGGCAGTGGGCGGCATGGCCCTGGCACTGGTGCTCACGCAGTTGTTCGGAGGCATATCGGGCCAGCATGTCTATCCTCTCGAGCAGACGGTTGGGATGTGGGCGGCCATGTTCCTTACCCTGCGCGTCTACGTTGAGGAGAATCGGGCGCAGTCAGGTGCAACCGAATTGGAGGGGCCTTCGAGTGAGCTCTCACCGTTGGAGAGCCAGGTGACCAATGCCTATGCTCCCAGATAGTAGAGCAAGTAGGTAAGCGATGTCAGGCTCTTGGACACAGCCATCCACGCCTCATTGCACAAGCATGAAGAGTGAATAGCCCCCCAATGCCCGACGAAATGGCAGTCCAAATCCCAAACCCAGACCGGGAGGAAACGGCACAGGAGGACCTGACCGGTCGAGATCGACTGGTCTCCAATGTGATCTTCAGTTGGGGGGCCAATCTGGTATTCATTGCCGCTGGATTCGTCATGCCGCGTATGATCAACCAGCACCTGGGACAGGCCGTCTTGGGCGTCTGGGACTTTGCCTGGTCTTTTGTGAGCTACTTCAACATGGTTGAAGCCGGGATCGGCGGGGCTGTTAGTCGCTATGTAGCCAAATACCGGATGGCTGGGGACATCTCCGGTCTAAACCGAATCATGAGTTCCGCCTCCTGTGTGCTAGCCGTGGCCGGAATGCTGGTGCTGGTAATGACAGTCGCCTTTGCCTTGTCGCTGCCTCAACTATTCGGCACCCGGCTACGAGAGAACACTCATGTTGCCCAATGGGTGCTTCTTGCTTTGGGAGTAAGCATGGGCATCCAAGTCTCCTGCAGTGCCTTCAGCGGAGTCCTGACAGGTTGCCACCGGTGGAACCTCTCCAATATGGTCTGCAGTGGCTGGTATGGAGTGACAGTAGTGGCAATGATCCTAGCCCTGCTTCTGGGCAAAGGGCTGCCCAGCCTGGCCGCTGTAACCTTGGTGGGACTAATCCTCGACCGCGTGACAACCGTGATATTGGCATACCGGGTGTGCAAAGGTTTACATTTAAACTGCTCCTTGGTGGGGTGGAAAACAGTCAAGGAACTCTATGTCTTTGGCGGTAAGTCATTGATCCCGATAGTATCGAAACTGCTGTTAAATCAGACTACCAGCCTTCTGATCGTTGCCTATTTGGGACCTGCAGCCTTGGCCCTCTATTCCCGGCCAAGGTCACTGATCCTACAGGTAGACAAACTTGTGCAACAAATGGCCACGACCCTGACGCCCACCACGAGTTCACTCCAACACAGCGGGCACCTAGAAGAGATCCAGAGACTCTTGGTCAAGTCTGTGCGATACTCACTTTACTTGCTTCTCCCCCTAGTCTTGACGCTGACCTTCTTCGGCGGGCCAATCATTGAATTGTGGATGGGCCCGAAGTACGCAAATGGCCTGCTTCCGGCGATCATTGCCATTGGCTTCCTAGTCCCCATCGGCCAGACATCGGCCACGAGAGTTCTCGTGGGTCTGAATGCACACGGCCGAGCAGGAATGGCGGAACTAGTCGCCTCCCTTTGTTCTGTCGGGCTGGCCCTCCTAGTCCTTCAGTATCTCAGGTGGGGGCTTGCTGGCGTAGCGTTTGCAGTCACGCTTCCTCTAACGGTCATGAACCTGACATACTTGCCGCGACTTGTCTGTAGGCGAATAGGCATAGACATGAGGCGGTATTTCCTGTCCGTTGCCGCTGGTCCGCTGGTTCACGTCCTTCCCTTTGTAGCATGTCTGATCGTGGCCCGAATCATCTCCCACAGCAGGCCGCTTACAGGGTTGGTGTTCGGTGGAGCAGCAGGTGGTCTGTCGCTGGCGGTGGTCTACTACCGACATGCGCTACCAGATAGGATTAGATCGCGAATCTCCCTTTCCAGAGGGTGGCGGACCTCAGATCAATGAACAAGCCGATTACAGTCGTTCAATGCTACGGAGGATGTCCCAAATCGCCGACGTCAAAATGGCAACGATCTCTGGCGGTTATCCAGCGGTGCCACGAACAGGGCTGGCGGACCTACCTTGTCTGGTATAGTATGCCTGAGAATCCCGAATTAGTTGACCCCTTCAGGAAAGCCGGCTGTGAAATCGTGATTCAGCCGCGATCACATCGCGAGTTTGACCCTGCAAGTGTATTGCGATACGGTAGGTTACTGCGGCATCTAAGATGCGACGTTTTCCACTGCGACAACGACCATACTAGTCCCTTGATCGGCGCCCTGCTTGCTGGAGTTCCTGTCCGCATATGGTCAAAACTCTCAATGTCACCCTACTATGAAGAAGGCGTCTCGCCAAGAGGCGTACACCGCCTGATGCTGAGCACACGCATATCGTGCTTGTGTTCCAGTCGGGTCTTCGCCATCAGCAATCGAGTTCGCCAGGAGTTGATCGAGTCCGTCGGTTTTGGCCATCGCATTGACACGGTCTACGTACCTGTGGATCACGACCGTTTGGCCCTTGCTGCCAGGGGAGAGATCAGGCGTGAGGTGGGCTTATGCCCGTCAGATACCGTGATTACCACTGTTGGGCATGCAGTTCCCCTAAAAGGATGGGACATAGCCATACGCGCTCTGGCCAGAGTCCGCAGCCGCTTTCAAAATGTCCATCTAGTTCTCGTTGGGAGCACTACGGCTCATAGAGAGACGGCATTCTGTCGGAGTCTCACATCTCTCGCACGTGAGTCCAATGTCTCAGATAGCATTCACTTTACCGGATATCGTCATGATATACCCGAAATCCTCAAGGCAAGTGATGTATTCATCCTACCATCGCGGTCCGATGGGCTGTGTTGCGCACTGATTGAGGCGATGGCCTCTGGCCTACCTTGTGTGGCAGCAAGGGTCGGTGGGATTCCGGAAGTGATCACTCACGGAGAAGATGGACTGCTTTTTGCCAGAGAGAACGTGGAAGAATTAGCCGGACATATAATTAGACTGATAGAAGACAAGTCGTTGCGGGAGAGACTCGCGGCCCGAGCTTCAAAGCGTTCCAACTCATTCAGTGTCAAAGTCTATGCTGATAGGGTCTTTGCGGCCTACAGACTCCTACTCACGAACCACTCCGCAAGGGCAGCCTCGCTAGCATCCACCCGGATTTAGGGCGTGTGTCAGAAGTGATTCTCTGCTGCTCCGCCGACGCATTCCTACCCCGATGTCTGGGACTTCTGGGCCCTTTGTGCAGCCCTGCCGCAACGGGTTGTGTACCCTCTTCTGTTGGCGATAGGCCATCGCAAGCGGCCGAGATCGTCGCCGGGTGTTAATGCCCGCAGTGTATTCCTCCCTTGAAGAAGCTTCAGACATACGCGACGGAGTACGAGCGCTCGACCTACAGAGGGGACTATACTGAAATGGGGTGTACTCATGATCTCAAGTACTGCACTTGATGTTGCCCGGCCCTTTCTTCGAAGAATCCCCATCGGCAAAGGGACGTTGTACCGGTTGATCGGTGGGCATCGCACCTCTCCCCGACGGAGGAAGCCAGGTTGGCGGACTACATATGGGTCGGAGCACGGTTACGAGATGCTTCTGGACTTGAGCGATTGCTTTCAACGCGAGGCATATTACTTGGGCGAGTTCTACGAGTGGGAAGTCCAAGCGTTGCTCCGACGGTTCCTCAATGCGGGCGATACGTTCATCGATGTTGGCGCCAACATTGGGATGCTGACTCTCTCGGCAGCAGCAGCAGTTGGCGAGGACGGTACAGTCCTGTCCTTTGAACCTAACCCCGAAGCTTGGACACATCTGCAAATGCATGTCAATATGAACGCCCTAAAACAGGTACAGACTTTCCAGAAAGGCTTGTCTTACGAACGAGCCACCTTCACCCTGAGCGTCTCAGGAGACAGATCGAGCGTCGGCACATTGGTTCCAGCACATGCCCATGTCGCCAAATCCTTCGAAATCAAGACAGCTCTCCTCGACGATTACGTCCAGCTTGTCCCGGCCGGAAGAAGGACCCTCCTTAAGATTGATGCAGAGGGGTACGATTTTCGCGTGATCCGAGGAAGCTGTAGTCTTCTGGCGAGACAGTCAATCATTGTGGTAGCTGAGGTATACGACCGAATTCTCAAGGAACTTGGAGAGAGTTGGAAGGAGATGTACGGATTCATGAAGCAACTGGGCTATGAGGCGTTCATGCTCCAGCCAAAGCGGCCGAGGCTTGGATGGAGATTCAACCTGACTCCTGTCTCGGCAAGTAACCCACCGAAGGAGGGCTCCAACGTTCTGTTCAGCCGGGGGGCAGAACTGGACTCGCTGCAGTGACAACGGCCACCCTTCGCAAATGGGCTGGTCCAGTCTTTTTGGACGCGGGCGATTCCGACCAGCGGTGAGGACTACTGGCGGAGTGTGAGTATCCTGAGGACAACTCTGGCAGGCTTTTGGCACCGATCGATCTGAAAAGTGCCTCGTGATCTTACTCCGCACACAGAGGTCTGAAATCGCCTTGTGGAGGCATCTGGTCTCGCCTATGCCTTGGTGACAAGGCAGATATGCCGACGCAAGCAAGCTGTCTCTTTTCGTTGACCAGTGCGGACATCTGCTCGGGCATAGGCGAAGCGTTCCCGCTGCAGGTAGCATAACCCCGGTATCTCAGTTGTTGGGCCAGTCTTTGAGACTGGCAATCGTCAGCAGGACGCATTGGCATGGCGCCAGATTCATCCTTGTGGCAATGCTTGGCTCTGCCTTCGGTTGCTATCCAGTAAGGGAGACGCCAACGCGAATGTGGCGGACAAGGTTCCTGAATACTGTAGCCGCGATCTCTCCTGCTACTATTGGCGAGGCAAGGTCGTCTCACTCCTGATATGTAGTCTGGTTGACAACATCCTTTGGTCCGGCGTGTGCGTAATCAGCGATCCTCCATTCGAGGGGCCTGAACGGAGTGACTCTTACTGACAAAGAGCGCATTTGTGGGCCCATACTCTCACCAAGGCAGAGGCCCCGTATCTGCTTTGTTGCCCCCAACGCATATGACTTGCTTTCGGGCCGAGAAGACATCTGCCACACGGGCGGTGCGGAGGTCCAACAGGTGCTGATCGCCTCTTGGCTCGTCCAGGAAGGTTATGCTGTGAGCCTCGTGACGCTCGATCACGGCCAGCCCGACCGTACCGACCGCGAGGGCATTAGGATGTTCAAGGCGTATTCTAAGGAGGCTGGAATCCGGGGCCTGCGATTCATCCATCCTCGCTGGTCTGGTCTCTGGAGGGCCATGGCCCGGGCTGATGCAGATGTGTACTATCAGCGAGGCGCGGAGTATGAGACTGGTCAGGTTGGACTCTGGTGTCGCCTGCACGGCCGGAGATTCATCTTTGCTGCTGCGAATGATTCGGACTGCAGTTCTCCGCTGTATGCCCTAACCTCGTGGAGAGAGAGGTGGCTCTACCGCCTGGGCCTGCGGCTTGCGCATGCCGTGACTGCGCAGACGAGAACTCAGCAACGGCTCTTGCGAGAGAACATGGGAGTCGATGCTGTGGTGGTCCGCAACTGCGGCCAAACTTCGGCCGCCGACTCGTCCTGCCAGGAGCCTCCGACCAAGGCACTTGGCATCATTCGTGTACTCTGGGTAGGCCGCATCACGGAACAGAAACGACTCGAGTGGCTCCTTGACCTCGCGGAACGCTGCCCTGAGATCACCTTTGATGTGGTGGGCGCAGCAAATGCCGATTCCGACTACGCCTCATCCCTGGTGGAACGTGCTGCCGGTATTCCCAATGTCCGGATGCACGGTCGAGTCCCTTACAGCGAAGTGACGAGGTACTACCAGGGGTGCCGCATTCTGTGTTGTACGTCGGTATACGAGGGTTTTCCTAACACGTTCCTGGAGGCCTGGAGTCAGGGGGTACCGGTAGTCTCCACGTTCGATCCCGATGGCGTGATCGCGGCGAATGGTCTGGGGTGGGTGCCGCACGACGTGGAAGGAATTGTGGCGTGCCTGAGGGAACTCGCTCGCGCGCCAGGCGCATGGCGCAAAGCGTCGCATGCAGCCAAGCAGTACTACCTGGCAAACCACACGCCCGATGCATGCCTGCCGGCATTTGAACGCCTATTGTTGGAGGTGGCGGGATTCAGGGACAGCCCCGCGTGAGACAGATGCGGAAGAGTGGAACCGTCTGCCTGGGTACTGATGTACAACTGCGCAAGGTACCATTTCCGTATCGGGCCATGCTGGTGATCTGCAGTGATCTCGATAGCACCCCTGGCAGGCACGTCTATCTGGAGATCATGCGATTCCTCAATACGACCGAGGCTACTGCCATGGGACCGGGCGTAGGCCTGGAGGTGGGCAACTCGATCCATTTCCGTGCTATCCCGCCCCAGTTTGCGTACTGGGATACCGATGATGCGGGGCGAGAAATGGTGCAGACACTGATCCGCAGCGGCCATATCGACTGCCTCCATTCCTTTGGTGAACGTGTGTACACACGCGACGAGGCTGAACGGGCCCTCAATGACTTCATCCAGCATGATTGTCGTCTTGAGGTCTGGGTGGATCACGGCGGCGCTGCGACGAACTTTGGACCTGATATCATGCAGGGGCATGGCGATGAGGTTGGCCATCCGGCGTACCACGCGGATCTGACCATTGGCTATGGTATCAAGTACGTCTGGCGCGGACGGACAACGAGTATTACTGGGCAGGACGTTGCGACCCAGTTTGGCGGGATATTCAACTGGAACCATCCTGTTGCCTCAGGTCGGGCATTGCTCAAGGAGGTTGCCAAGCAAGGGCTGGCTCGTGCCGGAAACAAGAGATATGCCATGCACGGGCCAAATGCGACAATGCGGCCATCTGTATTGCGGGATGGAAACCGAGTCTACGAGTTCATGCGGTGCAATCCCCACCGGGGCGGTGTCAGCTCATGCGACCAGGGCCGATTCATTGGCGAGGTGCTCACCAGTGACACGTTGGACCGCCTCATAGCCAGAGGCGGTACGTGCGTACTCTACACGCATCTGGGGAAGATCGATGATCCTCGTGTCCCGTTGAACGAGAAGGCGGTGGCGGCATTTAGACGGCTGGCAGACAAGGCCCATGGAGGGGAGATTCTGGTCACCACGACCCGCCGATTGCTGGGGTACCACCGTGCTCTTCGAGAGGCTGACTTTGACGTGCAGCAGGATGGGGCAGGCATGTGCATCCATCTTAGGACCCAAACGGCGAAGAACTGGGCTGGAGAACTGCCTGTGGCTGATCTGTCAGGTCTGACCTTCTATGTCCCTGACCCCAGGGCAGCGAGTGTGGCGATA
>Ga0031655_10000669_pt1 | contig 21405 bp, 18 predicted proteins | sample FrelakmetHBP12HB_FD_55187 | JGI IMG/M metagenome (GOLD analysis project Ga0031655, IMG submission 55187) | Freshwater lake sediment microbial communities from the University of Notre Dame, USA, for methane emissions studies -HBP12 HB | ecosystem: Environmental > Aquatic > Freshwater > Lake >... | reverse complement strand
GTCCAATGCCAACCCTAAACCGTTGGTGTGGAAAGCCTCCGCCAAAGCCATTCTTGACAAGCTCGCTCGTTGTAAAGCAGTTTATGAAACACTAGACTAGGTCAAAGATTGTTTCAATAGAGAACGTGCAACAAATGCCCCTTTCCAATCGCCCAAGAATGCCATATAATATCGACGCTTCATAGCAGAGGTTCTTTCGAGTGAATTAAATGCATCCGCATAGTGAAGATCAAACACGCAAAGAATTAATCAATCCCAAGATTCAATCTGCCGGTTGGACTATAGTTCCCCATGAAGAAAACAAGCCGCTTGCAGCATACGACCGATGTGCCATTACCGAGTATCCAACCTCGAACGGGCCAGCAGATTATGCCCTATGTGTCGAAGGAAAGATTCTGGGCATCATTGAGGCAAAGAAACTCACCCTGGGACCCCAGAATGTCTTAACACAGGCCGAGCGCTATTCTAAAGGGGTAACAAACAATCCGCTTAACTTCAGAGGCTACCGAGTCCCATTTCTATATTCAACCAACGGCGAAGTCATTTGGCACAATGATATTCGCCACCCACTGAATAGGTCACGCCAAATTGCTGGTTTTCATACTCCAAATGCACTCATTGAACAGCTGGGGCAGAATTTCGACGCCTCCTGTGCTGACATCCTCAATATGCCAAACGACAATGAAAAAACCAGGCCATACCAGCGCGAAGCCAATGAAGCTATCGAGAAAGCTATCGCCGATAGAAAGCGTCGCATGCTTGTCGCAATGGCTACCGGCACAGGAAAGACCTATGTCATGGTCAACGAAGCATACCGCCTAATGAAATCAGGCGTAGCTAAACGCATTCTTTTTCTTGTTGATCGCCGTGCCCTTGCCGCACAGGCCGTCCGGGCATTTGCATCATTCGAGGCGGAACCCAATAAGAAATTCGACAAAATCTATGAAGTATACAGCCAGCGTTTTCGGCGCGAAGATCTCGATGAATCTCTGAAGTTCGATCCGAAAGTGCTTCCGGAATCTTACCTAAAGAACCCTAATCCCGGACATGCGTTTGTGTACGTGAGCACAATACAACGCATGACTATCAACTTGTTCGGGCGGGACGCTATTTTCGGCCTGGGGGACGAGCAGATAGACGATGATGCTGATCAGGTCGACATCCCCATTCATGCATTTGATCTGGTGATAGCTGACGAGTGCCACCGGGGATACACAGCAGCAGAGAGCGCCATCTGGCGTAGGACGCTGGAACATTTTGATGCTATTAAGATAGGTCTGACGGCTACGCCGGCGGCTCACACGACCTCTTACTTCAATAACGTAGTATATCGCTATGAATACGAACGGGCTATACGTGAAGGGTATCTTGTAGATTATGACGTGGTTAAGCTTCGCTCTGATGTCCGCATGAACGGCATCTTCCTTAAGGAAGGGGAAGAAGTCGGTATTGTGGATCCTGAAACAGGATCAAAGACGATAGATCAACTAGAGGATGAGCGAGCGTTTGACACAACGGAGATCGAGCGCAAGGTGACTTCCCCCCAATCCAACAAAATGATTTTAGAGGAGATTAAAAAGTATGCGCTTGAACATGAAGAGAAGTACGGACGGTTCCCTAAAACCCTGATTTTTGCCGTGAATGATTTGCCGCATACTTCACATGCCGACCAGCTCGTTGACATAGCTCGTGATGTTTTCGGGCGAGGAGATTCGTTTGTTCAAAAGATCACTGGAAGTCCCACAGTCGATCGCCCACTTCAAAGGATTCGTGAATTTCGCAATAGGAAACAACCGGGAATTGTGGTCACCGTAGATATGCTCTCAACTGGAGTGGACATCCCGGACCTGGAGTATATCGTTTTCCTTCGCCCGGTCAAATCTCGTATCCTGTTCGTACAGATGATGGGACGCGGTACTCGGAAGGGTGAACACTACCCCGATAAATCACACTTCGTTGTATTCGATTGTTTCGATGGAACCCTCCTGGAATATTTCAAAAAGGCCACTGATCTCACGGATGAGCCGCTGCAGCGTGAGACCCGCTCCATTGATAAAGTTATCGAGGATATATGGCAGAATCGAGATCGCGATTATAATATCCGATGCCTCGTTAAGCGCCTGCACCGGATCGAGAAGGAGATGTCAGGCAAGGCTCGCGAAATGTTCGCTGCATATATCCCACAAGGAGACATGGGCACGTTTGCCAGAGAATTGCCCCATAGTCTTCGCGATGATTTCACTAACACTATGTCACTCCTTCGCAACGCCGATTTCCAAGACCTGCTTATAAACTACCCCCGCGAATCAAGTAAATTCCTTGTAGCATATGATACTGAAGATGTTGTTACCAGCAGTTGGCTGATTCGCGATGGAAAGGGGAATGAATACAAACCTGAGGATTACCTGCAGACGTTTGCCCGATTCGTCCGTGAAAATACAGACCGAATTGAAGCGATTCGCATCCTGCTTGATCGCCCCAAGGATTGGAGCACTGATGCACTGAGTGAACTCCGCAAGAAGCTTGCAGCAACTCCGGAGCGATATACCGTAGAAAATCTACAAAGGGCGCATGAGTTGCGTTACCACAAAGCTTTGGTGGATATCATATCAATGGTGAAACACGCGGTCCGCGAGCAGGAACCGCTTTTCACCTCAGAAGAACGTGTGAAACTTGCCTTAGCCAAAGTTACCCGTGGCAAGACTTTTACCAGGGAACAGCAGAATTGGCTCGATCGCATACGGGATCATCTGATTGAAAACCTTTCTATCGATAAAGGTGATTTCGACACTATTCCCATATTCACCAGGGACGGAGGATGGGGGAAGGCCAACAAGGTTTTTGAAAACCGGTTGGAGGGACTCCTCAGAGAATTCAATGAGGCGGTTGCAGTATGACTGATATCGTTCCAAAACTATGGGGCTTTTGCCATACCCTGCGCCATGATGGAATCGACTATGGAGACTATATTGAGCAGATCACCTATCTGCTATTTATTAAAATGGCTGACGAACGCGGCATCGAATTGCCATCCGGCTGTAACTGGTCTGACCTTTCGCAAAAATCGGGGACTGCGCTTACCGATGACTATATCGATATTCTAAGAAAATTGGGTAATCAAAAAGGCATGCTGGGAGCGATTTTTACCGAGGCCCAGTCGCGTTTTACCAATCCTGTTAACCTCAAGAAGCTTATCGGCCTCATTGATGAAACAGAATGGACGGCGCTCAATATTGATGTGAAAGCAGCCGCCTTCGAAGGATTGCTGGAAAAAGCCGCTAGCGAGGGCAAGAAAGGAGCCGGCCAGTACTTTACCCCACGATTCCTCATTCAAACAATTGTCCGTTGTATGAAGCCCGATCCTCGGGTTCACCGAGAGCTTACCATTTGCGACCCGGCCTGTGGTACCGGCGGTTTCCTGGTCGCATCTTATGAGTGGCTCATTGAGCAGACACAGGGTGGGGCAATGGACAGAGAACTTGCCAAACGAATAAAGAGCAGCACCTATTTCGGGAAAGACCTCGTCGCACGGCCGCGAAGGCTGGCACTTATGAATATGTTCCTCCACGGTCTCGAGCCGGTGATTGAGATGGGAGACTCCATATATGAAGTGCCCGATAGTCGGCGTTATGATGTTGTGCTGACCAATCCACCTTTCGGCACCAAGGGTGCTAATCAGGCGCCGACGCGCGAGGATTTTATTATCGAAACCAGCAACAAACAGCTCAACTTTATCCAGCATGTGATGACACTACTGAAACCCGGTGGTCGCGCTGCCATCGTGCTGCCTGACAACTGCCTATTTGAAGGCAAGGCCGGCGAGGTCTTTGAGATCCTGATGCAGGACTGCAACCTGCACACCGTCCTGCGCCTGCCGCGTGGAACATTTACGCCATACAGCCCGGGCGTTAAGGCCAACGTCGTCTTTTTCCAGAAAGGCCGTCCCACTGAAGACGTCTGGATTTTCGATGCCCGCTCCAATGTTCCCGGCATTACCAAAAAGGAACGCCCGCTCACCCCGCAGCACTTCGCCGAGTTCGAGGACTACTATGGTAAAGACCCCAACGGCCTGAGTAAGCGCAAGGACCTGGGCGAAGCGGGCCGCTTCCGCAGCTTCCAACTCAGCGAAATCAAGGAACGCAGCTACAAGCTCGACATAACCTGGCTCAAGGACGAATCGCTGGAAGACAGCGACGAACTGCCCGAACCGCAGGACCTGGCCGGCGAGGCCATTACCGAATTGGAAGCCGTGGTGGACGACCTCCGCGAAATCGTGGCGCTTGTTGAGAGCGAAGAAGGCGCGGAGAATTGAAAAATACCGGGGACATTCGCATAGACAAATTGATGCCGCGCTTGCATGAAGCTTGGCCTATCTTGCCTTTTGAGGAGTGCCTAGTCCCCTGCAATATACGCTATAGGAAGCTGAAAACAACCGAAATCAAACCTTCGGGAATGATTCCGGTCATCGACCAAGGCGAAAGTCTCATTTCTGGATACACGGATGAGCCAGCTAACGAATACCCTGGCCCTTTGCCCATAATCATTTTTGGAGACCATACACGTCGATTCAAGTTCGTCGATTTTAAGTTCGCGGTTGGGGCAGAGGGAACTCACTTGCTTTACCCGTTTGGTGCCCTAGAATCGAAGTTCTTTTACTACTACTTGTCTGCCTTAAGCCTCGAATCACAGGGCTACAGCAGGCACTACAAATTCTTGAAAGAAGCGTTAGTGCCAGTTCCGCCACTCGGCGAGCAGAGGCGGATTGTAGCGAAGCTAGAGAAGCTGTTAGATAAATTGGACGCCTGCCAGAAGCGACTAGCGAAGATACCCATCCTCCTCAAACGCTTTCGCCAATCCGTCCTCGCCGCCGCCTCCTCCGGTCGCCTCACCGAAGATTGGCGGGACAAGGCGACCGAGGAAACACTAGAGGTTGCTGAACTGGCGAATCCAAAAGCTGCGGTGCAGGTTGAGGAGATTGTGGATACGCCGAATTGCTGGCGATGGCTACCGCTTCACGTGCTCTGCGATCCATCTCGCGCCATTTGCTACGGAGTCATCAAGCTGGGAGTCGAGCATCCCGGTGGTATTCCTTGTCTGCGAACCAGCGACGTAAAGCCGCTGCGGATCGACACGGCTGATGTGAAGTGTATTGCGCCCGAGGTTTCAAACGAATACCAGCGAACACTCCTTCGCGGCGGTGAAGTCTTAGTCAACGTTCGTGGAACACTAGGAGGTGTTGCAGTAGTTCCGCAGGAATTGCGGAACTGGAATATCTCGCGTGAGGTTGCGCTCGTTCCCATAGCTGGGGTACTGCCGAAGTTTGTGGCGTTCTGGGTCGCTTCCTCACCCTGCCAGAACTGGCTCACAGGTGTTGCGAAGGGAGTCGCTTACACAGGCATCAATATCGAAGACCTCCGGCTTCTGCCAATCGCGTTGCCTCCGCTAGCCGAACAACAAGAAATCGTCCGCCGCGTTGAAGCGTTGTTTGTGCTGGCAGATAATATAGAGCAGAGATATAAAAAGGCGCAAGCCTTCATAGATAAACTAACTCCATCCCTTCTCGCCAAAGCTTTTCGGGGAGAACTTGTGCCACAGAACCCGAATGACGAGCCGGCAAGTGTGCTATTGGAGAGAATAAAGGCGGAGAAGGAAAAGGAAAATAAAGTTAGCGGGAAGGGTGTTAGAGGACATCACTCTAACCGCGAGGTGATCAAAAAATGAGAGTAATAACAAGGAAAGTCTGGTCTCACCTTTCTCTCAATGACAAGGAACAAAAAAACACGGTCAAAGAAGTCAGAGAAAGTGAAGCTCTCGAAGTAGCTACGTATAGTGATCTTGTCAAGCATATGGCATACATTTCATACAAGAATGCAGATTACTCTCTCTTCTTTCGTGCCCAAGCTAATGACTATCGAACACAAGAGGGTAGCAGCACACTTTATCCTTCTATTTATAGAGGTCTCAAGATTAATGCTTCTCGCAGTAGAGCAATCACTGAACGTTTCGAACTCCTGAAGAATGCCGAAGAGAAGCTAGTTCGCGAATTCGAGCGGCAGAGGTTCCTTGGCAGGGCTAAGATAGACAAATTCAGAGAAGTGAGATGGGCACTTTTGCAGCACTACGAAGTGTGCAAAACACCAGTACTGGATGTTACACATTCCCTGCGAGTGGCTTGCTCTTTCGCGCTCGATAGCGATAATGAACATCCCTATCTTTTTGTACTAGGTTTTCCACATGTAAACGGGAGTATATCGTATTCTGTAGATGAGGAGCTACTCAATGTCAAACTCCTGAGTATTTGCCCCCCTAAAGCACTCAGACCTCATTTCCAGGAGGGGTTCTTGGTTGGAAGCCTTCCATCAAGCGAAAAAAGTAAAAGCGAGTCGCTGGATGTCGCGCGGCGCCTCATAGCCAAGTTCAGGCTAAACAACAGCACGTTTGAAGATAGCAACTTCACCCGGATTCCGCACAGTAGCCTTTATCCCTCAAACGATAGAATTGAGAGAGTATGCGAAAGAATAAAGGTGTCCTTATGATGAGCGAATGATCGGGAAATGAGGAGGGATATGGCTAATACAAAAGAAATAAGAACAAAGATAGAACCTTGGATTCGCGATTGGCTTGCAACACAATATAAAGGGTTTACATTTTCCGAAAAGAAAGTAAAACTTCCAACGAGCGGTACATATAATTTTGATGCTGTCTCACAAGATGGCACGATTGTGGGCTGATAGCTTGAAGCTGATTGCTGATTGCGCAAAGCTCTTGACATCCCTTGGAGCTGTATCCAGCTTCGGGAGCGCCTCTTCCTCTACACATTTCGATGAAATGCGACCCGGAGCAGGACAGAAAAAGAATTTGTGTTATGGGCGCTTACACTGACTTGACAAATACCCGCAGGAGGAGTATCTTCAATGTAGATACCATGAACGGAGGTTCGGCATGAGAACCCGCGTCCAGAAATGGGGCAACAGTCTTGCCTTGCGTATCCCCAAATCTTTCGCTACTGAAGTTGGACTCCAGAGAGAAACGTCTGTTGAGTTATCGCTGGCAGATGGGAAACTCGTTATCACTCCTGTAACTAAACCAAAGCTGACCCTTAAACAACTTCTGGCAAAGGTCACCAGAGAAAACCTGCATCACGAAGTTGATACCGGCCCCGCCACAGGTAACGAAACATGGTAAGCTCCCGAGCTTATGTTCCTCAATGCGGGGATATGGTGTGGATTACCTTGAATCCCCAAGCAGGTCATGAACAGGCAGGACGACGCCCTGCTGCGGTACTCTCACCTCAAAGCTATAACGGCAAGACAGGACTGGCTATCCTTTGTCCCGTTACCAACCAGGTCAAAGGCTATCCGTTCGAGGTTCTTATTCCTGCGGGGCTGCCGGTAGCGGGGGCGATATTATCCGACCAGGTTAAAAGTTTAGATTGGCGCGCTAGAAATGCAGAATTGGTCTGCACCTTGCCGACCGAGACTATCTCTGAGGTGCTCCAGAAGCTGGTTACATTGTTATCGCAATAGGGAAATGCTTTGCACGACAATATCACCTTTTGAAGTACCTGCTCCCCCTCATCCTCCGAAGGGCTCAGGGCGAATGGTTGAATCACCCTCACCTGACCTCTCCCGTCGAGAAAGAGGAATCTGGATTCACTTCATTTGTCATTCCGTAATTTAGTATTTGCATTTTGAAATCCCATGACCTCTCTCTGCGCCCTCCTCTCCCACAAGTCGCAGCGGCCGCCCCACTGTGCCAGAACCTGACCATTCTCCGAAAGTTGAGCTATCTCACAAATTTCTGGGCAGGACTTGCATTCAAATGAAGAAGTATGGTACCTGGCCTCACTGATACGAAACCCCTGGAACCTGGTGCTAAAGCTGCCCTTGGCTACCTCTTCATGCACCAGTAGCGCTGCGCCTATTGCTCCCATGACCTCATGGTGGGCTGGGACAATTATCCCGGGGCCAAGTTCCTCCCGAAAAGCCCTTACAATGCCTTTGTTAAAGGCTACCCCGCCCTGAAAAGCTATTGGGGACTTGATATCCTTTCCCAGGCCGACATTATTGAGGTAGTTGCGAACCAATGCCTGGCACAACCCATAGATAATATCCTCGATGCGGTATCCCATTTGCTGTTTGTGAACCATGTCTGATTCAGCGAAAACCGTGCATCGCCCGGCAATGTGCACCGCGTTCTTGCTCTCCAGTGCTCGTTGGCTAAACTCAGAAATGCTCATATTCAACCGGAGTGCCTGATGGTCGAGGAAGCTACCTGTACCGGCAGCACAAACCGTGTTCATAGCAAAATCGGTAACCACCCCGTCTCTAATAACGATGATTTTGCTGTCCTGCCCCCCTATCTCTATTACAGTCTGTACCTGGGGAATGCAGAATAGCGCAGCCACGGCATGAGTAGTGATCTCATTTTTGACCAAATCAGCACCGAGAATTACGCCGGCCAGGTAGCGAGCGCTGCCGGTGGTAGCGACTCCACAGATATCAACGTCCTTGGGCAATAGCTGCTGAATTTGTTTCAGCCCGTACTGCACCATTTCAATCGGTTTGCCTTGAGTTAATACGTAGAGATTGGTAACCAACCGGTTATCTCTATCCAACACGGCGTACTTGGTAGTTACAGAGCCGACGTCGACTCCCAAATAGGCTTCCATGAGTTCTCCTCAGACAAGGTATTCACTATACTGCACTAAGAGAGCAAGCGCTTTAGCCGCCCTCTCCGGTGTAAGAAAAGGCATGATGTATTCCTTCTGCAGCTTCTCGTAGACTTTCCCTTTTCTCGGAGTGGGGACGCCCATATTCGCGAAAATTATCGGCTTCTGATATTTTTTCATCAGTTGCAGCGCCTTGTCCACATCGCTCAATTCAGTTAGCTCCGCATCCTCTAACCATTGGTCTATCTGGCCGCTGACTGAGGTAGGAAGACTGACCCATTTGGCGTAGCTGCCTGTCACTCCTCCGCCGCCTATTATGAAAGCAGCATCTACGTTTTCGTCCTCCATCAGCGCCCAGAGACACGAGTAACTGAACGGGTCGCCCCCGGTCTCGACAGGGTTCACATGGGACCACCTTGGCGGCAGCAAAGAATTGAGTTTCTCTATAGTGTCTGGAGATAGCTGCGGCAATTCCAGATGCTGCCTCATCAGAGCGTCCGCAGCTATCACGGCTGCGCCCCCGCCTGCCGAGAGCACCCCTACTCTTCTGCCCCGAGGGAGTGGCTGTCCCAGAAGAACTAACGCCACATCTATTAATTCGCCGACCTCCTCTACCCTGATCACTCCGGACTGCTTGAATGCTGCCTCGCAGACAATATCTGACCCGGCTAAGGCTGCGGTGTGCGACCGTGCTGCCCTAGCTCCAGCCTCCGTACGCCCTGCCTTCATAATGACAACAGGCTTTTTCTGAGTAATCTCTTTTGCCAGCTCAAAAAAGCGCCTGCCTTCTTTGAGCCCTTCGATATAGCCCAGAATGATCTTCGTCTCGTCATCCCGGGCCAGGTACTCCATATAATCTTCAAAGTGTAAGTCAGCCTCGTTGCCGCTGCTGACATACTTGCTGAACCCCAGCCCCATCTCACAAGCTAAATAGACTATCGACTGGCTTGTGTTTCCACTCTGGGCGATGAGCGCTAACGGCCCTTTTCTCACCGGGGGCAAATACGGTACGGTGAAAAAATCCGCAGAGGTATCGAAATGGCCCATGCAGTTCGGGCCAACAAGGCGTATTCCTCCCTGCTTGGCAATCTCTACCACTTCCCGCTGAATTATTGCTCCCTCACTACCTGATTCGGCAAAACCGCCCGAGATGACAACAGCAATCTTGACCCCTTTCCTGACACAATCCTTCATAGCTGCGGGTACCTCAACAAAGGGTACAGTTATGACGGCAAGGTCTACAGGTCCCGGCACATGATTTACGCTCTGATAAGCCTTCAAACCTTGTACTTCGGCCTCATTCCTGTTTATAGGATAGATATGCCGTCCGCCTTTGGTGATGAGGAGGCTGAGGACATGAAAACCCCATTTGGCCAAGTTATTGGAAGCCCCTATCAATGCCACCGAGCCTGGATTGAAGAGATAATCTAACTGCTGTTCAAGATCCATACGCCCCCTCTGTGCCCGAATGATAATTACCCCAGGAGCAATTATTATATCATTTTAGGCATGGAGAGGTCCCCAAGCTCGCGTATCCTCCAATGGATCCTACTTGACCAGGGCAAGACACGTCATGTTAGGTCTTGGGCCTCATTACTGACGAGGTAGACAACTAGTGTTTTTGGCGTGTCTCTTAGTACATCCTTTACGCTGAATGAGTCTAACATTATCCCTTCGCCAATTGAGCCAGTATTCCCCATAGGACCGTCTCTGGCTAGTATAAGCGATAAGCTGATCATAGTATGGGGCTAGTACGGTGGGGAGTGGAAGCTGTACGATCCCAACGATGCTCTGGGCAGTACCCTGACCGGGCTCACCAGCGACAGTGGTTACTGGATTAAGGTCAACGGGAACTGTACACTGTTCACCAGGAGCCTGACCACAGGGTGGAACTTAATCGGCTGGTGACAGGAGGATAGAGATAGTAACAAAGGGGGCACCTGCGGTGCCCCCTTAATTTTTTGTGGGAATAGAAGCGCTATAGAGCAATGCTTATGGGCTTATTCCACCCTTTCTACCTTGAGCAGGTTTGTAGTGCCCGCTATGCCGATGGGGATGCCGGCAGTGATAACGATGAGGTCGCCCTTCCGCGCTACCTCGGTTTCCAGGCTCAGCCGGGCTCCCTGAGCCAGGAGGTCGGTTACATGAGAGGGTTCGGCTACCTCAAATGGGTATACTCCCCAGGATAGAAGGAGCCTTCTTCTCTGCTTGGGGCTTGGTGTAGCTGCCAGGATAGGAATGCCCGGACGGTATTTGGATACGCGTCTGGCGGTGCTACCAGAACTGGTGAAAGCTACTATGGCTGCTGCCCCAAGCTGGTGGGCAGTATGGCAGGCGGCATAGCTTATGGCGTCGTCAGTCTGGGGCTCGAGGTCTGCTCCCTTGTCCAGGAGCATCTTACTGTAAGGTAGGGCAGCCTCTGTGATAAGGGCAATCTTCATCATGACCTGCACTGCCTCTACCGGGTAGCGACCGATGGCAGTTTCTCCAGAGAGCATTATGGCATCGGTTCCATCGAAGATAGAGTTGGCTATGTCGGTGACCTCGGCCCTGGTGGGACTGGGGGACTCCATCATTGACTCCAGCATCTGCGTAGCAGTGATCACGGGCTTTCCGGCGTGGTTGCATTTCTTGATGATCTCTTTCTGAGCTAGTGGCACTCTTTCAAGCGGGATCTCAATCCCTAAATCGCCGCGAGCTACCATCAGCCCATCGGATGTAGCCAGTATCTTATCCAGATTTTCCAAAGCCTCCCACTTCTCTATCTTGGAGATGAGGGGGATATCTGCTCCTTTCTTTTTGAGGAACTTTCTCACGCTGAGGACATCTTTAGCCTCCCTGACGAAGGAAAGGGCCACAAAATCCACTGCATGCTCTATACCGAAGAGGAGGTCATGGAAGTCCTTTTCTGTGCAGGAGGGTATTTTCAGATTCACACCTGGCACGTTGACGCCTTTCTCCCATCCCAGGACACCTCCCACGATGACCCGGCATCTCACGGAGTCAGGAGTCGTATTAACTACCTCCAGCTTTATTGCCCCATCGTTCAGAAAAATGACATCGCCCCGCTTCACGTTCTCGGCGAGTTCGGGCAGATTCACGCTCACCGAGTGCTCATCGCCGGGTACCTTAGCTGTAGTGAGGGTGAAGTCAGCACCTTCCTTGAGCCGGACCGCTTTCTTCTCAAGTCTGCCGGTTCGTATCTTGGGCCCGGCGATGTCCTGCAGGATGGCTACCGGGGTCTTTAGCTTCGATGCCGCCTTACGTATGTTTCGAATATAGCCTGCATGCTCCCCAAGAGTTCCATGGGAGAAATTGAGACGTGCTACATTCATCCCTGCCTTGATAAGCTCCTCGATTACTGAGGCCGAACCGCTGGCGGGCCCTATGGTGCATACTATCTTGGTCTTCTGTCTCAAGGTCATAATTTATTCCTGATGGCTAAGAACTTAGGGGAATTGTATCACAATGCTGTGAGCAACAAAAGTAGCCGGGAAAATGGGTAGTGGGTCAATTTGAGTTTGTATTTCACTTCTGTTATTCTTTGCCACATAAGTTTCCGTTTAAGAAAGGTGGCAGTATGTTTCCATTTAAGAAGGGTGACAGTAAGGTTCTGTTTAAGAAAGGTAGCAGTATGCAAAAGTGGGAATATTACGTTGCGTATGTAGAGGTAGACGAGAAACAAAAAGTATGGGTAGCTCGGCTACCAAATGGGAAAGATGTCAGATTATCAGCTGCTTTGGCAGAGATGGGCGAGAATGGGTGGGAAATCTGTGGTAGTACTCAGGCGACAAGTCCCACAGGAACGGCTACGGGACAATTGTTTGAACCATCCCATTGGCTGTATTTCAAGCGGCCTAAAGTTTGACGATTGATTGTTATTCACATTATTACCCATTTTTATTTGCTAATTAACCCTACTATATCTTCGACCGTCCAGATGTAGTCACTTATTCCTGCTGCCATTGCAGGGGTTCTCGGATAAGGGTAGTGTATCATTTTGAAATCTAAGCCTGATATGTTTTACTCTCTTGGAAGTGATTGATTGCTTTCTCTTCTCTTTCGTGTCGGACTAGGTAAGTGAAGCAACGCAACCTTTCCAAGGTAAAGCCTGTCTATTCTAGGCTTTATTCGTTGGTAGAATTCTGATTTAATTTCACCGTTTTCAGGAGCTAAGGCGAGAAAAGGAAGGTTGATATGAGGCTTATCAGAATGAAGACAAGAAGGTATAAGGCAAGAATCATCCACGAATTAAATTATTGATGTAGCGGAAGCCATATATTAGAAGTCCCGCACCTATTGCGACGTTTAGAGGCGTCCACAAGGCATGTGCGAACTGACAGAAGATTATTTCACCAAGAATGAAAAGTAATATAGCACGCAAAATATTTTTATTCATGAGTTCATTATAGCACATGCTTAACATAAATCAAGAGGTGGGGGGGGGTGTGGCTTTTATAGGGTAGAGTTTTTCGCGAAACGGTTGAAACTGAGAGTCTGATAAGGTAGACTTCTTACTAAATGCGCATGATATGGAGAACCGCTTCGATTTGAAATGGAGGTAGCATTGTATGGCAGGGCAACTGCTTTCGGGATTGAAGGTGGTGGAGTACGGGAACTTTATTTCGGCAGCACACTGTGCCAAGATGATGGCCGACATCGGTGCCGAGGTCATCAAAATCGAGGAGCCGGGCAAAGGAGACGAAGCCAGAGAATACGGCCCGTTTCCTAATGATATCCCCCATCCCGAACGAAGCGGGCTCTTTCTATACCTGAACGCCAACAAGCTCGGTATCACGCTTAATATAAAAAATCCGACGGGACAAGAAATCCTTAAAGACTTGCTTAAGGATGCTGACGTTTTTGTAGAGAACAATGCCCCGAAGCTTATGAAGAAGTGGGGGCTGGACTACGCCAAACTCAAGAAAGTAAACCCGCGCCTCATTGTAACCTCTATTACCCCCTTCGGGCAGACGGGACCCTACCGAGACTATAAGGCTTACGCCATCAATTGCTGCGCTGCCGGAGGGGTGAGCCAGATCACTGGCCATTATTGGAGGGAGCCGTTGACGATGCCGGTGTCACTGGGGCATTATCAGGCTGCGATAGCCGCCGCAGGCGCTAGCATGGTTGCCCTCCTCGCCAGAGATGTTATCGGCCATGGGCAGCAGGTCGATATCTCAGAGGCAGAGGTATGGGCAACTTACCATGTGGGGTTCGGTGTGACTAAGTACACTGGCGGCGCAGGGGACGGCTTGACGAAAGGCTATCTGGGTGGTGGCATGACTTATCCTGCGGGGAGGCTTATCCCCTGCAAGGACGGCCATATCGCCCTGGTAGCGCCCCAACTCAAGCAGTGGGTGAAGTTCCTGGAGTTGATGGGAACCCCTGACTGGACTAAAGACCCTCGGTACAGAGACCGTCATGCCATGCAGGATGACTATCCGGAGGAGGTCGACGCGCTGATGGCACCGTGGTTCCTGGAACGCACCAAGAAGGAGATATTCGAGATTTGTGAGAAGAATGCCATCCCCTTCGCTCCTCTGTTTAACATGAAGGACGAGGTTGAGGACCCTCATCTCAAAGCCCGTGAGTTCTTTGTCACGATTGACAGGAAAGAGGTAGGCAAACTCGAATACCCAGGCGCGCCCTATAAGCTGTACGATGCCCCGTGGGCCTTGAAGCGCCCTGCGCCCCTGCTGGGAGAGCACAACGAGGAGATATACTGCAAGCGTCTTGGTTACACCAAAGAAGACCTGATAGCGCTGAAGAGGGCAGGAGTTATCTAGCAAATCACGATTGGAGTCCTTCCTAAGGAAGGACTCCAACCTACCCGATACAAAGATAGGCAGGAGGTTTTCATATATGGCACGGCTTCCGTTAGAAGGCTATAGAGTGATAGATTTCGGTTCAGCCTGGGCTGTTCCTCAGATGACACACATAGCGGCAGATTTGGGTGCCGAGGTTATCAAAGTGGAGTCACATTTGCGTGTGGATTATGGCAGGGTAGCCAAGGTGGCTGTGCCCAAGGGCGTCTCTGTGAAGACCCCTGCTGACCTGGCGGCATTCGACCCCGACCAGTTGGAGACCAGCCCGGTATTCCATATCATGAACCGGGACAAACGCGCTATAACTGTGGACTTCACCAAGCCCAGGGGTGCTGAGCTGCTCAGGGAACTTTGTAAGAAGAGCGACATCGTCGCCGATAACTTCACGCCGGGCGTGCTGGATAAATACGGTCTGGGCTACGATGCTCTGAAAGCGATCAAGCCTGATATCATCGTGGTCTCGCTTTGTTTTGCGGGACATACAGGCCCCCTGAAGGGTACCAGAGGTTATGCCCCTATCATCACCGCCCTGGGTGGAACAGACAGCCTGGTGGGCTATCACGATGAGGTCAATCCCTGTGCTATGAGGTTCGCTTACGGTGACCATGTGTCTGCGACGTATGGAGCTTATGCCATGCTGGCTGCCCTGGTTTACCGCAACCGCACGGGGAAGGGTCAGTACATAGATATCTCTGAGTGGGAGGCAACTACCACGCTGCTGGGCGAGCCGCTCATGGACTATATAATGAACGGTAGGATTCAAAGGCCGCGGGGCAACCGTGATCCTATGATGGCACCTCACGGCTTTTATCCCTGCAAAGGAGATTATCAATGGGTCTCTATCGCGGTTAAGACCGAGGAGGAGTGGCGCAGCTTCTGCAAGGCTATAGGGAATCTGCCCTGGACCAAGGAAGAGAGATTCAAGGACAAGAACAACAGGCTGTGTAATCTTGAGGCGCTGGACAAGCTGGTAGGCCAGTGGACTGTCAACTATACGCCGTATGAGGCAACAGAGATGTTGCAGAAAGCCGGTGTAGCGGCAGCCCCATTTATGATTTCCAAAGACCAGTATCACGACCCCCATTTCCAGGAACGGGGGATATTTGTAGATGTTACCCACCCCAAGAGCGGTCCTGAGGTACTCTATGGCATCCCCTGGAAGTTGAGCGAGACACCTGGGGAGGTTCGCAGCAGCGGGCCGCTATTAGGTCAAGATAACGAGTATGTCTTCAAAGGGCTGCTGAGCGTCTCCGACGATGAATACAACAAGCTTGTAGAAGAGAAGGTGATATTCTAGGACAAATGGAGGCGAAAACGGTGGGTTTCGCTTCACACAGCCTACTACTGAAGTAGAACTCCAAAAGCGTTAAGGATTCATTATTTTGTTATTCTTAGCCGCAAGATTCGAGAAACCAGTACGCTTGCCGAATCAGCCGTACCTCCATTGCATCTTACCACAAGAGCATTGTAGTATTTCCTGACTGGACTGATCTGCTCTCCAAATGTGTTTACCACATTCGCTGCATTCAAATCTACATAATGCAGTTTCACAAGCTTGTATTAGTGTTTCAACCTCAGTGGGAACCAAACTGCCGGTATGCGAAGCTCGGTTCCCAAAAGATATAATTAGATCGTGTGCTTTCTTCCAATCTTTAATTGGGTCGAGATACTTATTCTAAGCCCTCCCTCTTCCTTGCGAAGCCGTTCTTTTGATTCGGAGATTATACTTTCCAGAAATTCAATGCATGTACGATGGTCATTGTGATCACCTTTGGCATAAGGCCTCTTTATTCTGAGCCGCTCGGCTGCGATTGCAAGACTAGTATCCATTATTTGTCTTACACAATTGCCCGCTGCCTCGCAACTTTGCTCTATAAGGCTTCTTGCATCGTCAAATGTCTCTTCGGAAATCGTCGCATTCTATGTTCTATATGGAGCAAGACAATGGAACTTTAATCAACCAGTTAACAACCAGTTAAGTAGTCGGTTTCCTCGAGTCTATCAGGACATCCTCATACATTACCCCACCTATTCCGGCTTATCAAATCTTCAGCTACCCTAAAATCATCGTGTGGGTTCCCAAAGGGTCGCTATAGTTCTCCCTCCATCTTAACTTCTACTGCATTGGAAATATTCTCCTTGCGTTAAGCGACCTATCACAATAGAATATCTCAAGGAACATGCTGAATTAGCAATTCTATCTATTTGAAAGAATGAAGGAGGTATATATAGACAGACAGAATAAGATATTGCATTTCGATACTAAGGATTGATTAACTTAGAAAGTTGGAGGATAGATCGTGGGAGATTTAAAACTAGCTAATCCGGCAGCGCTGGGGCTAGGCGGCTTTGCACTCACGACATTTATACTCAACGTTGTCAATTCAGGGCTGATTTCAGCAGATAATTTGGGTATGGTTCTCCCCATCGGTATTTGCTACGGAGGTTTAGCTCAGTTTTGTGCTGGCATGTGGGAATTTAAGCGCGGAGATACTTTTGGTGCTACCTGCTTTTCATCATTTGGTGCCTTCTGGATTGGTATAGCACTGATGATGATTCTCGAAAGCACAGGAGTTATATCTCCTGTGCCCCGTGAGGGCATGGCAGTACTATTCATCGCCTGGGGCATCTTCACCGCCTATGCCACGATAGCTTCGTTGAAGGTGAATAAGGCTGTAACGTCCATTTTTATAACGCTTACAATTCTTTTCTTCCTGCTTGTAGCAGGCGAATGGAACGCTACAGTTCACAAAATAGCAGGCTACGAAGGTATCCTTTGTGCATTAATAGCCTGGTATACTGCAGCAGCTGTGCTTATCAATACACTCTTTGAGAGGGATGTCCTACCGTTGGGCAAAGCAAAATAATAATAAGAAATCACGAGACTGCATTATAGTATTATTTCTACAGCCACCACGACGGATCTCCAAAGATGCATTGACTTTGTTGCGGCCTAATATTTAGAATCAACTTTAATGCAATGAGCATAGTAGGCAATAGATTAAACCACGAGGTCAGTTATGAATGTGCATGAAAAGAGCGATCTGAGAGCGTTTTTTGAGCCTGGAGCAATAGCCGTGATAGGTTCATTGAACGAATGGGGCGGGCTCGGCTATACGGCTGTGAAGAATATGCGCCGATTCAATTACGGTGGCAGAATCTACCCTATCAATCCATCGTACAAAGAAGCTCTGGGATTGAGGGCTTATCCTGAGATCGCTGCTGTGGAAGACCAAATCGATCTGGCAATCGTTATCACGCCCAAACAGACGGTACCCGGGATCATAGACCAATGTGCCCGGAAAGGTGTGAAGGCTGCTATTATCGTGTCTGATGGTTTTGCCGAGACTGGAGAAGATGGAGCCCGACTCCAGCGACAGATTGTGGAAATAGGTCATCGCACCGGACTCCGCATTATTGGGCCTAACACCATCGGCACCCTTAACACTGAAAACGGTTTAGTCACCAATCCCTACTCCATCAGCTATGACAAAGTTTATAAAGGGAACATAGCTTACTGCAGCCAGAGCGGTATCGTTGGCGCCCAGGGACAGCCTCTGAAAGACCAGGCTTATCCTATCAGCAAGATGTGTGACCTGGGCAACAAGTGCGATGTGAATGAAGTCGATCTCCTGAACTACCTGTATCAAGATCCTCAGACCAGTGTGATTGCCATGCATATTGAGGATGTAAGAGATGGACACAAATTCATTGAAACTGTACGAAGAGTCGCTGCGCGCAAGCCCGTGCTGCTCCTGAAACCGGGACGAACAGAGCGTGGTGCTAAAGCTGCTGCCTCCCACACAGGATCCCTTACTGGCAGCGAAAGAGTCTACGATGCGGCGTTCAGGCAGGCTGGCGCTATTCGTCTGAATACCTGGCGGGAATTCTGGGAAATACCCAGGGTGTTCGTTAATCAGCCGCTTCCTCGAGGCAATAGAATCGCTATCATCACGTTTACCGGCGGCGTGGGAGTGGCGTCGGTTGACACTGCGGAAGAATGCGGCCTGGCCATCGCTGACTTTTCGCCGGTAACCGTCAGCAGGCTATCCAGGTTGTCCCCCCAACTTGCCCGCAATCCTGTCGATCTGGGTCCAATCATACCTGTTACTGAAAATCCATTGCCCGTTTTGGAAGAGACAATCGCTGCAGTGCTAGATGATTCTAATGTAGATTGCGTGACAGCTACCCTTTATTCCAGCTCGGATGCAGAAACACCTGTATATATGGACATACTGGATCGAGTGATGAAGAATGTTACCAAGCCAGTGAGCATCTGGATCTATGGCACGGAGCTTACGGCAATGGAGGAACTGTCGCGCCAGGTGCAAGGACGCGGGTTACCGGCTTACTTCGATATTGAACTCGCCATTAAAGCACTTGCCACCGCCGCGCGTTATTCCAGGGTCAAATCCAGCCTGGATCAGTGACTGACAGGTATTGCGGATGTCAGAACTTCCTAGAGTTACTCTAGCATGAGACATGACTCGAACATGTGATACCCTGATTAAAAGATACAAAAGGTTAGTACATGAGAGTAATAATAAGTAATTATTGATGCCATTATTATACAATAATTAGCTTGATGTGGTACTGGTAAGTACCACCTTGTTTATTATGGTGGTGAAAAGTTCGTTAGCAAAAATGTTAGCAAAAAGTGGTGTGCCATAGCTGGGATAGTGAATTCGTTTAGTTTCCGTTTTGCCGCAAGTCGAAGACGATATAGTTGTCAGTTTCGGCAAACTTGGGGTACGTGCTTGTAAGAAAATCATTCAAACCCGGCTGATTCTCAAACGCAAGCATATCGTCAATAATGAAGAACTCGGGGGAAGAGGGAAGATAGACAGAAGTGAACCGTTCCTTCGCGGTTAGCTTTGCCATTGCCCTAAGATCCTCTGCATAGAAATCATATTCATGCGGCCAGTTCAAGCCACTAATCTCCCCGTAGAATTTAAGGGGATTTCCATAGCCCGCAGCAAGAAAGACCGTCTTCTTACTGTGATTAACCAGATCTCCGATCTCACGCGCTGATTCTATCTGAGTCTCAGCGGCAACTGTGTTGGTGTTCAGTCTTGGGCCTAATCCCAGTGTGAAACCTAACTCCAGTATGAAAAGAATCGCAGCTAAAACAAGTAGCAGTCGAGTAGAATTGCGTAATAAGGATGGTGTGGCTATGCTTCTGAGGCAATTAATGGCTAGGCCAAATATATTGCCAAAGACAAGAGCAATTATTGGGATTAACCACAGACTATAGTAGTCATGGGTATGAATGTGATAATGAAATGCCAGAGCGAATATAAAGTAGCCAGCACATAATCCAATCAGTAAAGCTCTAGGCAACCCCTTTCCAAACAGGGATACGCCGATAAGACCCGATACTAAGATGATATACCCAATCGTCGTTTCGTATAAGCCATAAACTGATAGAATGAACATGATAAGGAATATAACATAGCAAATCGAAAATCCTAATACTATGGCTTTCGACAAACCTCTCTGGTATATCTGCACCAAAGCCAAAATAGCCAGACTCAGACCAGTAAGACCCATTATGTTACCAATAATAAACAACCATCCGGACCAAAACGATGAACGAGACAAGATAAAGAACGTGTCGACTTCCTCGTTGAACTCGCCACCTACACCTGCCCCAGATATAATGTCATGGATGTAATATGCTAAGGATGGTGAGAGGCTTAACAGGATGAATGACAGAGTTGCCCAGCCAGTTATAGTTTTCCTGAATCCTAGTCTGGAAAAAGACATCGCGAGAAATACTGCAAATACAGGGAATATGCAGACTGGCTTGACAAAGAAAGCCAACGCTGATACAACCGTTGCAATGAGCAGGCGAAATATCGAGGGTTGATCACAATACCTGAGTACTAGGAAAATGCTAATGAGTAGCAGCATGACCATCATTGGGTCTGGCTGAAAGCTTGTGCTTGCTGTGAGTCCAAAAGGTAGAAAAAGATAAAAAGCGGTAGAAAACACGGCTGCAATCTTCGACATTATTTTACTGGCAATAAGATAAAGAAAAATACCTCCTAACGTCCAAAATACTGCTGATAGTAAACGTGGGATCCATAGATATTCTCCACCCGCAAGACGATACGAAAAGGCCGCCATATTTTCCATTATAGGGAGCTCCAGACTTCCTTCGATCTGGCTGTTAATGTCTGCGATCTCTCTTCTCCATTCAGGGACAGATTGTATAGTGTCAAAGTAGATGTCTCTCGCAATAATGGCAGCGTGGTATTGGCGGGTAGGGTTAAAGCCCAGGTCTGGTTTGCTAACCAGCCACGCTCTTAACCCCAAAGACCCAACAAAAAGAAAAAGAATGATGAGAAGTAGCATGGTACCTGCTAGGGGAGGCGGTTTCCTGTGTACCGAAGTGGCTTGAGCCTTTGGTGGCGGCTGATGAACCAGAGCAGATCGACACTTGCCGCAACGATAGACCATATTCGGTTGCACTTGAGGCAGGCTGTTGACAGTTCCGCACTTGGGACACTTGAGGGTGCTTTTATGCTTTTGCACTTGATTCCATTAGTACATATGAAGTCGGTGCTTTAGTGAAACTATTCTTGATAATCCAACGGATGTTTAAGATTGTATAATACACTAGTTGTCGTGTGGAAACAACATCGTTCCCCGCTTACCTAATGTCTCCCGAAGGACAGCGTGCTTCTGCCCACACGGCAAGGCGCTGTCAAGCCCGTACGAAGTTCGCCCCGTAAGGGTTGGCTTGACAGCATAGCCGCAACCGTTGAGTTTATTAGCAAAACCCCGGCAAAACTAGACATCCACCTGATTAATCAGTATAATTCCGAGTTTGGGAGAGGTGTCCGAGTGGTTAATGGTACCGCTCTCGAAAAGCGGTGTTGTCGTAAGGCAACCGTGGGTTCG
>Ga0031655_10000667_pt1 | contig 21407 bp, 21 predicted proteins | sample FrelakmetHBP12HB_FD_55187 | JGI IMG/M metagenome (GOLD analysis project Ga0031655, IMG submission 55187) | Freshwater lake sediment microbial communities from the University of Notre Dame, USA, for methane emissions studies -HBP12 HB | ecosystem: Environmental > Aquatic > Freshwater > Lake >... | reverse complement strand
GAAAAAATACGTTACTGAATTCAAGATAGAAAAAGTGCTTAAGTTTTTAACAACTGGATTTTTTGGATTTTATTACCATTATCGGTTCTATCGCATCCTGGGGGTCGCCGCAGCGGCGGGGGCGGAGGTATATGCCGAAGCCCTTTGGAGTGTCTTCAATGAGGATTTTTGATCAATCGTACAGAAAAGTTAGTGGCTAAACTGGGACTATACCCAACAAATATTTGCCGGCCCGGATGGTTTATGGGGACGATCTCCCGGCGTGCCCGGAAGTTCACCACAGGGACTTTCAGCAGTACCGGTTAATGTGTATTTGTCAGGATAAGAAAACTTATAAGATCACAGCGATGGTCCCTCTATCATGATTCCGCTGGAATACAAGAATAAGGAATTTCAGACCATTCTCCGCCGGGAGCTGAAACCTGAGTGACGAAGCCTCCTTTCAGTCAAGGGACAGACTCCGGGGGGCACAACTCTATGAATAGTCTCTTGGTATTATCCAGGACGGAGAAAAAACGTTTGTCCTGGTTCGAGGTTCGTTTGTCTCCACCAGGGTATATGTCATGGTAAAAACCGCCTTCCCGGAAGATTTCCGGTTCCCGGATCTTGCAAAAGAACTGGAGGAACAGGGATTCGATCCCCGGAAGACCCGCCTGGTTTGCGTAGCGGTCAATGCTTCAGAAACCGCAGAAGGTGCCGATAGTTACCCGGAGATCCAGATCGTCATGATCCCTTTCTGAAAAAAGGGATTTGATCTCATTGTTTTTTCTGGTTAAGGGCTTTTTCAACATGCGCCAGGAGATCTTTTTCAATCACGGGCTTGAGGATGTAACCGCACGGTGACGCGTTTTTTGCCCGGGATATGATGGTATCATTGGAATGTGCGGTTAAAAAAATAACCGGAATATCATACTGGTTACGGATCCGGGTGGCGGTCTCGATGCCATCAAGCTGTCCATCAAGCGTTATATCCATCAGGATAAGATCCGGGCGGGGCATGCGCTCTACATGCCTGAGAGCGTCCTCGCCGCATGGTACTGGTTCCCGGACTCCATAGCCCGCATTCGCCAGAATCTCCATGAGATGGAGCGCAATAAGTCCTTCATCCTCAACTATCAGAATTGATCTCTCTGTCATGATGCTCCTGCTCTGTCTCGTTTTCCCGAAAATAACCCGATAAAAAATAGATGTTACCTGAGGATAATAAAATGACCTGTCCGGTGTCGAAGGAACGGTTCACCGGGAAGATCCTGCAAACCGAAGAACCGGGGGTTTACGGCCGCACGAGAGATCCTGACCCCGGCAGCCATGGGTTTTATCAATTACGTCGCCGAATGACCGGACTGTCACCGGTACCCGAATCATAAACTACAAATATCGATCACCGTGATCTCATTCTATCCAGCTGGTAGACGAGCCATGACTCACGTTCCTTCCCGTAACAAGATAGCTGAAAAGATCCACGGGTCCCCGGCGGGACAGGAAAAATTCTCACGAGGCATCAGGGACCATAAAGACCTGACGGTACCTGGCACGCCGGTCAGATTAACTATGGGATTATCGATAACCGGAAAATACCATGATACGACTGGAGACACCAGAATGAACACCCCTCCCCCGGTAAATAATTCGCGGGTCGCCGCCCTGTTTTATGAGATCGCTGATCTCCTGAAGATCAAGGGTGAGAAGTTCAAACCCCAGGCGTACGCAAAGGCTGCTCACGCGATCGAGACCCTGCCGGAGGATATCGCCGATGTCAGCAAACGGGAAAAACTCGAGGAGATCCCGGGTGTCGGTACGCACCTTGCGGCAAAGATCCGGGAAATTATCGAGACCGGCCGCCTCGAATACCTCGAAGACCTGCGCCGGGAGATGCCGTCAGGGGTGCGGGAACTGGCGGAACTGGAAGGTATCGGACCAAAAAAGGCGATTATCCTGAACCGCGAGCTTGGCATCACCAACCGGGCAGAACTAGAGGAAGCAGCTAAGGCGGGCCGGATTCGCGATCTGCCCGGCTTTGGCGAGCTGAGCGAGAAGAATATTTTGCGCAGTACCGGTGCGAAAAGCAGGGGCGGGCGCTTCTTACTTGGCGATGTCCTTCCTGTTGCTCAGGAGATTGTACAACACCTTGCCGCTCTTCCTGCGATAAAGCAGATCAGCCTTGCCGGGTCTCTTCGAAGAAAACGGGAGACGATAGGAGATGTTGATATCCTGGCAACTTCTCCCGAACCCGGTAAGGTGATGGATGAATTCTGCTTGCTCTCTTCCGTTGACCGAATCATGGTCCGGGGCCCGACCCGGAGCTCTGTCGTTCTCACCACCGGTCTGCAGGTTGACCTGCGAGTGGTGAAGGAAGACCAGTATGGGGCTGCGCTCCAGTATTTTACCGGGTCAAAAGACCATAATATTGCACTCCGGCGGCTGGCTCTCGATCGAAACTGGAAGCTGAATGAATACGGACTCTCTGACCTTTCGACCGGAAAGAAGATCGCCGGTAAGAGCGAGGATGAAGTCTACCGGATGCTGGGACTCCCCTTTATCGAGCCGGAACTGAGGGAGAACCGCGGCGAGATTGAAGCGGCGCAGAAGGGGAACCTACCCGATATTATTCCCTATACTGCAGTGCGGGGAGATCTCCATGTCCATACTTCATGGAGTGATGGGAAACATACCATTCTTGAGATGGCACGTGCAGCAAAATCTCTCGGGTACGAATATATCGCAGTCTGCGACCATGCGAAGAGCCCGCAGTTTGGCCGGGGGTTGACCGGGGAACAGATCATCGAACAGAGAAGGGAGATCGAACAGGTCAACCGGTCTCTTGAGGGGTTCGAGGTGTTATCAGGTATAGAATGCAGTATAGGTGACGACGGGAGGCTGGATGTTGGAAATGCAGCCCTGCAGGATGTTGATCTCGTGCTTGCAGGAGTCCATTCCGGCCTGGAAATGCCCAAAAATGAGATGACACAACGCATGCTTGCGGCTCTGCAGAATGAATACCTGGACATCATAAGCCATCCCACCGGGAGAATTATCCAGGAGCGGGAACCGGCAGATCTCGATTTTAATGCGTTCTTCAGGACCGCTGCAGAACGCCAGGTAATCCTCGAGATCAATGCATCCCCGAACCGGTTGGATCTTCCTGATATAATCTGTATGAAAGCACGGGAGTACGGACTACGGTTTGCGATTGGTTCGGATGCCACTTCCAGCGATGATTTGATCTACATGGAATTCGGAGTTGCAACGGCACGACGGGGATGGCTTGGGGTAAAGCATATCATAAACACCCTTCCTGTACGGGATCTGAACACCGTACTGGGATCATAACGTGATCAAACCCGATGCGATTTTATTCTCCCGGTTATCCCCATCTACGAAGATGAAGAATCCGGTTCATGGATCTACCCTGAAAAGAGCCAGGAAAGTCCTCACCCCCTGTCAGCCGGTATCCAGACCAAATACCGCACACCGCATCGAGATCGAACCAGCAAATATTGTCTCATTGAAGAACCGCGGGCGGTCATCTCCAGCAGCACCGATGATGCAGAGAAGGGGGAGGAAGTGCTCGCTGGTAGGATGGGCTAGCGAGGAGACCGGGTATTTTGTATAATCGATGAGCGAATCATAGTCCCTCGCCGTAAGGTTGTTTTTTACGATGTTATCGAACTCAAGCGCCCAAGGGTATGGTTTTTCATGCATGCTGAGCATCATAAGATTATGGACGAGGTTCCCGCTGCCCAGGATCAGGACCCCTCGCTCCCTTAATGGGCCGAGTTCTTCACCTATCCTGAAAAGGAGGGATAATGGCTGGTTGTAATTCAGGCTGAGCTGTATCACCGGGATATCAGCCTCCGGGTACATATGCCGGAGGACTGACCAGGTTCCATGGTCGAGCCCCCACTCGTAATCAAGGCTGATACTGCTGCTCTGGATGAGGTTTTGCACAATTTTTGCCCATTCCGGAGATCCCGGGGCAGGGTATTCAATCCGGTAAAGCTCATCAGGAAACCCGTAGAAGTCATGGATTGTCCGGGGATGCCTGGTTGCTGTGACCGCGGTTCCCTCCTGAATAATCCAGTGCGCTGAAATGCTGAGGATGAGTGCTGGTTTGGAAATCATCTTCCCCAGCTGTTTCCATGCAGTGCTGAACGGATTGTTTCCCAGTGCATTCTCCGGGGAGCCATGCCCTATAAATATGACCGGCATCCTGTAGTGTTCCGGAAAAGCGGGCGTTTCCTTCCCACCTCCTCCGCCGGGTAAGACCGGATACGTCCTATGATCCGGCAACTTCTTCGCATTGGATTGTATAACCAAGAGTTCCCCTGGTGCATCACCATTTTCCCGCGTCATGAAAGCTCCTGCCTTGGCCATTATTTGGTTTTTTTCATTCCGATGATGAAAAAAATGTTCCGGATCGAGTCCGGGAATGGGGGAAAAATGTTCCGGATAATTATTTTTTCCGGTTTTTTGCACCCACTTTTCCTTCCTTCAGTACGATCTTTGCAGGGCGCGGGCGATCCTGATGATTTCCGTGATCCGTATCCAGCACCTGGTCCGGTGGCGTGGTATGAGGGTTATGCCGTGGGGGTAGCGGTGCTTTTTTTTGCGGATGATGATCGGGATGAGGATGGAGGTGATCCAAGGGGTGATGTTTATCCTCTTCCTGATGTCGGTCCTTGTCAAGGCTTGCCTGTGATCCGGTATGGGACTGGTGATCATGAGGTGTAGGGTGTGGTTCGCGTCTTGGTGCCATATTTTTATTACATCCTTTTCTTCCTGATAAACGATTGCATATGACACCGGGGAACCTTACCAGCCACCAGGGTCAGCTCGCGTGAATACGGGATGACCCAAACCTTTCCCCGCTCAACATAAATCTCCGTGGCCTTAAACAAACATCAAACAGATGCTGGAAAATATATATTACGGCCATCGAAAAGGCGATATTTTAAGTTTTTATCTTTTTTCGATATTCTGGATTTCATTTCAAAATCTTATACCAATACCCATTTTTTATTAGTACCGCCATTCATTATATCATATGGATGAAGAAATAAATAATCTCGTTATCGGGATTATTTTTTTAATTCTCATTATAAATACAACGATGCTGATGTCCATCACAACTTCGTTGTATGGGCCGGCATCCGGATCTGTCTCCCTCTCACCCGGTCCTTCATTTCCTGTTTTTGGCTCTTCTGCTGACGCCGGCCCAATTGATCCTCTGGTCGATCTCGTACCCACCATCGAACCGCTCATCAACCAGGGGGCAGCTCTGCCGGACACCAATGTCGTTGTATCAGGACAGGGAACCCAGCCTGTCATAAAATCAGTTTCATCCTATGTGACCATTGAACCGAAGGATGCCCCGGAAATAGATAGTCATATTATGATACAACCGGAAATCCCCCAGAGATATGAGATCGGGTACGTCTCCATTTATACTCTGGCCGACGAGAATGTATCACAGAATATGCCGGTCGTCTCCTTTTCCCTTCTGAACCCGCCACTCGTCATTAATTATGACCTTACACCGACAGACACCACGGACATAAAATATATTGAATATAAGGAGCTGTCAACACTGCACGAAGAAAATCTTGTCATAAACCGTCCGTATGAAAACTCCTGGTTCACTATCATCGTCAGGGATAAGGATACCGGACAATTTGTCACCGAAGATGGTTTTGGCAGAACGTATTCATTCCAGTCTCCCCGGCAACTCGTGCTGCGGGAGACCGGCAATTATTCGTTTGAATTTACCGGGGATTATGCTAAGATTAACCTGACGATGAAGGTCAAGCAGGAAGGAAATTTCCCGTAATTTTTTCCGATTTATCTGTTATTATCATTCGTTATTTTCACGTTCTCAGGTTTCGGGACATCTGTATGAACAAAGAGTTCGATCATGAACCATGAAAGTTATTTATTCTATCCGATGAAGGACCGGGACTTCTATTTATCCCATCTATGATGAATACTGCCATCCGACGGGTCGCCTCCCCGTGGTGGATCTCCCCTAAAATTCTTAAAGAATCTTTCTACTCTGTTGTGCCCCGGAGAGTCACGAGGCGATCCTTGTAAATAATGTGATTTTCAGGAGAAGACATCCATTCACCATTTCGCAGTCGTTTTACCATGAGCTATTTTTGGTGAAAAAAAAAGATCGGGTTATGGCTGTACCACGATGGTACCTTTCATGGAAGGATGAATTGTGCAGTGGTAGGAGTACGTGCCCGGGGCGGTAAACGTAAATTCGTATGACGCACCGTTCGGGAGCGGATTAGAAGAGAATGCGACAGACGAACCTGAGTCAGAGCCGATCTGGTGGGGGGGACTGTCCTGGTTTGTCCACGTGACCGTCGTTCCGGATTTGATCGTAAGCATATCCGGGGTGAAGGCAAAGTTTTTGATAATGATCGAGGTTGATCCCGTCGCAGGAACCGGGGTAATCGCTCCTGGTGTTGTTGTCGGGCTTTGAGAGGATGCACACCCTGCACATGCGCAGAAGAGAATCAGCAGGACTGCACATGCAGACCAGAAGAAGGAATGAGATTGCATCACCATATTTCCTTAATAGCAGTGGTAATTTATAAAAGCTCTGCGAGTCCTTTATCTATTCTGTCTGATTCTTTCAAATCGCCAGCATTTCCGCTTCCGGGTTAAAGCCGGAGGTATGGCAGAAAAATTACTTCGATTCCGGATAGGAAAGACATAAATACTATTTTGAGAAGAATCCAGATACCCATGGCATCTGAACGGGCAAAGAGAAACGTTCTTCTCGCTTCAGCACTGGGCTCATCGCTTGCGCCCTTCATGGTCTCAGCCCTCATTGTAGCACTTCCGACTATAGGTCATGAGTTTTCGGCAGATGTGCACGGTCTGAGCCTGCTGACGAATATTTTTTTTGTTGCAGCCGCGGTTTTTTTAGTTCCGTTTGGAAAAATTGCTGATACATTCGGCGTGAAAAAAGTATTCACTTTGGGAATTATCGTGTATTTCATCTCTGCTTTTCTCTGTATTATTGCACCGGATCTTCAGTTTCTAACTGTGGCACGATGTATTACCGGCATTGGTGCCGGTATGATCTTTGGCACATCCATTGCCCTCCTGAGCCTGGTCTTTCCCGAATCGGCGAGGGGAAAAGCGATTGGGATCAATGTCGGTGCAATGTCCGGAGGTTTTTTACTTGGGTTCCTTTTGGGTGGAATTCTTACTTTTTATGCCGGATGGAGGACCATTTTTTTCCTCACCATTCCGGTAGAGATTCTGGTGATCTGGCTTATATTTACGCGGATCAGGGGGGAATGCGAGCTGGTGAGAGCGCAGTATCTGGATGTCCCTGGTATGATCGTTTACGGGCTGTCCCTCTTTTTTATCATGTTCGGGTTCACGATGCTTCCTCAACTGAACAGTATCTTCATCCTACTCTCGGGAGCAGTCTGTCTCATCCTGTTTCTGGTCCGGGAAAACCGGGTGAATTATCCGCTGATCGATTTGCCAGTACTGGGAAAAAACCGGCTGTTCATGACCACAAATCTCATTGTCATCCTTTTCAACGCCTCCAACTTTGCCGTGATCTTTCTTACCAGCCTGTACCTTCAGGATATCAGGAACCTTGATCCGAGAGCGGCGGGACTGATCCTGCTCACAATGGTGATTTTTATGGTCCTCCTTTCACCTTTTGCCGGGAGGCTCTCCGATCGCCTTGAGCCGGTAATCGTTATAGGAGCCGGCGCTGTACTCTCTTCTGCCGGACTGATCATCTACACGTTTCTGGATACCGGGTCTTCCCTGCTCCAGGTCATCCTCGCACTTTCCCTCGTGGGTGCCGGTATCGCTTTCTGCCAGTCCCCGGTGGTGCGGACAACGGTCAGTTCAGTGCCAAAAGGGATGTATGGTCTTGCGTCGGGAATGATCGAAACCATGCGTCTTTTGGGAATGACCATCAGTGTCGCGATAGCGGGAATCATATTTGCTGTTTTTCTCGGAAATGCACAAATTACTGCCTCCCTTTACCCGTTATTCATGCAGAGCTTCCGGTTCAGTTTTATGATCTTTTTTGGGATCTCGGTTCTCTGCCTTTTTATTATACGGACCCTGAAACGACGGAAGGCAGCGGCCGGTCTATAACCGATACGGGAAGCATACCTTTCCTATGACTCTATCAGCGGGTTTTTGTTTCAACGTCTGCAGAACAATAAAACTTACCTTCCGGCTGAACGCCGCGAACGAGGAGCCTTAAAAAACCGCCCTGCCGCCTGTTGTTATGGAGAATCCTGAGATGGGGTGACACCGAACTACAACGGATTTTCAAGGATAGACACGGTAATGTTCCCATTTCCCGGAAAGGGTTTTTGCATTTCCGTGCGGTGAACGACTCCTGAATTCCCTCGTAACAACGGATAAATTAATGAGCATACCTCGGACCTGATGAGCCCCCGGGAGATTTCCGCCTGAGACAACCGGGCAAAACTCCCGGATATCTCAGCCGGATCACTGATCGTTTTCATCGCCACGGGAACGACCGGTGGAACGTGAGGCAATAGTACCGGTGTCATGAAAACCGCCATCTGCCCTGTTACCCCTCACTTCCTGCTCCGGCTGTTCCGGTTCCCGGCCATCGTCTGCAGGTCAAACAGTGCATCTGCTTCTTCACGGGTAAGTATTCCCTTCTCAATGGCAAGATCCCGTATTGCCTTATGTTTTATCCGGGATTCATGGGCGATCTCTGCTGCTCTCTGGTACCCGATCTTCGGGGTGAGCAGGGTTGCAAGGATCGGGTTTGTTCCGGCATTCACCGTAAGCTGGTCTTCATGCGCTTCTATACCGTCAACGCACTGCAAGGTAAAGACGGGGAGATAATGGGTGAGCAGCGAGAGGGACTGGAGAATATTATGGACGATCACCGGTGCCATCACGTTGAGTTCGAGCTGGCCGGCCTGCACTGCCATAGATACGGCTGTATCATTGCCAATAATCTGGAATGCGATCATATCCGCACATTCAGCCATAACCGGGTTGACCTTCCCGGGCATGATGGAAGATCCCGGCTGAACAGGAGGAAGGGAGATCTCGGAGAGGCCCGAGACCGGGCCGGAGCCCATAAGCCGGAGATCGTTTGAGATCCGGATCAATTCGAGGGAAAGTTCCTTCAGGGAGCTTGAGAATGCTCCCATCTGCGAAAGGCTTTGCAGTGCCTCGAAACTATTCCTGGCAGGAATAAGGTCAAGACCGGTAAGGGAACGCAGGGTATGAATCACCTCCCCGCGGTATCCTGTTGGGGTATTTGCCCCGTTTCCTGTCGCAGTCCCACCAATTGCCACCTCAAGCAGATCATCCCTTCGTTCCCGGATCCGTTCTGCGGCCCGGACAACAGCGGCACTGTAGGCAGAGAATTCGTCGCCGAGCATAACGGGGATTGCATCCATCAGGTGCGTCCTGCCGGTCTTTGGAAGCAGCGCAAATGCATCCCCCTTCTTCTGTAACGCCCCGGCGAGATCTGCGAGAACGGTATCGAGGCACATTGCACCCTGGATTATCGCGACGTGCGAGGCGGTGGGGAAGGTGTCATTGGTCGACTGGGCCTGATTTACCTGATCATTCGGGCTCAGGAATTCATAATCCCCCCGGGATCTCCCAAGAATCTCAAGTGCCCGGTTTGCAATCACCTCGTTCACGTTCATATTGAAAGAAGTTCCGGCACCAGCCTGGTAGATATCAACCGGGAACTGATCGGCAAATTTTCCGGTAATGACCTCCTCTGCCGCAGTCACGATCGCTCCACCCCGCTGCAGATCAAGGACACCGAGCTTCATATTGGTCAGGGCGGCCGCTTTTTTGATAACCGCATACGCAGCGATCAATTCCGGGGGTTCCCGTATTCCGCTGACCGGAAAATTCTCCATCGCTCTCACGGTCTGGATGCCGTAGTATGCGTCAGACGGCACATCACGGACGCCAAGAGGGTCACGTTCCTGTCGCATCATGGTACATCTCCCGATCTCCTGTCTTTTTTTATCTTCATCAGTTCCTGTCGTGCATGGCCGATGGCCTTATCCGGCGGCACATATTTCGGGCAGACCCTGCGGCAGTTGGTATGGAACTCACAGGCCCACCACCCATCCGGCTGATTGGCTCTCCCAAGCCGGGTAACGCCCTGCCGTTCCCGCGGGTCGATGCGGAACCGGTAGAGTTTTGCAAGTGCCGCCGGCCCAAGGTACCGGGGATTTTTCCCATTGACCGGGCATGCTGCAAAGCAGGCACCGCAGAGAATACAGGTTGTATACTCCTCAAGCTCGCGGACCGATGCCGGCGACATGAGTCGTTCCTTCTCCGGGTCCTCATCCCGTGGCCTGAATACCGGTTCGACCGCCCGGTAATTCGCAAAAAATGTCCCCATATCAACAATGAGATCCTTGATCACCGGCAGATTCGGGAGCGGCTCCAGGAGAACCTCTTCTTTTTTATCCCACGGTTCCGAGAAGGCCGGCAGGACGTAATGGGAGAGGTGAAGATCCATTGAACCAGTAACCAGTGCTCCCAGCTGAGTCCGGCACGCGAGGCGGGGCACCCGGTTGATCAGCATCGCACAGGTTCCGCAGACTGCTCCTCGGCAGGAATAACGAAATGCAAGGGAGTCGTCATATCGGGACTGCGCCTCGAACAGTGCAGTGAGGACGGTCTTGCCCGGAGCGGGGTCGATCGCAAACGTATCGTACCGCGGCTTTTCCCAACCTGGGTGGAAACGGAACACCTTCAGTTTCATCAGTATACTCGCTCCTCTGGACGGAACATACCGAGAGTAACCGGGGCATACGTGATTGAAATCTCCCCGTTCCGGTGGCTTGCCATCGAATGGGTCAGGAAGTGATTGTCATCCCGGGACGGATAGTCCGTCCGGGTGTGCGAGCCCCGGCTCTCTCTCCGGCTTATCGCCCCCCGTGCTACTGCTTCTGCGACGGGAACCATATATTCGAGTTCGAGATATCGTATAAGAGCCTGGTTTGCTGCCCGATCCTTATCGGAGATCGAGATATTTCTCAACCTCTCCCGGATTTTTTGGATCTCATCAAGTCCTGTTGTCATCAGGTTCCCTTCCCGGAAAATACCGAATTTTGCATACATTGTCTCTTTCAGAGAGTCGATGACAGGGAAAAGCGGTTCTCCTCCGCTCCGTCCGAGAATGCCATTGATCTTCTCTTCTGTTTCCCGCATGGCCGTAAGGACCGGCCCGGAAGCCGGAACGGGTTCTGATCGTATATCCCTGATGATGGAATCTGCCACCAGCCGCCCGAATACTACCGTTTCAAGGAGCGAGTTTCCCCCCAGCCGGTTTGCCCCGTGGACACTGACACAGGCACATTCGCCGGCCGCGTACAGTCCGGGGAGCGTTGACTGCCCTTCAATTCCCCCATCGATCCCTCCCATGGAATAATGCTGGGCCGGCTGCACCGGGATCGGTTCATCGACGGGATCCAGACCTGCAAAATCCATTGCGATCAAACGGATACCCGGCAGACGCTCCCGGATACGCTCCATACCGAGGTGGCGGAGATCGAGGTGCACGTAGCCCCCGTCAAAACCCCTTCCGGCGGCGATCTCCAGCTCGATTGCACGTGCTACCACATCCCGCGGAGCAAGATCCAGCGACCGGGGAGCATACCGCGTCATGAACCGCTCGCCGTTTTTATTGATCAGGATGCCCCCCTCCCCACGGGCTGCTTCGGAAATTAGGATACTGGTACCTTTCAGGGAAGTCGGGTGGAACTGGACAAACTCCATATCCTTAAGACGTGCTCCCGCCTGGATCGCGAGCGCCTGACCGTCACCGGTATTGATGATCGCGTTGGTAGACCGGGAAAAGATTCTCCCGAAACCACCGGTAGCCATGAGGGTTGCCTTTGCATTGAACCCATGGATCCTTCCGGTCATTATCTCCAGGGCAGTGCATCCCGTGCACCGTCCGGAACCGGTGACCAGCGAGGTGACAAAAAATTCTTCATATACGGGTATTTTTTTATCGATCACCTGTTCGTAGAGGGTGTGGAGTAGATTATGGCCCGTCCTGTCCGCGGCATAGCAGGTCCGGGGAAATCCCGCCCCTCCGAAGGGGCGCTGGGCGATCTTCCCGTTCTCCAGCCGGGACCAGACCGTCCCCAGGTGCTCCAGCCCGATAACCGTTCCTGGCGCCTCTTTGCACATGAGCACTACGGCATCCTGGTCTGCAAGATAATCCGATCCCCTGATGGTATCATATGCATGCCGCTCCCAGCTGTCAGTGGCGCCCCCGCTACCGGGGACATTTCCCAGTGACGCATTCATTCCGCCCTGTGCGGCAACCGAGTGGGATCTGAGAGGATGTACCTTCGAAAGTATTGCACAGGAATAGCCGGATCCGTATATCTGCAGGGCAGCACGCAGCCCGGTCAACCCGCCTCCGATAATGATCACATCATACTGGTGAACATCCGGTCGGTCCATACGCTGATATCCTCCATTACCTGTCGTGTATTCCACAAAGGTAGATAACAGTACGCATCGGGTCAGATCGCGTTGTTGTTTTTCTGGTTTTTCAAAGATACCATTTTATCTAATGGCAGGATTGTATTTTTCACCAGTGTCTGGTGAGAACGTATGGCAGAAAGAGAAGTGTCGGTATTGATCGGAGGGCGGGCCGGAGATGGGATTTCAAGTGCCGGCCAGATCGTTGCCCGCCTCCTTGCCCAGGCCGGGTACCGGGTGCACATGTACTTCGATTACCCGTCGCTGATCAAGGGAGGGCATAATTTTGCGATCATCCGGGCAGCAGAGGAGGGCATCGGGGCCGTGAGGAACCAGGTGGATTTTATCCTTGCCCTCAACCAGGAGACCATACACCTTCACCGGCATCGTCTGGGGGAGCGGGGGGTTATCATATACGATACCGGTACGTCAAAACAGGCAGAGGGTATCGGTATTCCGGTAAAGAATATTCTGGATGCAGAAAAGGCACCGCCCGTGATGGGAAATTCTGCCATAATCGGGGCTTTCATAAAGGCGGCGGGACTCAACTGGGACACTTCCACGTCAGTCATGAAGAAGTCGATGCCAAAAGAAACGGAAAAAAACCTCCGTATCGCCCGGAGGGCATATGATATTTCAGAGGAACGGCACCAGGTTCCCCAGACCGGAAAACCTGTCCTCCCGGTATTCACCGGCAACGAGGCGATCAGCATCGGGCTGATCGAGGCGGATCTTGGGATATATTTCAGTTATCCGATGTCACCCACCTCAAATATTCTTCATTTCCTTGCTGCAAATGCAGATGATCTCCATGTCAGGGTTATTCAGCCGGAAAGCGAGATCGCGGTGATCCTGATGGCTCTGGGGTGTTCCTATGCAGGACTCCGGGCAGCGATCGGTACTTCCGGCGGAGGGTTCTGCCTGATGACCGAGGCGTTGGGTCTTTCCGGTATTGCAGAACTCCCGATCCTGATTGTTCTTGGCCAGCGCACCGGGCCAAGTACCGGTCTTGCGACGTATTCTGCCCAGTCAGACCTTCATTTCGCCCTGCATGCCGGGCAGGGAGAGTTTCCCCGCCTTATCATCGCACCGGGCGACGCTGGTGAAGCCCGGTTATGGTCAGGGACCGCACTGGACCTGGCATGGAAGTACCAGATTCCCGCCATTATCCTCTCCGACCGGCTCATCTGCGAAGGCCTCTACAGCATGGAACCGGACAGGGAACGATATAATGCCATGCCGGTCATGGCAGACCCGGGAGTCCATCCTTATCTCAGGTATGCCCCCGCGGATTCCGGGATCTCTCCTCTGCGGTTCCCGCCTGCCAAAGGTGAGATTATCCGTGTCAACAGCCATGTCCATGATCCGGACGGGATAACGACAGAAGATCCCCTCGTAACCAAAGAGATGGCAGATAAGCGGATGAAAAAGATGAACGGGCTCGCCCGGGAGATCGAAGGGATGAATCCGATCACTATTGGGGGAGTTGCGGATTCTCCTGCAGCCCTGCTCTGCTGGGGATCCTCAAAAGGGGTTTGCGAAGAACTGGCGAAGAAGAAAGGGTTGCGGTTGATCCAGCCGGTCGTGCTCTGGCCGTTTGCGGAAAAGATGTTTGCCCGTGCGATGGATGGCGTGGAACAGTTCTATGCGGTCGAGACCAATGAATCGGGACAGCTGGCGGCACTCGTGAGCAGGTTTGGGTACCGGCCTACCGGAAAAATCCTGAAGTATGACGGCAGGCCGTTTATGGTCGATGAACTGGAAACGGCCCTGGACAAGGTGATCCCATGACCGGCGATGAACTTATCAGCACGGCAAAGAACACCTGGTGTCCGGGATGCGGCAATTTTGCCATCCAGCATGCACTCAAGGAGGTGCTCCTGGCAATGGAAATAGAGGGGACGAAGCGGGAAAACATCGTCATTGTCGCCGGGATTGGCCAGCATGGCAAGACCTTTGACTTCATGAACCTGAACGGGTTTTACTCGCTCCATGGGCGGACGATTCCCGTTGCCACCGGGATCAGACTGGCAAACCCGGATCTCAAAGTCATCTGTCTTACCGGGGACGGAGACTCTTATGCGGAGGGACTTGACCACCTGATCTTCGGGGCAAAGCGGAATCTCGACATCACCGTGTTCGTATACGATAACCGGGTCTATGGGCTGACGACCGGGCAATATACGCCCACATCGCCGTACGGATTCCCGGGACGTTCGACACCCGGCGGGGTGAAAGAGTACCCGTTCAATCCTCTTGAACTGCTGCTGAGTTCCGGGGCAGGTTTCATCGCCCGGGGGTATTCACGCCGTCGCGATCAGCTCAAACGCCTCATGCAAGCAGCACTGGTCCATAAGGGATTCTCCGTTGTTGATATTCTCCAGATCTGTGCAACCTACAATGATATGAGCAGTTATTACGATACCCGTGTCTTTGACTGGGACGAGACGGATGCAGGGGACTATAATGCTGCGTATGCAAAGGCACGGGAATGGAATTACAATAATGACGCCCGGATCGGTCTTGGTATAATGTACCGCCATACGGCACCAATTTTTGAAGATAATTACCCTGTGCCTGAGCCACTCTCACCCACTGAGAAACAGACGTGGGTCAGGAAGATTATGAATGAAAGGGTGTGATTATAGCGAGAAATATCACTTCTTCTCTTTTTCAGAGACGCCGTAATGCCGGAGACCGGATTGTTCCTCCCGTGAAATATCTGATCTGTCAGCGTCAGATATGATAAAAAATCCTCTGAACAGCTAAAAAAAAGATAGAGGTTATTCTTAGTACCCGCCACCGCCGCCACCACCGGTAGCAACGCTTGTTGTCCTGACTGTCGTTGGCACTGTGGTCGGGAAGGTAGTAACTGCCGGCACACTGCCGGTGATATTCGCAACATACCAGAGGTTGATGAATCCCTGCCCGTTCGTGTCACCGGGCTTTTTGTCGCCGGAATAATAATAGAGAGGTCTTCCCATGAATGCGGTCTGTTTCATACCGTCTGCCCGGGATACGGAACTGAAACTTCCGACATTCAGGACGGAGGGGGCGGTCACCGGGTCGGCACTGAAGGGTGGCCATGTCGCAATGCAGGTTCCGTTACAGGAGCTTTGTCCCGGTGTGTCCCTGGTGAAATAATACAATGATTTTCCGGATGTGTCGGTCAGGTACGAACCGAGTTTTGTCGTATGAGAGATAAGTACACTTTCATCGGGTTTAATTACAAACCAGACCTTAAGGAAGTTCTCGCCGTTCATATCACCCGGATTTTTATCCCCGGAGTAATAATAAAGAGGCCAGCCATAATACGTGGTCTGTGCAGAACCATCTGCACGGGTGATAGACCCGAAGTCAGCTGGATCAAGCGATGATGACACCCTGATGTTGGTGGCTGAGAACGGTGGCCAGAGAGCTGCACACTGCCCGTTACACGCGCTTGCACCACTTGCCGCAATATCATTCGCGAAGTAGTACAGGGTTTTTCCCTGGGCGTCCATAATTATTTTTCCCAGGCTGGTATCGGCAGCTTTTACGGTGTCGGTCGTTTGCGTGGTCGGTATCGCAGTCGGCTGAGGCGTTGGTTGTGATACCGGCGTTTGCGTACATCCGGCAACAAGAAGTACCGAAACTACCGCAAGACACAGGATAAAAATAGTTGTTTTTTTCATCAGAATCACCTTTTACAGGTAGTGTCAGATAACCAGTCGGGTATGATAATTCTTTCCCCGGATTTCAAATATTAAAACATGGAAGGGAATCTTCATTGATGCATCTTTCTTCCCCTTCATTGAGAAAATACCTCTGATTAATCCCGGAAAAGTTTCGATGTATCGTATTTTTTTGAATTTTTGTGAAGGATCCGCATCTTTCAATTTTTGATTCAAAAAATGAAATAAAAAATTATCTTTTTCATAGCTAACCGATATTTTCATATATTCTCTTTAAGGAGGAGATAGATTTGGACAAAAAATGGATAGTTTTTCTTGGGTTTTCCCTTGCAGTGATGATATTGTTGAGCGGGTGCGTAAGCCAGCAGCCGACACCCAAACCTACACCTACGGTGACCGTGCAGCCGACAGCTTCGCCAAAAATGTACTCGCAGGCCGAGGCGGACGCAATGATGCAGTGGCGGGTACTCTGGACAGACCATACCGTATGGACCCGAATGTATATTATCGAATCATTGAACGATTCACCGGGAACCGGTGCTGCGGCCACACGTCTCCTGAAAAATCAGGAAGATATCGGGAATGCCATCAAGCCCTACTATGGTGATGCAGCCGGCACACAACTGACTGCTCTCCTGAAACAACACATTTTGATTGCGGTCGCGATCATCAATGACGTCAAGGCTGGTAATGCAACGGCGCAGGCCGCGGATGAGGCAAACTGGACGAAGAACGCTGATGACATTGCAGCATTCCTCTCAAGCGCCAATCCAAACTGGCGGACACAGGATGCAAAAGATCTCATGCACATGCATCTCTCCACGACAAAGGCAGAACTCGTGGCGCGGTATACGAAGGATTACCCGGCAGACGTGAAGGCATGGGATGCCGTATACACCCATATCCTGAAGATGTCGGACACGATCTCCGGTGGTATCATAACACAGTATCCAGAGAAATTCGCCGGCCCGAAGATCTACAGCCAGAAAGAGATCGACTTGGATAATGGCATGCGTGAGCTCTGGACGGATCACACAGTCTGGACACGCCTGTATATTATCGAATCGCTGAACAACTCTACAGCTGCTGATGCCGCAGCCACACGCCTTCTGCAGAACCAGGTGGATATCGGGAATTCCATCAAGCCATATTACGGGGATGCAGCCGGGGCACAACTGACCGAACTCCTGAGAACACACATTTACACTGCTGTTGCCATCATCAATGACGTAAAGGCCAAAAACTCTTCATCACAGGCAAGAGATGAGGCCCTGTGGACCAAGAATGCAGATGATATTTCAGCATTCCTCGCAAGCGCCAACCCGAACTGGCCGTTGCAGGACGTAAAGGATCTCATGCACATGCACCTGTCCACGACTAAGGACGAACTGGTTGCACGGTACACGAAGAATTACCCGGCAGACGTTCTGGCATGGGACGCCGTATATACCCATATTCTGAAGATGTCAGATGCGTTATCGGATGGTATTGTGAAACAATTCCCTACAAAATTTTAAGATAAGGGAATTTTAATGACGGTAAAAAAGATCGGCCTTGTAAAAAACATGGAATTTGAGCCGGTAAAAGGAATAGTGGCAGACGGGAAGGAGATCCTGCTCGTGAATATGGGCACAAATTTCACCGCAATCGGCAACAAGTGCACGCATATGGGATGCAATTATCCAGCGGCAAGATTGACGGTGAAACGATCCGGTGCCCCTGCCATGGATCGATGTTCAATGTCAGAACCGGTCAGGTAGTGAGAGGTCCGGCAACGAGACCGGAACCCACGTATACCGTCACCGTTGAGAATGGTGAACTTTCAGTTAATCTGTAAATTTTATTATTTTTTGAGTGATCATTACGAACACCCGTTCTGTGCACAGGAAATAAAGTGGCACAATACGAGGGTGAGAAGGGAAGATCATGGAGAGAATAAAAGCAACCGGGCTCTGTATGTGTAAGCTGTGTCCGAGTTTTGTTTACTGCAAAGAAGAGATCGCTTTTTGTTTTGCAGAAAAAGGAAGAAGCGTCTGTATAACGGAAGAAAACGGGTGTCTCTGTCCGGGATGCCCGGTTCTTGATGAGGAGGGATTCCAGCATGCCTATTACTGCACCCGGGGAACCGAAACCGAGCAGCGATCCATCAGATAACGTCTGGCAATGTCACGTCTGCGGTTTCATCTTCAGAGGTAAGAACGCGCCGGAAGAATGCCCACAGTGCGCCAGCACCGGGAGGGAATTTGATAAGATTTCAGAAAAAAAGAAACTCAGGTATGACGGGGGACGGTTTGATGTTCTCCTCATCAACGGCAGCAGTCACCGGGCGAATAATACCGGATACATGATAGATCTGGCTGAAGAAGTACTGAAGGAAAAGGGCATCAGCTACCGGCGCTACAATCTCAATGAATTTGCTATTCACCATTGCTGGTGCTGCTATACCCTGCGGGATAATGCCTGTAAATTCCCCTGCCGGAACCAGCTCGATGATATGCCTGCCTTCCATGAGATGATCATCGCCTCAAAAGCAGTTATTGTCGGATCACCGATAAACTGGAATAATATGTCGGCACGGCTCAAAGATTTTCTTGACCGGTTGAATTGTATCCAGAACCTCTACCTGTTAAAAAAACCGGGTCTGACCGAGGGTAAGATTGTCGGTATTACGGTAGCCGGGCATGAAGACGGGGCGACAAAGACCGCTATGGATATTTTCCTGTATTTCCAGCAGATGGGATATGTGCTGGCTCCATTCGGCGTCTCCTACCGCACACATGGGGCGCAGTTCAATACGATCACGGACACGGAATTTTTAAAAAATGATCCTCTTATCATCCAGAAAGTCAAGGGGATGGTAAATAACATTGCAGAGATGCTGGACCTCGGTATTGAAGATAAACTGAAGGGAAAACTGGTACCGGTCTGTGAATGAACACGGGCAAACCGGAGAATTTAATCCCGGTAATTTTTTTTTAAAAATATCTAACAAGTGTTAGTAAATTCATTGCATTCAAAAAATTAGTTAAGGGAAAATAAACCCGTAAAACTGTCCGATTATCTTTATTTTCCAGAATGATATATACATCTTGCATGCCCGACATCATACACCCAGAGCACAAGCACAAGACCAGCTCGCACAAAATGACCCGGTTATACTCCAGGGAAAAAGTGAATGGAAAATACCAGTTCATTTCAATTGGATGGATGTGTACAGACTGTGGATACTTCTTAATGGAATCAATCTACACAAGTGAAACAACCGATTAAGAAACCTTTCTCAGTTTACTGGACTATTGGGACGGCTACCAACTCCCTCACCCTGTCTTAAGAGAAAAGAACAAGTATAGCGCCATCCTGCTGGTGGTGCTGCTGGCAGGCTGGGAAGCATGGGACGGCATATTCCCCCTCCCTCCACCCTACTTAAGAGAAGAGAAAGTAGTACCAACGCCATCTTGGGTGGTGGTTGTTGGTGCTAACAGGCTGGGAGGTCGGTTGATGTTGCATCGCGGTTGGTAAGCGCATTCAAAACCTAAGAAGTGTTTGGACTGGAAGATCCTAACGACTACCTTTGGCTTATGGCAATCTGAACGTGCATCATATTGTCCCGATCGTCTATCCCGGATCTTCCAGTAGTTTACCTATCATCACAAAAATAATATGTTTCGCTCGAAAAACAAATTTTGAAATATTTTCATATAAAAAAATTGTTACCTTTCCTCTAGTATGAATCAAGAATTGCCACAATGTTATTCGAACAAGTCATCTAATTCTTTTTTGCAGGCGTCTAAGGTCTCTTTTGCCATTTGGGTAGCTTTTTCGATCTCAGAATAATTTTTTCGTTCGAGTTCACGATCATCTAACATTCGATTTAAAAAGCGATCATAGGTCTCACCTTTGACTTTCTGTGATTTGAGGCGTTTGAGTGTTGTCTTCCGGACTATAACCGATGATTTGGAGTTTTTTGTCATCTACATCCGCCACGCATTTAAACTGTATCTGGGATTATTGTTTTACAGGTCGGGCAACATTGTCAGGGAATCTTTGTCCAAGTTTGATTTGCCATCAAGTAGTTTAACAGAACACTGACGCATGGGTTTGTTGCACTCTGGACAAAGTACCGGATCCATGGAAAACCTTTTCCATACTAGACACGATAAGGCAATCGATCTGAGATTGTTCAAACACAATTTCGCACCGTCCACACCATGACACTTTCTTAAAGCAATTCAGAATATTGTTCCATGGAAACAAAGATCTGGTGTACGAAACATAACACAATGCAGGAATTGATGAAACCGGATCGAGATTGGACAAAACAGCATAATTTCGCCCTGGTGACATGTGTCGGCTCTAAATGCGAACGGTGGAATAACGGGAAATGTGGTTTGATGGATAAGGGATGGACAGGGTAGGGAAGTTTGGTGATTACACCACAGCATGGGACAGCACAGAACCCCCCTCCCCCTCTCCCATTATAAGAGAAGTGAAGTAGTACCAGCGCCATCCTGGTAGTTGGTGGTGCTGTGTCAGGACCAGGATACGTCCATATACAATATGATTTCAAAACTTGCAAATTGGGGGTATGGGGGGCAATCTGGATCTATTCTTTGGTACAGCTGTACATACTGTGTGTTGAGAAAAATCCCAAATATATATTTTTGAACTCCTCATCATCATTGAGAGAAACACATAACAGTTAATGTCCATTGAGTATCTTGATCCCGGTTGGAAAGTAATCTTCTCTTTGGTACAATTGTACATACTGTGTGTTAAGAAAAATCTAACATCTCTCTTTCTTTTTTTGTAAATCTTATTTCAACTCTTATCTTTGAATACGATGTATAATCGTTATCGTTCATTGTGATCTGAGTTGGGGCTGGAAAGGATCTCCCTTTGGTATAGTTGTACATACTGTGTGTAAAGAAAAAGGAGAGGGGGGGTGTATTTTTTGAACGTGCCAGCTATTGTGGCTATACAATATCCATAGTGATTATGCAAAATTATATCGAAGATTTTCCTGTAAGGATGCATCGCGCAGCCGGATTAATCACAATAATTTTTTAATTTGAGATCAGCCAACAGAACGCGAATATGAACACCTATATAAAAAAGGTTTACCTGATTATGGAACATTCACTTCAATGAAGAGATCCCCATTGTCCACTCCATAATCCCCGGCTTCACCATATCCTTTTACGCGAAGCCGCATACCATTTTTAATAC
>Ga0031655_10000665_pt1 | contig 21444 bp, 31 predicted proteins | sample FrelakmetHBP12HB_FD_55187 | JGI IMG/M metagenome (GOLD analysis project Ga0031655, IMG submission 55187) | Freshwater lake sediment microbial communities from the University of Notre Dame, USA, for methane emissions studies -HBP12 HB | ecosystem: Environmental > Aquatic > Freshwater > Lake >... | reverse complement strand
AATCCGCCTATCCCCGCGCCTGCCCCTGCGCCTAATCCGGATCCTACCAATCCACCAATCAAACCTGCGACAAGAGCCCCTTTGCCGACACTTCCTTTTATTTTCGGCATGCGCCCAAGACCCATTTGTCTGAGCAGTTTTGAACTTTCAGCAAGACTTTTATTTACATTATGCACTGCGATTCCTCCAAGGGCGGCTCCGCCGGCAACTCCCAATCCACCACCCAACATTGTTCCACGGCCCACATCGGCAGCCAACTCGTCTCCGTCTGCAATTTTCTGCAACTCATCAATCATCGCCTCTTCTTTGATTTGATCAAACATATTCATACGACCCTCCAATATTTAAATTTATAATTCAAGTTTTTTTATTTATTGTCCATACCGATCATAACTGCTTGTTTGTCCGGCCCATCCTGGCATTCTGGTCCTTTCAGCTTCTTCAGCCTGTCTTGTTCTATGGGCAATCCATCTTTCATTAGACGATATATGCGACGCTTCTCTTCCAGCACGAGTTCCAGCCGCAGAAACACGATGGAATAATTCATTCTCAGCGGCTCTTGCGCCCGTCATTCGCATAGCAATTTTTTGCAGTTCATCAACAAACGCCGCTTCTTTAATTTGATCAAAAAGGCTTGCAGTTTTTTCAGGGAGGCTTTCACCCTCCACTCTTTTTGACCATGTATGCGCCTTCCCTTTTGGAAGCTGGCCACGTTCTTCAGCCGCAAAAGCCCAACGCCTCTGCGCTTCAGAAACGGGATGAGTTTTCTTTGCTAATTTTTCAAGAATTGATTCCATACAATCTCCTTTATTTATATAACTTTCCAGTGTCCTGGTATATCGTTTAAATTCTGTTTGTTTTTATATTCCTGTTCAGCGATGATTGTGCCGTCATCAATCTCATCAATCTCCCAGTTGTTGATTTCGTAACGCTTTTTCTCCTGCGGTTTTTCCAGATTGTCCGGATAAAAAGCGTCAAAAGTATCCTTAGAGATTTCAGTTTCAGACTCCTCGTTCTTTTGAAAGTTCTTCACTCCCAAACTGTACTTCGGCACTTTACCAGGTTCCTGCTTCATTCTAATTCTACAATATGCGACGACGTTATCGCCATCTTTTATCTCTTTCAAAATCCCCTGCTTGATGATAATAGGCTTAACGATGTCACATTCAGGGGGGAGTTCTGAAAGATGGAAACGGAACTCCTTCTCCTTATGAACGCCCCCGCCAAGGTCGTCGGCAAATTTCTGGATGACGGAAAGATTATCGATTAAAGATGATAGTTTTTTTAATGTATTCATTTTTAAGAAAATAACCTCTGAGAGCATTTGCTCGAAATAGAGTACAATGTTTAAACCCTTATTGCCCGCAATGGCCTGAGTGCTTTTCCAACCCCTCTTACTCTAGCCGCAATTCCTGATAATATGCTTGGGCGCTTTACGACCGGTTTTGCTACGGATTGTATACTTTGCGTAACGGGTTTTGCAGCGGCGGCGGTTGCAGCGGCCGCGGCGGCTTTTTCTTCTGATTTTTTTGCCAAATACATTCGGAGTTGCATGTCTTCAACCGCACCTGAATATTTAACCTGTCCTGGATCAGGAAGTTGTTTTCCCCTCATTGTTCTGTTCTTGAATGTTTTTAAAGGCTTCAATCCGCCTTTTGCTTTTAAAATATACGCATTAACATTCGATGTGATTGAGGCTATTTTTTCCAATTCGTCTACAAATGCCGCCTGTTTGATTTCTTCAAAAATATTCATATTCCCTCCGTTATTCTTCAAAAGATCTTAAATAAGTTTTTCCGGAAAGGCCCTTTCTTCCTTGTTCTCCGGCAACTTCACGTTTCATTTGCGATCTCCATGGAGACCCTGGCCCAACCTGAATTGACGACGAAACACGTTCCTGTCCAGGAGATAATGGATGGGTTTCGACAAACCTTCTTGAACGTTGCGGACTCCATCCCCTGACCTTTCCGACCCTTCTTACGGCGAGTGCGGAAGTGATCTTATTTAATGACATAGAGATTTTTTCAATTTCATCGATAAAGGCGGCTTCTTTTATTTGATTAAAAAAACCCATAATCCCCTCACTTTAAATATGTAAATTTATTTTTATTATACATAAACCACAAAAACTTATACGTCGTGTCGGATTTCGAATTCCATGTTTTTATCAGAATACACGCCGTATCCTCATAGACCCAGATCACCCCGCCTACGCCTTCCTTGCAACAGTACACTTTCCCTTTTGAAAGGTCCGGAGTCTTTACTTTCTTCATCATCTCTACAGGATAATCCGCCACTGGAGAAAACGCCCAACGTGTTCCAAACGAAGTATTGCTGGTGCGTTCGGTGACTTTTACAAGATTGGCCGCTTTTGTGGAATCTATATCGGAATAAGATAAAAAACTGATAGCCATAACCAATACTGTTAATATGATAAAGTTTTTCATTGTGTTCTCCTTATAATTGTCTGTAAACTTCTCGCAATCCTTTAGGTCTTATTTTATGAATACCAAGGATCATAGCATCTGAATTTAATATATTATGATATGCTTGAGGAGTTAATTGCATTGATGCTAAATCAGTAAGGCCTTTGATATTTTCAGGATTAGGATGCGCCATCAAATGAGGTCTCATTTCCAGCATTCTTTTCGAATCTTTATTCATGTGTTTAACCATCTTTTTAAAAACTGAAGATTTTACATATGCTTTAGTCGCTTCTCTAATTTCTTTTTTACCCATATTCCCTTTTCCGGTGATCTTTAATGTTGAAAGAAATATATCTTTCAAAAGTTTATCAGGCGATGTTTTTGCGAGTCCAATATACGGATGAGTGTGAAATGTCCTCGTAATTTTATTTGAAATAGTACCTATCGGAGTCATTCCGATTCCTCCGCGTAATATCGGAGACCTTCTAGTTCCATATGTAGAAAATCCAATTTCAACTCCTTTGGGAGTTGTTTCTTTTATTAAAGGCATTGCGGCATTAAGATGTTTTTGGCTCACCGATCCAAGTTGTTCCCAGTTTTTCCCTTTCCGTAAATTTCTCAACGCCCAGTTTCTTCCCGTCCCCTCGAAAATAAGTCCGAACTTTTTAGCCAATTCCCTTTTTTCAAGCGCATTGAGGGCTATTTTTTCAAGCTCATCAATCAATGCAGATTCTTTAATTTGTTCAAGTATATTCATTTGAACCGCATCCCTTGAGCAGTCTGGCTTGTACTTGTAATATACTTTTTGACAGACTGTTTTCGCTCCTCTATGAAAGCAGTAATAGGCATTGTCTCAAGGATGCTGCTGCATTGCCCTTCATGCGTCATTAACCCTTTTGATTGTGTCCAGCCCTTAGCCAGCGCGGCTTGAGGCGCGGCCTTAAGTTCTTCTATTTTTCCGCTGTTCCACAATGCCGTTGTCACTCCAAAATATTCGTCCTCAATCCTAGTGTCGTCGAAATTATTTGTATTGCATATGTAACCGAAACCTTTGGATATATAATTTCCAGGATGCGCAGGATCAGGTTCAAGTATTTCCCCCTGTACCGACGCCCCGAGTATCCCCTGATAAAAAGCATCGGCGGAACATATTCCTCTTGAAATGAATTCCATAGCCCTGTCGTATTCGGTAAGCAGTTCCTTCTTCGTGTTTTTAAGTTCAACAAGGGCCTCATGCATCGAGTCATATACGAAGAAAACGTTCCTGTTTTCTACAAATCTTGTCCCTATCATGAAGTGCGGTTTTGAATGCTGAAGAACATCCTTGTAGAATTTACATATGCGCTGAGGCTCATAATCCGAATCAACATACAGTTTATTCGACTTTCCTCCTTCAGACCACCTCTGCGTTATCGAAAGAAAGTCCTTCACGTATATATAGTCTTTTATTTCCTTGTTTTGATTAAGGTCGTAAGCCCTCGGGTTGACCACTCTTTCTGTTGCCTGTTTCGGTTCCGGGACATAATGATGCACCGGGTTGGCTTTCATTTCGCTTACGAATTTAAGAGTTTTGGGATCTATCTCAGCGGCAATCGGATCTGTCGGTTTTAAATAATACGCATTTCCATCAGGGCTTAAATCGGTCGGCTCATCGATAAACCTTGCGTCGTTCATGATTACCGTGGTGCTTGCCTCAGCCCCTTCGGAAGAAATATGAATGATGTGTTTGACTTGCTGGACCATTCCAAGTACCGATTTGGAAGACTGTTCTCCACCAGCCTCGTCATCGTCAACAAACATTCCGGGAAATCCGCACATGGGATATGGGTTGAACATCATGTCGATCGTTATGACCCTGCCAGCATATTTCTCATTTAAGTATTTAAGAATAGCATGGCGCCGCATTGCATTTGTGGTAGCGGTCTGTACGGGAACCTGCGTGCTTATCTTCATTTTTTCCAATTTGTCATTTATATTTTTTTCAGCCTGTTCCCTTAATTCTGGGGCAAGGTGGTTTAACACCGCAGGAGAAGTAACAGAACCCCCTCTTGTAATTTCTTCTGTCTTGGTCTCCCGTATCTTTGCTTGTTTTTTTCTTAGAATAGAATCGAGTTGTTCCGTGTTCGCCTCATTCATTGCAAGATCAAGGTTCACTTGACCATATGTCAGTGAAACCCCTTTGTATCTCTCTTCAAGTGTTATCGGTGGTTTCCGTCTTCCATACTTGTCTTTCTTGCTTCCCTCCTGGTCATTCAGGTCGAACAAAAGATTCGGAACCTGGATACCAAGCATGTTGAGTCCCTGCGTCGAATCATATCCTGAAAGACTATTGACGACTGAATAATACCCGCGAGTGATATCGGCGTCCATATCATATTGCCAGGAAACGCGGTTGCATATGGGAGGAAGGAACAGGTTGCAGTTTGGTGGAGCCGTGAATTCAAGTGGAGGAAGAAGCATGCCTTCGTTGAGTATGTATGGAGCGCCGAACTCAGCACTCGCCCTGTCAACAAGAAATTTTCTTACCTTCTGATCCATTATGTAATCGATTGTAGGATTGGGTTGTCCATTGACTGTTTCACTTATCGGTATCAATGCCGGCGTGTTGCATGAATAAACCCGTACCGAAAACAAGGCGGCTATTCTCATAATAGCAACTTCGAGGCTCACAAATCTCGAATCCATCATGACATATGAACCCATCTGAAGGCCGGCCGACTGTCTTGACCAGAAGTTGTAACCTGCTTTATTTGAAGGGATTAGGAACCTTTTATCGCATTTCGTTCTCTTGTTAAGAAACGCTCCGACAGATGTGCCGCCGACAGCCTCAGTCCATATCCCACGAATAAGGGCGTCGAGGAAAAATCTACAATCCGCTTTTCCCCATTTATCAACTGGAGTGTCAGCGTACTTTTTTGAATAAAACCATTCCCCTGTCTTCGGGTCTTGTTTTGCCCCTGCCCCGTAAGCTGTTCCTGCAATGTACCTGAGTTCGCTTGACAAAGGGCTTAATTGATTTTCGTATTCCCTCGTCGCCACGCTCTTAGGATGCTTCGGAGTGCTCATTCCAGGAACAACCGTGCGTGTATAAAGGCCATGCATGTTGAATAAATGCCGTGATGTACGTTCGGAGTCCCCGGTATATGCAAGCGCTGCCGGAGCTTTACGAAGGTCCATCCTGAAATCTCTGCAGACGATTCCTATCATTCTTCCCTGAGTGGATTCGTCCTCCTTGTAGTAACTTGAGAAGAACCCATCGAACATCAGTCTCCATCCAGGTTTTCCTCCGTTCGGCGCCCAGTCCTTAAAAAATATCTGCACCATCGTTTTAGGTTTTATGTCGTAAACATATTTGTTGTGATAGATGTTAATGTTGGCTTCCACTCCGTTCGGCGTACAGATAATATTCGCACTCTTGAAAGGAACCTCAATTCCTTCCATGTGCATTTTAAAGGACAGATTATATCCTCTTGGCATCCTTATCCCTTATTTAAAAACCGATGTTTTATCAGCAACAGCGGTTGTAAATTTTATATAATCTGAATCAGGTTTTGATTTTGGTCCACTAAATCCTTTTCCGTCATAATAATTCGAAGTAGAAGATGCCACAAGTTTAGCATTAAATTCAGCGGCTTTAACCGCAGTAGAATTGTTTTTAGCTGTATTAGCCTTTTTCGTTTTCTTTGCTGCTGGAATAGTTTGTGTCGGCAACGGGCTTAATGGAGCCGATTTCCCGGATGTATCCTCGCTTATGTTATGATCGATCAATCCAAGATATTTCGGGTTTGAGAGCCTGTCTATATTCGACAGCGCATTCATATCGATTACTGTTTTGTGAACATCCTTCGTGTTGCCTAGTTTTCCCATCCCGACATAATTGTATCTCACCCAGGAAACACCCTTCACAAGCATGGAAAACTGAAACTCTTTCATTGCCGGCAACTGCGCGTTATGGGTGACCCCAAGGCTTAAAAGATACCCGTCAATGATCTGCCCGGACACCATGAGTTTCGTATGTATCTTCTGTTCCACCGCTTTCCTTCCGGAAAGGTATTTTTCAAACGCTATAAGGAATTCCTGGTAATACGGATATTCCATTGTGTCAAGAAAATACCCTCTGAACTGATAGACATTTGGAGTGTTGCCGAAGAAAAAGACATTCCATTTGGCGCTGAAATTCATATGCACTTTCGAGATCTGGTCATGCGATTCGCTTATGCCGGTAACGGAGAAATTATTGAATACCCCGTAATAATCGTTCTTATTGTCAAGAGTAAGGATCGGGACTTTTCCCGCAGGAAGTTCCGGATACCCGATTACTCCGGTCCTGAAAGAATCAGGAAAGAGAGGTTCGACTACCAATTCGAAATTAGCGAGATAATCGTGTTTGTATTCAGAGCTGTCTATCTTGGGAGACTCCCCTTCCTTAAAAAGAATTATGGTCGCAATCGGGTCTGCGTGGTTGGTAATTCCTGAAAGATAAGGACGCAGTCTGCTCGTTGAATCGTCGGTGTCGATCGGAGACTGGAACGTTGATTGTGCCATAATTAACTCCTTACATTATCCATCTGTTCGACCAGTAATTCAGAATGGGCGCCGCGACATAGGAAGAGAGTGATTTCCCTTTCGCGGCCTCTTCAGGCGTCAGATCGGTTCTTTGCGCATCGGTCAGTTGTTTCTGGTATTTTTTATATATTTTTTCTCTTGTTTCAGTTTCAAATTTTTGAGTATCAGGATTGAAGAAAGTCATGAATTGACTTTTATCAGTAGTCGGCGCCATTAATGTTTTTAATATATCTCCCCAAGCCTGTGTTTTCTTCTGTTCACTTTTCGTTATTGACGGAATAAAAATCCTGTTGGCAAGAACGTTGCCTCCCTGTTTAGCCAATTCTCTTACGTTTGCTGCGGACATTCCCTCGGATTCAGCCAGGACTTTTATAGCACCTTCTGATAGCCCTTGGGCTCCAACTCCGGTGCTTTCAATAAATCTTTTTGCTTCCAGAGAAGCAGCGTCGTAACCTTTAATGTTAGCCAGTTTTTGTGTCTTGATTCCGGACAACGCCTCTTTTGTTTTTGCGTATTTCATTGTTACTTGAGCTTCTTCAACCATTTTTCCATACTTAGCTATAATCTCATCAGCCTCAGCAGTCAGATTTCTTTTAGCACCTCCCATATCTGTTCTTTTGTAAAGACCACGCCTACCAAGCCAATCCCAATCCGCTTGAGAAACCTTTCCTTGCATTACGCCGCCGGCCTGAATTTTATCAAGAAGCGCGGCCATTGTTGTTGCTGGATCAGTGTTCATTCCACCCTTAAGTCCGGCAATTCTTTCCAAACGAGCCTGACTAAAACGAGTAAAAATTGCTCCTTGGCCAACAACTGCCCCTACAACTGCCCCTGCATATCCAAATGGGCCGGGAAGTTGACTTAATACAGCGCCAGCCACACCTCCAGCAACGGGCCTTCTTACTGCGGCTAATCCTAATGTTTCTTTAAAATCCTGCACTTGTTTTCTTCGTAATCCAGTTACATCAGAAAATCCCATTAATTTATCTATGTCAAGTCCTTGAGTTTTCGCCGTTAATCTGTACGCCAGATTTTCTTTTGCCGCCATCACTTCCATCTTTTGCTGTTTGGTCATTCCTCTTGTGTCTGCGATGGCAAGTCTATCCTGGTCCTCTGCAGGAAGCCAGTTAACATGCCTTTGTGCTGTAGCGTACTCAGTATGCGAAACTCCACCTTCCTGATCTATCGTCTTTTTAAAATTAACAGTCTCAGCGGTTAATGCATCGGCCTGTTTATTTGTTTTCGATACAAAGTCAGCTAGTTGATTTATATATGACAACCCGATCTTTTCCGGGGCCATATGGTCTTTATTGTAAATCATCCGGTTCGCGATTTCTTTCGGGATATTAGCGGACTTTAAGAAATCGCGGTTCTTCAACACAGAAACCATTGTTCCTTCACCAAGTCCTGTCATCGTCGTCTGTGCAACTCTTAAAAGGTCTTCTCTCGTCATGTTCCTGAAATTAGCTTCGACATTAATCCCGTATTCTTTCCTTAAATCAATTTCACCGATATCTCCTGCGTATATATTTGATTTTGCGTATGGAGGTTTATTCCGAGTGGAGTATTTTTGATATTGAGCAATATCCTCTTCAGTCAGCGTCGTCGGGGCCAGTCCGTATAATTTTCTATAAGCCCTTTCGGTATTTCCGATATCATACCTGTTGAATACTCCGTATTTACTTCCAGTAACACGGTTCACCACATCTTCAAGTTTCTGCCCGATACGCCTTCCAAGATATCCTTTAGCCCCGCCTGTTGAATACATCGCAGCATCAACTGTATTAAAAGCGGATATTCCAGCCCTGGTAAAATCTCCAAAATTCCAACCAAGAGTCTGGTCTGGAGGCGCAGTAAGCAAACTATTATATAAAGTTCGCATGGCGGATTGTGCTGGACCAACCTTTTGGCCCAACATTGCAGATACCTGGCGTTCAGCCCCCATTGCAGAAAAACCCTTCGGAGCCATCAGCCAGTCAGCAAGCGCATTTTCCGCCCTCTCATCCCCACCAGAATACATTCTTGCAAAAGCCTGAGCTTGTTGTTCGGCTGTCCCTCTCCTGCTCGTTCCCCAGGCCGCAAATGTTTCCATCATTGTTTTAGAAATGACTTCAGGATTATTTTTCGCCAATTCGTTCCAAAGTTCCGACCTTCTCCTCTGGAACATTACTCTTCCGCCTGGGCCCATCTGATGCGCAATTTCAGAACCCCTCATCATCATTTCGTGTCCTGTTACTTCTCCAGTCATCAACCTGTTTAATTGTCTTGCATCAAGATTTCCTTTTGCATCCATCAGAAAAGCCGCGGCCCTAGCACCCATTCCGGACTGCATGAAATTCATTTGTGTCTGAGCAATAAGAGCGCCGGCACGAGCAACTCCGCCAGCCATCATTACTGATTGTTGATATTGCGGATTCCATCCCTTAGCCATATAAGCGGCCTGCGCAGCCCCAGACTGATACATCGTCGCCCCAGCCGCTGCCTGCCATGGAGTTCCCTGAGTCGCTGCTGCTCCCGCTGCGCCTATCTGTAATAAATTCTGCGCGCCCAATCCAGTCATGTTCCCATATGCTTTTGCAGTAAGTAATCCGGTTTGTATCTGGTTCATCGTTCCGAATCCCTGCATCTGCATTTCTTTTATGACCGACGCCCCGCCGACAATCGTCGTGTTTAAAGTCTTAACTGCAGTCTGCACTACCTCGGTGAATTTTTTTACATTCGTTTCAAGGGTTTTTATATCACCGGTATTCATTCCAACACCCTTGGCGCTTATCAGATTGTTCGCCAATCCGATCTTAAGAATCTCCTGTTGCTGCTGAGGATTGAAGAACTGTCTTTGTGCAAACATTCCTCCCGCCATATTCGAACCAAATTGCGTTGCCTGAAAATAAGACATTCCAGGCATTCCAATCTGTTCCCTGTATTGCTGGATATCGGCCGCCATTCCCTGCATGGCTCTCTGCCGCTGGAAAGTCATGTCGACGCCTTTTGTAAAGAAATGCATTGGAATTAAGGGCGCGATCATTGGAACGGCTATTCCTGCGACAGACATTCCTCCCACCCCAAGCGCCGTTAATCCAAGAGAAGCCGCTCCCCACGCGGCCATATCAGCCATGCCTTTTGTAAGACCAGAACTCAAAGACATCCTGTTTACTTCGTTCTGGCGTTGAAAGAAACTGCGTTCCGGAATATCATTAACTCCATAGCGGAATCGAGGGGCTGTTGGAATAAAACGCTGCTGGTCGGCATACCTCTGCTGGTATTGCGATATCATCTGATACCGCATCATATCAGCATAGCTTATCTGATTTGCGTCCTGACTGCCGGGCGTAATAGGTTGGTCGGAGCCTAGAGGAACATTATCATAACCTGGAGGCGCCATGATGATCCTTCAGAGGTAAAAAAAAGAGGTGCTATAATGTATAATATAAAACAAAACAAGGACAACAGCCAATGGCTGCTGCCCTTAATTATATATTGCTTGAATGTGTTCTGTCTAATTTATTCCGCTTCCAGCTCTTCCTGGTTCGGATTTGCTTACAAATTTTGCCGCCATTTTAGGCTGACGCGCAATGAAAATGCCGCCAATCGTTTCGAGGCTGTCCTGCCATATTTCGATCATTTTATCGTAAGCGAGCATCACTTCGTAGCATGTTCCGTTCAGCATCTCCACACTACAGCAGTCTTTATCAGTGTGACCGACGCTCATTATTTCATCGATTCTGACTGTTATATTTGAAACAACATCATCCGTTACCGATTCCCCTGGCATTTCAGGGATATCTTGTTTTTTACTCCACCGTACCGGTAATTCAAGAAGCATGCATCACCTCTTTCGTTTTTAAATGAATCGGTTCCATTTTCCTCACACCATCACTGAGAAGTTGCGGAATAGAATAGGTCTCACGCATATGCCATGCGCAAAACTCAGGACCAACCTTTACAAGCCGTCTTTTTTCACTATCCCATTGATATCTTCCGGTCGCGCTTTCCATCGTGTCGCGCTTTCCAAAGATCCTGTCAAACTCATCGCCGTATTTCTTTTGATTTACTCTTTGGTCAATATTCTTAGGGCTTTTCATTTCTATCCCCTTCCAACCCCTGTATAGGCAGGCTTTTTCTTACACATTCGACGCAGAATGTTTTCTCCACATATTTACCGTTTTCCCATCCTGCGGAAGCCTGCCCTGGTACATCCAGGCTTTCAAATATCCCTCCGCACCCATCACATCTCCATGGGCCTAAAAGAGGTTTTCCAGCCTGTTCATCCATTTTTATTTCTCTTGAATGTTTTTGAAAAAATGATTTTAAGCCTTATTATATCGCACAATCCAAAAAAATAATATTTCACCAGCGCGATTGGAAACCTGCTCCAGAAATACCACCTTCCACACGCCGGATAATCCATGTATTCTTTACTTTCAATAATGAACCCTCTGAACATAATCCCTCCTACAGGCTTAATAATACAATTGATGCTATGGCGGTTACCATACCGATCATTTCTAATATATTTAATTTCTCATTAAAAATAAAGACCCCTATCAGGACACAACCCATAAAGTTCATTATCGCCCAAATAGAACCGGCTATTGACAGTGAGTTCTTCTGTACAATAGCCGGCAGCCAGGCAACAACTCCAATCATGTCCATTCCGATAAATAAAGCAAGAAAAAGCAAACTTCTCGATATGGCGTATTTCTTCGAGAAGTAATCAGCGATAGATACAAATACAGCTGATATCAAAACCCAGACAAGGTAATGCATTTTAATCACCGTATCTGCCCAGTTTTTTTGGTCTGATTATAATTGTCAATTCCCTTGCCTTTACCATCAGTTCCTGCGCCTTCTTGATATATTCCAGATCGTTATTTCGTTCCTCGGGGAACATCGCGCCTCTGAACAGGTTTACAGCCTTCCTGGTTGATGTAGGATCCACTACCGCAAAGACAGCCGCCATGAAATCTATGTTTCTTTGACGAGTGAAGGTGTGTATTGCGATAGCCTCGTTGAGTGACCCATAATCATGCTTCATCCCTGTTATCAGGAAATGCGCGCGGGCCACCCCGGTAGTGGTCCTTAGGATTTTGGGATTATATTTTTATCATTCATGATTCGAAGCATTTTGAGGTCGAATTTGTATTTGGCGTCGGCAAGAAAGTCGATCAGCGTTGTTGGGAATCTCTTTACCATTATCGCCCTTTTCATCAGGGCTTTTTTAATACTGTCTTTTAGTTCTTCTGCGTTTTTTATATTCCCCTCGCTCATCAGGTCGCCCAGTTTCAATATCCCCATCTTCAACGTCTTTAATTGACAGATAGGTTCTGCGGCAAAATCCCTTCCATCAGGCCCTCGATATGAAAGAGCAACGAACAGCGCGCTCCTCAACACCTTCACCGCGTTCTCCGGCATTTCAACCGTTCCATCCGCATTCTGTTTTTCCGACCTGATCTTTTCAAATATGATATCATCGATTATTCCCATCTCTTCCGCATTCGTGGAAGTAATTACGAATTTCTTTCCCGGGAACCGCGGCATCTCCGCAGAATACTCGGCATATCCCTTGAAGATGAGCTCCTCGGCCAGCTTCATGTCCTCCGGCGTTATGTTTGAATCATCGTCCTCCGGAGTTGCCATCGGGTTGTTTATCATATCATTGATTCTTTCAACATCGTCTTCCCCCGCGTCCTTTTTCGGCGCGTCCTTCCTCAGGTTCGCCATCATCTGCTCCTGGACTTTGAACGGATCCGGGAACGTTTCCTTCGGCGGCGCCTCGGCAAGCTTCTCAGGCTTCTGTGGCGCAGGTCTCGTCTGTGGCGACATATTGATCGCCTCTTTCTTCGGGAATATACCAGCGGCCGGCGCAGGCTTCCTCTCATTTGAACTGGGCGGTGCTTGATCCATATCTTCTCCTTTCTTGGGTTGTTCTGAAAGTATTCATGTGCGCGCGTCCCTATTAATATAAGTTAGAATATTATAAAATACAACATAAATAATATAATGTGTTTTTGGGACAGGTGTAAAAAATATTTTTGTCTATTTTTTAACTTAATTCCAAGACCTATTATATATAGGGATGCCAGCTTTCCTCTTTTCGAGTTGGTCTGGAAAAAACTAAAAGATTTTCGTGCACACGGAATACATACTTTTAAAAAAAACTTTTGAAAAATTTATTTTTAAAATACATCCCAGATTCAAAAGAGTAAAACCCTATAACATGAGAATATATATATATAATAACTCTTTGATTTTACCGGGAATTACATAGGGTTTTCATGTTATATACGTAGCAAAAATCGTACCATAGGATAAGACTATAAACATCATAGACTTACAAAGAATTTTTATAAATTACGAGTATGTTAGGTTTCATCGCTTTTACATTTTTCAGAAAGTGCTTCTTAATCGATTAAACCGAAAAACGCACTTTCAAAAACTATCATTTTTGTAATTTGATTTTTGATCATAAAAATGGTACGGAAATGATAGTTTTTTCAAGAGCGTTCTTCAAGTTAAGCGCTATATAGGCTTCAGGATAAAAATGGAAAAGCCGTGAAACCTATCATTAGTGTAATTTAATTAATCGTTTAAAAACACCATATTGTAGCATCTTGTCAATTAAATGAAAATGAACATAAAAAGGGTGCTTTAAAAAGAAAGTTTGACACTTTAGTATATTTTATATTATATTTCTAGGGGAAACTTAAAAACCACATCTCAAACAGTGAGGAAGAATATGCCGGATTCAACTACGAAAGCTCCTGAGCCGCCTACAGAGTTGACTCTTGAACTTTTGAAGAACAATATGGTGCCTTTCTGTTTTAAGTTAAAGAAGCAAATCCGTGACCAGTTTAAAGTCCTTACCCACAAGAAAAAATCAACAATGCAGAATGTCCTCTGCGCCTTCGTCGAATTATACGTCAGAAATCCCGATCAATTCATCGTTAAAAAGGAGATGGTTGTTCATGAATGAACCCAGGATGAGGTCGTACGAGTTCGTTCCTCAAAACGACCTCGAAGCAGCCGCGAAGGCTTTTCTGACGGACGAGAGGTTGAAACACTTCTCGGAAAACATGATGGCGTCTGATCCTGAAGGAATAGGAGTGTCGCCGGCCAAGAAGGTGGACAGGGTTTCGTATGGAAACGCTCGTTTTCATAACTTCGACGTGAGGGAAGTGTACGTCAATGGGGAACCGAATGGTGAATACCATGTAAGGATCCCGGCATGCACGAAGCAGAAGCTCATAAATGCCATTCTATTCTTTAAGGAATACCTGAAGACGTGCGAGGTTGGTGTTATCGATCCTGAGAATGAATTGCGCCTCGAGTTCCAGATCTATCTCAAGACGACCGACTTCCTGCAGATTTCAACCATGATGCCTACGATGGAAAGGCTTGATAATATCATTTCGAACAACAGGGATGGGAAAGCGTCAATTGATTCGCGTCAAAAAGGGGAATGCGGGGAATGAATGGTGGAGTTTTTCTGTAAAAGTTGTGCAGCAAGAACCGCTGAAACCGAATCATTAACACTTGGGAAGATCGGTATTCATGAATGCGTTGTATGTGGAAGGAAAATTGATTGTCAAAAAGAGAAGTATTATATCTTCAGGGAGGGCGCTAAAGAACGATTTAAAATTATACAGAGGGGTTGCGGACCAGATCAGCAGCAAGGAGAAATAAATGAAAATAGATGAATTGTATAGAAAAGAAACAGGGGAAAATCCGTGGATTGAATATGCTCATGTGGCCGGCCCAACAAAAGAATTTTGGGAATGGATAGAATTAAAATTTTCTTTACTCAAAATAACTGATCCTAAAATGCCGTCAAGTTGTCTTTCGTGTCCTATTTTCACCTGTTGGCGTCCAGGAAGTGATAGTAAAGAGTGCGCTGAAGTGTGGAAAAAGCTTATGGCGCAAGAGAAACCGCGTAAAGAAAAATGGACTAAAAGGCTGTGGGATTATTTTTTTTCTGATACAACTGCTTATTGATCATTCATAATTATTAAAGGAGGGTTTATGGCAAAGTCGTCGAAGAGATTGACAGCGAAAGAAATTCAGATTCTTAACTACGCTGTTGAGCTCACCAGGGTCCGTGTCAATCTTACGTTGGCCAATGCGGTAAAAGCGGTCAAAAAGGCGATCAGAGAAGTGACCGCTAAATAATTTCATGGCGCGTGGACATATAATGACCGTGGCTTATTAACCGTAGTGGAACTCGGTCAGCGTCGTTAGATTAAGTCCCAAGTAACACGGATATTTTTAAGGAGGAAGTGATGAAAGAGAAGAAGGTGTTGAGAGTCCTTGGTGCTGTTAATTTTTTTATTATTCAATGGTTCTTTATTCGTATATGTATTTGTTATGAAAATAATGTTCGAAGCCGATGGGGTATCCTGTTTCCTATTATTCCTTTGACAGGATGGTGGACTGATTACATCCCAAGCAGGCGGAAAGGATGTAAAATAAAATGAAAAAGCCGGTTTTGGTTGAGCATTGTGATGATAGGGGAAATCATGTTTTCTGGGCTCTTCTCGATATGGAAAATGGGAAGACACTCTGGATTGAAGATGAAAAGGCTGAAACGACCGTTATATTCAATAATATGGTTTTTGAAACCGACTTCTGCCCCAGATGTGGAACTAAAATGACTCAAACGACAGGTGATTGGAGAAATTGTCCTCATTGCCATGTATGGGGGTGGAGACGCCCTGAATATGGCGGATGTATATCCGCAGGAGGAAGATAATGAAGGTTAAGGATTTGAAAAAGATATTGGAAAAAGTTGATGATGATTTAACTGTTCGAACATCGTACGATGGTGGGTTTGAATATCCAGAAGTAGAAAGCGCTATAGTAATGACTTTACAATATGGTAAAGAAAAACCGCAAAAGGTATTTGTAATAGATGGAGAAGATTAATAGGAGGAAATGATGGTTCTTATTACTGGTGTTGCTGGATTTATAGGGTTCCATACGGCCAAGAAGTTGTGCAGTGATGGTGTTGAAGTCCTTGGAATCGATAATTTAAATCATTATTATGGATATGAACTTAAGCTTGACAGATTAAGATTACTGAGGGAATATAAAACATTTCGTTTTATTAAAATGGACATCTGTAACCGAAAGGTAATGATGTCGCTTGCTGAACGATTTAGAATAAATAAAATATGCCATTTGGCTGGTCAGGCAGGCGTTAGAGTGTCTATAGAAGATCCGTTCCTGTATCAGCGATCGAATAATGAGGGTTTTTTGAATGTAATTGAGCTTGCTAATAAAGCCCATGTTGAGAACTTTGTTTATGCGTCATCATCATCCGTCTATGGTAATAATGAAAAGTTGCCGTTCTCTGAGAACGATAAGGTCGACAAACCTGTTTCATTCTATGCGGCGACGAAGATAGCGAATGAAGTGACCGCTTATTGTTACAATCATCTTTATGGAATCCCCTGCTCAGGGCTTCGTTTTTTTACCGTTTACGGACCATGGGGACGTCCGGACATGGCGTTGTCGTTATTTACCGATGGAATAATGAATAAAAAGCCGATTCAGGTGTTCAATGATGGGAATATGAAACGTAATTTCACTTACATTGATGATGTGGTGAATGGAATTATTCTAACGCTTAATAACTGTGCTTCATGTGAGGTCTATAATATTGGAAACAATAAGACCGAAACATTGATGGATTTTATAAAGCAGATAGAGCTTGTTTTGAACATGAGAGCGATTATTGATTATCAACCGATGCAGCCTGGTGATGTTGAAGTGACTGAAGCTGATATCAGTAAGATAATGAGGCTTGGATACAAGCCTGAAACGAATATAGATGTTGGGGTCAGGAGATTCGTTAATTGGTACATGGGGTATTATCCCAAGTAAGGTGGAAACAATGACTGTTGAAAAACATTGTAAAACTATGGATGAAGTGGCTTCCGCGCTCGGCATAACCACTGAACAGATATGCGGGTTCAATCCTGATGAAGCGTCTTATCCATCAACAGCAGAGATAGAACAGGCTGAGACAAGAGTTAATGAAGTGGTTAAGGCAGATGGGCAAAAAAATATAGATCGTGCCGTACAAGAGGTTAATGAGGCAATTGAAATGGACAGGCAGCGCCAATTAAAAGAAGAAGAAGAGCTTTTTTTAAGTCAGTTAAGGCTGTCAACAGATGTTGTGAAGCAGATACAGGAAAAAAACAAAAAAGAGAAAGAGTCTTCATTTAATATTAATGATTTTGCTGTAAAAGATCCGTTCGTTTTTTCTGGAAAAAACAGTTATCCTGACAAGCTTAATAAATTATTAAATGATTTGTATGCGAGTGGTGTTGTTATAAAATCGTTTTTCGACCTGATTCCTTATATTGATGTTAGGCAGTTTCCGAATAAAACAATGAAAGAAATATATCAATACACTAAATTCTGGAAAACAACATCGCGAAATCGTGTTCAAAAAGATAAATATACATGTCAAAAATGCATGCATCAGTATGAACCGAACTCCAGGGGAAAATGTGGGTTTCTTAATGTTCATCATTTGACTTATGTAAGATTGTATTATGAACCGCTTGAAGATCTGATTACCCTTTGCCGTAACTGTCATCTTCAATGGCATCGGGATAAAAAATCAGGTTTAATCCTTCCCGGCCCTGATTTAAGAATAGAATCTATGGGATTTTGGGGTAAACAGTTAATGGGGAAAGTAAGAAACCTGATTACCGACAAACTTGAAAACAGGATCATTTTTATCAATCATATAGACAGGCGGTATGAACCAAAAGCATTCGAATTGGCGATGCAATTACTGGTAGATTTGCGATAGTTATATAAGGTGATTTATTGTAATAACAATAATAGAACAAAGAATATTTAATCAATAGGGAGGTACATGCACACAATCCTTATTGAGGCCGCGACTCTTAATGCGATGGTTGAAAGGTTGGTCCGTGTAAGTGAAGGACGATTCATAAGGATACCGTATGGAATAACAAAAAACGAAGATAAAATTCTTAAGTTCTCGGCGACTGTGGAGTTACTCGACATGGGGGACTTGCAGTTGTCCGCGCTTCAAAAGTATCTTAATAAACCGGAACCACGTAAACGTAAATACAAAAGGAGACATCATGCAGGAAAAAAAGCAAGGCGTGGGCCAGGTAGGCCCCGTAGAGTTGGAAGGCCAAGGGGAAGTAAAGATCGACACAAAAGAAAAAGGAGAAGAAATACACCTTCCTCCGAAGCCTGAAGATGCTGTTGAATTCAATCCTGGAAAAGAAAAGCCACAGGATATCCTCGAAGCTATTGCGGATGAATTAAATCCGGCGAAAGAGGAAGAGAAAGTGGCCGGCATTGAAGATGCTGTCGAGTCGGCGCCGGAAGAGGAACAGACGATCGTTCAGGAGGCGCAGACCACCATGGCCACAGAACAGCCTGTAGAACAACCCGCGGCCGCACCAATCGATGTAAAAAAGGTCGTTGAGGATCCAGTGCCCACAGAGCACGTTGAGCCTGAGTTTAATCCAGCGACCAGCCAGAATGCCCTTGATGATTTCGATAAGGAAGGCGGCGTTCGCAGGGCCGTAGGCGACGGAGCTGTTCCTGTATTCGAAGATGTGAAGGAAGGAAAGATGGGCGGCAACGGTCAAATCGATATAGGACACCGTGAAAGCGATTTTAATCCCGGTACAGTCCAGAACGCCCTTCTCGACTCCGAAAGAGAAGGTGGAGTGGTAAGCAGTAAGTCAGCATCCAATTTAAAGAGTTCTATGGATGGGGATGCTGGCAAAGAAGGCTTTCAGATCAAACAGGGCTCGTCAGAATCGGAGGCTGACAATGCCAAGAAGTATCGCGTTTACGGATTCACTGTTCAATACGAATCCGAATCGAAGGTTGTAACAAAACAAGTCTCCGATTATTTCGTTGATCTGGATACCGCCTTCGTGAGCGTTAACAACACAAAATATCTGCTACCATTGCCGAACGGAGCGTTCAAGGTGGCGTCTATTGTTTCAGGACTTCCGATGATCTCGTTTGAAAACAAACAGACGCATATTTATAAATACGGCGTCTGGAAAAAAGTTTAAAGGTAAAATAATGAATCAGGAAGGGGATATAGAGGCCGGCACTCAACCGGCCTTTTTAATTTAAGTTGAGCTATTAAGGAAAAAATGAAAAGTGAAATTTTCAAACGAAATGATTCATGAAAGGAGAACTTAAATGAGATATAGGAGGAACGCAAATGATTTTATAGAATTTGTTGGTGGAATGAAGAGAATTACTTCTTTCAGAATAGAGGAGTTTTGCGGTCGAATTCAACGATGNTCAGCAACAGAAATTCCTCAAGATCCTGTAATTGAAAGATCAGGATTGTTTCCTGAAAGTATGCAAATTGGAAAACGTTTTATAAGTTCTTGTAGATTTTATTTTCCTATACAATACAATGGTAATTATATGGGTAATGGAAGTTATAGAAGTATTCCAAATTTTGGCTGGATGAGAAATCATTAAAGGAGGAAATATGCAAATATTTTTGTCTTATAGTTCTGTTACAAAAGAACTTCAATTAAGTGAAAAGCGATTTAACCTTTATACTTCATTTGAAATACAGAAAATAACAATTAAGGCTGGAAAAATAGATATGGTTTTATTTCTTCCGGCAAAAGAAACAGAAAATCCTAAAAAAACAATTAAAAAAAGGAAAAAAAAATAAGGAGGTTTAATGGATGTTTTGACTGCAAAAGAAGCTGTGGATGAAATGCAGAAGGTGTTTTATTCAGCAAGGTATATGGTTGATGCCGCTCTTAAACTTGCTGTAAATAACTTAAGGTCTTTTGAAGTAAGTGAATACACATTAAAAATGTTAAAAAAGGAACTCAAAAATTTCGATTCAGTTAAAGGGAAATGGAAAACATGAAAACAATGCAGAAAATAATTGAAATAGGTTTTCTCTGGATTATACCATCAATTGCATGTGCATTTTTTGGTATATTTCTTTCGGTTGTTTTCTCAGAACAAATAAACTATAAAATCATTTATGCTTTAATAATAACCATAGGGTGTGTAGTTTCATACAATATTTTCCGCTGGGGCTACATATTGTTTTTTAGAAAGAAGGTGCACGAATGGCTAAAACAATCAAAGAAATTTTAATCGAAAGAACAGGGGTGGATCCAAAGAAAATTACCAAAGATGCTACGCCTGAATCTATGGGAATGGACTCACTTGATCAGGTTGAATTCTGGATGAGTATCGAAGATGAATACGAAATTACAGTTGAAGATGAAGAGGCAACAGGATTTAAAAAACTTGAAGATGTATTCAAATATCTCGAAAATCACAAAATAGGGCCTGAAAAGACGGGTGTTATAAACCCCTGAAATATGGTATAACTATATTGAGCGCGTTCATTTAACGATGACACGCTTATTCCTTTCTGTAGGGCTGGTACGAAAGTGCTGGCCCTTTCTATTTATTTAATTACTTAACCACGACCATAGTGTAAACTTAGGTCAAGGAGGCTTTATGAAAAACTCAATTCTAATCATTTTATCGTTGGCTTTTGTATCGATGTGTTTTGGGCAAACCGTATGGCAAAGACAAAGCCCTACTCATCAATTAAAATTTGTTGCTCATGATAATGAATTTATGGCTCTTGGGGATAGCCATGCGGAATCTTCTAATGACGGTATAAATTGGGTGTATTGTGAACCAATACCTTTTTCATGGGGAATTGCAGGATTAGTTTGTTGTGCTAATGGTTATATAGTCTTTGGTGGAGATAGTGGAATATATACACGCGCCACTATAACCAGCGATTGGATCGTCAGATGGCATCAAAAAAAACGCCCTCTTTGTACTGCGGTTTGCGCCAGCGGTAAGTGTGTTGCTATTGGCCGTGAAGTTCTTGCAATTTCCACTAATGGTAACGGAACTTCATGGAATTTAATAGACACTAATACTACCAATAATTTTAAAGCTATATGTTATGGTAACGGACAATTTGTCGCAGTGGGGATTGGTGATTCCCTTTATGGCAACGCTCCTTCCCAATACGCATTTGGCGTAACAGCGACATCCGTTGATGGTATAACCTGGACTACGCAAAATACGTCAATTAAAAACAGCATTCTTCAATCAGTAGTTTATTACTATAAGCAATTTGTTGCCGTTGGAACTCGTGGATCGATTTTAACATCTCCAGACGCTAAAACTTGGACACAACAAAATTCGGGAACGCTTATAGGTCTTAATTCTATTACTGCTGGTAATGGTAAGTTTGTTGCAGTGGGGTATCAGGGCGTTATTTTGTCATCTTCCGATGGTATGGTGTGGATACCGGAAAATTCAAATACCACCGGAGCGTTAATGTCTATAGCTTGTAGTGATGGTGTATTTGTAGCCGTTGGACCTTCTGATATCCTGACTTCAAAGTTTGATATTACCGGTGTTAGCCAGTCCA
>Ga0031655_10000647_pt1 | contig 21898 bp, 29 predicted proteins | sample FrelakmetHBP12HB_FD_55187 | JGI IMG/M metagenome (GOLD analysis project Ga0031655, IMG submission 55187) | Freshwater lake sediment microbial communities from the University of Notre Dame, USA, for methane emissions studies -HBP12 HB | ecosystem: Environmental > Aquatic > Freshwater > Lake >... | reverse complement strand
AGAGGTAATGTGGACTGTAACAAACCATGAAGAAAACAGGCCTGGACCTCCCTTCAGAGCTAATCCGTTCCGTTTATTTGTAACGTCAGATGTAGTGTTGCCTCATGTCCTCTCCCTTTTCTGCTTGCGTCGATTGTAATGTTGTTTGATAGCAGATCATGAAGAGGTAGAAGGGCTGTGTAGGTGGGTTTTCGGGTCCGGGAGGATTGTTGGGATCTTCGCCCGCTCAGGGCTTTTTGTTATACACTCTCAAAGAGTGTTCCTTTTTCAATCTGGAACGAATTTGTGGAGAAAAAAGGAGAGTTGCGTTGGCGTGCTTAGTGTGGCATGAATACTCCGGCGAACACGAGCCATGCGAGGAGTGTTTTTGCTACGAAGCTGAGGATTATGTAGGTTCTTTCACCGTACAGGTAGTCTTTCCAGCGTCCGACGCCCTTGTACTGCAGAACCATGTTGACTGCGAAGACCATGAAGAGGACGAAGTAAGTGAAGAGTATGAAGTACACGAAGGTTGGTACGCGTGCCCCTGCAACTGCGCTTGCGGACGTGACAGCGCCTGTGAAATAGGCGAAAATCACGACCCATGGAAGGCCGCCGGAGATGCAGCCCAGGTTGAAGGCGGACCAGTTTGTCTTTTCGGTTTTTTGGTTCACCAGCTCCATGAGGTATCCGAACATTATCATTATCGCGTTCAACACGAAAATCATTGCGAGCGACCAGAAATCCAAGATGCCGACGAACGTTGATATTAGGGCTATCATTATGGAGCTTGAGAAGGCGTACTCGTACCAGCGGTAAGGATTCATGCCCTTCTTCAGGTTCTCATTGTAGCTTTTGTTCTTCGGATAAGCAATCGTGAAATGCGCTATCGCAGAAATCAGAGGAAAAGATGCGAGGATCACTCCCAGATTATTGAATGTGAAAAAAGGTTGGACGCCTGACGACCATAATGACGGATCAGGGCCTGCTATGCTCAGATAGGACGTGTGCACATGTATTGGCCAAGTCAACATAAGACCCAAAGTCAACATTAGAATTCCTTGGATGAAATGCACAACACCTGCAGCAGCATTGAAACGCTTCAGATACGCAAAAGAAATAGGTGAACGAGCGATTATTTCCTGTCTTTCTTTATAGTTCATGGACGAACCTATAGTTGAAATCTTTTTTAAGATTTGCCGTGACATTCGACCTACCGCGAGCAATCGTGCACCACAGACGAGGGTTATCCGAAGAAACAGGGTTAAAAACGGTTCCGAAGCGCCAGTCGTCGGGGGAGCTGCAGCATTAGCGCGCGCGCTATACGCCGCAGGTTAACTGCTCAGAACGCCAGCACGATAGGCGCGCAAATTTGCTATATTTGCAGTTTCAATTTGCTCAGGTAGAGTTCTCGTAGCTTTGTGATTTTCGGCGCGATGACCAGACTGCAGTAAGCTTGTTCTGGGTGATGCTTGAGGTAGTCTTTATGGTAGTCTTCAGCCTCATAGAAGGCTTTGAAGGGTTCTACTTGTGTCGCTATAGAAGCATCGAAGGTTTTGTCTTCAGTGAGTCCTTTGATCACCTGTTCAGCGATTGCCTTCTGTTGATCATTGTGGTAGAATATTACTGAGCGGTATTGAGTGCCGACGTCGGGACCTTGACGATTCAAGGTCGTTGGATCGTGGGTTGAAAAGAAGATTTCCAAGATTTCCTTATAGGATATCACGTCAGGATCGAAGGTGATTTGCACGGTTTCTGCGTGCCCTGTTCTTCCAGTAGAGACCTGCTCATAGGTCGGGTTTTCAAGTTTGCCGCCAGAATAGCCAGATTCGACCCTCTCTACGCCTTTCAATTGACTGAAAACTGCTTCGGTGCACCAGAAACAGCCTCCCGCGAGAGTTGCTACTTCCATTCGTCTTGTGGCAGCCGTTTTCAACTTTTCTTGACTCATGAATATCAACCCATAAGAACGCAGAATTGAAGCCATTCAGCGTACATTAGTCAGATTTGTCAGTTGCCCTTCCTCCAGTCCCACTCCCGGCACGGCGTCCAACCGTTTTTTGACTTTCCCTTTTTCGAAGAGAAGCACTGTGGGCACCACTTCCACGGAATACTTTTCACAGAGACTTGCTTTATCATCGGTCTTGACCTGCAGACACGTCTGCGTTTTGCTTTGCGCATACTTTTCAAATATAGGCAAGAACCTCTGGGAAAAGGGGCACCAGGAAGCATAGAAAAGAACGACAACTCTGTCTTTAGATTTCAGTACATCATCAAGACCATACTCGACGTCGATCTTACTCATCACACATCCTTCCTAGTTCATGTCATTCCGGGTAATTTGATTTCTGTTTCCGATCATTCGGACAGGTCATATATGAAGTAGTGGAGCGCCTGCGCCCTGCGAGTGAAACGATCGACCAAGACAAGGTTGATTTGGAACGCTTCGTGGAAATGAAACGCGTAAACGAGCAGAGCAAATGTACCATCGACTACACCTTAGATATTTGAAACAGTACGACCTGTTTATAAACGCGCGCGCGCTCGAAACCGCACTCTTCAAAGCACACGTGGCAGATAGTTCAGCACAATCTGAGCACTTGCCTGCTGTTTTATCAGCCGCCTTCAATCAGTTTTGAGATCCGCGGAAAGATTGAAATCCACAAAAATGACTCGTATAGCGAGTTTGTAAACTTGGTTCATGATTCATTTCATTATGCGCTAACGAAAGAGACAAGGAGAAAAAGACCCGTTTACGTTGTTAACGTGCATGAAGTCTACGACAACAGTCCATCTCCAACGCGGTTCGGAAAAAGAATAGCATAAGACACATATACCATTATCAAAACAGGCTTTAGCGCGCGCTCTGCTATTTCACGTAAGTTATAAATACTGATAGAATCTTATCTGAGATTACTTCGGAGGAGACATATTGTCAAGAAAAATCTCGACAGGGATTAATGGCCTCGACGAGCTTGTTGGCGGCGGCTTTCCTGAAGGAAGAACTATCCTAGTTGTCGGAGGACCTGGTTCTGGGAAGACCATCTTGTGTAGCCAATTCCTGTACAAGGGTATCTATGAAAACCAAGAAAATGCAGTCTTCGTCAGTCTGGATGAAAGCAAAGACAGTTTTTACTCTGAGATGCAACAGTTTGGGTGGGACTTTCGGAAAGCTGAGGAAGAGAGAAAATTCGCCTTCGTAGATGCCACGCGAATGTCTCGAGTAGCCATGCTTAAAGAGAAACTGTACAAGGAAGAGGCAAAAAGCCTAAGAGGCAAACAATTATCTATTGACAAATTGATCGAAGAGTTGCAAGCGAAAATCCAGCAGACCAACGCGAAAAGAGTCGTAGTAGACACGTTAGCAGCACTTGTCTACCGATTTCCAGATCCCATAGAACGAAGGACTACAGTCGTGGATCTGATTGAATCATTGGCAGATCTAAAAGTTACGAGTCTCGTAACCACGGAGCTGGGATACCTGAGTCTTGAACGAAGTGCGTTGGAAGAAGAATTTCTGGTTCATGGAGTCATCATGATGCAAACGCTGTTTTCAGGAGGCACCACAACGAGAGCGATACAAGTTGAAAAGATGAGAGGAGCCAAGGTTAACCCGAGCCTCGTGCCATACTCAATAGACCGGAACGGCATTGAAGTTTTCGCCAACATGCCGTTGTTCGGCGAGAAGTAGGTCGCGCGCGCCAGAGAAGCTCGAGAACTCGAAGACTTGGCTTAGCCGTTTCTTTCTCTGTTCTGCGTTTCCAAGCTTTCTTTTCTGAGGGTCAATTCGCACTCTGAGTATTTCTGAGTGCTCATCTTCTCTATCCTCAGAAACTTAAGCGAGCCCGTACCTGTATCTTTTTCGTAGACGGCGATCTGTCGACACTATGAAAACTACAGTTATGGTTCCTGTGTCAGACAACAACCGTATGAACGCAGGATAGCAGAGCATTTCGGACGCGCGCGCCAACTTCATCCCTGAGGCCGATTTCAACGAGCGCGCGCGCTGTATTATTGGCCTATGCGCTCATGATGATAACGGGCATCATCATCATCGCTCTCATCGCTCTTGGACGAATCGCTATAAACCAAAGCAATTGGTTTTGGCCTGTTCTGTTCTTCGTATTTCCACTTCTGTATCCGGTCATCTGCCTGGTGTATTTTTTGCGGAAGAGTGTCAGGGAATATTTCGACACATAGTTTTCGCGCGCACGCTTCAAAGACGACGAACACATCGCTAAAATAGCGCATTCGGAGCAAGAAGCCTGCCAATTAACAGACGCAGGCTTCGAATACGTGCGCGACTGCCAAGAGACGAAGTATTCAGGAAGTGAAAATGAACACTTATAGGAAATCTGTTTGGGTTTGAGGTTTGTTGTAGGCGGGCGGGGTGGGATTTGAACCCACGACCCCCAACTTAGGAGGCTGGTGCTCTATCCGTACTGAGCTACTCGCCCCTTGATCAGAGGTTAAATCATTGAGTTTTTGATCAGTCTGTACAATGTTAGGCTGTACGATGGCTAATTCTCTCAATCTCTGATCAACGTAAGGCTTAGTATTCTGATGCCATAAGAATTTAGTGGTTTTAGTCTCAGAATCAATTACCTGATGCCTAACTCTGCAATAATTCCCTAAGACTTGAAGAGATCCTACCTGATGGCATTTCTCGCATTCGATCTTTGTCATTCTTTTACTCTCCCTTAGTTTATCCAGAGGATAAGGACCTCTTAGGAGAATATTAAGACCCCTAACGCTCCATTAATACATCAGATATAAGATATGCTTAGTAAGATATTAGACAGGTCTAATCTAAGAGGCTATTAGTTGGAGTTTAGAGCAACTTACCATTGATCTGATCCCGAGTTTATGCTAATGCTTTTTAACATCTTAAAACCTCGCTAGAAGAACGATCATTAAACCCTATAGAAACAGAATACAAGAGATCCATAACACTATCGGTTCTGTTAACTTTTCTGGACTTGAATGATGGAAGATTTTCCTGAATTACTGGCACAACTCAAAATGGAAGAATAAACACTCTCACACTATTTCGCATCTGCCAGGTATTTCAGGTGAAATGGTTTTCTAATACTTGTTGGGTTGATGTCTGATATGAAGCTTTGACTATCAATCAATAAGTCTGAAAACTCACTGTTGTGCTTTTTCATGAACTCTACATAGTCTGAATAGCTCTTGTGGAATGAAACAAAGATGCCATCCCATCCCATTCCTTGTCCTTCTATGGCTAAGATAACATTTGGTTGTTTCATCATCCACTCTTTCACTCTCTTGAAAGCTGCTTCGCTCACTTCGGGTTTGGCATACTTAATCTTGTGTTTTACAAAGCTGAACACAGCAAGTTCAAAACCAATTTTCTCCAATTTTGGTATCGCCGTATAACCATCAATGAAGTTCTTTTCAATGGCTATTCTTCTCCTGCTGACAGTAGGTTGAGAAATTCCGAGAACCTTGGCCAATTCTCTGTCACTCCTGCGACTATTCTTCATCAGCTCACACAGAAGTTTGTTATCGATAGTTTTCATTTTATCCATAGCACATCATTAATTAGTCCTTTTCACAATTCTTAAGACTTTTGGAAGACTTCGATTGAAATCCTGAAATTGGTTCTGTTGACTCTTGCCTTTCAGGAGATTCGGAAGAATAAAGACTTGCTATGAAAAAAAAGAGTGGAAGTTGTTCTTGTCTATTTTAGATACATTTTCATGGCTTCTTCGATAGTCGTTATTGACTTGGTTTGACTAGTGTGGTACGCATTCCAAGCCATGGCTTCTGGTTCCATCATGAATTTATGCAAAGCTTCTCTGTTCGGCACGTCATAGACTGTTATCATTTCGTGGTCCTCCGCCGAGTGCCAAGCTCCAACTACTTTGATGCCGTGCTTCTTGTGGAGTTGCTCCATTTTGCTCGTGAGGTTTATAGCTATCTTCTTAACTTTCTCATTGTTCACTGGACAGCTTTCAGGATTGTGTCTTTGAATGTGCATATACAATGGCATAATACTACTCTCCGAGCACTTCTTTGTTATAACTTGTATTTAAAATCATAGGACAACGGCAGTTTCACCTACTTATTGACTGTTTCATTGAATACGAAAACCAAGAATCTCTTTCCTATCAAGCCTTTCCTATCTTCCCTATCCTTTCTGTTAGAGTCCACTGAAAAGCTGGCTAGCTACATTGTTATAGTGACTAACTTATTCATTCTAAGTCTATACTGTTATGGCTCTAACCATTGGATCATCCGAGTTATCAGTTGGTCAGAGTCTCTCTTGTTACATTTAGAGAAATGGATGATACTGCCAAGTCTGTTGTGGTGACTCTCTCTCTAGCAGGGTATCATTCTTTGGTCATCCAAGGAATAATGGCAATTGCAAACACTATCGCTGCTCCAGATAAGTAGACAGCTCTGACCATCTCCCAATCTAGTCCTTGGTAAGCACTGGCCCCTAGAACGAACAGTATAAAGGCCAAGACTGATAGAATGGCACTTATTATGAGTTTTCTGGCCACTATTGGATACATAAATGGAAATGAAGTTCAAGACTATTTTAACATTTCACCGCTACTCTCTTAGTCTCTCTTATCAGGCATTATTCCTTTTCTTACCTTCCTTTCCTATCAAGCTTAAGCCTCTATTCATAGATCCGTTGAAAGACTGATCAATGTTGAGTTAAGCGTACAATGGTAAAATCCCATAACACCATCTCACTAAGCTGTAAGCTTATCAGAAATGTGACTCCCGAATTTGAAGTGCCTGAAAAAGGAATGGAGGGTCACAATATCGTATACCCTCAGGATCTTCTGGGAAGCAAAACATTTATATCTTCTATTACATATTACTCTATTATGAAAATACAGTATTATTTCGGGGAGGAATTGAATGAAAGATGAGTTAAAGAAATTCAAGTACGGGGTTCCTGTCAGTCCAAATGTGATGCCAAAACCTAGAAAGAGGCTTCCACAGTATGATGAATGTCTCAAAGAGTTCCTCAACTCTGGTTATAGCCATTGGGAGATAGACATGAATGCCCTGCCTAGCCAAAAGCCAAGGATTGTTCTTAGCTCCTTGAAGTGGAGAGTCAAGAATAATTCAGATTTCAAGGATATTCAAGTCGTCATGCACAAAAACAAAATCTACTTGACAAGAGGGAAATGATGATTATATTTCCATGCACTGAAACTGATACAGCATTATTACATGTACACATACACCCACACACAATCACCAATGTTTATTCAACAAGAGGGAATGTGATCTGAGCAAAGATCATAGATCAAGATCAATTTACGGGCATCTTGATCGATTTCAGTTGATGAAACAAGGAAGAATGAAATCCTTATTGGAAGATCTTGAGAAGAGAAAAAAGATCTCTGTTACTGAGTTTCTAAGCTACATTGCAGTCAACTACGGTATTAGAAGATCAACTGGGCAAGAATATCTCAGAGATTGGGTTGATGGTGACTACATCACTATTGAGAAAGGCATAATCAGGTTCCTGAAAAAGAATGAGGAGGATTAGATCTTTGCACTGCCTATTGGAGTATGTATTTGTTATTGTGGATGTTAGTATGTGTGTGGGTGTGTATTCTATATTGGATACTTTTGATCAAAAAGACAGAGGAGGAATGGTCTCTTGAGGAATGGGAAAGTTAGGATCAAGACTTTGAACAAACTCTTGGTCCTCTACAACTTGAGAAGAGATAGAAATAGGCCGTTGACAGTCCAGGAAATAGTTGAGGAGATCCATTGCTGTAAGGGCCATGCCTACAACTATCTGAGGGCATTAGAGAAATTGTTCTCAGCAATGATAGCTTAGACTGATCAGCAATCCGTCTTCTTCTGAATATGTAGAGATGATTTTGGATGCAGACGAAGTTCTCTAATTCTGGGACTGTTCTAGATCAGACTAGGGAATTGGAATCTATTCTACAGATGTCTGACAATAGCCAAAAACAAACCAAAAGAGGATATATCTACGATGAATTGCTTTCAGCACTTCAAAAGGATATCAGGAGAGGTAAGGAATATGAAGCGGTGTTCTGGGCTGTGGAGTTAGAGACTTTCAACAATAAGGCAATCTGGAATAGACTCAGAGTCATAGCTTCTGAGGACACTGGACTTGCTGATCCAGTTGCACCCTTGATCATTGATGTGTTAGAAAAGGAATACTATGATGCCAAGAGGCGAGAGAACGACTCATACAGGCTATTCCTTGTCCATGCTGTTCTGTATCTGGCTAGATCTCCCAAATCCAGGATGGTTGATGATCTTCTGATCACTGTGTATGGAGATGTCAAGTTCAGAGACAAGAGATTAGAGATTCCAGACTACGCTCTTGACATGCATACTCCGAGAGGAAGGATGAAGGGAAGAGGCTTCAAACACTTCCTGGAAGAAGGATCCAACCTTGAGAATGAGACAATATCTGATCCATACAGGGATAGTGCAAAAGAAATCCTTTTGAAGTATGGAAAGCCATGACTGAAGCCTAAGATTCTAGGATATTTCCATGCCACTTGAACAATGGAATATCCTCAGTCTCAGTGCTTTCCTATTTCCCCTTTCTTCTACGTTAGCCTCTCTCTGATCCACATTCACTAACTGTACCAAGTTTACTCAGTCCTTCTAAGAGATATCCATTGGTTGCAAGGACACCTATGTTAACTGCTTAGGCTTTCTAAGAAAAAGAGTCCAGGACTCCTCAGAGATTTCGATCTACTGGATCCAAGCCTGATCTAAGATAGATCCATCATTTTTTTGTGTTATTTTGTGAGGAAGGATTTGGTTCATTCTGAGATATCGTCCCTGAGATCTCATCATGGGTATGTGATAAATATGACAGAACATGCCAAAAATGAAAAGGAAATAGAAAATAAGAGTGTGGCCTTCTACCCTTTGAACATAGAAGGTCAAAATGAAAATATGGAAAATGGCACTGAAGATCTCATATGTCATCGGCAGATTAGCAGAGAGCCTGAGGCTTGGATCTGTGACTCTGAGACTAAATGTAGGTGATACTGTTGACTGAGATATTGAGACCATCAGGAACTGGTTTTGAGTGGTGTATAAACCAGTATGATGGCTGCTCACATGGCTGCAAGTATTGTTATGGCATGACTATAAGACGAAAGAAGTATGAGGATTGGATGAAGGCCAAACCTAGAACCAATGTCATAGAGAGACTGAAGAAAGATATCAGGAAGCTGAAAGCAGACAATACCAGAATCAACGACATTTTTCTGGGTTCAATAACTGACTCATACCAGCCATTAGAAGGAACGCTCAAACTAACGAGACAGATTGCTGAGATTCTGATACAGAATGAGTTGCCCTTCACTATATTGACCAAGAGTGACCTGATTCTGAGAGATATTGATCTGTTCAAAGACTACAGGTGGTGTAGGATTGGAGTGACGATAACTTCATTGGACGAGAGCTTTAGGAGAGAACTAGAGCCTAATTCGGCAAGTTATGAAAGAAGGATAGCCACACTGAAGCAATTGAAAGATAAGAAGATTTCAACTTACCTGAGCTGTGAGCCAATCTTTCCAGTTAAGGAGGTAGATCCAGTCTACATAATCAAGGAACTTAAAGATGTTGTTGATCTGTTCGAGTTTGGCATGTGGAGCAAATACAGGACCCAAGGAATCAACGAGTATTACTACAAGGATTATAACGATGCTTACTATGTCTCAACATTCAAAAGAATAATTGATTGCTGTGAGCAGTACAAGATAAGCTATGGGTTGGCTGAACACTCAAGGGGTTTCATAGAAAGAAATGGCTTACCATATAGAACGTACCCACCTCTGAAGGTCTAGTTCTGTCGTGAAGGTATTGACTCCATTCACAAGATGTATTGCTGAGTAAATTAGAGAAATCGATCGAAATAAGTCAAATACTATTTAGCAAGGCTTCTTGGAAAGCTAGATTGATTGCTTAGTCTTAGTAAGAAAAAGGAGTCCTGGACTTTTTCCCATAGAGCATGGAATGCTTGTGGTAGCTATTCAGACGGATCTGGAATCTTTGGTTTGCTGTTTCTTTATCACTTCATTCAGTATGAAGGCAGACAGGAACATGGCCAAGGAAGGAAAGACAACGTAGTAGCCCACTTGGTATCCTATAGAAACTGCGTGCAACGGGTGGACTATTGGATGTCCAAATATCTCTCCTGAATATATCATAAGCACTGCAACTATTGAGCTAAGAAGAACAGGTGCGAAGAATAGGCACCTTCTGTCGATTCTGATGGACACTAGTCCCAGGGCCAAGGTCAAAAGTTGAATTGTGAACATTGACATGAGTATCCAGGGTATCTCCAGCCCCCATGCAGATTGAAGACTAAACCAGTAATCAGATAACCAATAATTATACTGCCCAAAAATACTCGAAGCCTCAGACTTGTACGACCAGAAATAATTTTCGCCAGAGGGAGGAGTCACAACTAACCTAGCATAATAGAAGGGGAAAATTAAAGAAAACAGAAACACTATACACCCAAGAATTGTACAAAGTGCCTTCAGAAAAACAGATAGTTTCCTCGATATGGTCATGACCGAATCACATCTAAAGAGATACTGTTTAAGCCTCTTAAGATTCCACGTTTCAGAACACTCTGTTCCAAAAACAGAACACATGTAGATGAAGGAGATTTTAGGGACTCCTAGAAGTTTTTCATCGAAGCTCTAACTAGTGCATGCATAGGGGATGCTGTGTTGTGTTATGTTATTGTGTCTATGCATGAAGGGGAGTGTGTGCATAGTGTCTTACTACATTCTTACAAAGTTGCCTATGATATCTTGGCTATAATCTATTGCAACCAAAGTGAAGTCTTCGGGTTTGATTGGAGGAGCAGCTAGTCTTTTCTTGTAGAAGAACACAAGGACATTCTTGATGTTTTGTTCTCCTGAGAATTTCTTACTGTGTTCCAATAGAGTCTCTAACACAAATTCTAGATTTTGTGCAAGCAGACCTTTGGAAGCGATGGGTTTGTTGAATTTCTTCTTAAAGTCTTGTCCTTCCTCATCAACGAATCCTTTCCAGTTTTGCACATGTTTTTCCTTCCAATGTGTTATGTACCACGAGAAAATCTGGTGTCTCAATCCCTGTACTGGTCTAACAATGTTCTTCTCACTTTTGGACACTGAAAGATTATCCCATTTGCTTTCAATCAAGTAGATGTTCTCCAAGGAAACGAGTATTGCATCGAACTCACCAAATTCTGAACTGTCTGTGCCACCACTCCTACCAAAGCTAGGACGATAGAAAACGATGCAATCTGAAGGAGAGGTCTTATCATTGAGTTTGCTCAGAATTTCAGACATATTATGTTTAAGTGCCCACAAGGTCAAAGCATCTTCTCCATATCCAAGGATTTCAGTCATCACAATCTCCCACTCGGTTAATCAATATCAAAATTCCTATATTAGAGGTTCTGAGCTTAGATTCTCTGCTTCTCTTTTTTACATTCACCAACTACACCAAGTTCACTTAGATCCTCTAAGGAGAATATCTGGAGAACCAATCCTTGTATGTAAGTATCATACTCAAGGACATAATGTGATAGATCTATTGGATCAGAGCTAGAATTGTAGAGATCAGCTTTCCTGCTTCAGTGATAAACTTTTGTTTACCTATGCTTAGCTCACAGTGCTATTAATCAATCATGGATCATCCTGGATGATCCTTCATGAAGATAAAAGGACTATATTCTTAATCCTTGTAAGAAAAAAAGAGTCCAGGACTTTTTTCCCATAGAGCATAGATGTTGTCAGATCTAGTGTTTGCTTATTGATCTGGAAGGAATGGCTAGTCATTGTCTTTACTAGCTATCAGTATTATGATGAAAGTGCAGAACAGAAAAGAGCGCTATTAGGCTTATTCGTAGTTTGTGGTTTAGTCTTTATGTTTGTTATTGTCATCCTTCAAATGAAATAACGCCTCAAAAATTGGTTGAAGCATAAGAACACTGAATCCAACAAGTACAAGGGTTAACTTGGTTGTTAATTCATTAAACTTCCAATTGAATGTATCCGAACTGCTTGAAATATGCATTGTTAGAGGTTCCCCGCTGTTAGGTCCAAGTTTAAGGACAAAATTCCATAACTGTGGCAATGGAAGCAGGAAAGTGTAGACATCAGATTCTACATGCCAAACTAGTGTGGCAGTTCCCACATAAGTCGCATTTGGACCAGGCTTTAAGAAAATATACCCTGGCTCTTCTTCACCTGGTCCAAGATACTGAGGGGTAGAAGAGTTAAAGACTGAGCCGAAAAAGCCCAGTTCTCCATAATATTGCAAGAGGTTAGTCGTGTTTACATCAGATATGGATACTGATACAGTGATTGGATTTTCCGCACTAAATGTTCCTTTTGCACTAAAATTGTATGAAATAGTGGCTGTCAATGTGGGAATATCGTTACTGGGAGATGGAAAAATTCTTGGTTGAAAATACGGAGAGTAATGTACATCAGCAGTACTTGTGAACAAAAATGCATCTATAATCAAGATAACCCATACCAGTAGAAGAGAAGCCGCAATAATTTGTCTAGCGGTTTTTTTCTTTTGCATTTTGCTACCTGTGAGATTTTCTTAACTTCGGCTCGGAGTTTTGCATCAATCTCCTTTCTTCTGTTTGAAGTTTCGGCAAGTTTTCCCCCTAGTGCCTATGAATTTACCTTCAAGCTTTCTGTCTCAGTATCAAAATTTGTTGAGTTTTCATCATAGAATTGAATTCGTATTGAATAGGTGCTTGTTGATGCTCCTCCTGTTAAAGTTCCAGTCACTCTTAAAGGATAAGTTGATTCCTGAGAAGATTGAAGAGTTATCGACAGATACTGAAAACCATTGTTACCTACAAACAAACTCATATTGTTCTGATAAAAAGTCACTGGGCTTGTCGTGTTGAATACTATGTTAACTGAATGAGGTTTTTCTGCATCGTTGTTCTTGATTGTAAAGCTAAACGTGGCAAAGTCTCCGACCTTTATCTCATTTGGATTTAAAGAAACATTACTTACCTCAAATGTCGGAGTACCTCGCATGTTCATTACTACAAAAGCACCAACAATAATGGCGACAACAAGAACAATTGCCACTACAAACAAGATTATTTTGTTCATGGCTTTTTTATCTCTCAGTTATCCTACGGAATTAAGGTACTTTTAAGTTTTGTTAACGACGTATGTCACAACAAAGACAGACATCTTAAATCTGCAGCCACAGAAGACAAACTAGAGGTTTAAAAATGAGTGAAAACGAACTGGAGCATCTGAAAAAGAAGGTTGAGGAATTAGAAAAGAAAATTGAATCCATTATTTGGGCGAGTAACAAAACAACTCAGATTTTCATGAGTTTATTCGACAATACAATGAAAGATATGAAAGATGTGCTTTCTCTATTGGAGAAATTGCCTGAAAATCTCACTGAAAACGTCACCAAGTTAGCTATTGAGAAACTAAAGAAAGACCTTAGAGAAAATGAGGAGATATTGCAGAAAGCTCAGAAGAACGCATACGTTTCCTGATAGGATTTTCTATGTGGAAAAACAAAATGTAGAGAACCTAGAAACCCTAGAAGTTCCCTGTAAAGGTAGTGACACCTAATGGAACGTATAATGAATAGATAGTATACGGTCTAAGGACATAGACATGATATGATTGACCGCCTACAAGCAAGATACTATATTTACCGTTTGTGATGGGAGCACTCGATTCTACTGTAGTGTCTAAACTGGTAAACTGTATTGTGCCAGTCTGAGTTATGCTCACATTACCCGACACTTGTACCTGATTGCTTACTCCAGCTCCAGACATATTCAGCAAATTCTGCAAAGTTGAATTAAGATTTGTAACCTGATTTTGAAGATTGTTAGTTGTGTTTTGAAGATTCTGAACCTGTGGTTGATAAATAATGTAGCTTAGACCAAAACCACCTACCAATCCACCAATTAACGCAATAAGAAATAGACCTATAATCTTTCCTTCCAAATCCTCACATCTTCAGTCTGTTTAATTTGCATGTTTTTCTGATTTAAAACCATCGCTCGAACATCATCGGTGAAAAGACAGAAATCTTAAATCTACACAACAACAGAAGCCACACTAGAGATTAAAACGAGAGTAGCAAATTGGAAAGAGGTGAACATTTGTCAAGAATTAGTTTCCTTGATATTGAAAGACTTAAAAGTAATGGCTCAGAGCAAGAGATTTTGATAGCTATTTTAGAAGAATTAGTTTCAATAGAGGAAAGACTTCTTAGCATGGAAACAACCATACAAGCAATAGAAAGGAATCAATGAAGACTCAAAACAGTAATCGTATCTACAGAGTAACAGAAGACAAACTAAGGGTACAAAAATGAGTGAGAATCCAAAAATGGAAGTTAGCTGGTTCCACCATGTGGCGATGCTTATTGCTTGTTGCTTCACGTCTCTTTTCATTGGGTCGCATTTAGCTAGTACCTCTTTTTCACTAATACCTGACACAATCTTTCTTCTCATTGGGTGCATGTTTACTGTTGTTTGGGGATATTATGCTAGACTAGGATTATCGAAAATCCCACTTATTCTTATAGGGATATATCTTGGTTCTACCTTCAACATTTTTCTATCCGTAGACTTTCTAGCAAATCCATCATACTCCATAGTGTTGATAGATTTTGTTGTTATCGGGATTGGACTAGCCTTGATTCTCAAGATGATTAAGAAACCCTTTGGAAAAATAGGATCTGCATTTCTCTTTGAAAAAATGAGATATGTGTTCCTCGGAGTTTCACTCATTTCACTCTTGTTTGCTCTTTCAGTTTTTGTGTACCTAGTCCAAACATATCTACCATTATTAGCCCAAGTGAAAGGGACAGGTATCCGCATAGAACAGGATCCCTCTCTTGTCATAAACATATTCAAATCTCTATTTCTTACGGGACTATTTAGTTTCCTTGAACGTCTCTTACGAATAGTTGAAGAAACAAAGCCCAAGTAGTAAAAGGATCTAACTAAGCTGAAAGAGGAATACGAGAAAGAAGAATATGCCGAAGGCGCAGACAGAAAGACTAATCAAACCAATGAAACAGTAGAAGACAGCTATAAGAAATAGTCTAATAAAAAGTAAGTTCTATTGTAGGTGCAGTGTGTGAGTCCTTTTAGATGGTTAAATGATTTGGAGAAATCTGGATTCTTTGAAGAGTACGAGAAAAGAAGATTTCAAGCAGAGCTTGATGTCCCATGCAAAGATGATACAAAAACCTTCACAGTGAAGCTGTGGTGGAAAGACAAAAAAAATCAATCTGGTGAGATTTTCATACCAGTTGAAGGAATAAAAAGAATACATTCAAGAATTCTGGAATTAGAACAGAGAGGCTTCAAGGAAGAGATTGGGCAACAAACCTATCCACCTTAGAAAGGCAAGATTACCGCTAGTATTCCATTCGTTTCTTTTCATAGAACAGAAGATACACTATTGGAAACCACTCCCTTCTCTTTCTAAATTCTTTATTTCAACTATGGATACTTCTCATTTAGAGGTATTGATTCGGTGGTATTCCATATTCCATCAAAGAATTCTACGGCTGACTTAACCAAATCTGGATGATTGGTTTTTATTCCAGCATCAAGCCTCTCTTTTCCGATACATTCAGTATTGAAATCAAAAGAACCAATAATCAACAATCCAAGGATCTTAGGGAGGAAATCTGGATTATGAGCAACAAGAAATCTTGCGTGTATTCGATCATTGATCTTGACCTCTACACCTGTTTTACAAAGTCTTCTAAGCACACCCAAATTCTTCATCTCTCTGGGTTTTTTAGGGTCAAGTTCTTGGCAAATCAACCGAACACTGTGACCTTGCCTCTTTGAAAATTGTTCTAGTGCCTCTCTTATAGTCTCAGAGAAATAGCCTGTGATACAGACTTTATTGCAAGTTTCATTTAACAAGTTATCGTACAAATGATCAGCAAAGTCCTTGAAACTATCTCTGTTGATGAAGCTAATCCTGAATAGCCCCCAGTCGCCTTGGAGATCTACAATCTTTTTCCTAAACTCCTCATATGCCATTGTATTCACTTCTTATGCAGTTATTTTCCAGTTGCTGTATAGGTTTTGTGTTCCCTAATTGTCAAGAGTTCAAGCCTAAAGAGACTTGTAATACTTCCAGAGGAATATGAGAAAGAGGGAAGAAAGGGAAATTTGGAGACTTCCTTTAAGGAATAGAAAGGGGAAGTTGATCCTTACAGAGTTAGCTCTAGGCTAAAATCTACTTCTATAGGGAGAGGTTGGTTGGCCAAGTTACTAAGTCCATATAGGTCAAACTGTGTAGTGTGTATGCCTTGGTCTAGGTGTGTAATATTCCAGAGAGTATAGTAGCAGTACTCAGCATCAGGCTCAGTCCTTCCAAAGGAAGAGTGGAGAACATCATCCCAACCAAGCATTGTAGAGCCTTCATATCCAACCATCAATTTGCTAGACTCTATGATAGGCATAGTATATGTAGTGTTGTCAAGAGTGAAGTTCAGGTATAGGTCAATGAACCTGGAGAGCCAGTAGTCAGGCCGAGTGTCTGTCGGTATGAACAAGTTTGGAGTGATTAGGACGTTACTCAGGTTTACTCCATTAGATTGACCAACAACTATAGTAGCAGACCCAGATACATTGAACTCACTCCCAGACTCTAGGTTTCCCAGACTAAGATTGACAGGAGATATCTTGGTTGTACTGTCAGGCATCAAGTTTCCTGTGAATGTGGCACTCTGGAACCAGTTTGTACTCCTTCCATATATCAGAGTAACCAAGCTAACAACTATTAGAAAACCTATGATAGCTTTCTTCATTCTATCACCTCCTAAACTTGAATAGGAGATAGATGACAACGATGATCAGGATGATGGAGAGTAAACTTAGGAAGAACATCATAGTCACGATGTAATCTTCAACTATAGAAAACTCAGCTTTCTTATCTAGAAGTAAAAAAGGGAGTGATGTTAGTGTTGATATTATTCTATCAGAAATATAGCTTTTCTTGAGGATAGAAGGGATCATTGTCACCTTAGGATCACAACATCAGGAACAGCCAAGTTTCCTTAAGAAGAGGTAGGACACTGATTAAGCCTGGCTAAGTCTTATGAATGTTAAAAGTTGTACAAAAAGAGAGAAAAGAGGAGGTTTATTCCTCTTCCACTATGAGAGGCTTTAGAGGTGTATCAGTCATCTTCTCAATGAATAGCTTTTTCTTCTCTGTTCTAACCCTCATTCCTACAGTGTTCTTCCATTCGATATATCTTGGATAGCTAACGATAGTCTTTTCTTCTCCCTTGATCTGTCTCTTAGTTTCATTCTTGATATCGAAGTTAACACCATTGATCTTAGCTAGGGCTTGAAGACATTTCTCCATAGAGGGATAGACTGATTTAAGAGGTAGCTTAAGTTTATCAAGCCTAACCTCATAAGATCCCCTTTTGAATCCTACCATAGCTGAAACTATCTTAGCATATCTTCCAGATCCTGACCTCCTAGTCATTTCTCCTAAGGTTACTGGTGTAGCATTGAAAAACTCTGAAATGTCTTCGTGTTCCTCTACAGTCTTTTTCTCTTTCGGTTTATCTTTCGGCATTTATATCACCTCTTTTAAGTTTCTCTGATCTAGCTTGGAGGCTGTTAGTAAATATATAAAGTAGATAGACACCGATTAGATTTGTACAAGATAGATAAAAAAAGTTAGAATACTGAGGTTAGAAGATCCCTCAGTATTGGTAGGATCTGATTCGATAGACTGCTTAGATCAAGTTTAAGATAATGCTGTAGGAATACTGAGGAAGATTCAATTCGTCCTTGGAGCAAATCAATAATCTCAGACATTACAGCCTTATTTCGTAGGAATGTAGCAAACATTGATCTTAAAGGTTTTATCTCAATATTCAGCTTATTCTTGTTAAGATGTTTTCGTAGTGCATGGTATGATATAGGCTCAGATTCTTTTACCTGATCGATCAATTCCTTCGGTACTATGCTTATGTAAAGATTCTTTGTCCTTCTGAGGTTGTCCTTATACTGATAGTGTTTAAGGATCTGTTGCTTATCATCATAGTATTCATTTAGCCTATTCTGTTTGTGTAACTCTATGATTCTATTAAAGGATCTAACTGATTCTCCCTTTCGTATTCCACTAAGCAGAGTAAACTTGAGGAATAGCCTTTCGTTATCTGATAGAACAGCCTGAGTTTTTCTATACCATTCTGTAACATCTGTATGGTTGTTATTCATGATCCTTAGGAAACTGTCAAATCCGTTCTTATTGATCCAGTGTATTCCATTCGACTTTATGCTTTTAGTGAAAGATTCATAGTTCCCATTGAACTTAGCAAAGGCAACCAGAGCTTTCAAAACATTAGATCTGTTAGATGTTGGTATTACAGCTAACTTGGAGGGATCTAAGTAACAGTCTATAAATCTCTTAGTGGTGGATAACTGTTGTATAGCATATACATGGGTGTATTTCTGATCTAAGTATTCCTTGTATTTGATCCAATTAATAGACTTAGGAGGCTGGTGCTCTATCCGTACTGAGCTACTCGCCCAAGCCTTTACACATCCAGAACATTAGACGATTATGAATTTTAACTTAATGTCGTCCCTCTGAAAAACTTTAACTACGAAGGAACATCAACCTAAGTGGCTAGCGCGGGGGTACCCAAGCCAGGTCTAAATAGGCAAGGCCAGAAAAAGCCTAAGACAAGGGGGAGGACTTAAGATCCTCTGGCGAAGGCCTCCGTGGGTTCGAATCCCACCCCCCGCACTTCTATTGTCAAATTGCTGGGAGGCTGTCCACGATTGACGGTATCGGCATTTTCACTTCTTGAAAGTTTTGTCTGTCATAATCGGATGTATACTCGAAGCCTGTTTCGCGCGTACCAACAAGCCCTTGCCCATATTCGGAACACGCGATATCTTGCTCAATTCAAGTTAGCTTATGAATTATGCCGTTATCATCGTCACGAGTTGCAGTGATGCGCTATCATTCAGAGGAGAAATCGGCAATTAGCCGATCGCGTCCACGACGTCCATGCTTGCTATTGCTTTCTTGAACGCCGAGTAATTGCCACCCAAGCTTGTAGCACGCGCTAAAACGGACAAGAACACTGGAAGATAAACCTTGCATTTTCTGGAACCTAGCTGACAAATCGTGCTGTTATGATCGTAACGGCAGTCACTGGTGGACCATCGTATGAAGAAGGATTAGCGGAAGTAGGCACATTGTGACTAATCGCGTCCACGACATCCATGCCGGCTATTACGTTGCCGAACACTGAGTAATTGCTGTCCAAGAAGGCAGCGTTTGAATCGTTCAAGTTAATGAAAAACTGGCTCGTAGCAGAGTTGGTCTCGTTTGTCTTCGCCATGGCCACTGACCTCCGCAGGTTGCTGTGTTTGTTAGGAAGCTCGTCAGTAATATTCTGCACTGTTATTCCCTTAGGCGTAGCGTCCCCGCCCTGAATCACAAAACCCGGAACAACTCGACTGAAGTTTGTTCCGTCATACACTCCTGTTCTTACCAGATTCTTGAAGTTTCCAGTTGTGATAGGCATGTCGTCAAACAACAGAATCGTTATGTTTCCCATGTTTGTCTCGATGAGAACCTTGTCTGAGACGACATAAAGGGTCTGCAATGAAATCTCGCTCCAGCGGTTACTCGTATCATTACACCAGAAGCCCCAGCTAACAACATCGCCAATAGTGCTGTCCAAGGTCTCCGTCACCCTGGAATAAGCGGAAGTCTGATTCGCGAAATCGATGAACGACGTCCAAGTGTCATTAACGAATACGCCCGTGTTGTTCGTTCCAAAAATGTAGCCGCTCACGTTCATGTTACCCGCCCACAGAACACTGAAAGCACACGCGGAAGCCGCCTTCGTTGAAGTGGTTGAAACATCGGAATATGTCGGAGGCCCCGCGCGCGCACCCATCTGGTAGGCCACTACGACTACGCTGATGATAAAGATCAATAGGATTATGACGATTACTGCATTCCTGAGGTTATGAGACTTCCTACGCCTACGCTGCATGAAAGAATCTTAGACATTAGAACATATAAACATTAAATCTCGAGAAGCGCCAAACCAATAATCAAAACGCCCACAATCCCATGGAACATGGTTCTTCGCGGACAACAATAGAGTTCAATACGCTTGTTAAGAGTCTAGGACCTCCTAGATTATTCCATTTGCACATTTCAAGAAAACACGGTTCTCAGCGATTGTTACGCTCTACTTGGAACGTCTTGGTTTTGATGTTCCTGATTTTTCCTTGGCCATACGAAGTTTTAGGTCATCCTGTATTAATTCGACACTCCTAAGGATATCTGCGTAAGAAGTGCCAGCTGAAAACGCGAGGACTGCGGCCGTGCCAACGATGAGTCTGGTGTCGTGGCCGAGTATCTCCCTAACCTCTTCAGGAACACTCAGCATGTCAGATTCGATCTTCGCAACTATTGTCTTGAGTTCACCCAATTCCAAGCACCAGTTTTAAGAGAAAGCTGAGCCTATTCAAATCTTTTCCTGTCGAGATAAGCTTCCTTTTTCTTTGAGCTCTTTCCCCCGCGCGCCTATCCCTTCGAGGCTCGTGACAAAACAATGTTATGTGATGTTACGAAAAAGGAAGGGGGGTCAGCGCCGAAGCCTTTAGAGGTCACAGAGTTTTCCTGAAGCAAAGCCACACACTCAGACACCAAACATTTTGCAGTCAGAAGCCAAGCTTCCCACGTTGCATCCGTCTTCGTCTTGCTAGGAGGTAGACGAGAGAGAGCGCTACTGGAACTCTCCTAACCTATCTACAAACGGAAGACACAGAACCGGCGCGCGCTCCCAAAGAAAGGGGAAACGCAGGGCCAGAAACAAGACGAGTCTGAGAAACGTTTACATTGGAAGAGCAACTACGTCAGATGTATTAAGCAGAGACTTGGCAGAGAAGGGTGGCAGGGTGAACGACAACACCAGAAGCATAGCGAGGCAACGTGTTCAAACGCTTTTCGGCTTGGCAGAAGAAACTGTGGATCAAGACCCAGTGCTGGCCCAACGATACGTGAATATAGCTAGAAGAATAGCTATGGCGGCAAAGATTCGTCTACCAACACAGTACAGACGTCAAATCTGCAGGCACTGCAAAAGCTTCATCTTGCCCGGTGTCAACTGTCGCGTGCGAGTAAAGCAGCTGAGAGAACCGCACGTCGTGATTACCTGTCTCAACTGTGGGAGACAGACGCGAATCCCCCTTTCAAAAAGAGAAGGAAGAAGAGAGCAATGAGCAAAGTGACTGTTGCAAAGAAACGGTACGTTAAAAGCACGCTTGCCCAAGGAAAGTCCGCGGTGTGCGTTGGCAAGAGCGGCGCCTCAAAGGACGTATTGGAGGAAATCGAGAAACAGTTGAAGAGACAAGAAATGGTTAAGGTTAGGATCTTGAAAACCGCCCTTGCCCATGAAGAAGCAAAGCAGATTGCCATGAAGATTGCCGAACAAACAGCAGCATCATTGGTTGAAGTTAGAGGCCACACCTTCATGCTTTACAAATCTGACAAAAAGTGAAAGCCTTTATATGAGGCTTCATGATTTTACTGGAAGAAACGCCAAGAGGACAAAGAGTCTTGATAACCCCTAACGATGTTCCAGCGTCCAAGCTCATAGAAAAACTAGCCAAGTACCTGAAAGAAAACGTGGATACTGTAACTCCGCCAGCATGGGCGAGCATGGCAAAAACGGGCACCCACGTTGAAAAGCAGCCACAGGATCCAGACTGGTGGTACGTGCGGTCGGCTTCTTTGCTGAGAAAAATCTACATCCACGGCCCGATAGGTATTGAAAAACTGAGAGCTGACTACGGCGGAAGAAAGAACTACGGAGTCAAACCCGGACA
>Ga0031655_10000641_pt1 | contig 21960 bp, 19 predicted proteins | sample FrelakmetHBP12HB_FD_55187 | JGI IMG/M metagenome (GOLD analysis project Ga0031655, IMG submission 55187) | Freshwater lake sediment microbial communities from the University of Notre Dame, USA, for methane emissions studies -HBP12 HB | ecosystem: Environmental > Aquatic > Freshwater > Lake >... | reverse complement strand
CTGAGCCGGCCTCAAGCCGGCATCAGCCATATCGAGCCCGTGAGGGATCGATGTTCATCAAGCCGCCATTCGCGAAGCACCACCTTGGGTGGCGACCACTTCGGGCTCATGACATCGTACCCGTCAGGGTAGAGCCCGAAGCCTCCACTGCCATTCGCGCGGCGTATCGTCCCGGTGTCCTACCGGGAGTGCGCTATACACTTGCACCGCACTGCGTTTGGTGCAGTGCAGGTGTCGAAGGCATTGCGAAGCATATTATCCCGATGTTTTTCCGGGACATTGTCCCCGTCAGGGGACGTCGTCCCGGCGTTCTTACGGGATATCATCCCCAAAGGGGACATCGTACCCGTAAGGGTATCCCCGTGGGATGCGCCTTCGATGAGAACCATATTCGTTTGGGGCTCGTTTTTAGAAACGAGTACCCGGCATGGTACTTTTATCGAGAGAAATAACGAGTGATTCGTTCCATACTTGTTCCTCAGGAACAACTAGCCGAGGGGGCGTCAAGCCCCACAAGCCGAGGCTGCCACATGCCCCCATCGGCAGTCCCAGCGACAGGAGTCGCTGGGATCGGCTGTATCGGCGGCATTGCGAAGCACATCGTCCCCGCAAGGGGATCCCCGTGGGACGAGCCGCAGATACTAGTCAAGGCGGCCTTCGCGCAGTATATCATCCCCGCCAGGGGACATCGTACCCGAAGGGTATCCCCGCGGGACGAGGCGCCGAAGCCCATCCCCTCCAGGGATCGCCAGCATTAATCCTCGAGCTGCAAAGAGACGCTCGGGATGACCTGCCTGGTTTATCCAATCTTAACGGAACGCATGGAGAGCGACCCACCCCACACTTTCTCGGCGAAGAAACTGACCGGTTCGCCCGCCTCCTTCGCCCCCAGGACATATAACAAGGGTTTGTAATGCTCGGCAGAATTGATGGAGAGAGCTGCCTCACGGCCTTGCTTATCGTACTGGATGATCGGTTCGTAGGCATCGTCGAGGATCCACTGTTTGACCTTTCGGTCGAATTTCACCGCCCAATCGTAGGCGGTATCTTCGAAAACAACCATGCGCAGGTTGTGGACGATATTCCCGCTGCCGATGATCAGGATCCCTTCGCTGCGCAGGGGCTGGAGTTGCCGCCCCAGGTCATAGTGCGCCTGGGCATTCTTGGTCACATCCAGGCTCAACTGGATCACCGGCACATCTGCTTCGGGAAACAGGCGACTCAGCACCGACCATGTGCCGTGGTCCAGACCCCAGGAAAGGTCCGGGGTAATTCCGTCTGTTCCGACCAGGTCACGGACGCGCCGGGCTAATTCGGGGGAACCGGAGGCGGGATACGTCATCGCGTATAGTTCGGGCGGGAACCCGTAGAAGTCGTAGATCGTGCGCGGCTTCTCCATGGCGGTGACTTGTGTCCCCCTGGTCTCCCAATGGGCCGAGACGCACAGGATGGCTTTGGGGCGCGGCAGGGCTTTTCCCACCGCGATCCAGGCGCGGCTGAATTCGTTATCTTCGATGGCGTTCATCGGGCTGCCATGCCCGACGAATAGCACAGGCATTCGGTCCATAAATTACTCCTTATTTCCGCCTGGGACCACGTACCGGCCCGGCCACTTGTGCGACTTCAGCAGCAAGAGTTCCCCTTTCGGGTTGAAGATCAAAATACCAACGGTCGGCTCTGGAGAGGCTTGTTCGCTCATGGTGGCTCAGTTTCCTAATACGGTTGTTGGAAATACGAGGAAATGAGTTCCGACAGGTCTGCGTTGGTATGCTCGCGCAGTATCCGGAAGAAATCCGCCGGAGTGGCACGCTTGCCAGCCATCTGCGCGGCATAGTCTTTCAGGAAGGCGAAAAAAGCCTCATCGCCGATCCGTCCGCGCAGGGCTTTCAGGAACTGCGCCCCACGCAGATAGACGGCATTGGCATACGTCCGGAAATTGCCACCATGGTAAATATCCGTATCCACCCAGCCTGTCGGCATGTAAGCATCCACACGGAAGGCCCACCAGGCGGTCACGGCTGGATAGTTCTTTTCATAAAACAGTTCTTCGCTGTAAGTGGCCAGCGCTTCATCCAACCAGGGAGCCTGCGCCTGATCATTCCCCACCAGGCCGAACCACCACTGGTGCGCCGTCTCGTGGACGTCGATGTCGATCAGGTTGTTGAGAACAGTCCCATCGTAGGCAGCGTAAAAATCACGGCTCAAGAAGAACAGTCCGTCGTATTCCATCCCGTCGTAGAAGGGCGACTCGACGATACTCAAAGTGGTATAAGGGGAAGGGCCAAAGAGGGCGGCGAAGGTCCTCAGCGCCCCAGCCGCCTCGTCCAAAACCACCTGAGCCTGGGTTTTTTCTTCTCCAAAGTAATAACTGGTCACCGTCACGCCGCCAGATGTGGTCGAAACAGTCTGGTAAGCAGTGCTGGCCGAAAAAACGAACGTGCGGGCATTCTGCAGACGAAAATGCCAGCTCCCGGCAGCCGCTTCCGCCGGAGCGCTGGCAGCCAGGGTCACCGATAGTGCCGGGTCGGTCAGCGTGACCGTCACATCGAAGGCAGCCGTGTCGTAGGCCAGGTGCTCCCCCACCTGAGCGGGCGGGTGCAGCAGCCAACCGCCTGAATACGGTACGATGAACGGGTACCAGTCCACAAGGTTGGTCTGGTGGTCGTTGTACCCGAAAACATGGTGAACGTCCGCTGCGGGGAGATGCAGGTCAAAATGCAGGGACAAGTTCAGGGTACCGCCTGCAATGAGCGGCTGAGCCAGCGGGATATCGAGCCGGTCACTGTTTAAACTCAGTCCGGTCACCGCTTGAGCGTTGACCGTCAAACTACCCAACGTAAAGCAACCCTTCCACAGGTTCGGCTCAACCGCCAGGACGAGTGATGAGAGAGTTTCACCAGTGGCATTCTGGTAGAAGACGGACTCATCCACCGTCATGGAATGGGCGACATAATCCAACTTAACATTCAGTGTATAGAGAGAGGCGATTAAAACCGAGGCGGGGGTCTGTGTAAACGTTTCTGTGGGTGTGGGCGTTGGTATTGGTATTGGTATTGGTGTCGCGGTCGCAAGTAATGGCGAAATAGTTGCGGTGAACGTAGGAGTAGTTACCGGAGGGGCAAAAGGCGTCAACGAGGGTGAGGCAATCGGGTTGTACGTAACAGTCGGGCCGATGTCGGTGGGACCAGACAAGACAGGACCGGTACAGGCAGTAAGCAGGAAGAGAAATACACTAAGTCTGCAAGGAAACCGGTGGAGCATCTTTATCTTTTCTTCCACACCAGTCCCCGGCGCGGTTGGAAAAGAAAAACCAGCAGGAAAATAATGGTAGCCGTCAGCACGATAGCTGAGCCGGAAACAATATTAAAGTAGTAACTCAGATAGAGACCAGTCACCGCCGAGAATGCCCCGATGGCTGCCGAGACAAGCATCCCCTGCCACAGGCGGCGGGTCAGCAGCGTGGCAGTAGCCGCGGGTGTTACCAGCATAGCAACCATCAGCGACACGCCGACCGTCTGCATGGCGACGGAGACAGTCAGCGCCATCAGTATCAGCAGGATATTATTAAGCAGGCCAGACGGGAGGCGCAGGGTCGCCGCCAGGACCGGGTCAAAGGACAGGACAAGAAATTCCTTGTAGAACAGGAAGATCGTCAGTAGCACTACTGCTCCGAAGATGGATGTCAGAATCAGGTCGCGGGTCGTAACGCCGAGCACATTGCCGAACAGGAAATGGCTCAGATCCACACTGTAAGTGCGGACGGTAGATATCAGGGCGATCCCGAGGGCAAACATACTGGCAAACAGGATGCCGATGGCGGTATCCTCACGGATCTCTGCATGTTTGGAGATGCGCCCCACCGCCACCGCTACCAGCACCGCTGCGGCGAGCGCCCACCAAAAAAGGGTATCCCGGCTGCCACCGCTAAGCAAGTATCCGAGCGCCACGCCCGGCAGGACGGCATGCGCCAGCGCATCCCCCAGGAATGCCATGCCGCGCAGGACAACATATATGCCCACCACCGCACACACCGCGCCGACGATGACCGACGCCACCAGTCCGCGTATCATGAAGGCATAGGAGAACGGTTGGAGAAGGAGATTGAACAGGTTACTGATGCTCATCTTCCCCATCACAGCAGGTATCGGCCAGGGTGGACGTGCCGTCTGCAACCTGGATCAACTGGGCATGTCCATCGTACGCACGCAGCAGGTTCTCGCTGGTCAGCACATCCTGCGGCGACCCAAATCGGATCAGGCGGTGGTTGAGCAGCATGACGCGGTCAAAATGGCTGGCAGCCTGTCCCAGGTCATGGGTGGCGACCATGACGGTGATCTTCTGCTGGCGGAGTTTATCCATCAGAGATAAGATCGCTTCCTGCGAGGGTGTGTCCAGGCCGTTGAGCGGCTCGTCCATCAGCACCAGTTCTGCCTCCTGCGCCAGGGCACGCGCCAGAAAAGTGCGTTGCTGCTGGCCACCGGATAGTTCACCGATCTGGCGATTCGCCATTGGATCCATGTCCACTGCTTCGAGCGCGGCGTGAACTGTATCCCAGTCAGCCCGGCGGGGCCATCGGAAAAAACCGACCTGCCCGATGCGGCCCATCATGACCACGTCGGCCACGCTGGCTGGGAAGCGCCAGTCCACCTGGCTGCGCTGGGGCACGTAAGCGATGCAGATATGTCCACGCGGCCCGAAGCCTGAGATTTTCACCTCGCCCGAGGTGGGCGGCAGCACTCCCGCCACCACCTTGAACAGGGTGCTTTTCCCGGCCCCATTCGGTCCCACCACCGCCACTCTTTCCCCAGCGTGCAGGTGGAAAGTGATATTTTCCAGCGCCTGGCGCCCATCGTAAGTGACAGAAAGGTGCAGGACATCCAGAATGGGTTGATCCGGTTGGTGGTGGATGTGAGGATACATTATTTTAAAGCTCCCACAATAGCTGTGACATTATATCGCATGAACTCTAGGTAACTTGCTGCCGGGCCACCAGGGGCGGTCAGCGTGGCATGATAAATCCAGACAGACTTTATACCGGTATCCGCGGCAATTTGGTCTGCCAGAGCCTGGTTGACGGCTTCACTCACAAACACTGCCCGGACCCCCGTCTGGCGGATTTTATCCTCGAGTGTGGCCAGCTCCTGGGCCGACGGCGCTGCATCAGAGCTGAACGATCCGGTAATGGTGCCCACCTGCGTAAAACCGTATTGCGTGGCAAAATAGCCCAAAACAGCGTGGTCCGTGACCAGCAAGCGGTTTTGGGTTGGGATTTGCGCCACCTCGGAGCGGATCCAAGTATCCAAGTCATGCAGAGAGACGGTATAGGCCCCGGCATTGGACTGGTAATCGGCCGCGTGTGCCGGGTCCGCAGCGGAAAGAGCCGCGGCAATGTTTTGCGTCCATATGATGACGTTGTTCGGGTCCATCCAGGTATGCGGGTCGCCGGTCGATTGGTTGCTGCCCGGCAGCGGCAGGAGTGTAATCCCTGCTGAAATTTCGACGAGTTTGCCTGTCGTCCCAGTGCTATCCAACAGCGGCGGGAGAAAACTCTCCAACCCAGCTCCGTTGGAAAAGATGACTTGAGCATCGGTGAGGACCGCGGCGTCCTGCGGGCGTGCCTGATAGTCGTGCGGGTCGGTTCCGATGGGCATCAAGGTTGTCAGTGTGATGGCGTCCCCGCCCACCTGGCTGACGACATCGGCTACAATGCTGTTCGTCGCCAGGACTCTGAGCTTCCCGCCGGTGGCTGTAGGGGTTCCGCTACTACATGCTGGGAGCGCCATTATAAACAAGGCAGCCATCAGCAAACCAGGAAAGAGCAGGGGACGGGAAAGCTTTCGGTACATATCTTTATTCCTTATGGCAATGAAATCTGCTGATGGATTACTTCCTTGACTTCTCCTGCAATCTTTTTTTACGATGTTCCAGCTCTTCCATCCAATGACGGTATTCATAACGCGGGATGCCTAACGAATCGACCAGTCCCTCTGCACTCTGTGTCCATTTCAGCGCTTCAGTATAATCGCGGCGGTGGTGCTCGTAGTATTTCGCCAGTTCGATGTGGGCATAGACATGTCCCCCAGCGGCAGCTTTTTGCCACAATACGGCAGCGGATTCGAGGTCGCCGCGGCGGCGTTGTAGCGCGGATAACCTTTTAACTGCCGTACCAAAGTCAGTTTCGTTCACGCCAGCCTGCAAACCGCGTTCGTAAAGACGGGCTGCCTGCTCCCACTGGTTTAGATCTTCGAACAGTTTCGCCAGAGCGATGAAATCCAGCCCGTGCTGCACCTGTCCGTCAAATGGAGCATGGAGGATGGAAGCCATATGGTTCATCAATGCTGCCAGTGCGACGATATCCATGGCATTGTGGTAGAACACGCCCTTCAAGGGGGTGGCGTCGCCGGTGCGCAGGTAGTCGAAGTAGAGATAAGGGATTTCGTAGCCAGGGACTTCATCGGTGGTGCGCGGTGCAGCGAGGACATTCTCTTCAAGGTATTTCAAGGCGCGGCTGGGCAGGCGGTCACGCCATAGCCGCCGTGCCAGTGGCAGTAAATCGAGATGAATAAATTCCTTAAATGGCACCGGTATGCTATGAAGCGAGTAACGTGTGACCAACAGCGGTGCGTCGAAGGCTTTGCCATTGAAGGTGACCAGTGCGGCACACGGAGCCAGGAAATCCATCAGCCCTTCGAGTAATGCGGCTTCCTCAGACGGATCTTGCATGAAGAATTGCGTCAGCCGGAATATTTCGCCCTCGAAGCGCCCCACACCCACCAGGAAGGCATATGTACCAGTTCCACCCGCCAGGCCGGAGGTCTCGGTATCCAGGAAGGCGAAAGACTCGAGGGGCAGGTCGGTGAGGCGAGAGTCGCGCGTCCATTCTGCAATGGTGGTCAAGGGTACGGATATGCGCAGCGGAGTAAGGCCGTGACGGTAATCGGAGGAATAAGTCTGTTCGGATACGAATGTTTCGCCTTGCCGGGTGGAAACAAAACGGCCTTCCACTACGGTTTGGATGGGAATGTCCATTTTCGGTTTCGGCGCAACCGGCCGGATATCCGCCGCGCCGACTCTGACACCCAAAGATTTTAGTTTGTCAGCGAGGGAAGATTTGGATGGTTCGGTCATCAAGTCGATTATATCCTTAACAATCCTGCCTGCTTCGAGGGAATCTGGTAAAAGTGGTATTGCTGTTATTGCCTCGGCAAATGTATTGCCACCATCATCGAATAATCTTCCGAACCGGGGCGCAGCCTATCTTCCCAATCAATGCTTTTCTAACAACCTTAAATTTTCCCTTCAAGAGTTGACTCCAGTTGTAAAATTCGCTATACTATGTAAGCGCTTTCAGAAAACGTTTACATCCTTTCGTATTATTTTCCCGACCCATGCCTTCTTCCCGACCTACGATTGCCGATGTTGCTCAACGAGCTGGTGTTTCCATCGCCACAGTCAGTCGTGTACTGAACGGCACTGCACCGGTGGATACAGAAACTGCAGAACGGGTTCGTTCTTCCGTTGCCGTACTCAACTATGTTCCTCATGCCGCGGCGCGGACGCTTGCCAGCCGCCGGACAGACACAATTGGCTTGCTCCTGCCTGAAATCAGCGGGGCTTTTTTCCAACCCATGCTACGTGGTGTGGAGGCGGGAGTCAGCGAGGCCGGATTTGACCTGCTGATTCATACAACCCAATCCCGCCCTGAGAACGCCCCTTATCGTCCACTTGGAGAACACAACACAGACGGCCTGCTGGTCTTTACCGAAAGCCTGGATGCGAGAGAGTTGACTCGCCTGCACAGTGTTGGATTTCCTGTTGTTTTGCTTCACCAGGCTCCCCCAAATTCCTTGAACATCCCCGTGGTTACCATTGAAAACCAGTCCGGCGCGCATAAGATTGTGGAACATTTGATCAAAGTCCATGGCTGCCATCGGATCGTTTTTTTACAGGGCCCAGAAGGCCACGAAGACTCCACCCTACGCGAAAAAGGATACCGCCTCGCACTGAAAGCTTTTGGTATCTCCTTTGATCCGTCACTGATCGTACGCGGAAACTTTGACCGCAACGCAGCCCAGTTGGCTGTGGAACAAATCCTGGCAGACGGGGTACCATTTGACGCGGTTTTTACAGGCGATGACGAATCGGCGATTGGTGTCCTTCTGGCTTTACGACAGGCCGGCCGGAGGGTCCCGGAAGAAATCGCCATCGTCGGATTCGACGATTCCGTGTTCGCAAATGCACTTTTACCGCCACTGACCACGGTACGTGCCCCAACAGAACAGGTTGGCAAACAAGCCGTGCGACAGCTGGTGCGAATCATCCAGGGCGTGGAAGTTGAATCGCGCCTGGTTCTATCCACTGAATTGACCATCCGCCAGTCGTGCGGATGTCATGCCTGATTAATACTGGAGGTGCCCAACGAATCCAAAATACTCATCAAAATTCCACTCTTTTCAATTCTAGTTTTTTGGAGGAATAAAATGAAAACGAGAACGTTATTGCTAGTTACGAGCTTTCTTGTCATCGCCAGTGTATTACTGGCATCCTGTGGAACCAAAACATCGTCCGGCAGCGGGGACTACCTGACGATCAACTATGAACAATTGTCCACCTGGGTGCGCAATTTCAATCCCTTCTCGCCTGACGCGCTTGGCTCGACTGCGACCGCCATCTATGAACCGATGATGATCTACAACAAATCCACAGCCGAGCTCGTGCCGTGGCTGGCAACGGATTATTCGTGGAGCGCCGATAATCTCATCCTGACCTTCAAGATCCGCCAGAAAGTCAAATGGTCTGACGGCCAGCCTTTCACCGCCCAGGATGTCATATATACGTTCAATCTGCTTAAGAACAATTCTGCCCTGGCGGGTACTGCCTCCAACATCCTGAACCAATACATTGACAGTTTTTCAGCTCCCGATGATTTTACCGTCGCGTTCAAATTCAATACCGTATATACCCCGGCCCTGTACGATCTCGCCAACCAACTCATCGTGCCGGAGCATATCTGGAAAGATNTTGCGGACCCCACCACCTGGACCAATGATAACCCGGTCGGGACCGGTCCCTTCACCCAGGTGACNAAGTTCGATACCCAGATTTACATCCTTGAAAAGAACCCGCANTACTGGCAGCCTGGCAAACCGTCCTTCCAGGGTATNCGCTACCCATCCTTTGCAGACAACGATGCCGCCAANCTCGCCCTCGCCAACGGCGATCTTGATTGGGCCGGTAACTTNGTCCCGGACATCGAAAAGACCTATGTGGCCAAAGACCCCCAGAACTTCCATTACTANTTCGTCGGTGCAGACTGCGTGCTGTTGTACATCAATCAGACCATAAAACCCTTCNACAATCCAGCCGTCCGCAAAGCCATCAGTATGGGCATCGACCGCCAGATGATCGTCCAAACCGCCGAATTCAACTACATCCCACCAGCCGATGCCACCGGACTGGGAGACACCTATAAAGCCTGGAAGGATCCAGCTGCGATCGCATCCGGGACCTGGGTCAACTATGATTCCACCGCTGCAAATACTGCCCTGGATGCAGCCGGCCTGCAGAAGGACGCGAGCGGGATGCGCTTGGACCAGGACGGCAAGCCGATGAAATATGAACTGATCGTCCCCGCTGGCTGGACGGATTGGATCTCGGCTGCCCAGATCATCGCCCAGAACATGCACGACCTTGGGATCGAGATCGACCTGACCACACCCGATGAGACCACTGATCTCGAACAGGTTGAAAAAGGCGATTTCCAATGGGCGATGTATTCGGGCTCCGGCGGCCCAACCCCCTATAACTTCTATCGCGGACAGATGAGCAGCATTACCGTCCAACCCGTTGGACAGGCCGCCGGTGAGAATTTCCTTCGCTATGTCAACCCGCAGGCAGATACACTGCTTCAGGAATTCGCCACAACCTCTGACATGACCCAGCAAAAACAGATCATGGCCCAGATCGAGGCGGTCTTTGTCGGCCAGGCCCCCGCCCTGCCTCTCTTCCCGGGGCCGGATTGGTATGAATACAGCACATCCCGGTTCACCGGATTCCCGAGCGCAGACAACCCTTACGCCCCGGGTGTGCCCTGGCCAAATGGACCTTACAACACCGCACTGATCGTACTGACCACCGTAAAACCCAAGTAACCCCAAGTAAGAAAACTGGGGCTGCCCTGTTCGTCAATGGACAGCCCCGGCATCTCGATCCTTCCATCGGAGAAAAGGCGCATGAAATATATCCTGCGGCAGGTAGGTCTCTATCTCCTAGCTGCGTGGGCTTCCCTGACGCTCAATTTCATCCTGCCGCGTACCATGCCGGGCGATCCAGTTACCGCTCTGGTCGCCCGCATGCACGGCCGGCTCAGTCCTCAACAAATAGAGGCCATCAAGGCTGCCTTTGGATTCACGAACGGTCCCATCCTGTCTCAATACTTCCAGTATTTATCCCACGCACTGCGCGGCGACTTTGGGATCTCCATATCTTCCTACCCAGCCCATGTATCCAGCATTATCGCCACCAGCTTCATGTGGACGATCCTGCTAGGTGTCGTCACTCTGGCCATCAGCTTTGTGCTCGGCACTGCCCTGGGAGTCGTCATTGCCTGGAGGCGCAGTGGTGTGATGGATTCGACCCTACCAGGCCTGACCGGTTTCATCGGTTCTTTCCCCTATTTCTGGCTGGCGATGGTTGCACTCTATTTCATGGGCTTTAAATTCGGTTGGTTCCCGATGTCNCATGCCTATTCGGATTATCTTTCACCGGGATTTACCTGGGCTTACATCGGCAGTGTTTTGGATCACATGGTGCTACCAGCTGGTACGATCATCCTGGTCTCAGTCGGAGGTTGGATGATGGGCATGCGCAGCACGATGATAGCTGTTTTGGATGAGGATTTCATCACCATGGCAGAGGCCAAAGGGCTGTCCCAAGGTACAGTCATGTTTCGGTATGCGATGCGCAATGCCATCCTGCCAAACATCACCCAATTCGGCATGTCGATTGGCTTCATCATTGCAGGCCAGCTGTTAACCGAAATGGTCTTTTCCTATCCCGGCCTCGGATTTTATCTAGTCCGCTCAGTCACCACGATGGATTACCCCCTCATGCAGGCGCTGTTCTTGATGATCACCCTGGCAGTCCTGGTAGCGAATTTCCTGGTGGATATCCTGTACGTCCAGCTTGATCCGCGCGTCCGGGTGAGCTGAGTAGAAAGCAGATAGGAAGATGAACCCCAACGCTAAAGCCCTACCCTTCGAGCCCGAAAATGGTAAGTCACCATCGCTTTCCCATGGTAAACCTGTCTCTACTCAATTGGATTTCCTGCGTCGCATGGTCACCCAGCCCAAGGCGGTCATCGGACTGGTTATCATGAGTATATTCATCCTTATGGCTCTCTTCGCCCCCCTGATCGCTCCGAACGATCCGAATAAATATGTCGGCCTGCCCCACCAGCCTCCATCCATCGAGCACTGGCTCGGAACAACCGGCCAGGGCCAGGACGTGTTCACCCAAATAGTCTGGGGATCACGGATCTCGCTTTTGATCGGTTTTTCGGTTGGAATCATGAGCACCATTTTGGGGTTATTGATTGGAATGATCGCAGGGTATATCCCCGGTGTGGTCGATGGCGTCCTAAATATGTTTACCAATGTGTTTCTTCTCATCCCAGGCCTGCCCCTTTTGATCACCCTGGCATCCTTTTTACCGCAGGGTATGCTGACCGTCATGCTGGTGTTGACGTTCACCGGTTGGGCCTGGCCAGCACGCGTCTTCCGTTCCCAGGTGCTCTGCCTGCGTGAAAAGGATTTCGTCTCCGCCTCCGTCGTCAGCGGGGAAGGCGTTCCGCGCATCGTCTTTTCCGAAATCCTGCCTAACATGCTCTCCCTGGTTATGTCCTCCCTCTTCGGTGCCGTGATCTATACCATCGGAGCGGATGCCGGGCTGGCTTTCCTGGGGTTCGAAAACGTTAATATCGTATCCTGGGGCACCATGTTGTACTGGGCGTCGAACAGTTCCGCGCTGCTCCAGGAGGCCTGGTGGACATTCCTGCCACCCGGCCTGTGCATCGCCCTGGTTTCCTTTGCCACCACCATGCTCATCTACGCAATGGATGAGGTCACAAATCCAAGATTGAGAAGTGAGAAAGAGATCACCCGTGTCCTCAAACAACTCCACATCGGTTCAAAACGCTCAACCCCCGTCGTCAAAGAAACCCTCACCCGGTAGCCCCCTTCTGGATATCCGAGACCTGCGGGTGGTCTATCTGACCACGCGTGGACCAGTAAAGGCTGTGGATGGAGTCTCTATTATGATCCAACCCGGAGAGGTGGTCGGGCTGGCCGGCGAATCAGGCAGCGGAAAGTCAACCATCGCTCATGCCATTTTGCGCATCCTGCATCCTCCGGCCCTGATTACTGGAGGGCAGGCGCTCTTCGGTGGCCGGGACATCATGGAAATGGATGATACCGAATTGGGCCAATTCCGCTGGAGCAAAATTTCCATCGTCTTCCAAAGTGCCATGAACGCCCTTAACCCGGTCATGAAGATCCGCGACCAGCTCTTGGATGTGATGCTGCACCACGGCCTTTCAAAGGTCGATGCGAATGCACGCGCCCTGGACCTGTTCAAACTGGTCGGGATCGATCCACAACGACTCGATACATACCCTCACCAGCTTTCAGGTGGGATGCGCCAGCGGGCCGTAATCGCCATTGCCCTGGCATTGAACCCTCCCATGCTGATAATGGATGAGCCAACAACCGCCCTGGATGTAGTCGTGCAGAAAGATATTCTCCAGCAGATCGCCAGCTTGAGGGAGAAATTGGGGTTTTCGATCCTGTTCATCACCCACGACCTGTCGCTCCTGGTGGAGATCTCGACCCGCATTGCCATCATGTATGCCGGCGAGATCGTCGAGAAGGCCCTGGCACGCGAGCTTTTCGAAAACCCGCTGCATCCCTACACACTGGGCCTGATGAACTCGTTCCCCTCCATCAGCGGTTCAAAACATAAACTGACCGGCATTCCCGGCTCCCCGCCCGACCTGGTCGACCCACCGGCCGGGTGCCGGTTCCACCCGCGCTGTCCCGAGCGAATGCCAATTTGTTCCAAGTCCATCCCGGAAACCAAGTTCATTTCCGCTGACCGTTCGGTCTCCTGCCATCTGTTCAATGAGCACCCATAAATGTAGCCATGACCCAATCCAATCCTAAACTTACTCCCATTCTAGATGTACGCGGGATGACAAAACATTTCCCGGTCGGTGTCTTTTTCAATAAAAAGCAAGTCCATGCCGTGGAAGATGCTTCCTTTACCGTGCAACGCGGCCAGNTGGTCGCGCTGGTGGGTGAATCGGGTAGCGGAAAGACGACCACCATCCGGATGATCGCACGCCTGATCCAGGTGACGCGAGGTGAGATATTCTTTGAGGGTGCAGATATTTTAAAAACCGAACCACGTCGGGCCTCTATGGACTACCGCAGTAAAGTCCAATTGATATTTCAGGATCCATTCGCTTCGTTAAACGCCGTTCACAACATCGAGCATCACCTGGCCCGACCTCTTATTATCCACAAGAAAGCCTCCGGGCGGCAGGAAATTCATGAGCGTGTTTGCGACCTGCTTGAGACCGTCGAACTCAAACCGGCCGCAGAGATTGCAGGTCGCTACCCGCATCAACTCTCTGGCGGACAACGTCAGCGCGTGGCCATTGCGCGCGCCTTAGCCGTCGATCCGGAGCTGATCCTGGCCGATGAACCGATCTCCATGCTAGATGTTTCCATCCGCATGGGCGTGCTCAACCTGATCGAACGGCTCAAGGAGGAACGCGATATCTCCTACGTCTACATCACACACGACCTGGCATCCGCCCGCTATATCGGTGACCTGATCATAGTTATGTACGCAGGGCACATTGTCGAGAGCGGCGATGGAGAGGCGCTCATGCACTCAGCAGCCCACCCCTACACCCAACTATTGCTGTCCGCCGTTCCAAACCCGCATGCCGGCCTGCGCACGGATAAAGCGATCGGTGCGCGCGGCGAAGTCCCCTCCCTTATCGACCCACCAGCGGGTTGTCCCTTTGCGGCCCGCTGCACGAAGGTGGTGAATGCCTGCCGGAAGGTCATGCCCGGGCAGACGGTTGTCCAGCCCGGCCACTGGGTGCGCTGTCACCTGTATGACCCAGGCGGTAATTCGTAAGTTTGGNATCTACAAGAAGGAGAGAGATCATGGCAAGNTTCTGCTAAAAAAAAGCGTGACAAATCAAAGACAGAATATAATGTATTTACATTTCTCTGTTAGGACACAAACATGACGCTCTCCCTCTCCGGCAACTGGCGCTACTGCACTGAAGATAACCCCGACTTCGCCCAACCCGGTTACGATGATTCTGCCTGGAAAACGATGTTCATCCCCGCCAACTGGTTCCTGGGAGGNCTTGACCATCACGGTGTTGTGTGGTTCCGCTATGAATTCCGCCACCGTACACGCGGTGAGTATACTGCCATCCATTTCGACGGCGTGGATTATTTTGCGGATATGTACCTGAACGGCGTGCACCTTGGACACCATACCGGCTATTTCAACCCTTTCACCTTCGATGTGACCGAATCACTTTATTCCGGGAAAAACATTCTGGCCGTGCGCGTTGAAAGTCCTTACGAAACACCCGGACCAGATGGCTGGTATTTGCGCAAGCGCCTCATCAAGGGTGTGCTAAACCACCATGACTGCCGCCCAGGCGGCGGTNGGGATGCAGTCGGCCAATCCTATAACACCGGCGGAATCTGGAACCGGGTGTATCTCGAGGAGCACGGGGCAGTCACTATTGACCGTCTGCTCCTGCGCGCGGACATGGACTCGCAACCCCTCACCCTATACGCTGAACTTACACTGCGGAACAGGACCCGGAAACGACGCACCCGGCTCGAGTTCCGCTACACCCCGGAGAATTTCAAAGGCAAGGCACAGTCTGCCANGTTCACTCTGGAACTGCCCGAAGGTGAAAGTGTCCACTCGCTTCAGCTACCTGTCAAAGACATCCGTCCCTGGCAGCCTTGGGACCGGGGCTTTCCACACCTGTACAATGTCTCAGTTTCACTGGTTGCCTCCAAGCAGATCGTCTCCCGCTCCAGCCTGTTTGGTTTTCGCACCGTTCAGGTGGAAACAGGCTTTCACTGGTTAATCAACAGCCAATCTTACTTTCTACGCGGCTCGAACTACCTGCCTTCCCAGTGGCTGGCGGAAACGCTTTTCCCGGAAGCAGCCAGCGGCAAGGACCACCCTTTTGGCGGCGGCGCGGGGGGTGATTTCTACGCCCGCGACATAGCCCTGGCAAAGCAAGCCAATTTAAACCTCCTGCGCGTCCACGCCCACGTTCTGCCGACCGAATTTCACGAAGCTTGTGACCGGGCCGGGATGCTTGTTTGGCAGGATTTCCCATTCCAATGGGGCTATTCGGACNAGCTTGAGTTCCACGTCGAAGCCGGGAACCAGATGCGGGAGATGATTACTTTACTATACAACCACCCCTCCATCGTTACCTGGTGCTGTCACAACGAAAGTCCATGGGATGCACCCTGGATGGCGGGGCAGGCGGGAGGGATTTATGATCCAGCCCACAACCGTGACCTGGATGCGAACCTGGAGGCGGTTGTTCGCGAACTCGATCCGACGCGCTATGTCCACCGCAACTCCGGCACCGGCGATGGGCATGTCTATCCCGGCTGGTACGTGGGTCACTGGCGCGATTTCCAGGATACTCCTGGGGCACCATTTGTCACCGAGTACGGGGCGCAAGGTCTGCCAGTTATACAAAATATCCAGCGCATGTTGCCCCAGTTCGGACCGGATGCCGGGTACGCCGAATTGGTCCGCTTCAAACGCTGGCTCGACTCTCAGAAACAGATCAGTAACACCACAAAAACACTGATAAAGTTTGGCACAGNCCTGTGGAATTTGACCGAAAAAAAACACTGGAAACTCATACAGGAGTGGATGAAAGGCTGGGGCATAAAGATCGAGCGCTCCGCTTACACGAACATTCCACCCATCAGTAAAACGCCGGAAGAGCTACGCCANGCCCGTGAGATCTGGGAAACCTGGCGCTTCCACGACTTCCAACCGGCAGAGACCTTCGATAACGGGATCGCTCCGGGTGTCTCGCTGGACCAATTTATCGCCAACAGCCANGCATATCAGGGTTATCTTATTCAATATGCCACAGAATGCTACAGGCGCGCCAAGTATGCCAAAGTTACCGGCATCATACACTTCGATTTCATCGATCCCTGGCCCGCCGTGACCTGGTCGGTGGTGGATTACTGGCGAACCCCCAAGCCCGCCTTTGACGCCCTGCGGCGTTCCATGCAGCCTGTTCTGCCTAGTTTCCGGCTACCGGAAAATATGGAAGCCGGCAAGGCAATCCTAAGTTCATTCTGCGTCGTCAACGACTTATCGCAAGCCTTCCCAAGAGCCACCTGCGAGTGGCGTCTGGAAGGCGTGATAGGCGATCTCGCTTCCGCCACCTTCCCAATTGACATCCCTGCTGATGGCGTCTCGGCAGAGACTAAATTGACCCTGCCATCGCTCGGCCCAGGGAAGTACAAATTATTTGTAACCGTGACCTCGAGCAGAAAAACACTCGGTGAAAACTGGTACGAATTGATCGTCCAATAACCGCGATCCCTTAAGAATAGGTACAAGGGATGCGAAGAACACGAAGTAAATTCGTGTTTATCCAATATGGTGGTTCCTATGACTATCCCAACCAAGATTGTTGTTATCGGCGCAGGCAGCGCTTCCTTCGGGGAAAACACTCTCTCTGCNCTGGTGCGTAGTAAAAAACTGCGCGGCAGCATACTGGCCCTCGTTGATCACAATCCCGAAACGCTTNATACGGTAAAGCGTCTGGCCGAACGGCTCAATCGAGAGTGGGATTCTGGCATCACCATCGCCGTCTACACCCATTATCAGGAAGCCCTCGAAGGCGCGAGTTTTGTCGTCTCGGCCATCGAAGTTGGGGCACGTGAAGGATTATGGAGAAAAGACTTTGAAATCCCGCTCAAATACGGGGTCCGGCAACCGTATGCCGAGAATGGCGGTCCGGGTGGTTTTGCCCACGCAGCCCGTAATATCGGTCCGGTGATGGGGATCGCCCTTGATATGGAGCAGGCCTGCCCGGATGCCTGGTTCATCAATTTCACAAACCCCATGATCCGCATCTGCGACGTTGTCAACCGTCACACCAAAATCAAGGCCGTCGGTCTATGNCACCAGATATTCATTGGCTACACGATGGTGGGTATTGCCCTNGCAAAAGATCTGGGCATAACGATTCCAGATGGTATTATCGGTATGAACGCTGATCCCATGCAGGCCCCGCTCCACAACCAGGTCAAAACGCAAATCGTTCCACGTGTGGATATTCGCGCCGCCGGCTTGAACCACTTCTCCTGGATCATCTCCATCTGTGACCGACAGACCGGTGAAGACCTTTATCCGCTCTTCAGGAAACGCTTCTTCGAACTGGACCCGAAATTTGAACCGCTGACGAGGCGCGTCTTCGACGCCTTTGGGTTATTCCCCGTTCCCGGCGACAGCCATCTNTGCGAGTACCTGCCATGGGTTTCGGACCCGGCCACCAGGCCCTGGGAAAAATACCATCTTCCCCTCTATGATTGGGATATGAACGCCGCCGTGCGCGAGTTCGAACACGAGAGACTTAAAAGCATGGCTGATGGCGAGGCAACGATTGATGGCCTGAAAGATACCGATTCCGAGGGCGCACTTGAGATGATCGAGAATGTGGCCGGAGCNAGTACACACTACCATCTAGCAGCAAATTTACGCAATGAAGGCCAGATCGCCAACCTACCGTTCGGCTGTACGGTCGAGACGCCAGTGGTTGTGGACGGAGATGGCATCCACCCGGTCCACGTTGGAGTGTTCCCTGAACCGGTGGCCGAAATCCTGCGCCGGGAAGTCACCGTTGCCCAGTTATGTGTGGACGCGGTAGTCGAAGGCTCGCGCGAGAAAGCCCTTCAATGCCTCCTACTTGACCCCGTGGTTAACGATTTCGAACTGGCGCAGAAGATTCTGGACGACTACTTGACCAGCTATAAAGAATACCTGCCGCAGTTCTGGAAATGAGCTTTTTTGGAAAATCCAGTGATACGGGAAAAGGAATGAGATATTTCCTCGGGATAGACGCAGGCGGGACGAAAACGCATGCCTTGATTGCGGATGAGACCGGTGAGGCAATCGGCTTCGGCCTGGCCGGACCCGGTAATTGGGAGTCTGTCGGTTACGACGGACTCACCAGGAACCTGCTCGATATCACCACCCAGGCTCTTGAAATGGCGAAGATCGACATCGCACACATCGCCGGGACGGGAATGGGACTGGCCGGTTATGACTGGCCCAGCCAGCGGCAGGGCCACCTAGACGCCATCCACCCTCTCGGACTATCCTGTCCGCTGGAGATCGTCAATGACGCCACGCTTGGTATTTTGGCCGGATCGGCAGAAGGCTGGGGAATTTCTGTCGTCTCCGGCACCGGCTGCAACGCCCGCGGCTGGAGCAGGGATCATAAGCGTGAGGGTCGCGCCGTCGGAGGCGGAAACTACTGGTCTGGCGAATATGCGGGAGGTTTCGATATCGTCGCCCGAGCCATGCGCACTGTCGCTTTTGAGTGGCTTAAACGCGGCCCAGCCACTGCCCTGACCCAGGTATTCCTGGAAAACACTGGCGCCAAAAACCCGGATGATCTTATTGAAGGTGTTTATCTGGAGCGTTATCATTACAACCCGGCGCTCGTGCTGCTCATCTTCCAAACCGCCCATGAAGGTGATCCNCAGGCCCTGGAAGTGGTACGCTGGGCCGGGGACGAACTTGGCCAGATGGCTGTGGGTGTGATTAATCAGCTTAACCTNCAAAATGAAGCCTTCGATGTGGTACTCATCGGGAGCCTGTATGACGGCCACCCGCTGATGACTGAGCGATTGGGAGAAGTCGTCCACCAGGACGCACCTGGAGCCAGGCTGATACGTCTCACCGTCCCGCCGGTGGTCGGTGGTGTTCTGCTGGGCATGGAACAAGCCGGGTTGAACGGTTACCCCATGCGGGATACGCTTATCCAAACGACGAAAGAATTGCTCAAGAAGGAATAGTACATTCCCCCATTGGGAATTTTGGTCTCCGGTGGCAAGTTGTTGGCCGCGCCGCTAACGGGACTGTTCTTGGATCTGTCCGGCGCTTTATCACTCTAAACATCGGGCTGGGCAGTTGCAGGCTGGCCAGGATCATCCTGCAAACCCTTGAGCGCTCGTAGAAGGCTGAAACGGTATAATACCGACGTGAAGTCCTCTCAGATTGAAAGCCTCCAACTCCTGCGTTTGTTTACATCCCGCCTGGAACGACTTTCGGTGGATTCCCATTGGGCCCACCGCGCCAGCGGCTTACGCGGCAATATTATTAAATTGCTCGAGCAAGCCGATGCGGGTGAACCTGTCGCTGCAAGACGACTGGACTTATTGACGGATACTGCCTTCGATATCCTGCTCCAGGCCGCGCAAGACATCCCGGACTTGGAAGCCTTGTACAATAAGAGAAAGTAGATCTTAACAAAGGAGCCAATATGCAAACGATGCGCGCCATGCTGTTCGAAGCACCCGGCCAGCCGCTGAGACTGGCTGAACTGACCGTCCCGCAGCCGGGGTCTGGACAGGTGCTGCTCAAAGTCCATGCCTGCGGCGTTTGCCACACCGACTTGCATATCATGGACGGTGAGCTGAATGAGCCAAAATTACCGCTGGTTCTGGGACATCAGATCGTTGGGACGGTTGTCCAAGTCGGGCAGGGGGCGAACCGTTTTAAGACCGGGGAACGAGTGGGTGTGCCCTGGTTGGGTTCCACCGAAGGGACCTGCCGTTATTGTGGACGCGGGCAGGAAAACCTGTGCGACCGCCCCACATTTACCGGTTACAACGTGGATGGTGGTTTTGCTGAATACGCCGTTGCCGACGAACGTTTCTGCTTTCCGCTCCCCACAGCCTACTCTAACGTGAACGCCGCCCCGCTGCTCTGCGCAGGGCTGATCGGCTACCGGGCATATCGCATGGCTGGAGAGAATGTAGAAACACTGGGAATTTACGGTTTTGGCGCGGCAGCGCACATCATCGTGCAGGTAGCCAAACACGAAGGCAAGCAAGTATACGGATTCACTCGCCCCAGCGATACAGACGCACAGGCATTCGCTCTACGCCTGGGTGCGGACTGGGCTGGTGATTCTACCGAGGCCCCACCAAAAAACCTGGACGCGGCGCTGATCTTCGCCCCAGTAGGTCCGCTGGTGGTGGCTGCGNTAAAAGTCACGAACAAGGGCGGCGTGGTTGTCTGCGGCGGTATCCANATGAGCGACATTCCCACCTTCCCCTACAACCTGCTCTGGGAGGAGCGCGTCATCCGTTCGGTTGCCAATCTCACCCGCCGGGATGGTGAAGAATTCCTGGCGTTGGCCCCGCAGGTGCCGGTGAGAACCGATGTGACGGCCTTTCCACTGGAACAGACGGGCGAGGCTTTGGAACAACTACGTAACGGTCAGCTCGTTGGTGCGGTAGTAATTGCGATAACATCTGTTTGAGCTTTCTCTCAGCCTCGGCAATACCAGCAACTGTGGGCACTTGCCACGGGGGGGGGAAANAAAAATATAGATTCAAAACACATCCTGGAAACCTGAAACATGTGACGGATTCCCCGTAACCATCCGCTTCGACAGATGTTCTATAGTTCGGAGCTCCATCCTATTTTCTCACACCAACCAAAGGAGATATTAGAATATGTGGAAAACAATCGGCAAGTGGCTTTACCTGATCGGCCTGCTCATTGCTGTTGTCGCAGGCCTGTTCAGCTTTTCACAAACATGGCTGTCCTTGATCCTGGTGATCATGGGCATCCTGGCTGCGATCCTGTTCCTGGACTCGGATGACGTGGTTAACTTTGGGATCCGCTTCCTCGTACTAACCGTAGTAGCCAGTGCGTTGAACAGTATTCCTGCTGTTGGATCGTACATCACCGGTGCATTCACCGCTGTGGTTGCCTTCCTAGCCCCGGTCGCTCTGACGCTACTGGTCGTCCATTTCGTGAAGATGTACTTCTTCACGATGTAAATATTTCTGAAGGTAGTACTTGCCGAGAACCGCCTGATTCAGGCGGTTCTCTTATTATGATGAGGGAGGCTGGCCCGGTGCTTCCCATAGTTTTCACAAATTCGGGGTTTGGGGAGCTATTTGCCATGCATGCAGTCCATCTATTCGGGAATTTTTATTATAGCGATGGCTCGCGACTCAAATTCCTGGCCCGGCTTGCTGGGACAACTATGTTTAGGCTCTTCTACCAGGTTAATCCAACGGGAGAGTTTTTTATATGCTCATGCAACTGTGATAAACTCACCTTATGTTACCTATCACCGCCCGGGCAAACCCTAACATCGCCTTTATTAAATATTGGGGAAACCGTAACGATGCTCTGCGCCTACCTGCAAATGGTTCGATTTCCATGAACCTGGATGGCCTGGAAACTCGCACGACTGTTACATGGGATGCGGATCGTAGGACGAAAAGCGATTCTTTTGAGCTCAATGGTTATCCCGCCACTAGCAGGGGACTCGAACGTGTTTCGGCTTTCCTCGATCTCATCCGCCGGATGGCCGGTATGAACCTACGGGCGGCGGTTGTCAGTAAAAACAACTTCCCTTCCGCGGCAGGGATTGCCTCTTCGGCATCCGCTTTCGCTGCCCTGGCAATGGCCGCCTCCAAAGCAGCGGGGCTGGACCTCGAGCCTGCAGCCCTTTCCCGGCTGGGGCGCCGTGGCTCCGGGTCAGCCTGTCGCTCCATTCCGGGCGGATTCGTCGAGTGGGCTATCGGGACGGGCGAAGCTGATTCCTATGCTGTCTCC
>Ga0031655_10000634_pt1 | contig 22083 bp, 19 predicted proteins | sample FrelakmetHBP12HB_FD_55187 | JGI IMG/M metagenome (GOLD analysis project Ga0031655, IMG submission 55187) | Freshwater lake sediment microbial communities from the University of Notre Dame, USA, for methane emissions studies -HBP12 HB | ecosystem: Environmental > Aquatic > Freshwater > Lake >... | reverse complement strand
AGAAATACTCTCCCACAGCGGCAAGATACGGCTTCTTGCCGCTGGCATCTTTGATGACATCGACGTTGCCATGATTGTTCATCCACACAGTAAAACCTGGCTTGACAAGCCCTTTCTTGCTGTGGAAGAGGTTTCTGTGCACTTCATCGGAAAATCCTCTCATGCCTCCTCCTCACCTCATATAGGAATTAATGCCTATGATGCAGTTCAATTGACTTTTGTTGGGCTTAGCTTTCTTCGGCAACAACTTCGGCAGGATGCGAGAATGCACTGGGGGGATCTAAAGGTGAATGGTGCGAAAAATGTGATTCCGGATTCGAGCTCCTCAACGATCTGCGTCCGAGCCTCTACGGATGAATATACACGGGAGATGAGAGAGAAGGTCATTCATTGCATCAAAGGAGCGTCCCTCATGACCGGTTGCAGTATGAAGTATCAGGCCCTTGAGGGCGTTCGTGCTATGAAATACAACCGGGGTCTGAATGGTCTCTTTGCCGAAAACATCCAACAGTCAGGGGTGAAGATAGATGAACTTCCCCCATATGGGATGGCTGGATCCACGGATATGGGAAACGTAAGCAAGGTCGTCCCTTCCCTGCACCCGTTCTTCAAGATCGGGGATGATGTGGTTCCCCATACAGTGGAATTTCAGGAGGTGTCCGGTACGGAAGCAGCTTTTGAAGCCACTCTGATTGCCGCTCAGGCCATGGCCATGACGGCCGTCGATCTTTTTGCAGACTCCGAACTGATAGAAAAGGTAAGAAGGGAGTTTGAGAAGACCTAAGCTAGCCTCAACGCGTCTCCCGTGGGATTCCAGCGACGTTGGGTTATACACAACGACATAAACCTCAGATTATTCACCAAGGCGAAAGCCTTGGGTCACGATCCGTTAGGGATCTCTTCAGGACCGATCCAAGCAGGCTATTAGGCACCTATGCGGCCATCCTGATGTCGTCGCATATAGACCCAAAAATACGGGATCGATCCTAATTCCTAATCACAAAGGAGGGGAATATGAAAGAGGACACACTTGCGAAGGAAGAAGATTTCAAGACAGGGAAGTGTATTTCAAGACGTTCCTTTCTCAAGGCGGGGGCAGCTGGGTCTCTTTCACTCTTCGCATCGTCAGGGTGGAATGTCCATTCCGCTTTCAGTGCGGGAGATGAAAGGTTTCTGATCGCCGATCCATCGGAGATGAACACCCTGGATCCGATGGTGAGCGTGGATGTGGGCCGAGCTTTTTATAGGCTGAACTTCTACGACAGCCTGACTCGATGGAGGGACGTTCCTCCGGAAATCCAGCCCTGGCTTTCCGAATCTTGGGAGGTATCCAAGAACGGATTGAAGTGGACCTTTCGACTCAGAAAGGGAGCGAGATTCCACGATGGAACGGAGGTTACCGCGAAAGACGTGGTCTACAGTGCGGAAAGGCTTCTCGCTCTAAAAGTGGGAGCCGCCTCCCTCTTTCTGGCCGCCCTAAAACCTGGTAATATTAGAGCCGCGGATAAGTATACAATTGAATTTAACCTCACATCCCCTTATGCTCCTTTCGAAGGTCTGACGGATTCCCTTTTCATTCTTAATAGCAAGGTGATGCAGGGCCACGAGAAAGATGGTGATTGGGGCAAGGCCTGGCTTGCGACCCACGGAAGCACTTTAGGGAAAGAGGGAGCAGGAAGCGGGTCATACACGATTGAGATGTATAACCCTGCTGTGGGAATCGATGGAACCAAATTTAGTGACCATTTCTGGCCCTGGAATCATCCTCACGTCATCAATATTGGATATCGGACCTATTCCGAAACCGCTGCACGGATATTAGCCTTGAAGAAAGGAGAGATTCATGCTTCCCTGGGAGGATATGACCCCTGGGAACAGATACAGGATCTTAAATCGTCCCCTAAAATAAAGATTATCACAAGACCTTCGACAAGGCTCTTCTATGCTGACATCCACTGTCAAAAACCTCCAACAGATGACGTACATGTAAGGAGGGCCATCTGTTATGCCTTTGATTACAGCGGCTGGCTAAAAGAGGTACAACATGACATGTCGGAGCGCTGCATCGGCCCAATTCCAAATGTGATGTGGGGAGCCCTTGATCCTGTCAAGGAGTTCGGCTACGAATACAACTTAGAGAAGGGCCGGGAGGAGTTGAAGGAGGCCAAGGTAGATATCAAAAAATATGAGCCCGTCGAAATCGGGTCCTTTGTAGGTTATCCCGCTTGCCAGGAGGCCTCTCTCCTGCTCCAGGACGGATTAAGAAAGATGGGGGTTTCGACCAGGATTGTCCAGAGAACATGGCCCCAGTTTGTTGCCATGCAAGAAAAGAAGGAAACTGCGGTGAGTATCGCCTTCCACTGGAGGAGCGCCGTCTATCCCGATCCTCACAACTGGATCGGAGAGATGTTTGACTCCGACAAATGGGGAAGTTATGTGGCTGGCAGTTACTATAAAAATACAAAGGTCGATGAAATTCTGCGCAAGGCCCTAATCACCTTTAACAGGAAGGAACGGGAGGAACTCTATAAAGAGGCCAGCCGCATTGTGGTGAAAGATGCTGGAGCCATTTTTGTCCACAACGAGAACTGGAATGCACCGGTCAATGTACAGGCGGATGGAATAAGGTTCTGTCCAATAGGAACGGGGAATGAACTCCGGTGGACCTACTGGAAAAAATCATAAAAAATGAAAAAAAGGGGTTAGGAAGACAGCCAGATAGGGCGCGATCCCCGATAACGCCCTGCGCGATGCGAAAAGGAGACCATCATGGGTTCAATAACGGAGAGGGAACGGGAACGACTGGCCATTGATGAGGTATCTATCACTGAACTCTGGAAACACACATCCTACATTGCAGAGGAAGAGCGTCTTTCTGGTAGTGAAGGAGAGGCCCGGGCTGTTCGTTATTTCAAGGATCTCATGGAGGGTTTTGGCTACGAAGTGAAGATCCTTGAGATTGAGAACTTCATCAGTCTCCCTATCAGGGCATCGATCAAAGTTATCTCACCCGAGGCGAGAGAGGTATCCTGTATCACTCACTCCTTCTCCATATCAACGCTTCCAGAGGGCCTTGAAGCAGAACTTATTTATGCCTCACAGATGGGTGATCAGGATATCAACGGAAAGATCATCTTGAGTGAAGGCATCGCGACCCCGGGCGGTTGCTGGAAGATTGAGCAAAAAGGCGCTCTCGGGCAGATCTGGATCAATGAGAATGAGCTTCCTACCAATATGATCATCACGACCATCTGGGGTCAACCAACCCCCGATACTGTCCATTTCCTCCCCAGGAATGCCGTCGTTTCCACGGGCAAAACGAATGGAAATTATTTGAAATCCCTTTGTCAAAAAGGTCCGGTTCGAGCCCGCCTTTTCACAGAGGCCTGGACGGGGTTCAAAAAGGTGCCTCTTGCCATCGCAGATATCCCGGGCAAGGTCGAACCGGATAAGTTTGTCATGTTCACAGGCCACGTCGATTCATGGCACAAGGGCGCATCGGACAATGCCACAGCCAATGCCTGCATCCTCGAGGTAGCGCGCATTGCTGCCAAATATCGAAACGAGTTACGCCGGGGTGTTCGCTGCATCTGGTGGTCAGGCCATTCCCATGGACGTTACTCGGGCTCGAACTGGTATGCGGATTACAACTGGGAGGATCTTTATCAAAATGCCATCGTTCACCTCAACGTGGATTCTCTCGGGTGTAAGGGCGCTACCGACTATTCACTTGTGGAATGCACAGCGGACCTTTACGATCTGGAAAAAGAGGTGATTCAAAATTGTACCGGACATCTGCCGCCCTACTGCCGCATTCCTCGGACTGGTGACTCCTCATTCTGGGGAATTGGCATCCCTTCCCTTTTCGGATTGCTTTCCCGCCAGCCTCCGGAAAGGAGTTCAAATCCCCTTTTCCCAGGCCTGGCGTGGTTCTGGCATACCGAAGCCGATACGATCGACAAGATTGACCGGGAGATCTTGCTCAAGGACGCACAGGTTTACATGGCTGCCCTCTGGAGACTTTGCACGGCACCGGTTTTGCCCTTCAGCTTCGTCGCGGTAGCAGACGAGATGATCCACAACCTTTCCGACCTTCAGAAGAAGGCAAAAGATGCCTTTGACCTGGAGCCTGCGATTGACCAAGCTCACCAGTTACGGGCCAGGGCGGAAAAACTGGAACGAATCTGCAAAGAGATAAAGGCACAATATACCCTTATGGGCGAAGCATCGGCTGACCAGAGCTATGGCGAAGCAGTAAAAACCCTGAACCGGTGCATCATGAAACTGAGCCGTATCCTGGTCCCCCTCAGTTATTGTGCTGTGGAAAGGTTTGATGTGGACCGTGCTTATCACATCCCCCCCCTCCCCAGGCTTCAGCGTGTGGCTGAGATGGGGGCAATGGATCGGAGAGCCGATCTGTACAAGTTTCTCGAACGGAGTATGGTCCGTGAACGGAACAAAGTGTGCCATTACCTCCACGAGGCGATGACCGTGATCGATGAAACCCTGCAAGAGAAAGCAGTCCTTTGAAGGGGTTCATGATATGAAACTCCTCATCTATTCGTTCAAACGATTATTCTATTTTCTGCCTATCCTGCTGTGTCTCATCGCAATAGTTTTTTTCCTTTTCTATCTCATCCCGGCCGATCCGGTCCGCCTCATCGCCGGGCCCTATGCCACTCCAGAACAGACTGAAAAGGTGAGGCAGCAGTATGGCCTGGACAAACCTCTGCATGTCCAGTTTTCGAAGTATTTAATACGCTTCTTCCATGGAGATTTAGGGACGAGTATTTATACCCATCGGCCGGTCATGGAGGATTTGATCAGCCGTGCACCCGCCACCTTAGAATTGGGATTCGCCAGTCTAATGGGTTCTATCCTATTGGGAATACCTGTCGGCGTTTTTGTGGCGATCAGAAGGAACAGTTGGGCCGACCATCTCTGCCGTGCCATCACCATTGGAGGGCTTGCCGTTGCATCCTTCTGGCTCGGCATTATGGTCCAACTCTACCTGGGTTATCATTTGGACCTCTTTCCCATCGGAGGCCGAATCACACCAGGAATATCCCTCAAAAATTTGACAGGCTTTCATCTCATCGACGCTTTGCTTACATTAAATATGAAGGCTTTCTTCGACTCCCTTTTGCATCTCATCCTTCCTGTGACAACGTTGGGGCTCCCTTGCTTTGCCACCATCGTACGTTTCACAAGAGGAGGGGTTCTTGATTCGCTCAAGAGTGATTATGTCCTTTATGAAAAGGCCATGGGGCTCTCGCGATCCGTCCTTGTGTATAAGTATATTCTCAGGAATGCAATTACCGCGCCCATTGTCCAAATCGGCCTTTTGGTTGGATACACCATCGCGGGTGCGATTGTTGTGGAGAAAGTCTTTGCATGGCCTGGGGTAGGAAATTTTGCCGCCACCTCCATCATCATGTTTGACTACAATGCCATTCTCGGATTCACTCTCTGGTCAGGGATTGCCTTTTGCATTGGAACGCTATTCGCGGATATCGCCCTGGCGCTTGTCGATCCGAGGGAGGTATCGAGATGATCAGTTTCATGCCATGGGTAAAACAGTTTTTGAGAGACCGATTAGCTGTATTCGGACTCTTCATTATCCTCTCCCTTATCTTCGTGGCAATCTTGGCTCCTTATCTGGCTCCTACGACCTCGATTTACGATGTCCATCTCTCCGAGCGACTTCAGCCACCCAGTTCCACACATCTATTTGGCACAGATAGTCAAGGGAGGGATATTCTCAGCCGTGTGATTTATGGCTCCAGGATCACCATCATGATTGCCGTGATCGCTATTGGAGTCTCTCTTTTTCTCGGAGTTCCATTAGGGCTTTTTGCCGGATACTCCCAGAACTGGCTATCAGGTACAATTCAACGGATTTCAGATATATTTCTTTCCATCCCTCAACTGATCCTGGCCATCGCTATCGCAGCAGTCCTCCAGCCGAGCATTACCACGGCCATCCTGGCACTCTCTCTCACCTATTGGCCATGGTTCTCGAGATTGGTGTATGCCCAGGCCCGCTCGCTTAAAGTATCAACTTTCATTGAGGCAACGCAAGCCCTGGGAGCCAGCACCTCCCGCATTATCTTCCTTCACGTATTGCCCAACGTCATCACACCGATCATTATTCGCAGCACGATAGGAATGGGATATACGATCCTCACCGCTGCAACTTTGGGTTTTTTGGGGGTAGGAGCGCAGCCCCCCTCTCCCGAGTGGGGATTAACCCTGGCAGAGGCCCGGGAATTCTTGCCCAAGGCCTGGTGGTTTGCCCTTTTCCCGGGGCTGGCAATCTTTACCGTCGTCATGGGGTTCAACATGCTTGGCGATGGTTTTCGCGACGTCATCGACCCGCGTCTTCGTATGTCGAGAAAATAGGGCTGGAGAGCAATTCTTGACCAAGTTGCTGGAGGTATCAGATCTGACTGTCAATTTCAATACCGAAAGAGGCACCATTTATGCCCTTGACAGAATCAATCTCGCTTTAGATACGGGAGAAGTCTTGGCCCTCGTGGGAGAAAGCGGATCCGGGAAAACCACGCTGGGCCGGGCCATCCTCAATATCATCCCATCGCCTGCCGGCGAGATCAAAGAGGGCCGTATCCTGTTTCAAGGGAAAAACATCCTTGAGATGGAGGAAAGCGAGTGCAATTTGCTGGTCCGTGGCAAGACCATTACCCTGATCCCCCAGGACCCCTTTGGTTCAGCCAATCCCCTCTTCACGATCGGAACTCAGTTGAAAGACCTCCTGAAGGCCTCGGGTCTTCATGAAAAGGAGATGAAGGAGAGAATCACGACCCTGTTGAGTCAGCTCCAATTGCCTGCTGATACAGGCCTTCTTCGCAAATATCCCCATGAGCTAAGCGGCGGACAGTTGCAACGTGTTATGATCGCTGCCTCGCTTCTTCCCAATCCCTCTTTGATTATTGCTGATGAACCGACCACCTCACTAGATGTTACGGTAGAGGCTCAAATCCTCCTTCTCCTGCGACGATTGGTGAAAGAACGCCAAGTCTCTGTGTTGTATATCACCCACAACCTTGCGGTGGCCAGCCAGGTAAGCCATCGGATTACGGTCCTCTATGCTGGACAGGTCATGGAATCTGCTCCCACCAACCTCTTTTTTAAAAAAACAGCCCATCCTTATTCTAAAAAGCTGTTGCAGTGTCTTCCCAATTCCAAAGGGGAGATCAGGGACATCGGAGGATCTGTCCCGAGCCTGATTCATCCCCCCGAGGGCTGCCGTTTCCATCCCCGTTGTGAAGAGGCTCATACGCGATGCCGTCAAGAAAAGCCAAAGATGATTGAATTGGAACTCGGTCATTGGGTCAGTTGCCATGATCAAACCCGAAAAAAGGGAAGAGAACCTTAACCTTGAACCGTCAGGAACAACCCTGTGTAAAGCAAGCGGTATTTTCCGGGTTTTACGGAGTCATAAAAAAGGGATTGAAATCGTGGAAAACGTGATATTAAGAACCGAAAACCTGAAAAAGTATTTTCCCGTCAAGAAGACGCTCCTGAGAAGACATGTCCATTGGATCAAGGCGCTGGACGGCGTCGATCTGGAATTGAGAGAAGGACAAATCCTTGGCGTTGTGGGTGAGAGCGGCAGCGGGAAAACCACGCTCGCAAAAACTATCTTGGGCATTTACCAACCCTCTGAAGGAACCGTTTTCTTTAAAGGAGACCTCATTAGCCACCTATCCCCAAAGAGGATGAAAAGCATCCGGAGGGAGATTCAATATGTTTATCAAAATCCCGGCGCTTCCTTCGATCCATGGTGGAAAGTGGAGAGAAGCCTGGGGGAACCTTTGAAGATCCACGAAAACCTCTCAAATCCCGAGATCGAAAAAAGGGTGAAGGGTGTGGTTAAATCGGTAGGCCTGGAACAAGATCACATCTTTCGATATCCCCACGAGTTCAGCGGAGGACAGCAGCGCCGATTGGCCCTTGCGCGCATTCTGGTGTTGAATCCAAGCCTGATCATTTTTGACGAACCCACCTCGGGGCTTGATGTGTCGATACAGGCTACCATCCTGAAGCTTCTTAAGAAGCTGAGGAACGATCTTGGTTTGACTTACATCTTCATCTCCCACGATCTGGAAGTTGTGCGAATGATGAGCAACCAGATCGCCGTGATGTACCTGGGTGCGGTTGTGGAGCATGGCAGTACGGAGAAGGTCTTTATGGACCCCAAACACCCCTATACCCAACTTCTCCTGGCTGCAGCACCCAAAATAGAAAGACCCCCTCTGGAGGAAGATGTCTTGATCCAAGGGACAGTGCCCGATCCCGCCCATATCCCTTCCGGATGCCGTTTCTGGCCAAGGTGTCCGGCCCCTTTCGAAATCTGCAAGACTGAAATACCTTTGTTGAAACCAATAGACAACAGCCAGAAAGTATCGTGCCATAAGTATTAAGCCCAAAGCGGCATACTCTAACCCTTTCTCTGGGAATGGACTTCCTCGCAGGCTGACACGGAATATACATTTTCACGCAAGCTTGTTATTAGCCTGAAGTCCAATTTTGACAATACAACTACTTCCAGGGAAACTACTTCAATGGTAGCCATAACCATACGGTTGTGTTATATTAGCCTCCAGCATATTCGAGCAATTTGCTGACAACAAAAGGCAACCGGAGAACTTTTCGATAGCAAAGACATTTTGAGAGGAGGATAAAATGGCGGACAGCGAGAAATTTTACGAAGCCCTGTCACAGGGAAAAATGGACGAGGCGAAGAGGTTGACACAGGCGGCCCTCGAAGCCGGGGAACCGGCGGAGAAGATCTTGAAGGAAGGTCTCATCGCTGCCATGGAACGGATCGGGGTCAAGTTCAAAAACAGCGAGATCTACATCCCGGAAGTCCTGATCGCAGCCCGGGCCATGCATGCCGGAATGGCGATCCTCAAGCCCATCCTCGCCAAGACTACGGGGGTCATGACGGGGAAGGTCGTGGTCGGAACCGTTAAAGGTGACCTTCATGATATCGGGAAAAACTTAGTCGTCATGATGCTGGAAGGAGGAGGCTTCGATGTGGTCGATCTGGGAATTGATGTCCCGGCAGAAAAATTTATCGAAGCGATCCGGACCCATCAGCCCCAGGTCGTCGGAATGTCCGCCCTTCTGACCACCACGATGAGGGAGATGAAAAATACGATCCAGGCCTTTGAAGGGGCAAGCGTACGAAAGCAGGTAAAAGTCGTCATCGGCGGAGCTCCGGTCACGGAGAAGTACGCGAAAGAGATCGGGGCTGACGGTTACGCCCCGGATGCGGCCTCGGCTGTCGATACTGTAAAATCCCTCCTTTCATAGACGAAGCCATGCCAATGCAAGTAGGGGCATGAGGCAACGTGCCCTATTTACGTATTTCTCATGGCGTAAGGAAATGTTCTGGATTCGAATGGCTTCCCGATTCCCCTTCCGTGGACCTTGAGTCTCGAAGGTCTGCATATAGGTTTATTGGATCGCAACCGTGATACGCTGGCTTTGTGTGTAATAGAGCACTATGTGGGGGAAATTGGCGTTCTCCGGATTCTTATGCCTTTGAAAGAAACGGAAAAGGTACGGTCTCTCCAACTCAGCTCTTTGAAACTCCATCCCTCCTCTGAAGACGAAAGGTTATAAGGTCGGGGCCGTTCGATTCTGAGAAACCAGGTAGTCTTTAAGGGGTCTTTTGCATCTCATCGCTCCGGAACCGGGACTTTTTCTGAGCGAATGCTTACATCATGCCTCCGGAGCACTCGTCTTTCCACTCATCTTTTGGACCGTTTAAATTGCATGTATGAATATCAAATCGTATCTTTTGTGAGGAAATCAGATTACTGAATATATGGCAGATACTCACGCCCCTTGAAAGAGGTACTTCTATCTTGTCTTCTTTAGGTTATCGGTTTCACAGGCCTCCACCTTCAACGTTTGCAGAAATCTCCTAAGGCTCATCTGTCTAATCCATAGACGCTGCCACCTCATGCCAATTCATCGGATCTTTGACAAATAACCGGTCAGCCCGGTATTGAGCTGCGGTCTGCCGGTATTCCGGCAAATCATGCGAATCTGATCCGGGAAAAAAGGCACAAATAATTCAAGGATAGTAGAAAATGGCTATGCAGCAAGGTAAAGACGCTTGATTTTTTTATGTCAGGCAAAGGCCTTTAAATTCGAGGCTTAGTTATGTTATCATTTTTTTTGTAATGGTTTTAAATACCTAGCCAATCGCCATTAGCTGGTCACTGGATGTTCGGAATGATTGAAATGAAGATTGGAGATGAGCCATGGAATGGGTTACGAATTTGAAATTTTCCGAGATGAATACCCGGGCCAGAAGAAGTCTCGTGGCCAACTCGCTTGCCTGCACTGGTTGTCGGACCTGCGAAACCATTTGTTCCCTGATTAAGACCGGACTTATCATGCCGGAAAGTGCGAGGCTTCATATCGATCGCTATCCCTTTGAAGGGAAATTTGTCCCAAACGTTTGCCATCACTGTTCAATACCCTACTGTTTGAAGGCATGCCCGGCGGAAGCCATCGGGATCTCGGCCAAGGATGGACTTGTACTAATCGATAAAGAGAAGTGCAACGGGTGTGGATCATGCCAACAGGCTTGTCCTTACGGAATGATTGTCTTCGACGAGGTGGAACGAAGAGCGTCTAAGTGCGACTTCTGTGGCGGCCATCCCCAGTGTGTCAAAGCATGTCCCATGAATGCTCTGGGCATTGCCTCTTTTCAATCCAAGGAGCTGAAATGATAGAGAAGTCCGGAGGGTGGGCAGGAAAAATTCTTCGAATTGATGTCGGAAATCGCTCAGCAGAGGTCATCCAGACGAGTCATTATTCAGAGAAATTCTTGGGAGGGCTCGGGATTGCGGCCAAAATCGCTTGGGACGAAATTGCACCTGCTACGGGCGCCCTCGATCCGAAAAACAAGCTGATCTTTGCAAGCGGCCCTTTGACCGGAACATTAGTCCCTGGATCGGGTCGGATGGAAATCATCGGGAAGTCACCCCGGACATTTCCCGAAGAGGTTGTAACGAGATCCGGGATGGGGGGGTACTGGGGAACTGACCTCAAATACGCAGGATATGACGCCCTAATTCTAGAGGGAGAAGCCGAAGCACCTCTTTATGTCTGGATAAGCCGTGATAGAATAGAATTCGTGGATGCCCATGAACTTTGGGGCCAAGACACATTTTCAACTCAAAAAAGACTGAAAGAAAAATATGGTTCCAAGACCCAAGTTATCTGCATAGGACCAGCTGGAGAAAACAAGAGCCGTATTGCAGCGATCGTTTCAGAAACAAGCTTTGTTTCAGGTAAGTCGGGGTTTGGAGCTGTCATGGGTGCCAAAAAGGTTAAAGCCATCGCTGTTCAGGGAAGCGGCGGAAGTATACATATTGCCCATCCCGGTCGTTTAATCAATCTCGCTTCCCATTACCGGAATTTAATCGGGTATAATCCGATGCGAGAATGGACTGTAGGATATGTCCCTTCAGATGATCATTTTAGATTTTTTAAGAAATATCGGACCGGTAATGCGAGCTGTTTTGGATGTCCCCTTCAATGTTTTGCTTTTATCAAGGTTCCGGGTTCAGACCCGGGTCAGATTCACTGTTCCAGCTATTACTATATGAAACCGTCTTATGCCTACTATGGCGAAAGCTGCGAAGGAGATCTAGCCCTCTGGGAGGCAGTCATACTCTGCAATAAACTAGGGCTTTGTACCTTTGAGATGGCCGGTATGGTCCCCTGGCTTAAGGATCTTTTTGAAGCTGGCCTTCTTACAGAAAAAACATCGGGGCTACCTTTAAGCCAAAGTGGAAGCAAGGAATTCATTCAGACATTATTGAACAGTATTGCCTTCCGAGAGGGCATAGGGGAAATTTTGGCAGAAGGAACAGCAAGGGCCGCTAATCAGTTCTCTGGAGCTTGGTCACTTTATGAAAAATATTATCCTGCTCATGGTCAGTCTGAGCACAATTCGGTCAGAGATTTCCCTGGAATCGCCCTGTTATGGGCGCTCGATAGTAGGGATCCTATGATTGACCATCATGCTTATCGACATCTGTCAGTATCTAGGCAACGTTGGCCTGATCCTTACACTGTTTCCGCTGAAAAGGCAAATTCCATTTCGGAAAAGATTTTTGGTTCAAAAATAGCCATTGACCACGGTACCTATGCTGAGAAAGCGGGGACTATTGCCTATTGCCAGAATCGCTCTGCGATAATAAATAGCCTGGTGTTATGTGACTGGATTTATCCAATCTTTATTAGTCAATCCAGAGAGGATCGCATGGGCGATACAGCCGCAGAGAGCAAATTCCTTTCTGCGGTAACGGGCAAGGACTATGGTGAAGAGGAACTAAATCGAATTGGAGAACGCATTTTCAATTTACAACGTGCTACCATGATACGCGAAGGCAGAACCAGGGAAGATGACACCCTTCACGAGGCCTATTTTAGAAAAGCCGAGATTGAGCGTGATACAAATAGTGAGGCAATGGGACATACGAACGTTGCCTCTGATCAAACCAGACCTGTCCCTCTGCAAATATTTGAAGAAGCGAAGGAAACGTACTATGAAATAAGAGGATGGGATAAGAATACAGGCCGTCCTACGCGGGAAACATTGATGGGCCTGGGTTTAAATGAAATTGCCGAAGAGTTAACGCCGAAGGAAGAATAAAAAAATGTAGCGCAAGGCAGTTATTTCTCAGGTTTCACCTTGTAGACTCGGGTCTAGATCCAAATGGTCCAATCTTTCGATATCTCTGGAATGAAAACAGGCCACGCGATGACCATCCTCGACTTCAAGTAATTCGGGTTCCAATTGGGTGCATTCTTCTTCTGCCAAGGGGCACCGATTCTGGAAGCGACATCCAGAAGGGATATCATCTGGACTCGGAGGCTCCCCGCCCATCACCACTTTCCGTCCTCCCCTTCCCTCATCCCAGAGGCTGGGAATGGCACTGAGAAGAAACCTTGTGTATGGGTGCATCGAATGATTAAAGACCTCTCCTGTGCGGCCGATCTCCACAATCTTTCCTAGGTACATTACGGCAATTTCATGGCAGATCATTCGAACCACGGCTAGATCATGAGAAATGAAGAGGTAGGTTAGGTGGAATTCCTCCTTAAGCTTTAAAAAAAGCTTAAGGATTGTAGCCTGTACGGAAACATCCAAGCCAGAGGTGGGTTCATCGAAGATGATCACGCTCGGGTTCAATGTCAAAACCCGAGCCAACCCGAGCCGCCGCTGCTGCCCTCCGCTAAACTCATGAGGGTATCTGGTCAGATGGTCCTTCTTCAAGCCTACCGCACGGACCATAGATAGAACCTTCTCGTCAATTTCCTTTCGTGGCAGACGCGTGTAGAACTGCAAAGGTTCCCGTAGCGTTCGCCCAACGATCCACCATGGATCGAGAGAAGCACCAGGATCTTGGTACACATATTGGATCCTCTTTCTAAGGTCCCTGACCTTACTGCGAGGAAGCCCACTGATGCGTTTGCCTTCAAGATATATTTCCCCTCCTTCCGCATGGAATACCCCTACAATAGTCTTCCCGAGCGTCGATTTACCGCAACCACTCTCTCCCACGAGGCCAAGGATACTCCCAGTCTTGACGCCAAAAGAAATATTGTCAATGGCCCTTATCCAGCCTATAGGTCTTCGGAACATGCCTCCCTTCACGGGAAAGTATTTTCGAAGATTTCGGACCTCCAAAGCAATATCTATGGCACTGTTGTTAGTCGAGGTGTCTTCGCGGAGGTCAACCATTGAGTTGATGGATACCCCTTCGTAAATTGCTGTACGAAATTGGATTATAACAACGTACCCAGTGCCCAGGGGTTATTTCAAGGACTGGAGGACGATGCTGACTACATGGTGCCTGAACGTTTTCACAACGAGGATGAAACCTGCATCCCGATGGCGGATCAATGAGGTTGGGAACTTCTCCAGGAATGTCTCTAATTTCACCTCGGACATTGGGTAGGCTCTCCAACAATTTCCGGGTATAGGGGTGACATGGTTTTCCGAAGAATTCGGATTTAGAAGCCATCTCCACTTCCTGTCCGGCGTACAAGACTATAATCCGGTTACAGATTTCGTTGGCTACCCCTAAGTCATGTGTGATGAACAGGACAGAAGTGCCATGCTGTTTAACCAGGCTTCTCAAAAGCCGAATGACTTGCGCCTGAACGGTGACATCGAGGGAGGTTGTGGGTTCATCAGCGATAATCAACCGCGGCTTGGTTAGGAGAGCCATGGCAATCATAACCCGCTGGCGCTGCCCGCCGCTAACCTCATGGGGAAGTTTGCTGATCTGCAAGAGAGGACCTGGAATTTGAACCTCGCGAAACATCTCTACGATCTTCTCCACATAGCTTCTCCGGAGGCTAGAAGGCCACGGTCTCAAATAACGCCACGCTCCTTTCATTCTCTTGCCAAGTTCACCAGACCATACCTTTTCCCCCGACTTCCAGAAAAGAAGTTCCATGATTTGGTCTTGGATCGTAAACACCGGGTTTAAAGAAAGAAAGGGATCCTGTGGAATAAATGTAATAGCACGTCCCCGAATATCTTCTTCGATCTGCCGAGGTGTCAACTTGAGTAGGTCTTGACCGTCATAAAAAATGGCTCCCTCTTCAATGATTCCTGGCGGTGAAGGAATGACTCGGAGGATTGCCCGGGCAATGGTGGTTTTACCACAACCGCTTTCTCCTACCAGACCAACGATTTCTTCCTGGCCTACAGTCAGATTAGCTCCACTGAGGGCTTTTACCCTACCATAATCGGTCTCAAAATGAATCGAAAGGTTCCTGATCTCCAAAATCGGGACTGTCATACGGTTATTTCATCCTCATCAACTGAACTACCTCGCGGACCGGCGAATACGCGGATCTAGAATATCTCTCAACCCGTCACCAAGCATGTTGAACCCCATGACTACGATGAAAATGGACAACCCTGGAAACATGGCAAACCACCATGCTTCGGGTAGATAACGCCTCGCATTCGCAATGGTCACCCCCCATTCGGGGGTTGGAGGTTGAGCCCCCACACCCAGAAACCCTAATACAGAGGCTGTCAAGATCGTATATCCCATTCCAAGGGAAGTCCGGATGATGATTGAGGAAGAAACATTAGGTAGGATATGATAGGCAATGATTCGCCAGGTACTAATACCCAGGGCCTCTGTGGCCTCGATGAATACGGCTTTCTTGATGGATCGCGTTTCGGCATAAACGGTTCTCGTAAACCAGGGCCAATAAGTGAATGAAAGCGCTAGAATGACATTCCGAATGCTAGGCCCCAGGGATGCTGCCAGCGCCAGAGCAAGAATAATCTGAGGAACGGCCAGAAAGATATCGGAGATCCGCATAAGGACTTCAGACAAATGGATCTCATAATACCCTGCAATCAGGCCTAAGGGAACGCCGATGGCAAGAGATACCACAATAGCGATGAATGAAATGGATATAGAAATACGGCTTCCATAGACAACCCGACTAAAAAGGTCTCTGCCCAAATCATCCGTTCCGAAAAGATGTTTTGAACTTGGCGGCTTTAGACTCTCCGCAGGGTGAACGGCAAAGACATCTTTAGGATGAGTAGCGATATAAGGGGCAAGAATTGCTGTAAGTCCTAGGCAGAGAATAATGCCCAGACCCGTGATTGCCAGCCGATCCTTGATAAATTTTTTCATGATTAAAACAAAGGTCGTCATTGTTCTAGCCTTCTCGGATCAACAAAAGCGAGTAAAATATCAACGACTATATTCGATAGGGTAAAAGAGAGGCCTGCGACCAAGGTGATGCCAAGAATTGCTTTATAATCCGACATTAAGATCGATTCCACAGCATAGATGCCTAGGCCGGGCCAGTCAAAAACCGTTTCGATAACGACTGCACCTGCCAGAAGATACCCGATAAGCAAACCGATTTGGGTTACTACGGGAACCATGGCATTGCGGAAAGCAAATTTGAAAATTACTATCCATTTGGGAATGCCCATTGAAACAACATATGAAATGTATTCTCGGTTAATTACATCGAGAAGTCCGGATCTGGTGAATCGAACCAGTGTCGCAAAAGCTGGAAATGCGAGAGCCGCTCCCGGAAGGCATAAATGCCAGAGAGAGTTTAAAAAAGTACGCCCATTCAGAGTCAATATAGAATCGACTAAATAAAGACCGGTAATGGCCGTGGGTGCTGAAATGCTGATTCGTCTCCCGAGGTCAAAAAGTCCCAGTTTATAGCCGAAAATAAGTTGGAGCATGATCCCCAACCAGAATCCGACGATAGCCAGCGCCGCAATCGTTAAGCCACGCATCAGGTGATCGAGGAATGAGTTTCTTTTAATGGCACAAATCACGCCTACAGGAATGGCAAAGATAATGGATAGTAATAAAGCAAAGATGGAAAGTTCGACAGTGGCAGGCAGACGATCTGCCAGGTCTTTGACCACGGGCCGGTGGCTGTAAAGGCTGATACCCAAATCACCTTTGGCCAAACTAGCAACATAGATAATAAACTGTTGGAAGAGGGGCTTGTCAAAACCGTATTGGCGCTTCAGTTCTTGGATTTGTTCCGGAGAAGCAGATCCCCCTGCAATCAAAGCCACAGGATCTGCTGGGATCACACGAGAGATGAAGAAGGTGAGCATCAGGAGTCCTAATAATATAGGTGCGATGTAGGCAATGCGTTTGAAGACGTAAAGAAGGAATTTCAAATTGGACATCCTCTAAACAAAACGAGGTCCACTTAGTTTTTTCATATGGACCTCGTCCCCTTGCTTGCTAATGAATGATTAAGCCTTCCAATATAGCCATCGGCATTCCATTCCGCTTCCAATGGGACAGAATCTGAAACCACCGACAGCCTTGCTGATGGGAGTAAAGTTCCTCGTGTTAAACACCCAGAGTTCAACCGCGTCTTCTATGAGGATCTTTGTTACATCGTTGTAGTATTTTGTCCTCTGTTCTCTATCGACCACGCTTACCGCTTTTTTCAGCAAATCATCCACCTTGGGATTCTTGTACCAGCATTGGCCATTCCAGGTCCCCCCCTTGGTGGATTCATAGAGTTCTCCCGTCCAGTTGTTGGGATCGGGATAGTACATGCTAACCCAATAATCGGTGATATCAGGTGTCGTCTCGGGCTTAGCGCAGAGGCTGATCACTGTGGGCCAGGTCTTTGGGTTCACCCTACTTTCGATCCCAATTTCCCTGAGTCCGGCTTGAAGTAGGAGTGCCGCCTGTTCTGTCACAGGATAACCCACAAGAGGAACAATCTCTAGGGGCCGATCGATCCTCACCTTGGCCTGTCGCAATTCTTCCTTCGCCCTTTTTATATCATAGGTATAGCCTTTTGCCTCTGGAGAGGAGCCCCACATGTTATTGGGTATGGGCCCTGCGTTTCGTTCGACTTCATTTTTCATCAGATCCTTGATGCATCCGTCATAATCAAAACAGTAGCTGATCGCCCTTCTCACATGCACATCATTGAGGGGCGGTTTTTGATTATTCAACCTAATGTTGAATATTCGGGCAGCTAGATCCTTATGAACCGTGATATTGGGGTCTTTAGCGACCTTCTCAAGCTGATCCGGCTCCATTCTGCCGCCTAAAACATCAAATTCCCCTTTCAATAATCCCATGACCCGTGTTGCAGTCTCCCGAACGGTTCTGAATTCAATCTTGTCAATATATTGTTCTTTCCATCCTAGAAAATGTGCACCAAATCGTTTTGCTTTGAATCCGACGGCGGCCTCATGGCTTTCCAATTGATAGGAACCACTGCCTGCGTCATTGTTAACCGTCAGCCAATTACTTCCGTAATCCCCCGAGGCCTCATGGGCCTTCAGAAGTTTTGAGTTTACAACATTTAGAAGGGTGATGCATGAAAGGAATGGTGCGTATGGGTATTTCAATTTAAACTCCACTCTATATTTGTCGGGGACATTTGTGCTTTCTATAATCGGCTTAAAGAAGGGAGCGGCTCCTACTCCCAATGCAATCTGGCGTTCCATGCTGTAGCGGACATCCTCTGCCGTCACCTCGTCTCCGTTATGGAATTTCGCCCCTCTTCTTAAACTGAAGGTATAACGGATTTGATCCTTCGAAACATCATACTTCTCGGCCAGCCATGGCTGAAGCTGAGGGGGGTTATCTTGAAAGCGAAGCAATCCGTCATAAAGATTTATTCGATAACCCGCTGTTGCTACGTCCATCAGAAGATGAGGATCAACCGTCTTAAACTCCTGGTCGGCCACCCATACGAGCTGGTCTTTTTTGCCTTGGGCGAATACGAATTTATTTTTCATCGCCGATATGGCAATCGACCCGTAACCTAACGATTTCAAAAATGCCCTTCTAGATACTTTCATATCAGACCTCCTCGTGGGATGTTTTACCTAAATTGAATTTGACCTCACATCATAAATAGATCAAGAACGCCAGCGGAGACTAAAGTCGCTGTATTCACTCCTCCGACCGTTAGGATATCATCTCTTCAGTGAGGCATAATCCTGACTAGGCGCATCACATAATATGAAAGTACCCAGAAAATGTCAAGCTTTTTTATTTTTTGATTGAACTCTGATGTGTGAATATCTTGCCACTACAACACCACGAAATCAATAAGGAAAAGGCTCTATTTGATCTTAAAATAGTAAGTTTTTGGGCTTTGAAAAAGGCCCCGAGGATAGTGGATACTCAAGATTTTGCGAAGCCGAATCCGGATAAAAGAAAAGGCAGAAATGGGACCAGGGTGGATGGTGGAATCAATCTGCCCAGCGGCTTTTTAGAAAGAATGAGACCTCGGCAGGCTATTTTCCCATTTGTCCAGCTAATTCTTCGAGAATGGTGAGGTTAGAGGGGTTAGGCTTTAGTAGACCTTGCTCAATCTGCTTGCTGAGAGTAGTTACTGCCTGGTTCAAAGGCGTTTCAACTTTAGCCTCTTGTCCCTTCTTGACAACAAGCCCGTTCAAAAAGTCCACTTCGCTGCGACGTCCCTTAAGGTGATCCTGATGGACACAGTTAAGCGCTTCTTTCCCGATGTGAGAGAGGAGGGTCATCAGATTTTTCTTTAACACCTCGTCGTTGGAGCCTAAGAAGTCTTCTGAGGTTAGTCCAAAAATCGGCTCCAACCGGTATCCCAGGATTGTACCTACCTGCCAAGCCTCTCTACCTAATTCAATACAGATCCTAAAGAGTTGCGGGTTCTGACTAATTTCCCAATCCAAGATACCGAGAATTCCGCAAAGTGCCATGAACATAGAGTTCACCACTAATTTCGTCCATTTGGCCCCCCATATGTTCGTGCTTACTTCTATTGTACCTGAGGCCTTCAGGGTCTCCGCCAAGTCTTTAAGGCGTGGGGTCACTCTTCCGTGCAACTCGCCGACAGCAAACCATGTCCGAACACGGCCTGTGTTACGCTTGACCCGGCCAGGTTCGAAAAGCTTTGCGGAAAGCTCGATGACACTGGCGATATCCCGCTCATATCCTATAATCGGAGCGATCCACTCGTCATTGAGGCTGTTCTGTATGGATACCAGTATTCCATCTCTTTTTAGGTAGGGTTTGATAAAATGCACCATCCAGCAGGTGTCGTAGGATTTCGCCGTGAGAAGAACGACGTCAAATTGCCCTTTCACGGTGCACAAGTCACAGAGATGGATCGCTTGGACCGGGGCATACAGCTCCTCTTCTGGCATGGAAACGTGTAATCCATTGGCCTTCATCGCCTCTACGTGAGCAGGCCACTGGTCGATGAGGAGGACATCGTGTCCTGCCTTGGTGAGATCCCCTCCAATACTGCTTCCGATAGCACCCGCTCCCAGAATAGCTATACGTGTTCTCATCGGTTTTCTCCGGAATTCCTGATCGGTCTGCTTGATATTCCTCAAAACTATTCAGCCCGCTGACGAAGGGTTCCTCGACCACCGGGAGCCCCTTAGCATCCATCCAGGTCGGCACAACTTTTCGCTTTCAAAATCTGATGAAGATCTCTCAAGATTCGACTGTTCTCCGACAGGGAAAAACCATCAACCCCTGGCGTTTGTGTTCCAGCGAATGAATCGACAGCTCCACAGGTCACGGTCCGGCGGATTAGATCTTGTTCCTCTTCAACCGATGGAAGAAGATGATGCCCTGTTAGCAGGGACAGACTGGCAACTAATCCATAGCCTCCCCAATTCGAAACGCTTGCAATGATTGGAAAAGATACTCTGGTCACGGATGGTCTCTTTGAAAGCCCTGGAAAATTGGGAATGATCTCGGCCAGATTTCCCATCCCAATCTCACCGCCTCCGTCACCAATTCCGATCGTCTGCTCGTGAAGCCGAAAGAGGTGATCAAGACGCGCGTTATACTTGGAGATGTCTTCGCCTCGTATATTTAAATAGGTGCCCTGTGAATTTAGCCCGCACCTTTCAATCGAAATCAGGAGGGAAGGCTGGAACTGATTTAAGAGGGTCAGCGCGTATTCGTGACTTGTGTTGTCATCCGCGATGGGAAACGTCACAATTTGCTTCGAATCCCCAACCAGAGAATTCATTAATGGTGCAGTGAACCTATCCGTTACATAATACACGCTGAAGCCAAGCTTCGCCAAGGCACCTCCAATGATTAAAGCCCCTGGAGGACCATCCGTCTCTGGCATCCCGGCATAAATGATATAGAAACCGGTAGCAATCAACACAACACCAGATTGTTTAAGGACAAACTGAGCCGCCTGTTCGCAGAAGTTAAAGGGGAGATAGGGGCGCAATGCAGAGATGCCGCGTCTATCATCCTGCAAAATGACATCCTCTATGCTTCGGCTCCTTCTTTCTATAGCTTCCATTAGCACACCCACCCAATCCCGCGTCTCATAAGTCTTGTCCCCAAAAATGGCAATTTGAAATCCCGGAGGAATGCTTCCTCTTTGACCCATTTCCCAGAGACGCGGAAATGCGAAATACGAATATCGAATCACGCCACGGCGGGACGAAACGAATTCAAATGAACCCAGTACGAATCACCAAAGAGAAAAAACCACGGTGCCGGTGTCCCCTTTTTTTAGTTTACGACATTTTGATTTTGACCAGGAGTTCTTGCAAAGGGACGACTTCTTGTTGATGCCACCATTCAATATCAAACCATCGATTCAGATCACCCATTAATCTCTACGTCTTAACCTCACAGAGTTCCACTAAGCAATCTTCTGTGGTTTCGGGTTGAAAAAATACTACCCGGCCGTGGGCTCCAGGGAAGATAGAACCCAACATTTTTGCCCCATTTTTCACAAAATTCTCGATACTGGCCTCCAAATCACCTACCTCAAAGCAGAGGTGATTGAGAGCTCCTTTTTGCGACCGGACCACAGTATGAACGGGATCCCATCCTTTGTCGGGACTAAACTTGAGAAACTCAATCAGCGTGTCCCCAATCGGAAAGAAGGCAACCCTCATACCAGCCTCTTTGTTCTCGACGACTTCCGTACATTTAAGTCCGAACCCTTCAAATTTATCGATGGCACGATCAAAGTCTTCTACGATGATCGCTACATGACGCAACTTTCTCAACATTATTTTTGTCCTCCTTTCCCAGCGAGAAGAGTCGCAATGTCCTTGAAATCTTTGGTATGGTTCAAAAGGGGTGTCATGAATTGATTTGACGAGAGGCACAGTCTCCAACCAACCATCGCAGATGTCATGACCATCCAGGCCACCCTCTGTGGCGTCGAAATCTTGTTCTATTCCGCCGGATATATTCGATCTGTCTATGGGGATGGACAAAAAATGGGATCGGCGAATCTGAATCATGGCTGGCGCCTGAGGGTCTTTCCGATTACCTCCTCATCCTCAATGAAGCAGGATTCCAGCTCCCCATGATGCGAAAGGACCAGTGATAGCATCAATCGGGATCAGGTCTTCTTCTGACCGTAACGGTTATAGCTGACCTTATCGAAACGGAGTTCGTCCCTTTTATAGGGGACCATCTCCTCACCGGGGTACCCGATGGCAATGATGCACTCGACCGTCAGGTTCTCAGGAAGACCCAGGAGCTGGGCGAT
>Ga0031655_10000621_pt1 | contig 22317 bp, 26 predicted proteins | sample FrelakmetHBP12HB_FD_55187 | JGI IMG/M metagenome (GOLD analysis project Ga0031655, IMG submission 55187) | Freshwater lake sediment microbial communities from the University of Notre Dame, USA, for methane emissions studies -HBP12 HB | ecosystem: Environmental > Aquatic > Freshwater > Lake >... | reverse complement strand
CAACTTGAAAAGGTAGATGCGAATGTTTTAAAAATAAATTGAGATGGAATAACCACGCAGCCAAGCCATAGTAGAAATATTAGGGAAAGGTTCAGAGACTAGAGGTGAGTCTAAGTAAGATGTTAAATCTTATATGACAATAAAATCCTCCACGAGCGCGGGGCACTATATATTACTATTTCATAAGGTAATATATCAAAGATATAGTCCAAAAAGCGTCAGGCCGGTAAAACTGAGTCAATAGCTTCAATTGTCGGATATTTATTAGATAATTATCCAAACATGAGAATTGGAATATTTACACCAAAAATTCAGCAAGCTGAAATGAATGTTGGAAGAACAGCAATATTTTTCCAAATGAATGAAGAAAGACTAAATAATAAATTAGTAAGATGTAATAAACAAAAAATTGAAACTTCTAATAAATCTTCTGTCCAAGCTGTGTCTGGTTCAGACCAATCAAACATAGAAGGTTTAACATTTGATGTTATTATTCTTGACGAAGCACAAAAAATTACTAACTACACATGGTCAGAGCGTATTGTTCCTATGGGCGGCGGATGTATTATTGGTTCTTCTTTAATAACGCTACCTTCTGGAGAAATGATTTCTATTCAAGAATTAGTAGAAAAACAAGAGCAAAAAACTATTATGGCGCTTGATACTACTACTTTTAAATTAATAGAAGCTCCTATTGAAGATTATCATAATACTGGAATTCATCCAACATTGAAAATTACATTGGATTCTGGAAGAACATTGCAAGGTACATTTGATCACCCTATAATAATTAAACCTAGAGATACAAGAACTCCTAAGTGGGAAAGATTAGAGAATTTAAAAATTGGTATGCAAGTTGCTGTTCCAAGAGAATTACCTTTTTTTGGTAAATACTTAAATCCTCATGCAAGAATTACTGGTATGCTAATAGGAGATGGTACATATGGTGATAGACAAAATGTAGGATATAGTAGTGCTGATGAAGAATTATGGGATTATATTAAAGATAATTATCCAGATTTAAAAATTAATATATATGAATCTTATATAACTGAAGATGGAAGATTATTTGAAGGTGGAACTATATGTGGAATGAGCACAATATTAAGAGAAGCTGGAATTTATGGTCAAGTTAAATGTAATAAAAGACTACCAGATAATCTTAGCTCTTATACAAAAGAATCATTAGCAGAATTAATTGGAGGATTATTTGATACTGATGGTGGAGTTTATATTGAAGATAATAGAAAGATTATGCTTTCATTTACTCAAAATAGTTATGAAATTATAAAAGATCTTCAATTGGCTTTATTAAAATTTGGTATACATTCAAAAATTCAAACAAGAAAAATTAAAAAAATAAAATTTAAATCTGCAGTTGAAAAATATTATGTATTAAATATTAGAGGAAAAGAAAATATTGAAAACTTTGCAAAAAATATTAAATTTATTACAAAAAAAAAGCAATTAGAATTAGAAAGAGGAGTAGAATTACTTAAAAATCATAAATATAAGATTCAAAAAGATTTATTAGATTCGGATTTAAGATTTGAAAAAATAAAATTAATTGAGAATGCTGGAGAGCAATCAGTTTATGATTTAACTATTACCGGAGTTCATAATTTTATTGCAAATGGAATTTATACACATAATACTAATGCCAAAATGATTAAAATAGGAACACCTAAAACAAGAAATCATTTTTATGATTCTGTAGAGGGACAAGCTTCTTCTGAGTGGTATAGTATTAGAAAAGATTGGACTGAATGTCCACAATTATGGGTTTTAGATCCAATATATTTACCGGACCATAATGATCCTACACATGAAATAATAAGGCCTTATTCGAGATACGTTTTTAATTTAATGCCAAAATCTTTAAAACAAGAATTGTTTCCTACAAGACCCGAATTATGGTCTGAAGGAGAAATGAGCGTAGAAGATTTTAAAACACAGTATATGTTGCAATTTATTGATGGAGCTGGACAATTTTTATTATCGGCTGAATGGGATAAATTAGTTGATGGTAATTTTGAATGGATTACACACGGCATGATTGGAGAAAAATACGTTGCTGGAATTGACTTTGCTGGTTCAGAATCAGAAGGGGCCGACTTTACTCATATATCTGTTCTAAGAATAGCTCCTAATGGACAAAAACAAAAAGTATGGGGAACAGAATTGCATGGAACTAGTTATCCAGATCAAATGAGATATATCGCAAAATTATTTGGAGGACCAACTCCAATATTTAATGTTTCAAGTATTTTTGCTGATTATACTGGATGTGGAGCCCCGGTTGTTCAAACTCTTAAAATGGAATATGGATTAACTCAATTACATGGGATAATATTTAATGCTTCAGATACATATACAAATTCTGGAATGAATATGAAAAACATTATGTTTTCACAATTTAAACATGAATTAAGTTATGACAGATTTAAATATCCTTCAAAAGATTTATTTTTAAAATCAGCTGGTAGTGATATGAATGGATTTTACCATAAAATGGTAGGAGAATGGAAAGATTTAGAATCTGAAACAAGAATGGGAATAAATAAAATAATTATGGCTCCGCAAGGCGGACACGACGATATTACATGTGCTGATGTTCTTGCTAATTTTGCAGCTATTTATGGATCTAGTAGGCAAATGCCTAGAGCTTCTTCGGGCAAAATGTTTAATAGAGGAGCATAAAAATTATAAAAAAAGATAAATAATATTTATCTTTTTTTTTATTAAATTATGTGAGGTGATTCAATGAAAAGATTAGTTAAAATATCTTCAAAATTAAATTCTGTAATAGAAGATTATAGAGATGAAGGATCACCAAATTGGCAAGCTGAAGAAAGACATGTGACAAGATGGTTAACTGGAACTATTAATATAGATTATATAAAAGATTTTCCTGGAGAAAATGGGGAAACGCGTGTATGGAATACTAATAATGGAAATAAATATTTTGGTCATTATCCTGAAAAAGAATGGAACGAATTTTTAAATGATATTAAACAAAATGGAATAAAATATAAAATTTTAATTTTTGTACATAAAAATGGAGATATAAAAATAGCAGAAGGAAATCACAGAATACAAGCTTGTATTCAATTAGGAATTAAAGAAATACCTGTTGAAATTAGATATTTTGGAAATTCTCAAAGAATACAAAAATATTTTGATGAGTAGGTGAATGTTAATTGAAGATAAATAGGTTAATTAAGAGCGAAATTTATGATGCATTTAAAAAATCTAATAATTATTATGAGGTATTTAAAAATCCAAGTCAAAGTGAAATAGATTTAATTTGGAAGCAAGACAATTGTATTCGAGGAGTAATAGACAAAAATGGAGATAAATATATTTGGGATGGATATGTTATAGACCATTTCCATGTTAATAGTTTTTTAGAAAATAAAGTTCCAACTAATTATTTTAGATTTGTCTATGATGGGAAATGGATGTTTGATTTAGCATATTTAGGAGCAGATATTTCTAGAGAAGAATTTAAAAAAATATTAGAAAATAATTTAAATTTTTTAGATAAAATTGGAGATATAAATGCTGAAATGTCAGCTTTTGGATTTTCAAATGGAGAGAGAGGCATTTTATATATTACTCTAAATGATTTTTTAAATAAAGAATTAGTAGAAGCGGGTAGACTCAAAAAAGCTAATTTACCAATTTTGCAAAATTATTATGATATTTCTGATTATGATTTAATTGATATTGGCATTAAAAATATAAATGTATCAGATATTATTGGGTTAGGAGATGGGAGAGTAGATGAATATAATGATGATTGGTCTCCAAAAAATCCTAATGATGCACGTTGGTTAAGATTATATGAGGGTTATAAAAATGGAGATAAAATAGACCCTATCCCATTAACCGAGACTCCAGATGGGAAATTTTTTCCTAGTTCAGATGGAAATCATCGGGTTTCAGTAGTTAAAACTTTAAATTTATCTAATGTTCCAGCAAAAATTACAAAAATGGTGCATAAAGATAAAAATGTTAATTCTTCTTGGGAAGAATATGCGAAAGAAAAAATAGAAAAATTAAATAAAATGTCACAAGAATACCAATCTATGTTTCCAAAATTTAATGAATTATTAGATAAATCATTTGATGATGTTAAATTTAAAAAAGAATATAAAGAATTTAAAAGAAAAATGGATGAATTAGGAAACAAAATAGGAGATTTAGATAGAGAATTACAAGATGAAGAGAAAAAATTTAAAAATGAAAAATTATTAGTTAATAGTAGATTAATTAAATCAGAATTTTATGATGGATATAAAGATAAATATGATAGTTATTATGAAATTTTCAAAAATCCAACATCTAGTGAAATAGAATCTGCAAGAAAAAAAGAAACTTTTAAATCTATTAGAGGAATTATAGAAGATGATGGAACCATGTATGTATGGGGAGGAAGTTTACTTCATGATGAAAATCCAAAAATTAATAGAAATGCTTTTAGATTTTCCGTAGATTACAGACGCTGGTTTTTTGATGCTCATTATAACTATTCTTTTAATGAAATTATAAATTTAATAATTAAATATGAAAGCAAATTATCTCAAATTAGAAATTTAAATGACACACCTATAGAAATTTATTACACAACGGATAGTGTTGGACATGAAGGAAAAACTTTTTATTCTATAGATGATTTAAAAAAACAAGAATTGTTGCAAACAAGTAGATTAGCAAAAAATAAAGAATATGATCCCTTCGGAGTACATGTAAATCCAATATCATTTTTATATCCTGGTTATTATCCAGAAGAATTAGAAGAAGATAATTTTAAAGAGGATGAGGAAAATGAGTAATTTTAAATTATTAAATATTTCTCAATTATGGAAATATACAAAAGGAGAAGGAATTAAAATTGCCATATTAGACACCGGAATTGATTATACTCATGACAATCTTAGGGATTGTGTTAAAGGTGGAATTAATTTTACAAATAAAAATAGTAATAATTATATAGATAGATATGGTCATGGAACATTTTGTGCTGGAATAATAGGAAGTAAAAGCACGGATGGAGTAGCTCCTAATTCTGAAATTTATTCAGTTAAAGTTGTTAATGATGCCGGAATAGGTTCAGAAGAATGGATTAAACAAGGATTAATGTGGTGTTTACAAAATGGAATTAATATTGTTTCAATGAGTTTAGCTTATCAACAGTATAATGAATCAATTTATGCAATAATAAAGAAAATGAATAAATATGGAATAATAGTAATAGCTGCCAATAATAATGGGGATATACCAGATTATCCTGCAGTTCACCCTGAAGTAATCAGTTGCTCAAATATATATAGAAATATAAGAGATATTATAGTCCCTGGAAACAATATTTTGAGCACTTATCTTTATAACTCTTTTAATAAAAACTCTGGTTCATCATTCTCTTGTGCTTATGTCACTGGAATAGTAGCTTTATTACAATCTAAAAATTTACTTATTAATAGAAAATTATTAAAAAAAGACGATATTTACAAAATTTTGAAAGAACAATATAGCGTTTAAAATAAGAGATATTTTTAAATTCCCATTTTTGGGAATTTTTTTATAAAAATTTCAATATTATAACACATTTTATAAAAAATGTAAACAAAATATTTAATAATTTTTTTATTTTTAACTATAATATATAAAAATAATAACTTGAAATGAGGATTATGATGTATAAAGAAAGTATTTTAGATAATGGAATAAAAATAATAACTTTATTAGATAGTAATGCTCCTACAGCTACTTTAGCATATTTAGTAAAATGTGGTTCTTTTAATGAAGATAAAGACAATTTAGGGATTGCACACTTTACAGAGCATATGTTATTTAAGGGAACGTTAAATCGTACTTCTGATAAAATAAATTGGGATATAGAAAATTTTGGTGGACTTTTAAACGCTGAAACTTTTTTTAATTATACTAAATATTATTGTACTGTTCCTTATGAATATTGGAAAATAGGTTTAGATGTTTTATCAGATATTGTATGGTTCAACACTATTCCTGAAGATGAATTTTCTAAAGAAAAACAAGTAATATTAGAAGAATTAAAGATGTGTGAAGATGACCCATCAGGTAAAGTATTTGACTTATTAATGACTCAATTAAATAAAAATTATATTAATAGACAGTTAGTAGGCGGAACAAATAAAACTGTATCTAAAATAAAACATGAACAAATAATTGATTTTATTGACCAAAATTATAATCCTAATAATATTGTAATAGTAGCTACGGGTAATATTAATCATGATGAAATAGTTGAATTTATAGAAGATTTTTGTAAAGATATAGATTTTAAAAAATCTCCTATACAAAAAATTGACTTAGAATTTAAAATTGATACAGATTATAAGGAAATTATTGAAAAAAGAGAAATTGCACAATCTCATTTATGTTGGGGATTATTTGGTCCAAAACCAAATACGGATGAAATATATATTTTAGATATTATATCAACATTATTAGGTGGTAATTCTAGTTCAATATTATATCAAATAATTAGAGAACAAATGGGATTAGTATATACTGTTTATACAAATGTAATGAACTTAGGAGACACAAGCACATTATATGGTTATGCAGGATTAGACCAGAAAAATATTAAAAAAGTTAAAAAAATAATTATTGATGAATTATTAAAATTACAAAATGAATTAGTAGATGAAGAAAAATTAGACTTTATTAAAAGATACATTAAGGGAACTTATGCTTTATGTCAGGAGAGAACTTCCGGTAAAAATACAATAATATGTGAATGTATAATTAATGATTTGGATTATGAAAACTACATAGAAGGAATAAATAATATAAAAATAGAAGATATAAAAGAATTTGCTAAAAAATATTTCTCGAAAGATAAAATTCAATTTGTACAAATATTACCTAAATAATTTTTAAGGGAGATTAAATTATGAGTAATCTAGGAGTAGCTAATAACGGGTATGAACATGATGAAAGTGTAGTATTTTTTGAAGAATTATATGAAATTGTAAAATATAATCCAAACGAAGTATGGGAAATTTATGAAGATAAAATTAAAAAAATTATCAATGGGTTATCATATTGGAAAAATTTTAGTAAAGATGAACTATTACAACAATCTTATATTTACTTCGTTGATTTTTGTCAAATTTATGACCCTTACTATAATGATGGATTTATTCCATTTGATAAATTTTTATTTAAAAATTTAATTATGAAATTAAGAGCATATATTCAACGTTATTATTTTAAATCTAGAAGAGAACAACCATCTGAATTCTTAGAATATGTTTCAAAAAATAATATTAATGAAACAGATGATAAAATGCACTCTGAATATATATATTCTCTTATTACAAAAAGACAAAGAGAAATATTAGATTTATCTATTCAGGGTTATAAACAACAAGAGATAGGTGAGATACTCGGGGTTAGTCAATCTCGCGTCTCGGTCATACGAAAAAAGTGCCTCGCCCATCTAAGCGAAGTTTTAAATGCAAAAGATTTAAAAGAAAGAAAAAAACAAAAAAAATAAAATTTATTATAAAAAAGAGTATTTAAAATTACTCTTTTTTATTTTATAACAATAATATTTTATTAAACTAAATATATATAATTATTGAACTGTATTTTTGAGGAGGTATAAGATGATGAGTATAAAAAGATATGAAGATTTCAATCCTCTTATAGATTTTGATAAATTAGCCGATATTGTTAAAAAAGATAAAAAATTATTTGATATGGCCCAAACTCAAGAAGAGGCAGATTTAATGAAGTCAGAACTTAATATGAAGGGTTTTGTAGTAGAAATAGAACCTTTTGAAAATGGATTTAAGATTTTTGTTATTCCTGGAGAAATTGTTGATTATAAAGAAGCTATTCAAAGTGGAGTATTCCAAAAATTAGCTTGGGGACATTATGCCTTTGTTAAACAGAGTGATTGTAATAATAAATATAATTTCGATGATGGTTCAATTTGGAAAATAATAACTGATGAATCTGGTAAAGAATTTTTAGTTAAAGAAATTGATGATACTACAGAAGCTGTAGTTAGAAATAAAAAGTAATATTACTCAATTTTAATTTTATAACGAATATAAGTAAATTTTTTAAATGGAGGAAATTGCATGAAAACAATCATGAGTTATCAAGGATATATTATAAAGCAAGTTATTGATATGGATGTTAAAAAGAAAGATATTCCTGATTATAAATTGGGAGAATTTTATGTATATACAAAAGATAATGAAATAGAATATGATGGCTGTGAAACTTTAGAAGAAGCCAAACAGCAAATTGATGGATTAAAAATTGATAAAATGGAAACTAAAAAAAGTAAATTAGCTAAAAATCTAGGTTTAAATAATGAAATAAGAGATCCAGATAATTATAAATTTAAAAGTGATTTAAATTGGGAAGATGATGGTGATGAATTGACAGATCCTTCTATGAATGATTATTTAAAAGGTTATCAAATTGACCCATATGATTTTAAGCAATGGGCTTCAAATAAAAAAGGAATAACAAAGGAATCAGCAAAAGAAACAGATAATATGCAAATGCTACCATGGTATTTAGCTGATAAAATTTTAACTTTATGGAATGGAGCCGATGGACAACTTCAAAGCTTTTTTGAAGCCTTCACATTAAGATATTCAAATAAAATGAAAATAGAATTAGCAAAATTTCTAGATTTAGCTGGTCATAAAGTTTATCCTGTTTTAATACAAGAAAAACCGCTATATGCTTCAAGATTAGCTGGAAATATTAAACCTTATTATGATATGCAAATGTCGGATATAGTGTTAGACAAAACAGAAGAAACTATGAGTGGAAATAAAGATCCTATTGGTGTTAATAAGGGCTCTGATGGGCCATTTGGTTATAATGCGACAGATTATCTTAATAGTGATGTAAGCGTTTCACCAAATAATTATGAGACACGTCTAGATGGTAATGGTTGGTATAGAGGAAGTCGCTTAAAAAAAAAACTATAATAGCTGATGAAGTTGAAAATATACCATTACATTTAGTTATGGATGCTATTTCATTGGCAGCTCAAAATGTTTCTATATTATTAAATAGGAAATTACAAACAGTTCCAATACCAATTAAGTCAGTTAAAAAACAAGGTGATACAAGTGCTACAGATACAGATTTTGGCGTTTATAAAAATTTAGTTCCAACTAATATTATAAAAGTATATGAAGTATGGAAAATATTTTTAGAAAATAATGATTCTGATTTAGATTTTGTTTTTGTAGTATTATCAGCTGATAATACACTACAAGGATATAAAAGTGGTATATGGTCAAATATAAAATATCGAGGATTTTATACAACGCTTGAAGAGTCTTTAAACGAAATAACAGGTTATTTAAGATAGAATTTATTCTGAGGTGATAACATGAGTGGAAAATTTAAAACAACTAGCTCTTCATTATATACAAATAATAATGTTAGAGAAGATATCCCAAAATGGTTAGAAAGTGTATCAGAGGTAGAGATTAAGCCTATTAATAAAATTGATTTAGATATATCATCTCCTAAAGGTATTTTCGCTGAGAAAAATACAGTTAATAGAGATGAATCTTCTGGTGAACTTAGATATGCTCAAGGAATGAAAATATCTTCTAATAGAATGGTAATTGATTCTAAAATTCAATTAGCAAAATTTTTACTTGGAAAATATTATAAAACAGAAGCTTCAATAAATGAAAATGAAGTACAATTGTTAACTAAATTAGATGGAGTTGCGGCTGATTTTATATTTAGATTTAACAAAAATGGAAATAAAGTAGCTAGTAATAATACTTTTTTAATTAATCTAAATGATGATATTTTAGAATATCCATTTAATAAATCAGGATTAGAAGAATGTATTAAAGATATAAAAAATAATAAAACTGTAACTTCTAAAAAAGTAGAATCTATAGGAAAAGCTTCTCTTATTAATAAAGAAGAAATAATTAGGAGATTTAACGGTGGATTACGTCAAGCAACAGATAAAATTAATGAATTAGTTAAAAGTGGAGAAATTATTGGTGTAGGTAGTAATACTTTTGCATCATATTATGATATGGATTATTTATTTCCATCAATGGAAAAGGAAGCTTTAGAAGCTCCAATGAGTGCTTTTGATTTTGCTCCAAATATAGAACATGTATCAACTAAACAACATAAAAATGAAGAAAGCTTTATTATTGATACTAATAAAATATTAAAAAGCATTTTTGTTGATCATAAATTAATTAATTTAAATAGATTGAATAATACTTTGAATGTTAATGCTCAAGTATTAGATGTTAATGGGATTACTCACGAAGCTGGATTTAAATTTAATATTAATAATGAAAAAATAAGTGATATTAATAGCGTGCATTATAAAAATAAAGATTTTACTTTAGATGAATTTTCTACAAATATTAACAATGTTAATGAATTAGTTAAAAATTCAAATTCAAATTTGAAAAAAATAAATGATCAAAAAATATATACTAAGAAAAATATGAGTGAAAAATTAGCTCATTTAATTTCTAGTTCATCAATTAATGATGTAATTGATAGTTGGGTTGATTTAAAATTACTTAATCCAATAAATAGTGAATTGTTTGCTTCAAAAAAATCTTTTTCAGAATTACTAGATAATATTAATGTTGAAAAATTAAATGATGATGAAATTTCTAATATAGCTCAATATTCTAAGAAATTTGGTGAAAAATTAAATGTTGATAGAATTGGAACTATAAAAGAATATAATCTAGATGCAGAAGAAATTAAGAATTATTCTAAGAAATTTGGAGAAAATTTAAATTTTAATAGAGTAGAAATGGAAAATACAGGAAGTAGAGAAGTAGAAGATACTATTAACTCTGAAAATTTATTATTTAAATGTGATAAATATATTTCAACTCATATTAAAAAATATTCTTCTATTGATTTTAAAAATAATGACAATAAAGCAAATTATACAATTAAAATATTTAATGAAAATTTAGGGTTAAATAATATTGTAAATTTAGTTTTAGATTATAATGATAAAAAAATAACTGGTTGTTATGCAGATTATAATGGTGAAAAAATTAGCATAGAAAAAATAGGAAATGTATTTGCAACAAGTGAATTATTAAAAAATCATTTAAATTATAATTTTAATAAGAAAAACGATTCAGGGATTATCATTTCAAAAGATAAACTAAAACAAAAATTATTAAAAATATCTTCTGTTAAAGATGAAGAAATAGAACAATTAATAAATAATTGGGAGAAAAACAATAAAATTACTAAAATTAATTCAAGAGAATTTACTAGTAAACATACGTTCGAAGAATTATTGAATATGAGTAATATTAAATCTTTAACCGAAGAAGAAATGAAAATAGAATTTAAAAAACAACAAAGAAATAAAATTGCAACAATTCAAACTGGTCAATATAATATTGCTGATCAAGATAATAGAATCTTAGAAGCTAAAACACAAGATTTATCTCCAAAAATGATTGAATTGAAAGATAAAATTAAGAATACTATTGATAAAGCTTTAAATAATAAAATTATTACAAGTAATAAACATTCTAATTTAAATATCTTATTATCTGAAGCAAAAAGTGAAAGAGATTTAGATAATGTTTGGAAAGATTTTTCTAAATATATAAATTAGGAGTTGATTATCTTGCGGCTTATTATAAAAAAAAGTATAAGATTAACAGTTGATGAATTAAATAATTCTATACCTGATCTAAATTATAAAGAGTTGCAAGATAATAAAGAAAAGAGTGAATTAGAAAATATTATATTAATTGATTTACGAAAAAATACTTTAAAAAGACCTAAAAACGAAAATACTACAGTAGCTCCAGGAGAAGTTGTTCAATATGAAAATGGTCAACATGATTGGGGCGCTTATCCATTTGAGGGAGCATTCGTTATGGATGGAGGAACTCAATGGAACGGAGTTTATTAACTATGAGTAGATTAAGAGCAAACTATAAAATGAGTAGATTAGCATCTTCGTATGTCACTACACTTACTTCCATGATTCTAGGATCTGGAGATATTATTGGATTTGATGTAAAAATTGTTAATAATAAGCCTTGGTATCAAATTGTTCATGAACATGAATTTTATAGTAGTAATTACTATGATGGAGATAATTTTGAAAGAGCTTATGAAATGTACGAAGAATTACTTCTTGCTTTTAAAAGAATACCAGAAGCTGAAAATTTAAGAAAAAGTAAAAATTTATTTCAAGAAAATATAGATAATTTATTTAAAATAAAAAGAAAAGACGATAGTAATTATTTCACCCTAAAGCGTGCTCCGTCATTTTTAGGAGTTAATAATTTTTAGGAGGATAACTATATGTCTAGGTTAAAAAAGAATCACGTAGCTAATTTTGAGACATCAGACTATAATGAGAATGCTAATGGGAATGAAAATCAAGGCATAACTTCTCCTAATGGAATTCAAATGAGTATAATATTTCCTGATTTTGACGAAAAAATAGTTAATAAGAATAAATTTAAAAACGAAACCTATAATGAAAATATATCAAGGGAATGGGAATTTGAAAAACCAGTTGATAATAATGAGTGGTCTTTAAGATCAGGTAAATTAAAAAGATTAAAGAAAAAATAAGTTATATTATTTTTATGAATCTTTATTAATAATTTGAAAATGTAAATATTGGGGGATTTTTAAATGAGTGTACATGGAATGCTACCAAAATGGATGTCCGATTTTGCAGATGGATTTTCTAAAAAAGAAGCAGAAATTAATATTGAAGATAACGAACAAGAAAAAATAGCAATCATTAATTTAAATGATTTACCAAAAGTTGTATGGCAAGATGAAACTTTTTATGTTGCTATAGATGCTGATAAAAAAGTTGCAACGGTATATAATGAATTTCAAAATATCGTTACGACAATTGATGGAGTTAGCACCATTGAAGAAGTTAATAATTTTCTCAATGAAAAAGAAGTAGTTAAAGCTGAAGAAGAAAATGAATTAGAAAAAACTAGCGATGAAGAAAGTATAGAAGAATCTTTAGAAGAAAAAATAGAAAAAGTTAGTTCAGCAATGGAATTAGATGAAAAGATAGCAATTTTGGAAAATAAATTATCTGAATTATCAGAAATAGTATCTGAAATAAAAGCACAAGAATATGCTAGAACAGACCCTGAAAATATCCATAGTATGGATGCTCAAAAAGACGAAGTTGAACATTTTAATGAAACGGCAAAACAAACTGAAGAAAAAATAAATAAAGATAATTCGGTTGATTTAACAACAATGGAGGGTAGAGTCACTTTACCTGAAACTCAAAAATCTATAGCAGAGTCTTATGAAACTCCAAGTGATGAAGTTGATAGGATGAGTTATAATAAAGATGAAAATATTGTTAAATTAAATTCCACTGAAAGTGATTTATTTAAAACAGCAACTTGTCCAAGTTGTAAAGGAAATTTAATTAAGTTAAAAAGTGTAAAAAATATAATGGGTATTTATTGTGATAATTGTAGTACTGAATATGCTATTAATTTAAATAATGAAGATATTTATAAAAAAATATAATGGAGGTTGTTAATATGAATATGAATTTAAATGATCTAAGAGAAACAAAATCAACAATTAAGGGTCATGTTATAACTGCTGGTATACAACTAAATGAAGATAATGTTAAAATGATGTTGACTATGATGGGTGTAGATCCAACAGCTGATATGATTTCAGAAGCAATGGGCTATATGAGTTCTAACGGAATGGAAATAACTATGAGTAATTTAGGCGATTTCTTAAAAAGTAAAAAAATATTAAGTTCAGTATCTATTAGAGATTTAAGAGCAAAAAAAAAATAACATCGATGCTAATTTATAATTTAAATTTAGATATTGATGATATTGAAATTTTTAATAAAAAAATGGTAAACAATGGTTATGACGATATCTCCAAAAGTTTTTTAAATAAAGCTTTCGGAGATATTACTGTAAATATAACCATAAGAGATTCCAAAGTTGAGACAATTACAGCTTATAAAAACAATGAAATAACTAGTATTCCAGAAGAAATTTTACAAACAGTTAAAGATGACATTAAAAAAAGTTTGTAATTTGGGGTGTGAATTTTGGGAAAAAAACCTAAATTTTATAACTATGATGATAGCAATTATGAATCAAATGATAAATTTGATAATTTTAATTGCGCAAAAATTATTGATGAAGATGAAGAGGAAGAAATTAGTTTAGAAAAAGAAGAAGCAATTATTAAAACTCTTGATAGTGATTTAGTAAAATATTTTGGAGATGCTAAGATTATTAATAGAAAAAAACTTAACAATAATAATTTTAAAAAAAGTAGAAAGCAAGATTTTACAATAGGTCAAAAAGTTAAAATTAATAATAATTTTGGTAAAATTATATTTGGTCCATATGAAGTTGGAAATAAATTTATGTGTGAAATAGAATTAGAAAATGGAAATATTATATCAGAAGATATTAATAATATTAAATAAAGAGCTCTTTATAAAGAACTCTTTTTTTATTTAAAGTTATAAAATATAATGTATTTTTTATTAAATGATAAAGATTAAAACTCTTTGGAATGGGGAGTGTAAATATTGGAAGATAAAAAAATTATAACTAATAATATTAACGACGAATGGAATAATAGAGGAAAACAAAGTACTGCAGGATTAATGAAAGCAGCAATAATAGAAAAAAATACATTACCAAAAAACGTTCAGCGAAAAATGGCTAACGCTGTTGGAACAAATGTAAAAATTGGTAATCCTACTTTTTATCATCCACTTTTCCAAACCACGAACATGATGCTTCCACGTGATAGACGTGAAAGAAATGAATGGTGCCGTCATTTTTATAGAACGGAACCAATAGTAGCTACTTCTTTAGATTTGCATACTGAATTTCCTATATCTGATTTTAGTCATGTATGTAGTGATGCATCTATTAAACAATTTTTCGATTATATGGCATTTGAAAAATTAGATATAATTAATCTTTTATTAAACATAGGATTAGAATATTGGAAAATAGGTGATGTATTTCCATTTGGACAATTGAATGAGACAGAAGGAATGTGGGAAAAATTTACCTTATTAAATCCGGATTATATGGATATTCAAAGTTCAATATTTGCAGATGATCCAAAAATAGAATTAATTCCTGACGCTAATTTAAATGCAATTATACAAGGTGGACCTAGAGGACAGTGGGCAGAAGTATATAATCAACTACCATCTGAAATTGTTAAAAGCGTTCAAACTGGAAAAAATATAGGATTAGATAATAGATTAGTTTCACATATAGCACATAAAGCTTCTCAATATGAAACATGGGGAACTCCCATTATGATGAGATGTTTTAAAACATTAATTTATAAAGATAAATTAAGACAAGCACAAGATGCCATAGCTAATAGACATATTATGCCTCTTAGGGTAGCTAAAGTCGGTATGCCTAATGAACCAATGCCAACTCAGGATGATCTAGATAGTTTAAGAGACACTTTAATGGAAGCTGATACAGACCCAAATTTCTTTATGGTGTATCATTATGGATTACAATTTGATTATGTTGGATCATCAGGAAAAATATTGCCATTAAATCAGGAATTTGATTTTATTCAAAAAGAACTTATGAATGGACTTGGTATGAATCAAGCAATGTTAAATGGTGAAGGCCCTACATACGCAACGGCACAAGTTGGATTTGATACTTTAGCACGCAGATATATGTCTTATAGATTACGTTTAGAATCCTGGATTAGACATAAAGTATATAAACCGATTGCTGAAATTCAAGGATTTTATAAACCTGTAAATGGTGAAATAGCATCCAAATATATGAGCAATAAACAAAAAAGAATATCAATTGCTAGAAAAGACATGCAATTAGTGGTTCCAGAAATATCATGGCAACAACAGGATTTAACTGGTAATCAAACTGTTATGAATTTTATACAACAATTACAACAAAAAGGATTAATTTCAATGGCAACAGTATTACCATTGTTAAATTTAGATCCTGATACTGAAAAGAAAAATCTAGAAAAAGAGCGTGGAAGTGTATTTGATTTAAACGCGCCTAAAGTTGGTCCACTACCTAATACATTACCAACTGGAGATGGAGATGAAAGTGAAGGTCCTTCAGAAGGTCCTATGGAAGGTCCTGTAAAACCAACTACTCTACCAACTCCAAATAAGCCTGGAGTACCAATAAAGAGACCAGAAAATAAACCTGGTCCTGAAAAAAATAGTCCTCAAGATTTTGGATTTCCGGGTGGTCCAATTCCGCAAAAAGTTCCTATACCAGAAACTCCTGCACCTAAAAAAGAAACTAGTTTAAGATTTAATCTTAAAAAAAGAGCAGATTTTAGATTAAATCTCAAAAGAAATAATTTAGATTAATAAAAATATTTTAATTTAGAGGTGAAAATTAATATGAGCAAATTAAAAATAGCTTCAATTTATGATTTAAATAAAATAGAAGAAATTAATGATATTGAGGAATTTATAAATGATCTTAGAAAAATTTTTACTTCATTTAAATTTGAGTATAAAAATAACATATATTTATTTTTATTACATTATTCTGAGGATTCAAAAAATAAAATTAAATATATAGTAAAAATCAATAATATGAAAAAAGAATTTTTAAATTATGAAGAAGCATTAAATTATTTAAAAGAAAAAATAACAGAAAAACAAATAGAGGGTGGTATTAAAGTGAGTAAAGGTGATATGTATGAATTAAACGGGTTTGAAGGCAGAGAAGACTGTGTTAAGATATTAGCTGAAGAATTTGAAGTAAGTGAAACCGTTGTAAATAATGTAATTGATAAATTAGGTGAAAATGATATAGATAAAATTACTACATTTTTAGAAAAAATTAAAAATAAAGAAAGTAATAATGTTTTTAAAAAAAGTAGACTAAAATTAGCTAAAGTTAAAGATTTAGGAAAAATAGATAAAGTAGATATGGATGAATTTAAAAAAATATGGGGTGGATTTAAATTTAAATATAATGATATATCTTATCAATTTTCAAAAGTTTTTACAGATGAAGGACCTGATTATGAAGTAAAAATTGATGGAGAAGCAAAAATTTTAAAAGAATTTGATCAAGCAATAAAATATTTAGAAAAAAGTATAAAGGAAAATAAAAAGGAAGATAAAGAAGAAGATAAAGAAGTTGAGAGTAAAAAAATAAGTAGATTAAAAAAAGTTGCTAATCATGTTTCTCCTATGATGCATGAAGAAGTTAACCAACATATAACATCAGAACCTTCTGGATCAAGAACAAAAGCTCAACAATCAAGTATGGCTTTTGTCACAGCTAAAGAATTAATGGCCGCTTTACCATTAGTTCCAGCAAATGAAGTTTTATATAATTTAGTTCAAGATATTGAGAATGGAAGCTATGATGATATATCTTCTCTTGAAGAATCTCAAGAAAATTGGGAAGCTTGGAAAGAAAGAACTAAAGAATTGTTAATAGCTAAAGGTTTATTAGTTAAAACATCTAGATTAAAGAATAAATAATTGGAGGTAGTTAAAATGTTAATTAAAACTAATACTACTTTTAAAATAGAAGATTTTAGTGAAAATAATGGAGAAATTATATTATTTTCTAATATAGCTCCTGATTTTAATATTTTAAAAGAGTCTAAGACATTAGAAATATCTCCAAGAATTAAGACAGCAAAAGTAGTTAAAATTGCTCCGAAAGAAGATGATTTTCTTTATATTCGTAATAGAGCTGTTTCAGCTGGTAATGTTATTGATGATGAAAGTGGAAATGCTGAATTAATTCCAATGGAAGAATTTTATAAAAATTTCGAAAAATGGGCTAAAGTTTGCAGAGGAGCTAACGACAATGGAGATTTTTTTACTCATGAAGAGTTAGTTGACAAATATAAAACTTTTATTGGAAAAGCTGTTTTTGTAGATCACAATAATGAAAACGTGGAAAATGCGCGTGGAATTATATTAGATGCTGTTTATAATGAACGTGGAAAATTTGTAGAATTATTAAAAGCAATTGATAAAAAGGCTTATCCAGAATTAGCTAGGGCAATTCAATTAGGTTATATTGATAGTACATCAATGGGTTGTAGATGTGGATATTCTATTTGTTCTATTTGTCAAAATAAAGCAGTCACTGAAGATGATTTTTGTGATCATATTTCAAAACACAAAGGTAGTATATTTAATGGATTACCAGTATTTGAAGATAATCGAGAGATAGATTTTTTCGAAGACTCATTTGTAGGAACTCCAGCTGATAGAAGTGCTAAAGTATTAGAAAAAGTAGCTAATAAAAGATTACAAAGTGAAAAAATATTTATAGAAAATAAAAAAAATATTGATAATGAAAAAGTTATTAATGAAATAAATTGTAGAACTTTTAAAGGTAAAGTAGAAAATATTAAAAATAATCTTAAAGATTTGCCTTGGAATTAAAAATAATTATTAAGGAGAGATTTATTCTCTCTTTTTTTACATATTCATATAAGTTAATATCTATAACACTTTCATATATTTAATATACAGGAGGTGTTTAAAATGAAGTTAAAAAATACAATTAAAAATTTTAATTTATGGGTAGCTAGTAAATCAGCACAAATATTAACATCAATGACCTTTTTTTGGATTTTAAACTTAATAATTTTATTGCCATTATTCTTAAGTCATCCGACTAGCTTAATAGCTTGGATATCATTTTTTATATCTACTTGGTTTCAAGGAGTCAGTTTAATAATATTAAGTTTTGTTAGTAAAATTGAAGGAGATAAGACGCGTAAACTTTTAACTGAGGAGCTTAAAATATTAAAGGAAATATTAAAAGAATTGAATATTAAGAAATAATTGGATAAAAATTATATTAAATAGGTTCTAATTTATATATTTAAATAAGGACCTATTTTTATTTTAATTAAGTTAGAGGTGGGATAGTGGATAAGAATTTTAAGAGATTAATTAAGGCAAATTATAAAACATTAGTTATAGTTGATATACAGAAAAACTTTTCTAATTTTTTTAATGAGGAATATTTAAATAAAGTGGAAAATATTATTGCTGAGGGATGGAATAATATAAATGTTGTAGTTGATAATATTGATGGTAGTGCAGAAATTCCAAGATTTATATATGAAAGCCTCTAACGAAATAATTACTAAACAATATGGTGGATGGGAACAATGTATGATAGATGAATATATAGAGAACGGTGAAATAGAAATGATAAATGAAGAAGAAGTATATAAATTTTCTGATAATTATATTGTTCGCGGTAATATACATGAATATTTTGAAATTCCTAAAGATATGGAAGCTATATTTAAGGAATTACAGGAAGCCACTATAATTGGTGATGGAGATCAAGAGTGTTTAGATGATATTGAAAGTGCCTTAATTTATTTTGGAGTAAAAGTTAAAAGAAATAGTAGCGGAATATATGGAGCAGGGAATAAAAATAAAGATAATTATTGGGTTGAAGAATATGACTGGGTAGAGGTATAAAATTAAGTAAAGTTATAAAATTTTAAAAATTAAAATATTTATTAGGTTATGTTTTATATATTAAAATATAGCCTATAACTTTTTATATGAGGTGTAAAAAATGAAAAGACTAGTTAAAAAATCTATTATGAATATAAACACATTTGAAAATACTTTAAGTCAATTAAGTTCTAAGGGAAGAGAAGTGTTAAAATCTATTGAAGATTATAAATTTACAGTAGAACAAACTACTCGCTTATTAGCAAATGATCAACATTTAGCACAAAAAATTATTCAAAAGAAAAAAATATTAGACCAAGCAGCTGGGTTAATATATTCAGTAGTTTTCGATATAGAAAATATTGATATAACTCAAGAATATAATGATCAAGCTCAGGAAGTTGAAAATGGTCCAGAAAATTTACCTCAAAATAGTGAAGAATCTATTCCTGAAAATCAAACAGAAAAAACTCCAGATGAAAATATTGAAGAAAAACCTACTGAAGAAAAACCTGAAGAGGAAGAATCCGAAGAAAAACCAGTTGATAAAAGAGAAAAAAATCCAGAAAAAAATGTAAAAGATAAATCTAAAGGAAATGAGGGTGAAGAGGTTGAAGATTAAATTTATTAAGAGTGAACCTAAAATTAATAATTTTAAATTAAATTTAAAGAGTAAAAAATATATAGATGATATTCAAACCGTAATTGCTCCAACTACTCCACAAATAACAAAAACTGAAGAAGTGAAAAATAATTCTGAAAATACTATAGAAACTTTTTCAGGATTTAATATTGATAATACTATTAAAGACATTAAAATGAAAAATGCGATGAAATTAATTAATATGTCTCTTAATAAAAACATAATAGAGCCAGAAGATAAGGATCTTGAACTTCAAAAAATATTAGCTTTAGATGATGAATCATTTAAAATTTATCAAAATGAAATATTAGAATATGATAGTAGCCATGAAGTGACTTCTAATGTTGAAGAAGATAATACTTTAACTGAAGCTGAAAAAGCTTTAAAAAGAATTAAAGGTAATAGCAAAGACAGCTCAATGAGTAATGTTGATTATAACGATTCACGCGATTTAGCTTCAATTGGAGATAAAAAAATTACCATAGAAAACGTATATAGTGAAAAAGCTCCAAATTTTGAAAATGATTTTAGTGAAATATTATCTCAAAAATTATCACAAGAAGAAAATAATAAACCAAAAAACCAATTTGAAAATAAAACAAATACTTTTGATAATATTCAAGGATTAAAAAAGCCAATTCAAATACCATCTAAACAAACAACAAATACTTACAAGGATTTATTCAGTGAACTCGATTGGACTACTGGTAAAAAATAATATTTAAAAATAATATTTAAAAACAATATTTAAAAAACTATTTAATAATGGCATGTTATTTTTTTATAAAAATAATATATATTATTAATAGAATAGGATTTAAGACAATAACACAAAATAAAAAGGTTATATTTTATCAATTTATTAATATATAATAAATAGAGAAATTTATAAACACATTTAATTACAAAAATATTAAAAAAAAATTTTTAAAATAATCTCGGAGGTGTATTTAAATGGCTGGTGGATACAAAATGTTTGGTCCAACTTATAACTCTACTCCATTCTTAAGACTCGGATATGAAGGAACCCTTAATGGTCTTCACGACGTTGATGTTGTTGCTGCACAAGCAGTTAATGGCGAATTATGTGGTAAAATAGCAGCTATGGGAGCTAATGGTGTTACATTAGCAGGTTTAGCAGGTGCAGGAGCAATTGGATTATTTAGAGAAGATTTAAATGATATGATTAATGCTTCAGGCAAAGCTACTTTCTATTTCAGAGGTGGAGAATACTTCGTTTCTGATTCAAGATTAGGCGATGTAATTGGGAACTTCTTACCCGGTATGGATTTATCAACAGACGTAGCTGGAAAATTAGTACCAGCAGTTCCTGGTGATAAAGTTGTTGCAACTGTAACATTTACTGGTGTATGGACTAATGGTAATATGTATCAATGGGCTGGAGCAGCTGCTAATGGCGGATTGTTCTTAGGCTTCATTCTACACATATAATTTAAGGAGGTGCGAATAATATGAGTATGTCAAATGAGCAAAAAGAGTATTTAATTTCAAAAGCATTAGAAACTGAAGAAGGCAGAATGGCGTTAGCGCAAGCTATGGCTAATCCTATTAGAACTTCCTTGGATTATCAAGGCGTAGGACGTAAACTTTTAGTAGTAGATCCATTGCCACAAGGTGCTCTTCCTGTATATGATAAAGACGTAGACGCGAAAGCATATGTTATTTCTAAAAGAGGACAAGCTCCAGATCAGATTATTGAAGGGGACAGAGTTCAGGTTCCTACATTTGAAGTAGTATCTTACCCACAGGTTAGATTCTCTCAAGTTAAAGAAAGAAGATTCAATGTTATTGATAGAGCACAACAGAGAGCAAAATCAGACATTATGGCAGTTGAAGATGAAGAAATTTTCAAATTAATTGATGCAGCTTCAGTAGCAGTTAATAATGTTACATTTTCAATGGGTGGAGAATTATCAAGAGTAGCTCTAACTCAAGCTTTCCAAGAAGTAGAAAAACATGATTTAGTTGTTACTAAAATTGTTATGAATGCTCAAGCATTTGCTAGCATTAGATCATGGGGGCAAAATGAATTCGATCCAGTCACTCAACATGAAGTATTGCAAACTGGTCTTTTTGGACACATTTGGACAGCTGATATTCTTATTAGCAAAAAAGTGCC
>Ga0031655_10000617_pt1 | contig 22435 bp, 21 predicted proteins | sample FrelakmetHBP12HB_FD_55187 | JGI IMG/M metagenome (GOLD analysis project Ga0031655, IMG submission 55187) | Freshwater lake sediment microbial communities from the University of Notre Dame, USA, for methane emissions studies -HBP12 HB | ecosystem: Environmental > Aquatic > Freshwater > Lake >... | reverse complement strand
ACGGTTGCTTGTTTTGATATTATAGAGCGACAAGATTACCTGACTAATGATTCACTCGTGCAAGTCAGAGAAAAGGGGCACGAGCTTTTTATTAAATTGCAGGCTTTTCGTAAAGCATTAAGGCCTCCCGTCTCCGGTCCCCGGTCTTCCGTCCTCGGTCATCCGTCCCCAGTCTCCGGTCATTCTCCGTCCTCCGTCTCCCGTCCCCAGTCTTCACCCGAAGGTGAATCATGACTGACATCGCTGTTCGAGTAGAAAACCTGAGCAAGCTCTACCGCATCGGTCAGTTCGGGGGCTACAAGACCATACGGGAGACCTTGATGAATGTCGCCTACGCCCCCTTCCGCCTCCTGCGCCAGACAGGAGACAGAAGACAGATGACAGGGCAGAAGACGGATGACGGAAGACGGGAGACGGAAGAATCCGGTCTCCGGTCCCCAGTCTCCGGTCCTCCAGACTCCGGTCCTCCAGACTCCGGTCCCCCGTCCTCGGTCCCCGGTCATGGAAACTTCCTCTGGGCCCTCAAGGACGTCTCCTTCGAGGTCAAGCATGGCGAAGCTGTAGGCATCATCGGCAGAAATGGTTCTGGCAAGAGCACCTTATTAAAAATCCTCTCCCGCATCACCGCGCCCACTGAAGGCAGTGTGGAGATTTGCGGTCGTGTGGGCTCACTGCTAGAGGTGGGCACAGGCTTCCACCCCGAGCTCACCGGCAGGGAGAATATCTATCTCAATGGCGCTGTCATAGGCATGAAAAAGGCTGAAGTTGAGCGCAAGTTCGATGAGATTGTGGCCTTTTCTGAGATTGAGAAATTCCTGGATACGCCGGTGAAGCGCTACTCCAGCGGTATGTACGTGCGGCTGGCCTTTGCCGTCGCCGCCCACCTCGAGCCGGAGATCTTGCTAGTAGATGAGGTGCTGGCAGTGGGGGATGCTGCCTTCCAGAAGAAATGCCTGGGAAAGATGGGAGATGTGGCAAAGGAAGGGCGAACGGTGCTTTTCGTAACTCACAATTTAAGCAGCGTGGTGAATCTATGCCCACGGACAATCCTTCTCGTAGAAGGCAGGAAATATGCGGAGGGACTATCGAGCGATATTATCAGCCAATACGTTGCTGCGACCAGTGAAAACCGCGGAGAATGTGTCTGGGATGACTGGCGGAAAGCCCCCGGCAATGAAAAGGTGCGCCTTCATGCAGTTCGGATTGTGTCTGGCGGCGCGGTGACTGGTAATGTGGACATTCAAGAAGATGTGCACGTTGAAATCGAGTTCTGGAACCTTGAAGCAGGTGCACGGCTTTCAACAAGCATCCATCTTTTGGACAAGATGGGAGTAGGTGTTCTCGCTTCAGCCAACATGAATTCGGCGAATTTAGTAAGAGACGAGTGGTTCGGGAAATCCCATCCAGCAGGTCTCTATCGCACTGTGTGCACGCTCCCTGGCAACTTTCTAAACGAAGGCCTTTATAGTATAAACATTATCGTGTTAAGCGACGTTTATAATACAGAGTTATTTGAAAGAGAAGTGATTTCCTTCACCGTCAATGACACTGGTGCTATGCGCAAGGAGTATGGTGGTCATTGGTTAGGTGTTGTGCGCCCCAGATTGGCATGGCAAACCGAATACCAGGGCCCACTGAATGACGGACATGGAGAGTTATCATGAAAACGATCATTCTTTGCGGTGGACGGGGAATGCGTTTACAGGAGGAAACAGAGTTCCGCCCCAAGCCTCTCATACCAGTCGGGGGACGACCTATCCTCTGGCATATCATGAAAACCTACGCCCATTATGGTTTCCACGATTTTGTGCTTTGCCTTGGCTATCGAGGCGACATGGTTAAGGAGTATTTCTTGAACTATGAGCCGATGAGCAACGATTTTACAATTCGTCTGGGACAGGGGCACTCTATCGCCTACGACCAGACCCATGGAGAGCAAGATTTCCGCGTTAGTTTGGCCGATACTGGTCTGGAGACAATGACCGGTGGGAGAATAAAGCGGGTAGAGAAGTACATTGGGGAAGACACTTTTATGGTTACCTATGGTGATGGTGTAGCTGATATAAACCTTAAAGCACTAGTAGACTTCCATCGCCAGCATGGTCGGCTGGCTACATTAACAGTGGTGCATCCATTCTCACGTTTTGGTATCGTCACATTAGATGCCAACTCAGCAGTGCTTCATTTCGCAGAGAAGCCTCAGGTGGATGAGTGGGTCAATGCTGGATTCTTCGTATTCAACCGACGGGTATTAGATTACCTGGGAGGCGATGATTGTATCCTGGAGCGCGAGCCACTGGAACGCCTCGCTCATGAAGGCCAACTAATGGCTTATAGGCACCAGGGCTTCTTCTATGCCATGGATACATACCGTGATTATAGATTCCTCAACGAATTGTGGGACAGCGGTAAAACTCCCTGGAAGGTGTGGCAATGAAAGCTTCCTTCTGGCAAGACCGACCGACTCTTGTGACTGGTGCCACTGGCCTATTAGGCGGCTGGCTGGTAAGGCGGTTGCTTGAACTGGATGCAGATATTGTTTGCCTGGTGCGTGACTGGGTGCCCCAAAGCGAGCTGGTTCATGCTCAGCTTGTTAACCGGGTGAAAGTCGTCCGCGGTGACGTGCGTGACCAGGCGCTGCTGGAGCGGACACTGGGTGAATATGAGATCGACACTGTCTTTCACCTGGCTGCACAGACCATTGTGGGCATTGCCAACCGAAATCCTGTTTCAACCTTTGAAACAAATATTGGCGGCACATGGACGTTGCTCGAGGCATGTCATCGAAGCCCTAAAGTCCATAGTATAGTAACCGCTTCGTCAGATAAAGCTTATGGCGATCAAGAGCAATTGCCATACAATGAAGGGACTCCACTACAGGGCCGTTATCCCTATGACGTAAGTAAGTCTTCTGCTGATTTGCTTGCTCAATCATACGCTATCACTTACAAGCTCCCCGTAGCTATTACTCGCTGTGGGAACTTCTACGGTGGAGGGGACTTGAATTGGAATCGCGTTGTGCCAGGCACCATACGCTCCGTGCTGCGCGGTCAGCGGCCCATCATACGTTCCGACGGCCAGTACGTCCGAGACTACTTCTATATCGAGGATGGAGCCGCGGCGTACATCTTGCTGGCTGAGAAGCTAGGGCAGAACCCAAGCTTGAGCGGCGAGGCATTTAATTTCTCTAATGAGACTCCGCTATCAGTGCTGGAGCTTGTGGAACGCATCCTGCAGTTGATGGTTTCTAAGTCGAAGCCAATCATACGCAACGAGGCCAGCAATGAAATCCGACAGCAGTATCTGAATGCAGAAAAAGCGCGCAAAGTTCTAGGTTGGAAGCCGCTGTTTACGCTAGACGAAGGACTGAAGACTACTATTGAGTGGTATAGGAAGTTTTTCGCCGATGAATAGCAAAGCTGACGCGCTTCGAGGGGAAATAATAGAACTGGTCGGGAGATATTACGCTGCGGCCTTCCCTGAGAGCGCTTTTGTGCCGGGCGAGTCACCAGTCCGGTATGCCGGGCGCGTCTTCGATGCGGATGAGTTGATTCACCTGGTTGAGGCTGCTTTGGATTTCTGGCTGACCACCGGGCGTTTTGCCGACCAGTTTGAGCGCGAGTTTGCCCGGTTCTTCGGCCTAAAGCATGCTATCCTGGTTAATTCCGGCTCTTCGGCCAACCTGCTCGCGCTTTCTTGCCTTACTTCTCCAAAGCTGGGAGAGCGACAGCTAAAGCCCGGCGACGAGGTTATTACGGTTGCGACCGGTTTCCCTACGACGGTTAACCCTATTATCCAGAACCATCTCGTTCCGGTATTCCTAGATGTCACGATACCAACTTACAATATAGACGTGACACTGCTTGAAGGGGCCTGCTCCGCACGAACCCGCGCTGTGATGCTAGCTCACACGCTGGGGAATCCTTTCGATCTGGGTGCGGTAACTGATTTTGTTCGAGAACACAACTTGTGGCTTATCGAGGATTGTTGTGACGCGGTGGGGGCAACCTATCATGGTCGGAAAGTGGGCACTTTTGGCCATCTGGCCACGGTGAGCTTTTATCCGGCGCACCACATTACGATGGGAGAAGGTGGCTGTGTGCTTACCAACCAATCCTTGCTCAAGACGCTGGTAGAGTCATTCCGGGACTGGGGACGCGATTGTTGGTGTCAACCGGGCAAAGACAATACTTGCGGCAAGCGTTTTGAGTGGCAATTGGGTGACCTTCCCCATGGCTATGACCATAAGTATATCTATTCACATCTGGGCTACAATCTGAAGTTGACCGACATGCAGGCGGCAGTTGGAGTAGCTCAACTGAAAAAGCTGCCCGCTTTCATTGCAGCACGTCAAAACAATTATCAAGCCTTGTATGATGGGCTGAAAGACCTGGAGGAATTTCTTATCCTGCCTGAGGCGACACCTGGCTCGGTACCAAGCTGGTTTGGCTTCCCCATTGCGGTGCGTCCCGGAGCCCCTTTCACTCGCAACGAGGCCGTGGGCTTCCTGGAAAAGCGCAAGATTGCAACCCGGCTCCTTTTCGGCGGAAATCTGGTGCGCCAGCCAGCCTATCGCGATGTGAAATATAGGGTTGTGGGAGAGCTAAAGAATTCTGATTTTGTGATGAACCAAGTGTTTTGGGTTGGAGTCTATCCAGGGCTATCTACCGAGGCTATCAAATTCATGGTCGATATTTTCCATAAATTGGCTAGGGCATGATATGCGCTGTTTGGTGACGGGTGCTTCTGGTCATCTTGGTTCCTACTTGACTCGATTGCTATTAAGCCGGGGCCATGAGGTTATCGTGTTCGTTCGACCTCAAAGTGACCTGTGGCGTATCTCGGATGTGCTATCGCAGACTAAGCTTATCCGCGGTGACTTGTCGGACATTGATAGGGTAACGCCGCAGATTATGTCGGTGGCTCCAGAGGTTGTATTTCATCTTGCTTGGTACGGCGTCACAAGTGAATATCGAAACGACCCGAATCAGATTAACCACAACCTGATAGGCAGCTTACGGCTTCTACAAGCTGCACAGAAGTCGGGGTGCAATTGCTGGATCGGTATGGGTTCGCAAGCCGAGTACGGCCCATACGATGGAGTTCTCCGAGAAGACTTGCCGACATGGCCTCAGACCGCTTATGGGGTAACAAAGCTGTGCGTAAGGCTTTTAAGTAGGCAGTTGTGTGAGATGGCTGGCATTCGATATGTCTGGCTTCGACTACTAGCAACGTATGGTCCGAAGGATGATGTTCACCACCTCATTCCGACGGTAATCTTGAAACTACTGGCTCGTGAAAAGCCGTCCCTGACTCCGGGTGAGCAGCGATGGGACTATCTGTATGTGGAGGATGCAGCAGAGGCAATCTACAGCGTGGCGCTAAAGGCCAAAGCTCAGGGCGTCTTCAATTTGAGTTCAGGCGAAGCATACACAATTCGTAGCATTGTGGAGCGCATTCGAGACATGATTGACCCTCGATTACCACTGGGTTTTGGTGAAGTGCCTTATCGTCCAGATCAGGTGATGCATCTGGAGGCTGATATTTCTCGGCTACGGCAGGTAGCCGGCTGGTCACCACAGATGAGTCTGGATGAGGGGGTGGAACGCACTGTAACTTGGTTCAGGGAGAATGCACGGCGTTATGCGCAGTAATCTGGTAAAACCTAAAGACCTAGCCGTTAAAATTCGTGCCCACGCTTTGCGCATGGTTCACAAAGCAAATGCGTCTCACATCGGCACCTCTCTCAGTATGGCCGATCTACTGGCTGTACTCTACAGTCACGTACTAAGGGTGGACCCCGCGAGACCAGACTGGCCCGACCGCGATCGTTTTATCCTAAGCAAGGGACACGGGGCAGCTATCATTTATGCAGTTTTGGCGGAGCGCGGATTTTTCCCAGTCGAGTGGCTGGATACTTACTGCCAGGACGGCTCAAAATTGCCCGGACACATTACCGCCCATGGCGTGCCTGGCGTGGAGGTCTCCACTGGCTCGCTGGGGCACGGCTTGCCCATCGGCTGTGGCATGGCCCTGGCAGGAAAACGTGAGGGAAGATCTTACCGCGTTTTCGTGATACTCAGTGATGGCGAGTTGGATGAAGGCTCGAATTGGGAGGCAATTCTGTTTGCTCCACAGCACAAACTGGATAACCTGGTGGCGATTGTGGATTATAATAAGATTCAGAGCTTTGGCACGGTTAAAGAGGTGCTGGAACTCGAACCTCTGGTAGATAAGTGGCGCGCCTTTCGCTGGGCTACAAGAGAGATTGACGGGCACGACCACAAACAGATTGAAAGCGCCTTGACCAGTGTGCCCTTCGAACCAGGCAAGCCAAGTGTTATTGTTGCACATACTATCAAGGGAAAAGGCGTCTCGTTCATGGAGAATCAACTTGCCTGGCACTATAAGTCGCCCAATGCGGAGCAGTTGAAGCAGGCATTGGCTGAGTTGGGGCTGAATAAATGAGGACAGCCTTCATAGAGACTTTATGCGAACTGGCAGAACAGGACGAGCGCATCTGGCTGCTCACTGGCGACCTGGGTTACTCTGTACTGGAGCGCTTCGCCGAACGCTTTCCGAATCGGTACGTTAACGTAGGTGTAGCTGAGCAGAATATGACTGGCCTGGCAGCCGGGTTAGCGTTGTGCGAAAAGGTCGTTTTCACCTACTCCATTGCCAACTTTCCGACGCTACGCTGTCTGGAGCAGATTCGCAACGATGTCTGTTACCACAAACTAAACGTCAAAGTTGTCGCCGTGGGGGGAGGATTCGCATATGGCGCCCAAGGCATGACACATCATGCCACGGAAGACCTGGCAATTATGCGCGCTTTGCCCAACATGACAGTTGTAGCACCTGGAGATCCTGTAGAGACACGCCTAGCGACGCGGGCCATAGTGAACTGGCCGGGGCCGTGCTATTTGCGATTGGGCAAGGCGGGGGAACCTGTTGTGCACCAGACGCCACCTGCTTTGCACATCGGTAAGGCAATCACAGTGCGAGAGGGAAGCAGTGTGACCTTGATATCTACTGGTGGCATGTTACATAATGCCCTGCAAGCGGCAGAGTTGCTAGCACAGCAGCAGATTCAGGCACGAGTGCTGAGCATGCACACACTCAAGCCGCTGGATACCGAGGCGGTGCTGGCGGCAGCCCGGGAGACCACCATAATCGTGACAATTGAAGAGCACAGCGTGATCGGTGGACTAGGGAGTGCGGTGGCACAAATCATAGCAGGATTGCCCACCAGAGATATCCGATTCCGTTCCCTGGGGATACCAGACATGTTCATGAATATCGGAAGCCAGGAACATCTTAGAGCGTTATGTGGACTGACACCACGCGCCATAAGCACGATGGTGTGTGACATGCTGGCCTCCGGCGTGGAGTAGAACATCGTTTGCTCACAGCGCCAACTAGATTACACATAGGGCGAAGATAGGATGAATCAGCAAAGCCATACTCCGCTACTATCGATTTGCATACCCACCTATAATCGTGCGGATTTGCTCAGATTAGCACTTCTATCTCTGATTTCTCAGGTAAGAGAACTGAATGACGAAGTTGAGCTTGTCGTATCGGACAACTGCTCGCCAGACCACACACAAGAAGTCGTTCAGTGGGCACAGCAACAGATTCCCATCCGCTATCATCGAAATAACGAAAACATAGGCGTAGCTCGCAATATATTAGTTGCGACAAATGAACTGGCCAAAGGTGAATTCTGCTGGATTATCGGCGATGATGATATGGTGATAAAAGGCAAAGTGGCAAAACTCATAAATATTATTCGGGCTAATCCTGACCTGGATTACTTCTTCGTTAATTACTTCAACAAACAAATCCAAGAGAGAAACCGCCTGATACTTGAGAGGGATTCATTCTACATCCCGGAGAAAGGCGAAAGCGCATACCAGGACTTCTCAGAACGTCGGCTGAGCAAATGGGAAGACTTGCTGGATATTGACGGTCAACCCGCGCCATACATGTATACATACATAGGATGCAATATCTTTAGGCGTTCCCTGTGGTGCGCAAATGTGCATCTTCTGCGCATCAACAAGGATAAGCACTTCCTGGATTTCGATACGACTTTCCCACATGTAAAAGTATTGGCCCACGCAATGGTCGGAAGGCCGGCATACTTCATTGGTGACCCTATGGTACTGTTAGGGATAGGGGCCCAGCAGTGGGCAGTTCATTGGGAACCGGGGAGCATAGCGCTTATGCCCTATGCTTTCCGCATGTATGAGAGTTTGGGTGTCAAAGCATCAATAGTACGCCGGCTTGAGCTCTGGCTTCTTGACCATAAATCCTTCTCCATAGCTTGCATAGTTGCGGGGTCCGACCTGTCTAGTAGAAAATACTTCTCGCTGCGCAAGTTTCTCTGGGTGAACAAAAAATACCCAAGGAAAACGGTAATGCTGCTCGCACTCGTAGTTATTCTGTGGATATACTTTAGGATACCGAATCCAATTAGAACTGCAGTCAAGAGTACATTGAACAGAACGGGGATCTTTAGAAAACTGCGGAAGCGCTTCGTATGAGTCTACGCTAATCGCTAAGCTGCAGGTACATGAGAATTCCAAAGGATACGAGGTATAAAATACGTCGAGAAGTCTAATCATGAACACAGACTACCATGAGTTCCTAAACTGGCTCTACGTGCAGAATCGCGGGCTGGAGCAGCAGCCTTATGAAGTTCGGATGCGGGCGCGTAACGAGAGCCTCTTTAGCACGGCTGATTTTTATTCCAGATAAAGTTGGAGGGAAGTCTTGCGGTTAAAGACAGTTACCAACAATTACTTCATTAGACCTGTTGGAAGTCGCATAAACAGATACCTGATCAAACCATTTGGCTATAGTATAGTCTCGACCAGAACTATGCCTTACGTAGGCAGGCGGTCAATACGGAGAGCTAGAAGCTTACGAGAAAGATTATTGAGCCAGAACCAGCCAGTGCAACTGGAATTGGGGTCAAATAACCCAAGAAAGGATTGGATAACCATTGATCTGTTGGAGGGTGCTGACCTAATCCTAGACCTGGCCAAACCACTTCCATTTTCGAATAATTCGGTCCATAAGATATACTCCTCTCATCTTCTGGAGCATTTCTACTATCCAGATATCATTGCACTACTCAATGAGTGTTATCGCATCCTCGAGAACGGTGGCGGTTTCAGTGTATGCGTGCCCGACGCAGCCATCTACGTAAATGCGTACTGCAGCAGGGAACAATTTGACGTTAAAACGTTTTGTGTGTATGAACCTGCTTTTCACTATTATTCCAAGATAGACCTTGTGAACTACATTGCTTACATGGGAGAACATCACAAGCACATGTGGGATAGAGAGAATCTGGTGGGCATATTGAGAAGTATCGGGTTCCAAAGAGTTGCTCTGAGAGATTTTGACCCGGAACTAGATTTGAAAGAACGAGCCTATGAATCTATCTATGCCCTAGCTATAAAATAGTAGATATACCGAAGTTGGATGCCCTGTGAAGAGCTAACCTCAATGTGCAAGAAGGACACTTATGGAGTCGTTGACGGATAGCACACCTGGTGGAAGTTTGGAGCAAAGATTATCAACACCCGTTCTGTTGATAATCTTCAATCGCCCCGATACCACACAACAAGTTTTTGACGCTATACGTTTGGCAGAACCTCGGCAGCTATTTGTAGCCGCTGACGGACCTCGTGAAGGCAAAGGAGGGGAAGCAGAGAAATGCAGACAAACAAGAGAAATAATGAAGCAGGTAGATTGGGATTGTGAGGTAAGGACACTATTTCAGGAAAAGAACCTTGGCTGCGGTCTGGGTCCGGCAACAGCAATCAGCTGGTTTTTCGAGAATGCAGAAGAGGGAATTATTCTGGAGGATGATTGCCTACCTCATCCTGATTTTTTTGTTTTCTGTGAAACACTGCTCGATTACTACAGAGACAATGAAAAAATAATGCACATTAGCGGTGACAATTTTCAATATGGTCGCAAAAGAGGACGTGGCTCGTATTATTTCTCAACCTACACTCACAACTGGGGCTGGGCGACTTGGAGAAGAGCATGGAAGCACTTCGATTTCTATTGCACATCTGCCGAACACAGAAAACATGTTTGGGATAAGCAGTGGGAGATCTCAGTAAGGAAACAAGGTGGTTTGGCGATCTTGCCAAACGTTAATCTCGTTTCCAATATAGGTTTTGGTCCTGACGCTACGCACACCACCGGGGCTGTCAGATATGCAAATCTACCGACTCAGAGTCTCGCATTCCCTTTGGTTCACCCCAAGACAATCTCGCCTAATAAGTCCGCGGATAGATATACTTATTACACCCACTTTTGCGGAGAGACAACTACGGCAGGGATAATCAAGCGGCAAGTCTTGGATCTCACTCCAAGTATAATCAGGCGGCAAATGTCCACCGTAATTCACAACGCTGTCGTACATAGAGCAGTAACTCTACTAAGAAGCATGCTGTCGTTACTTCCTGGCTACTTCCGATATGGGAAGCATCGCAGGGAAGCTTTGAGATTGCTGCGTGATTACGCTGAATGCAAGTATTATTCTGAAGTCGTAGACCAGTTCATCAAGTTAGGCGGAGTCAAAAGACATGTGGAAAAAGTCGTGACCTTTTCATCGTATCAATTGCACGTTCCTGACTGTCCGTCTTTTATCTGGCAACTTAAGGAAATATTCTTGGATGAATGTTATAAGTTCGATTCACCCTCTGCCAGAGAGGGAATAACCATTTACGATTGTGGTGCAAATATAGGAATTAGTTGTTTATATTTCAGGTTGCTCTTTCCCAACGCACGAATTACAGCTTTTGAAGCTGACCCTGAGATTGCAAAGGTTTGTCAGGAGAATTTGAACAGGAATAGAATAGCTGATATTCAAGTCATCCCAAAGGCCGTATGGATCGACAACAATGGTGTTGAGTTCAGCATGTCCGGTGATGATGCGGGTTCAATCTATGGTGATAATAGGCGGAAGACGAGGGTAGCATCGGTTAGGCTGAAAGATTATTTAGAAAAAGAAGAGGAAATCAACATGTTGAAAATGGATATAGAAGGAGCTGAGGTAGATGTTTTGCTGGATTGCCAAGACTGTATTTCGAAAGTGAACAATCTATTCGTCGAATACCATTCATGGAAGGACAAAAGACAAAGATTGGATGAGATTCTATTCCTGTTGTCTAGAAATGGATTTAGATATTTCATAAAACCTGTATCGGATAGGAAACATCCATTTCTAGACAGAGGCAAGGAGCCTTGTATCGATTTGCAGCTGAACATATTTGCTTATCGGGGTTAGTAGCGAGAGGCGAATTATGACATTCACTAGCAATAGTATCAGCTTCGTCATGCCGCCCTACAATTGCTCTTCTACAGTGCTCGAATCAGCAGAGTCGATCATTGATGGCAATTTCGAGAAGGGAGGCGAAATGAAATGAATAGGAACGAAATGGTTGCCTATTTGTTATCCAAAGCCGACATACATCCTGTTCTCATTGATATCGGCGCCTCCGGAGCACCACCGAAGATTTGGGAGGATATTGCACGGCACTCCATTTATGTTGGCTTTGATCCAGATTTGAGAGAAATCCGTGAAATTTCCAATGGCCTTTTCTATAAGGCGTCTATCATCAATAAGGCGGTGACTAGCGAGGAGGGAGTAAACGAGACACATTTCTATCTAACTAACTCACCCTACTGCTCAAGTACCCTGAGGCCAGACGCTGAATCTCTGGCTAATTTCCTCTACTCCGATCTTTTCATCGTGCAAAGTGAATGCACAGTTCCGGCAACCACACTTGACTCGGTTATAAACCAGCTGTGCTTACCTCGTGTAGATTGGTTTAAGACAGATTCGCAGGGAATCGACCTGCGGCTCTTCAAGAGCATGAGAGACCCAATTCGCACGAGGGTGCTAGCAGTCGATATAGAGCCGGGCTTGATAGACGCCTATGTAGGTGAAGACCTCTTCGTTGAGTCTCACCGTTACCTGACCGAGAACGGTTTCTGGCTGTCTAATCTGGACGTCAAGGGCGCAGTTAGAATGAGGAAATCTACGCTGCGCGAGCTCTCCGCTTCCGGCAAAGTCATCAGCGCTGAGCTCGTTGAAAGGAGCGTGAAGAGAAGCCCCGGTTGGTGTGAAGCAAGGTATCTGAAAACACTACAGGCCCTGCACCAATATGGCCATAACGCAAGTGATTACGTCATGTTGTGGGTATTTACCATGATGGACAACCAACTGGGGTTTGCACTTGATCTGGCTGCGGAATATGAGAAGGTTTTCGGCAGGGATGACATATCACGAGTGATGATAAATGAACCAATTTCACGCATCGTAAAGACAGGCCGCAGTCGGGGGCTGTATACCATGCTGAAGTCTTTCCTTCCGTTCCCGGTCAAGCAAAGGGTCGATAGGTTACTTCGTGCAATCAATCGGAATGACTAATACGACTACCACTGTAAGGGACTAATGACTTTTACTGATATCCGCTCATTGAGATACGATATCTTTTCGCCTTCGCGTATCTTCCATTTAGGGCTCATCTCGATGGTGATTGCTACTCGGTTAGCGTCCAAGGCAAAGAGGTTGGGCTGAAATGCATTTGGCAAAATTGCGCGTTTTGCAAGTTAGTACCGTGGAAAAGTCCGGCGGCGCCGCGCGCATAACCTGGAACCTACACCACGCATACCTGAAACGGGGGCTTCAACCATGCATGGCTGTTGGGCAGAAGGAAACAAATGACCCGAATGTACTTCAGATACCTAATGTGCAGGCTAATGGACTGTGGACACGGACTCTGCTCCGGATGAGTCAGGGCCTACAGCCCTGGGGAAAACGTATCCGGGGCACCTGGTTGATGCGCCGGATCCTCAATGGCCTGGCTGACCCAGCCAGGCTGTGGGATATCTACCGCGGCATTGAGGACTTCCATTACCCTGGCACTTGGAAGCTTCTTGAGCTGGCGGCTCCCGAGAAACTGAATATTGTCCACTGCCACAACCTGCACGGGGGTTATTTTGACCTGCGTGCTCTTCCCTGGCTGAGCCACCAGATACCGGTGGCTCTGACGCTTCATGATACCTGGATGCTGAGTGGACATTGTGCATATTCTATTGACTGCGAGCGCTGGCGCACCGGCTGCGGGCAGTGCCCAGATCTGACCATATATCCGGCTATCCAGAGGGATGCAACAGCACGCAATTGGGCTCGAAAGAAACAGATATATGCAAGAAGCCAGCTCTATGTGTCAACTCCTTCTCGCTGGTTGATGCAGAAAGTGGAACAATCTATGCTTGCTCCAGCGTTGGTGGAGGCGAGGGTTGTCCCCAACGGCGTTGACCTCTCGGTATTTCAACCAGGCGATAAGCAGGCAGCCAGGGCAGCACTGGGCTTGCCTCAAGATGTGGTGATATTACTCTTTGTGGGTCAAGGCACCCGTAGCAATCCGTTCAAAGACTATGCAACCATGGAGAGTGCATTAGCACGTATAGCAGCTCGGGATGAAGGGCGGAAGTTTCTTTTTCTCTGCTTGGGAGAAGACCGTCCTGAGCAACGCCTGGGTAAAGCTCTAGTCCGCTTTGTCGCCTATCAGAAAGACTTAATAAAGGTGGCGCAGTTCTATCAGGCTGCCGACCTTTATTTGCACGCCGCTCGTGCTGACACATTTCCCAACGTAATCCTAGAAGCGCTCGCTTGTGGCACGTCGGTGGTGGCCACGGCAGTTGGCGGTATACCTGAACAAGTTGACGACGGGGTGACTGGCTTCCTTACACCGCCCGGGGACGCTGAAGCAATGGCTACACGTATTCAGCAACTGCTGGTTGACGAAGCTTTGCGTTCGGGCTTTTCAGCAAACGCCGCCAAAACCGCCCGTCAACGTTTCGATTTGGAGTGCCAGGTAGATACATATCTTGCGTGGTATAATGATATAATGCAGCGCTGGCAAACTAAACACGCGGCGTAAAATTGTATTGAAGCGGCGATGCCCCTTGGAAGCCCCCGGCATCTAAAAGGAGAACCTGATGAAAAAGGCGCTCATCACGGGTATTACCGGCCAAGACGGCTCTTACCTGGCAGAGTTCCTGCTGGCTAAAGGCTACGAGGTCCATGGCATCATCCGAAGGTCGAGCACCTTCAGTACCGCCCGGATAGACCACATCTATGTTGATCCGCACGAGCCAGGAGCGAGGCTTTTTCTTCATTACGGAGACCTTTCCGATAGCACCCAACTGACCAATCTTATCTACAGTGTCAGGCCCGATGAAATATATCACCTGGGTGCGCAGAGCCACGTCAGGGTCAGCTTCGATACTGCCGAATATACCGGAGACATAGTGGCTCTGGGTACTACACGCCTCCTGGAGGCTATCCGTCAAAGTGGGATAAAGGCCAAGTTCTACCAGGCTTCAAGCAGCGAGATGTTCGGGGCTTCTCAACCTCCACAGAATGAGCAAACGCCCTTTCGACCACGGAGCCCTTATGCTGTTGCCAAGGTCTATGCCTACTGGATGGCGGAGAATTACAGGGAAGGCTATGGGCTTTACGCCACCAACGGCATCCTGTTCAACCATGAGTCCCCACGACGCGGCGAGACCTTTGTCACCAGGAAGATAACCCGTGCCATCGCCTACATCCTCGCCAAGAAGCAGAAAAATCTCTATCTGGGGAACCTCGAAGCGAAAAGGGACTGGGGCTATGCTCCGGAATATGTGAAGGCGATGTGGCTCATGCTGCAGCAAAAAAAGCCCAGCGACTACGTTATAGGAACAGGTGAAACCCACTCAGTAAAGGAATTCCTCATTGAAGCCTTTAACTATGCTGGGCTCGATTGGCAGGAATATGTGAAGATAGATCCCCGCTACTTCAGACCGCTGGAAGTAGATATGCTGGTAGCGGATGCCTCGAAGGCGAAGAAAGAGTTGGGCTGGGAACCCAGAGTAACCTTTAAAGAGCTGGTCAGAATAATGGTAGATGCCGATATGGAGGCTTTGGGCTTGAAATCCCCCGGGAAAGGCAAGAAGATACTTGCGAAGTACGGCATGAACTCGGTTGACCGGGCTTTGTGCAAGCCGGGAACAACGGAGGAGATAAGGTAAGCTGTGATGAACATCACAATGCTCACCACGAAGAATGAGAATACCAATTGGGTAACTGAATATAATCCCGTTCATGGTTCGACGGGCTCACCACGAACGGGATAGATATAGCCGTTCGCCCTGAGCTTGTCGAAGGGTAAACGGCAAGAAAGTGTATTTTGAAAGTAATGAGTTGGCTAGCTGACAAACGCATCGTGGTCACCGGCGGAGCCGGCTTTCTGGGGAGCAATGTAGTCAAGAAGCTGGAGGAAAGGGGCTGCAGGGAGATTTTCGTCCCTCGCAGCAGAGATTACAACCTTGTGGAAATGGAAGCGGTGAAAAGGCTATATAAGGATGCCAAGCCTGATATAGTCATCCATCTAGCCGCTAGAGTTGGCGGCATCGGCGCGAACATGAATAATCCGGGCAGCTTTTTTTACGATAACCTGATGATGGGGGTGCAACTGATAGAAGTAGGGAGACAAGCTGGAATTGAGAAGTTCGTAGCTATTGGGACGATCTGCGCCTATCCGAAATTCACCCCTGTTCCCTTCAAAGAGGGAAACCTGTGGAACGGTTATCCAGAGGAAACCAATGCACCATACGGCCTAGCCAAGAAAATGCTCCTGGTTCAATCGCAGGCTTATCGTCAGCAGTACGGCTTCAATGCCATTTATCTTCTGCCGGTGAATCTCTATGGCCCTGGCGACAACTTCGATCCCGAGTCCTCCCATGTTATCCCCGCTTTGATTAAAAAGGTCCTCGAGGCTAAAGATAAAGGGGAGAGAAAGATTGTGGCCTGGGGAAGTGGCAAACCCACCAGAGAGTTTATCTACATGGAGGACGCTGCAGAGGGAATGGTACTGGCAACGGAAAAGTACAACAAGCCAGAGCCTGTTAATCTAGGAGCGGGCTTTGAAATATCGATCAAAGAACTTGCTGAAATGATATGCGAGCTCTCTGACTTCGATGGTAAAATAGAGTGGGATACCTCTAAGCCAGATGGGCAACCCAGGCGACGTTTGGACACCAGCAGGGCAAAGAAGGAATTCGGCTTCGAAGCGAAAACCGACTTCAGAGAAGGACTCAAAAGAACCATCGAGTGGTATAATAGGGAGAGACTAGCAAGCAGAATTCGACGCTAGATACGTTAGAATAACTATGCGCTGTCCAACCTTATCAGAGGTTCCTTTTTGTCCGCGAGGTAAAAAGGGTTGGCCATGGACAGAGGAGAGCCCACAGCTTCCAGATGTTATGCCTAATGGGGACTCGTGGCACAAATCATAGCAGGATTGCCCACCAGAGATATCCGATTCCGTTCCCTGGGGATGCCAGACATGTTCATGAATATCGGAAGCCAGGAACATCTTAGAGCGTTATGTGGACTGACACCACATGCCATAAGCACGATGGTGTGTGACATGCTGGCCTCCGGCGTGGAGTAGAACATCGTTTGCTCACAGCGCCAACTAGACTACACATAGGCCGAAGATAGAATGAATCAGCAAAGCCATGCTCCGTTACTCTCGATTTGCATGCCCACATATAATCGAGCTCGCTTGTTGGAACAAATGCTTCGTTCCCTGGTGCTACAGGTGAAGGCATTTTCACCAGAGGTCGAATTGATTGTCTCTGACAACTGTTCCCCTGACAACACGAGGGAGGTTGTGGAACGGGCCAGCAAATGGGGGCCTATCCGCTATCATCGCAATGCCCAAAACGAGGGGGCAGCACGGAATATTCTGCGCCTAACCAATGAGTTGGCAAATGGAGAGTTCGCCTGGATTATACCAGACGATGATATCGTGCGACCTGATGGTGTAGCTAGAGTACTAGCAGTACTTAGGGAGCATCCTGAAGTGGACTACGTGTTTGTAAATGTCTCCCCCCGGAGTTCCAAGGAGCGGGAAGCTTTTGGCAGACCTGTCACTGCCTCAGATTTTCCTGACATACATCCTGCCAAAGGCAAGAGTCTAACAGATCGACACGTCGAACGGTGGGAAGAGCTGATCGATCCCGGCGTTGATGAGGTATTCCTGGGCTCCGTCATGTGTTCCGTTTTTCGATTGTCATGTTGGCGAAAATATATTCCGAAAGTTGGTGGTGCCAATGAATATTTCTCTTCTCTTGAAAATACCTACCCACATACTGTTGTACTAGCTCATACGATGCGGGGACGAAAGGCTTATTACATAGGCTACCCATGCGTAATCACGTTCTGGGGTGCATGGGAGTGGATTGGTTACGTACCCTTAATATTCACGGTTCGGCTACAGGAATTGCTGGACCTCTATGTGCAACTTGGCATTGAGGTGAAGCGGGTTGAGAAGTGCCGACGGGTCCTCCTTGGTTACTCGGAGGGAGCGCTAACAGCAATGTTGCTTGATCCCAGTACGCCCGGCTACCAGTACTTTTCACTGCGTAAGTTCATTTGGAGGAACAGACGCCATCTGCGACAGCTACAGCGCATGCTGGCAGCCATCATGCAAACGTGGATGTTTGCAAGGCTTCCAAAACCCGCTCAGCGAGCTCTGCGGGCTACACGGAGAAATGCTATTCGCATATGGGAACGATTAAGAGGAGGTATATGACCGACATATTGCCCCTCGTTTCCATAATCACTCCCGCATACAATCGAGCTTCATATTTGGATGAGACAATCCAGAGCGTCTTGGAGCAGGACTACCCACAGATTGAGTATATAGTGCTGGATGATGGCTCCACGGACAATACAAGAGAAGTATTGGAGAAATATACTGGGCGGCTGATTTGGGAGACGCACCCCAACATGGGGGAGCACCGGACAGTGAATAAGGGGTGGAGCATGGCTCATGGCGAGATCGTGGCTGTGGTGAACTCCGACGACCCCCTGCTCCCAGAAGCGGTGAGCGCGGCTGTAGCTTTCATGCAGGCGGATCCTGATATTTTGGTTGCCTACCCTGACTGGAATATAATTGGGCCTGATTCAAAAGTTATAAGACATATTCAGGTACGTGAATACGACTATCTATATATGCTCAGGCAACATCACTGTATGCCTGGGCCGGGGGCCTTCATTCGTCGCAAAGCATTTGAACTGACAGAGATGCGCGACCCGGAGTTCAGATACGTGGCGGACTTCGAGTACTGGCTGCGACTGGGTCTATACGGCAAATTTGCACGTTTTCCCAAAACACTGGCTACATGGCGTGTGCATCCAGACGCCGCCTCAGTATCTCACAAAGGAACGGCTATGGCAGATGAACATATCCGTTTGATGCAAAAGTTTTACTCACGCCCTGACCTTCCTTTAGAGGTTCGAAAGGTACGCGCCGAAGCATATAGCTGGGCGTACTACATCGCTGCTATTTCTGTCGGCTCATCACGTAGGGTGGCTTTTAAATATTATCTCAAATCCGTGGGATATCATCCGCGAAGCTACTTGAATAGCGTAAATAGTTTAACTAGACTAGGAACAGTGATAGTATCAACACTGCCCAGGCCATTATCTGTGTTGTTGGTGCGGTGTTGGCATATGGTCCGCCTGATATTGGCGAGAGGATATAGGCTTTTCAAGGAAAGATTACGCCCCCGACAAGGCTAAGACTGCAAATCTTATTTAACATTACCCTAATCAGCTAAGGTAAAGTCTTATGAAGATTACTTTCGTGATGCCTGGCTACTCGCTGAAGCCCGTGGGTGGCATCAAAGTAGTATACGAGTATGCGAACCAACTAGCTTCACGAGGACATGAAGTGACAGTTGTACATCCTCGCCGATGGGACTGGACGGAGGCAAGGATAAGATCTGATAAGAGTGCGGCTAGTCGGCTCATAGCCCTTTGTTGGTGGCTGAATCGAAAGATGAGGAGGGATCCCAAATCGAATGTTGAAGGTGAGGTACAGTGGTTTCCCTTCGATAACCGAGTTAAGTTGCTGTATATTCCAGAACCTAGACCATTATTTTTTCCGAACGGTGACGCAATTTCGTGGTATGGAAAGGACTGCCCACCAGAAAAGGGGAAACAATTCCTTATTCTGCAGGGTTATGGAGTATTCTCACGAGAATTGGAAGATGCTCTGTTCAGACTTCCTGCGCCAAAGATTGTCATAGCGAGGTGGTTGTACGAGCAAGGACTCAAGCTGGGTGTGTCGCCAGAGGAGATGGTATATATTCCCAATGGATTTGACCATTCAAGATACCGGATTGTTCATCCAATTGAGAGACGCTCCCCACGGATAGCCATGTTGTATCATCCACAACCTTTGAAAGGCGCAGAAGATGGCATAAGAGCTCTGGAGCTCGCTAGGCGAAAATTCCCTGCACTTCAAGCTGCCCTCTTTGGCATTTTCCCCAGGCCAGGAACTTTGCCTGGTTGGATTGAGTATTATCATGACCCCCCCCAAGAGGACTTGATCAACTCTGTCTACAACGGAAGCAGCATATATCTATGCCCGAGTTGGACAGAAGGATTTCATCTCCCACCTGGCGAAGCGATGGCCTGCGGTTGCGCTATAGTCTCCACGGACATAGGCGGGGTTCGAGATTATGCTGAACATGGAATTACAGCCTTGCTCTCTCCTTCTAAGAATCCAAAAGCCTTGGCTGAAAACATCATTCGTTTGCTCGAGAATGATGACCTGAGAATAAGAATTGCGAAGGCTGGACACGAGCGCATCCAGCAGTTCACCTGGGAGCGAAGCACAGACCTGCTGGAGCAATTCTTAGAAGATATAATAGGACGGCGAAGCCTGCAGGAGAAACGGTGAATGAGCGTATGAAACACACTTTTAGGGCGCTAATTGCTGAGAATGAGCGTCTTGGTAAAAATTGAGCCCCGATACACCACATGGCGGCCTTGCTCTACTTTGGGGTGCTCTATATAATCGGAGGCATAGATAAAGAGGATAAAATACTACTGAGTCAAATTATAGCGAGAAAACCAGAGTCATAGGCTAAAGCGTTTAGATGCTCTATAATATTTATCAAAGTAGCCTCGTTAACTTATTGTGCTATCGTTGCTGGCAATCCAGCCCGTTTAATCCAGAAGAGGTTCGATGAAGAAACTATCCGCAAACTGCTGGAGATTCGATGGTAGGACTGACCGGACGAAAAGATTAGCAGGAATGTGAAAGCGACGTGATCATAATTAGGAAATACTTGGAACGTTTTCCATTCCATGGTAAGAGGCCCCATGCAGAGCAACTCAGCCAGTTCAGGCATTGGCTGAGTTGGGGGGCAATCTAATAAAAGCCTACTATAAGATGTGGGGATGATGAAGTAACTATGCCTTTATTCTCGGTCCTTATACCAACGAGAAATCGCGCCGATTTGCTCAGATATGCGATTCAGTCAGTACTTGAGCAAGATTGCGATGATTATGAACTCATCATTTCCGATAACGATTCTTCAGACGATACGCACAGAACAGTGCTACAGTTAAATAGTCCAAAGATACGCTATGTTAATACCGGGAAATACCTAACGTGCAATGACAGTTGGAATTATGCCTATACTCAAGCGGCAGGTGATTACATTCTGATATTGGGCGATGATGATTATTTAGTGCCCGGTGTTTTGAGGCAAGTGAAAAAGGTTATCCAGGAGACATCAGCACTAATGGTATCCTGGGGTTATATTACATATAAGGATGCTACCCACAACGATGTGGGTTCTCAAAACACCATACAGGCCAGGAAGTTTACAAATAGGATTTTTCAGGTGAGTACAAAGGAGGTGCTCAAGACATACTTCAGTTTTCGCAATACGGACCCTCGGGAACCGTATCCTCCTTATCCATCATCTGTCTTTATCTCGCGACATATCGCAAATGAAATCAGCAATAAATACGGGGTGTTTTACGCGCCTCCTCTTGCGGATATTACGGCAATACCGAGGTCATTAGCATATACCGATTTCTTATTTATTATTGACAAACCTCTGGTCATTTGCGGTAAAGGCTCTCGTTCTATGGTGCAAAAGTTTGTTTATAGCCTAGATGATGCCTGGAATGAACATGTGTCGGAACTTTCGTTCGTGATATTCAAGGGCAGGTATCTCATAAATTTGTACACGGAATCTCTTCTCGGGGTTAAGCACAGCGATCCAGAAAGGTTCAAGGATTATGATATAAACATGGAGCAATACTGCAATTTGTATTACCAATGGATGATAAGTGCATCCAAATTCGGGTATGATATTAGCGCCGATTTGAGAGAGTTTCATGAGAAACTATCTACTTTGCCACCTGATATCCAAACAGAAGTTCGTGAATATATTCGAGAGAGTGAATATCATGGACAGGAGGGATGGGTAGTAAGATTCCTGCGCAGGTCTCCCTTGTATAATATTGCTGCCACTAGGATGTTGATGCGTAAACTTTATACTCTCTACCTAGAAATTAGGCATGGTAATGGCCTCGGTAGCTATGATAGCCTGAGCGGTGACAAAGTTGGTGTTCACGATATCGCCAGTTGTGCTAACCACCTTGTTGAAATTGCTCAGGCGCTAAAGCAACCTATAGATGCGTGGGACTATCAGAGAGATCCGACATGGAGCGAGTGACCTCTACTCTCAGAGTCACCATCAACAACTCCACGCGGTGCTCCGCCGTCTCGGTGAATTAATGGCATTCCTAGCGTCGATTCAATTCTCTCTGTATCGCGCCAGCAGATGGACTGAACACCAGAACCAAAGGCAGACCCTATGGAAGAGCACAATAGACAGGACCCTAGCACCAGAGCAGGGCGCAATAGCAGAGAAAAAGGGGTTGGGAGTCTGATAGACAGGATAGTCCCCCGCTGGCTACCGTCAATTCATGCCCGTCTCCCATCCAGCTTCAACAGCATGGGCAAGATACTGGCATGGCTCGAAAGGCACAACCACTATGACGTCTATTCATTCGACGTTTTCGATACACTGCTGCGGAGAAAATTTGACCCTCCCGAATTAGTCAAGCAACTTGTGGCAGAGCACATGTCCAAGCTCCTGGCCAGGTCCGGAACCCACGTTAGTCCCAAAGAGATATTGACGCATAGAACGAGAGCTGAAGAAGCTCTGTGGAGAGAAGCTGAATCTGGAGGCAAAGATGCTGATTATCATCTCGACGATGTTATAGCCGGAACCCTGAAAACGATCCTGGCCGACAGCATTCTTAATGCAAGGCAGATTGTGGACTATGAAATTGGGCTGGAGAAGAAAGCAGCCCAACCTATGCCGGGGGCTCTTGAAGTACTCAGTTATCTCAAATCAATCGGTAAGCACGTTATATGCATATCAGATTCATACTTATCTGTTAGTCAAATGTCATCAATACTGGAATATCACGGCTTCCTGCAATATATAGATAAGCTCTATGTTTCGT
>Ga0031655_10000590_pt1 | contig 22884 bp, 49 predicted proteins | sample FrelakmetHBP12HB_FD_55187 | JGI IMG/M metagenome (GOLD analysis project Ga0031655, IMG submission 55187) | Freshwater lake sediment microbial communities from the University of Notre Dame, USA, for methane emissions studies -HBP12 HB | ecosystem: Environmental > Aquatic > Freshwater > Lake >... | reverse complement strand
TGTGCGATATCATTGATAATTCATTAGATGCAAATGCTACAAAAGTACACATATTTATTACGCAAAAAAATCAATTATTTAATATTAAAGTAATTGACAATGGAATTGGGATGGATTTTAAAACGCTTGGTCAGTCTTTAATATTTGGTTCTGATACTTATAAAGATGGAAGCCAATTAGGACGTTTTGGTATGGGCTTAAGCACTGCAATTCATCATTTATGTCAAAAAGCAACAGTAATGTCAAAAAAAGATTCAATTGTTAATGCTGCAATTTGGGATTTTGATCATATTGTAAAGAATAATATTAATGAATGTGAAATTGGACAAGCGGATAGTAAAGAATTGACAGAATTTAATAAATATATTAAATTTAACTCTGGAACTATTATTACATTTGACAAATGTAGTGGAGTAAAACATAAAACTATTCCAGCCTTTTGTAAAGCTTTAAGAAGTGAAATATCAAGGAAATTTAGAGATAAAACTAAAAGTGGAATTGAAATTTACGTTAACAGAGAAATTTGTCCAATTATTGACCCATTATGTTTAGATAAAAGTGAAATAGAACACGATTTTGTTTTACAATATAATGATAGTGAAATTAAAGTTAAAATTGTTTCATTGCCTAAAAATCTCAAAGGATCCATTGGTGACAAAATTAATAATTTAAATTCTGAGGCTCAGGGATTTTATGTTATGAGAAATGGAAGAGAAATAGCTGAGGCTGTAGATTTAGGTATATATTCTAAAAAAGATTCATTGAATCGGTTTAGAGCTCAACTTGACTTTGAAGGAAATACTAATATAGATGATTTGATTGGATTAAATTTTACAAAAAATGGAGTAGATTTAAATGAAGATTTAAAGAATTATTTAAGTGAAGCTATAACTCCATTATTAGAAGAATTAGAAAAAAAATATAATGCTCATAACAATAATGAAGGTGAAAATTTTGATTATTCGGAAATTGAAAAAATAATTCAAAATTGTTCTCTTGAATTAGATTTTAATATTTCTAAAAATAAAAGAAATAAAAATACCACTGATAATGAAAATACAAGACAGAAATCAGATAAATTAGATAATCCTTTAAAGAAATCTAATTCACCACAAAATCAAAATGGAACCCAACAAGGGAAAAACAACTCATTAAGAGTTAAAATTAAAAACGCCGCTATTGATGGAGATGTTATTTATAATTATGTCATAGAAAATAACGAATTAATCATTACATTTAATACTAACCATGATTTTTATACAATGTTAATTAAAGATAAAAAGATAACAAATAAAATAATTTTAAATGTTTTCGCTGAAATATCTGCACAAATTAAAGTATTAAACGAAGTAGAATTAGAAAACGAACAAATATTATTAGCAAATGCTTTTAATAGAAGCAATACTTTGTATTCTGAAAGCTTAACAATATTATTAAATTCTATAAAAAAATAATCTATTTACAAAGTTATGAAAATGGTATATAATTACAATATACCATTTTTTTATGGAGGAATGAGCAATGGAAATAATAATTAAACCTTGTAAACTTGATAAAAATATTTATAAATTATCTGTTGAAAATTATGATTATGAAATTTCTTCCGGATGGGTTAAAAATTTTATATTCGATGGTTCATTACATAAATATAAAGAATTTTTAAAGAAAACTAATTGTTTAAATATAGTGGAAAAATTCACATTTGATTTTCCTTCTGCACTTAAATTTAATAATATTGTTGATGCGCAGCTTGCAATTGATATCTTAAACTCTATTACAATATTAAAAGCTTTAACTTAAAAAATTATTTACATTTAAAAAAATACATGATATAATAAATTATAGATATTAAAAAGGAGAATGATTAATATGAAAAAAGAAGATAAGGCCGCCCTAAAAAGATATATAGATGATTATTTAGAAAGATTTTTAACTATTCCATTAGATATTTATGCCGCAATTATAAGAAACTTTTCCACAGATTATGATTTGAAAGAATTAACTTTAAAGTTAAATCTTAGATCAGTAGTTGTTAATAACTTGGATCAAATTGTAGAAGACAATAATATTGATTTATTCGTTGATACATTAACTGAAAATAATCATCCAGATTTAGGTTATTTTTGGAATCTTTTATCGAAATCATATGCATGTTTTACACAGCCTGTTATTGAAAAATATATTGATAATTGGGATTGGAATGTAATATCTTCTTTAAATCCAAGTGACGACTTTGTTAATAATAATTTAATTAATATTAATTGGGGATTTGTTGAATGTACTGAAAAAACATTACCATTTTTTCAAAAATATGAAGATAAAATTAAATTTGATAAAGTTGATTGGGGAACACTTGATTGGGAAGTTATTGAAAAATATATTCATAAAATTAAAGATATTAAATTTAAAACAAAAATTGATGAAAAAGGTTTAACATATGGTGCGTGTGCTAATGATTTTATTGAAAAATATAAAGAATTTGTTCCAACATTAACTTATATGGAAGTTCTTAGTCGTAGTATGGATAATGTACCTACAAATTGGGAAGAAGCATCTGCGTATTTTCAATTAGATGAAGAATTTATTGACGATATGTCACATCGTGTAAATTGGGAAATAATATCAGAATGCCAAAATATGTCATTAGACTTAATGTTAAAATATAGTGATAAAATAAATATTAAGGCTTTAGAAAAGAATGTTAAAATTTCTCAAGAAATCAAGAATGAATTTTTAATTCAAAAATCTCAAAATGAAGATGCAGAACAATTAGAAGAGGATGTAGAAGAAGATGCTGAAGAAATAGAAATGAATGAAGAAATAGAAGATACTGAAGAAAATGATGAAGAAAATGATGAAGAATGTTTAATTGAAGATGATGGCACGCCAGTTGAAAATATAAATTTTGTTTTTACTGATGAAAAATCTGAAAAAGAAATAAGCTATAATTTTAATTTTGCAAATAAAGATTATAGCAAAATAGAAGATGTTTCAAAATTATTAGAAGCAATTCAATTAACATATGGTTCAATGAAAGAATTAGAACATAAACATAAACAAGGTATAGTAAATATTAAATTTATGGTTAAAAATGTTGATATAAAAGTTTTAGAAGAAGAAATTAATGAATTTTTAGAAGAGCGAGATTGGAAGAAATAAAAATGAAAATTAGAATTGACATTTGGGATCCAGAGGAAAATACTTATTCTCTTACACTTGGAATCGATAATTGTATATTCGCAAGTTGGTATAAACGTATCGCACAAAAATTAAATATTGACGTTGAACTTTATATACACATTTTAGAAAAATGTGGAGCTATTAAAACAATGAATGATCAATATATTTTTATAAATAAAAAAGATGCTAAAAAAGCTAAAAAAGAATTAGAACCATATTTAATTATGTTTAAATTAACAACGTAAAATATTTACATTTGGTCTAATTTATGTTATAATCAGACTATAAACATTTGAAGGAGAAAAAATATGGAAATAAAAGAATTTGTATTTAGAAATTTTGAAAAATATATGCCGACTGAAGAAGAAAAAGAAATTATGAAAAAAATATTAGAAAGTAATAAAGAGGAAAACGAGGAGAAGAAATGAGTAAACAAATTTTATCATATGTAGCCGCAAGTTATCCTATATTATGGGTTGATACAATTGAATATCAAAGAGCGATTGAAAATTTATCTAGTGTTGTGAGTAAAATTAATCATGAATCATATCAATGGGATATTCAAAATGGAATTAAAAATCTTCAAAACAATACAGTTCAAAAGGGGAATGGAGATCCTGTTGAACCTAATAATAATGGGGAGTGGATTGCAGATATGAATCCTGTCAATGGTCCAGTTTTGGGTCCTTTTAAAACTAGGTCTGAAGCATTAGATGAAGAAATTAAATGGTTAGAACAAAATATTTTTTAAAAGAGGATAAGTTAATGAGTTTTGAAATTGTTAATATGGGTGATCATTCACGTTTTAGAAATATAAAAACTGGTTCAGAAACAGTTTATTGTTTATTTTTATATAAATTTGCTAGTGACTGGCAAATAGCAGAATATTTAAGTATAAGTACAATTGAATATCAAAATATTTTATGTCAAAATGGTGGAATTTTAGATTCACTTCTAAATGAAGTGTTTTTTAATAGTTTGGAAGATATACAAAATGCAATAAGTTCTTTAGAACCTTATTTAATAATGGCAAAATTAAATAAATAATATAAAAATGGGGGAATTATGAAAAAATTATATATTAAAGTGCATAAATTTGAAGACGCAACTCACATATGTTGTATAAAAAGTAATTTTAAAAAAATATATAAAATTAATGAACCATTTGAAGCAGATGTTGAAATATTTTATTCTAATAAATTTCTTCTTAAAAAAGTTAAATTGAAAAAGGAAACATGACATGGAAAAGAAAAAATATTATAGCGATGGCAAAATAAGTTCAAAATTTTATTATAAAAATAATCAATATCATAGAGAAAATGGACCTGCTAAAATTCATTATTATACAAATGGACAAATAGAATATGAAGAATATTATATAGAAGGTAAAAGACATAGAGAAAATGATTATGCGCTAATACATTATTATGAAAATGGAAAAATACAAAGAAAAGAATATTATTTAAATGGAAAATGGCATTATAAAAATGGACCCTCATTAATAAATTATTATAAAAATGGAAAAATTGAATATGAACATTATCGTATAGATAATAAATGGCACAGAGAAGATGGCCCCGCTAGAATATGGTATCTTTTGAATGGACAAATAGATATTGAACATTATTATATCAATGATGAAAAAATTGAAGATGAATTTAAAATAATGGTTATGGAAGGATTAAGAATGAAATAAAAAATGTTTACTTTTATTTTATGATATGTTATAATTCTAATATGAAAGAATGTTAGGAGAAAAAATGAAAACAGGAATTGAAAGAACTTATTTTGAAAACGGACAAATATGGACTGAAGAATATTTTTTAAATGGGAAACTTCATCGCCTAAATGGTCCAGCTTGGATAGAGTATCGAGAAAATGAAAAAATATATGGTGAAGAATATTGCATAAATGGTGAACTTCATAGAGAAGATGGACCAGCACAATTATCGTATTATGAAAACGGAAAAATAAGAGAAGAAATTTATTATAAAAATGATGAGCCTCATAGAGAAGATGGCCCCGCTGCAATATATTATGATGAAGATGGAGAATCATATAGTGAAGAATATTATATAGATGGGGAATATATAACTGATGAATTTAAAATAATGGTAATAAATGGTTTAGGAATAAAATAATTAAACAAATAAAAGGGGATATTAAAAATGATAACATTGATTTTAATTAGCAAACTAATATATTGGGCGAGTGTATATTGCCAATATAAACATAAACAAGAGGAATATACAGAAATAAATAATTTTGGTAAAAAGCATTATTCTCCAAATATGCATGATTTACTATCTGTTATTTTTCCAATTGTAAATACATTATTGTTTATTTCTTGGATAGGAATGATTTTAGCAGGAAGAAAATTAGATGTATTTATGTTTTTTTCTAAAATAGATCATTATACAAATAAATTTTTATATAAATTTAGCAGATTTAAAATAAATTATGATAAATTTTTTGGATTAAAAGAAGAGGATTAAAATGAATTTATTTTGCTTATTTCTTTACTTTAGTACAATAGGAATTTTTATTTACATAGGAATTATAATTGGTGTGCTATTAGCTTTAAGATTTATATTAAATGATGGAGGACAATTAGATGATTAATAAAAAAATTATATCTCTAATATTAATTGGATTTATATTATTAGGTGGAACAATTGGATTATTCGCTGCAACGAAATCAAATATATGGATTAATTCAATTAATAAAAATGACGTAATAGAACAAGTATCATATCCAATATATGTTAATGAACAAAAGATAAATATGATGGATAATGGTAAAGAACAGCCTGTATTATCTTATAATGGAAGGACTTATGTTCCGCTAAGGAAAATAGCAGAAATTGTTGGAGCTGAAAGCAATAGTATGTGGGATGCAAGAGATAGCAGTAATCCGCATATTGATATAGTAAAAAGTTTACCCGAAGATTATATTCAAATAAATACGTTTTACAATGGAGCGTATGTTAAATATTCTATTCAAACTAATCAAGAAATATCTAATAAAGCAATAGAAATTACACAAAATTCTAAATCTAAAGAAAATAAAGCTTGGGATATTTATAAATTTGTAATGGGTAAGTTATGGTATGATTATGCTCTAATTGATGATAATGGAAATGGAACTAATGTTGGAGCGATCTTTGCTTATAATAATAATCGTGGAATTTGTTATGACTACGCTTGTTTATATACTGTAATGGCTAAAGCTGCAGGATTAAATGTAAGATTAGTGACTGGGTTTGTGCCGGTTCCAAATACAGATGGTGGATTTACTTTATCTGGACATGCTTGGAATGAAGTTATGGGAACAGATGGTAGATGGATTCCTGTTGATGCTACATTTGGAGATACAGCTGAGTCAGATGTTGAAGGTTGGGATTTTGAAGAATATGATATGGAAAAAATGAATCCTGAAGCCAATGTTGCTTATCAAAGATATACTACAGCTTTAGCAGTAGAATATATAAGCTATTAAATGGGAGAAAAATATGGACACAAAGAAATTAGCTCTGCAATTAGCAGAAGAAAAATATGGAAAATTAAATTATAAAGGAAACACTGTAAAACCAAGACCAATTAATCCTCAAAATGGAGATTGTTATTATAATGAACGTCTTCCACTTTTAGAAATATATGTTGAAGGAAGATGGGTCGGATTAAAAATAACTATTGCAACTTTTATTTTATAATTATATAGGAGACTAAAATGAAACATATTGAATTGAAAGAAAAAATAAGTAAAATGCACGAAGAAATTTTAAAAATGAAAAATGAATTAAAAAAAGTATGCCCACACGAAAAAATAAAAGAATTAAAGTATCAACCAGACGAATGGGAATCTTCTAATTGGCATATACATACATATAAATGCACTTTTTGTGATATGAAAGTAGAAGAACATGAAGAAGAATATACTATATTTAAAAAATTACACAAAAAGGGGAAAATTTAAATGTGGATATTATGGTCATTAATTTTCTTACTTGCTTTTTATCTTATAAACAATACATTTTTTGATTATTCAAAAATAGAAAGAAATTATAAATTAAAAAGAGTTAAGCGTAAAATGAAATTTAAAAAAATAAAAGGAAATAATTATGATGAATAATGATCATACTTTAAAATATATATCAAAAGATAAATTATATCAAATGGAAAATGAAATTAAAAAACTAAGAGAAGCGGTTGAAATATTGCTCGATATAGTAAAAACTGATAGACCAAATTCAAAAATGGAAAATTTTGAAAAATTAATTAGGAATAAAGAAAATGATTAATTTTAAATTTATGACTAAAATAATTTTTAAAAATGAAGACACTAGAAGTGGCATAGAAGATGATTATGAATGGCAATATATATTTATTAAAATTAATAATTATAAGCTAATAGATTGGTTTACGGACTCAGGAGAATGGTTCTGTTATATTAGATTATTTAAAACCATTTACAGATTTAGTAGTGCTGGATATATTAAAAATAAAATTCTTTAGAGATATATTATTTATATCTCTTTTTTTGAAGAAAAGTGTTTACAATATGATTAAAATTGATTATAATTATTATATGAGATAAGATTTGTTGAAGGAATGGTGAAAATGGATATAATAAATTTAATAGACCATTCAATATTAAGACCGGAAACAACAGTTATAGAATTAAGAAATGAAATTGAAAAAATATATGATTTAAACTTAGCATCAATATGTGTAAAACCATGTCACGTTATTAATACAAGAATATTATTACAGGATATATATAAAAAAAATACTCCAATTTGTACCGTCATAGGATTTCCACATGGAAGCCAAACAACAGAGACAAAATGCTTTGAAATTAATAATGCACTTATAAATGGAGTAAGTGAACTTGATATAGTAATGAATGTTGGAAATTTTAAAGAAAGTGGTATAAATTATCTTAATAAAGAATTTAATTCTATTTTGAAAATAACAAATGGTCATATTATTAAAGTAATTTTAGAAACTTCTTTATTAACTAATGAAGAGATAGCAAAAGCAAGTTCATATTTAAGTAATCTTAAGGTTGATTATATTAAAACATCAACAGGATTTAATGGAGAAGGGGCTAACGAAGAAGTTATAAAGATAATTAAAAACTCTATCAATAGTGACACCAAAATAAAAGCTTCTGGTGGCATCAGGGATTATGCTACAACAAAGAAATTTATAGAATTAGGATGTAGTAGAATAGGAACTAGTAATACAATTAAAATTATTGAGGAATATAAAAATAATTAATTTTTTGGAGATAAAATGAAAAATTATAATTTTAAAAAAATAAAAGATAGTAATTATTCGGTTTCTAATATATATTCTAAAGGAATAAAAATTAGAAATTATATTAACGATAAAGATGGCAATGAAATATTTATATTTAAGTGTACACAAAATTATGGAAAATCTTTATTTAGTAAAAGCATAGAAAGTTCAGTTTTTTTAAATCAAAATGAATATACAGTGGAAACATGGATAAAATTAATTGGTTATGAAAATGGGGATAAAATTTATACTTGGGGATACTGTTCACCCTCCGGACATTTTACAACGGGGAAAAATATTTTTCCATTAATGTTTAATGACCCGACAAATGGGGAAATAATATTTTCTCCTCCAAAAAGTAAAATTAATGAATATTGTCATTTAGCTATCACGAAAGAAAAAAATATAATGAAATTTTATTGGAATGGAGAAATTTGTAAAAATTCAAATGTAATATTAAAATAAAAAGGAGTAAAAATAATGAATATTTTAATTTGTCCCAAATGCGAAAGCAAAAAAATCACTCTCAATGATAATGTATTGAACGATAATAAATTTTTTAAATGCGAGTGTTGTGAACATAATTTTAATGATGAATATACCGAAGAGATTTATAATGCATTAGAAAAATAATTTAAAGGAGATATCAAATCGTGAAAATAGTAAAAAACAAAGTGAAAGAGCAAAACGAATGTACAGAATGCGGAAATACTATTTTAGAACAAGAAAATATATTTTTATTATATTCTAAAGATGCGTATTTCCCGTATAATAGACTTTGTGAAAAATGCTTAATAACTTTAGCAAAAGAAATTGAAAAAATTAATATATTACAAAATGAACAAAAAAATTCTAAGAATAGAATTATAAATATTTTTATTAAATTTTTCAGTAAATTTAAAAAATATTAGATCAAATTTTAACATAAGGAGAAATTATGAAAAAGGTTTTAATTGAGGAAGAATATTTAGAGTGTGAATCATGCAAATGCACATATTTAAATGATAAAAATTTTGGACATTGTACTAAATGCGAGAAAGAAATTTGCGAAAATTGTGGAGTTAAAATATTTGAAACTATAGAAATTTGTAAAGATTGTTTTAAAAATCCGCTAAAAACTGAAAATTTAAATAATCTTAATTTAAAAGATGTTGATATATTAATACAATCATTAGAATATTTTATAGAAAAATTTAATTCTTCGTCACATGAAGGATCAAGTGATAAACTTGTTATTGTAGAAAATCTTCATGAAAAATTAGTTAAAATAAGAATGATATTAGATAATGATTAAAAGAAAATATTATGCGGCTAAAAATAATGGTATAAAGCAAGAAAGAGAAATTTTCTACTATGAAGATGATAAGCTTCATAAAGAAGATGGTCCAGCTTATATAAACTATTGTGAAAATGGTTCAATATGGTATGAAAAATATTATATAGATGGCAAAATCCATAGAGAAAATGGGCCAGCAATAATAGAATATAATAAAAGAGGGAACATAGCAGGTGAAGAATATTGGATTAAAGACAAAATTCATAGAGAAAATAGTCCAGCTAGAATATGGTATTATAATAATGGAAAAATACATAAAGAGGAATATTATATAAATGACATACAACATAGAGAAAATGGTCCAGCTAAAGTATGGTATTATGAAAGTGGGGAAATAAGAGAAGAAAAGTATTATATAGATGGTGAACTTCATAAAGAAAATGGCCCAGGGTCAATATGGTATTATGAAAATGGAGAAGTAGAAGCAAAAATATATTATAAAAACGGTAAAATTCATAAAGAAGATGGTCCCGCTAGAGTATGGTATGATAAAAATGGTGAAATAGAACAAGAAGAATATTATATAGATGGTGAAGAAATAATTGACGAATTTCAAATTTTAGTAATGAACGGGTTAGGTATGAAAGACGATGAAAAAAATTAAAAAAACTTTTTATCCAGAAACAAATAAAATAGCTAGTGAATGGCATCTATTAAATAATAAATATCATCGTGAAGATGGACCTGCTAAAATATGGTATTATAAAAAATATGGTAAAATAGAATGTTTACAATATTATATAAATGGTAAACTTCATCGTGAAGATGGACCAGCTAGAATATGGTGTGACCGATATGGTAAAATAACAAAAGAAGATTATTGGATAAATGGAAAAGAAATAACCGATGGATTTCAAATAATGGTTATAAGAGGATTAGGTATGAAATAATTTTAATTATGTTTTGTAATAAAGGGAAAAATAATGTTTTTTGATAGTAAAAATTTTAAAATTGAATTATTAGAATTTTTTAATATATTAATAAAACCCCATAATAGTTGGAAATTATTATTATCTTGGATTTTAGGTAATAAAATTTTATTACAAGATTTATTAGATGATAATGAATACAATATTATTTATAAAACTCGCACTATAATAGACATCATGTTAATTCCATTTAAAATAATTTCAGTTTTGTTAGCGATAATACCAATTATAATAATAATGCTTATTGCATCGTTATATATTTTTCTCGATAATATGATAATCGAATAATATTTAAAGGAGATTGAAAATGGAAAATAATTTAAAAAAAGTAATACAATATATAGTAGAGGACAATATTCAAGATGAACAATATATACATTATGCTATGTATTTGTTAAAACAAATTGACACTAAATATGAAGAATATACTTTTTTGTGGGTTAAAAGCGTTAGCTTAAATAAAAATATTTTATATTCTCCAAGTCTTCAAGCAGATATTAATGAAGAATATAATGAGGAAAATGAACTTACTGATGAAGAAATTATAAAATTAAATAGATTAAAAGAATTATTGCAAAGTAAGCCAAAAAATTCTAAATATACTAATTTAGAGTGGGCTGAAGTTTTAGCAATACTTCATTATGGAATTTATTTAAATAAATCAGAGGAAAATATTTTTGCAGAATTAAAAATAACTAATTCGCATTTAAAAGAAAGTAAGACAAATTCTAAAGCTCTAAAAATAATCGCAAAATTTAAATAGGAGAAGAAATTTATATGAAAAAAATAAAAGTTAAATTTACTCTTGGGATTGGATTTCCTGGAGCAGATCATGAAGATATCATAGATTTTGAATTTGAAGATAATATTACAGATCAAGAAATGGAAGAAGAATTGAACTTAGCTTGGTTAGAACGGACATCTAATTATATTGATGGTAATTGGGAAATTATGGAGGATGTATGAAAGAATTAAAAGTTAAAGTTGAAATGATTTATTATCAATGCGAATCTTGTAAAACTAAACATTCTGAGGAAGAATTTGGAACATGCGAAGAATGTAATAAAGAAATATGTCATGCATGTGGTAGAGGCATTTATGGGAGTCTCAGGATATGTAATAAATGTCATAAGAAAATACCTAAAATTGTTGATTTAACAAAATTGACCATTGAGGATCTTGAATTATTATATAATAGTTTAGAGTTAAATAAAGTTGAAACAAATAATATAATAGTATTAAAGAAAAAAATACAAAAAACTATTGCAGAATTAAATTATAAAAATGAAAGGGAAGATTGATGATTATTTTATTTTTCTTATTAATTTATATGATTAGTGTATATGGGCAATATAAATGTGTACAACATGAATATACTGTTATGAATTTAGGACGATGGGATTTTAAATCAGACCATTATAATACCGAATTTTATGATCTGTTATATACATTATTTCCAATTACAAATACGGTATTATTTACTTCATATATTGTATTATGGATTTCTGAAAGAAGTAAATATCATATATTAAATTATCATATTGGGTATGCTTTTTGTGATATTAAGGGATTTTTTGAAAAACCCGTTTATGCTATTTACGCTTCATATTTTAAAAAATTTCAAATAAATTGTGATAAATTTTTCTCAACAAGAAAAGAAGATATTCCGAGATTGTCGTTAGAATTTTTTAATTACGATATGAATGAACATAAATATTAAAAATATAGTGATTAAATAATTTATATTATTTACATCTCTATTTTTTTATGTTATAATATAAATAGAGAATTAGATTTTTTAATTTGTTCGAATTAGACTGACGCCACACTCTAGAAGAGGGGGTATTTTGTTTTTTGAATCTTTAAAAAACTATTTACTTTTTTACATATTCTATATATTTTACGTATGCTATACAGGAGGTTTATATGGAAAAAGATTTAAACGTGCAAAAAAACGTGCAAAAAAATGTGCAGAAAGATGTGCAGAAAAATGTACAAGAAGTTTGCCAAAATTTTCAGCCCAACGAAGGATCACGGGATAGAGCCATTGAAATTGTAAAAAAAACTCTAATGGAAAATTATGAAATTGATGAAAACACCGCCATGGAAGCAATTAAGAACTCTATATTTTATAAAATGATCATGGAAAATGATTTAGATGCGTATTATTATTCAGGAAAACAATGGTCCAGAAAGATAGTTGAGGGTGAATTGACAGGCTTCATATACACGAATTACGGCAAATATATCAAAGATATAAATATAGAACGAAATGAATATGTTGAAATTTTTATCTATGTACATGATGATTGGAATGGTATACAATTAGAATTGAATCAATATTTTATAAACATACAACAAAAATATAGGGGTAAAACGCGCAATTGGAAATTTCATGTAGTATAAATACAGTATAGTAGTATCTATTAAATAGATTAAAAACGTCGAATAAAAATGGAGGCAATAAATATGGATGCTGAAACAAGGAATATTATGATTGAAAAAACAATAAAAGAGTTAATGAATAAATATGGATACGACGAAAAAATCGCTAGAGAAATAGTTAATAAATCTAAATTTAAAAAAATGTTAGACGAAGATAACTTTGAAGAAATATTTTATTACACTTATGGACATTTAGCAGAAAAAATACATGAAAGGCATATTTTAAAACCTAATCCCGTATTAAANAGNTGAAGACGCTGAAAGNTTAATTGANGAAATTAATAATCCAAGTGACAAAACAGAATTATTTAAAAGAGCNGAAGAAGCGGCTAAATTCTTTAAATTTAGGAGAAAAGAATGAAAGAATTATATGAATTTGAATATAAAGGAATAAGCCATTTAAAATAGGAAAAAATAGAAAAATATTTATTATAAATGAGAAAATATCAATATATAAAAAAATCTTAAATTTTATAAAAATCAAATAGGGGGAATTAATATGAATGAAAAAATAAATAATATTCATAGCAAAATTGATAACATTGACCAACAATTAAAAGAATCTAAAGAAGCATTAAAAAAATATCAAAATGAACACTCAGAACTAGCAACAGAAAAACATAAATTACAATTAGAATTAAAGCAAGAAAAATTAAAAACTTTTGAAAATGATATTAAAAAGTGGATCGAAGAAAACGATTATTCTGCTAAATATCTAGGGATGGCAAATGGATTTACTGAATTCCCCTATTATTCAATTATGGCTAAATGTTCTAAGTGTGATAAAGAACTCGCATTATATCAAACAACGTGTTATTATGGCGCCGATGATGAGTACACAGAGGAATTTTGGGGAATTTGTCCAGAATGTAAAATAAAAATAAAATTTGGAAAAGAGTGAAATTGTGAAAGAATATAAGATTGGAGATAAAATAAAAATATTAAAAAATGTTAGATGCTTAACTCGCCCTATGTCATTTACTAAACTTACGCTAAATGAAGAAGACTTTTATGGTATAATTATGGATATTAATGATACTCCAAATAAAAAATATCCGGAATTTTCTATAGCGAATTTTCTAGAAGACCGTAATATTAATGTGGATATTTTTTTAAAAAAATTTATCGTGGTATATAACGAAGAAACTGGGTGTTTTCTATTGCCATTTAAGGAAGATATAGATTATAAAATAATAGAAGATACCTCTTTTAAGAGAGGCAAAAATAGAAAGATATTTATCATGGGAGATAATGAAAATGAAAGAGATTAGAAGAGAATATTGGTCAAACGGAAAAACATGGACTGAAACTTATTTAATAAATGGTAAACGTCATAGAGAAGATGGCCCAGCTAAAATATAGTATAATAGAGATGGAAAAGTAGTAGACGAAGAATATTGGATTAATGACATGGAGTTAGATATTCTACAAGAAATGGTTGTGAGAGGATTATATGGAGAACTTAAATAAAGAAATATTACAATATAAAATATCTTTTATACAATTAGCTTTAGGAGAATTTAGAGAAGATATCATAAGTGTTGGAATTATATTACATTGCCCTAGCACTCAATATTTAGAAGTAAAAATAAATAAAGAAAAAATTAAAAATTTAAGTAAATTATATAATCTAGATATAGATTTTATATTTAGTGTATTAGAAGATTTTGATGAAAGATTTATTAAAAATATGCAAAAAGAAGTTTTACAAAAAAGGGGTTTTCATAAGAAGGGGTTATTTTATTTAGACGAGTTAAATAAAGCTTTTTCAAATATTTTTAAAATATCGATACCAACTGGAGGTATAACATATAATACTGAGGAAAAACAATTGGAAAAATTATATCAAAAAATATATGATTTTACAGAAAAATAAAATATAATTATTAAGGTGAATAAATGATCAAGAGAGAATATTGGGAAAATGGGCAAATAAAAAAGGAAATTTATTATCAAAATAATATGAGTCATAGGGAAGATGGGTCTGGTTATATTATATATGAAGATGGTTTTTATTGTGAAAATGAAGATGGGTCAATAGAAAGAGAAGTTCATGATATAAATGGTGAAATACATAGAGAGGATGGTCCAGCGGTTATTTATTATTATGAAAGTGGAAAAATTAAGAAAGAGCTCTATTATATCAATGACAAAACTCATAGGGAGAATGGACCTGCTGAATTGCAGTATTATGAAAGTGGAAAAATTCAATGTGAAGAATATTTTATAGAAAATAAATATCATAGAGAAAATGGACCAGTATATATAACCTATCATGAAAATGAGTCAGTAAGCTTTGAGGCTTATTATATTGATGGAGACTGTCACAGAGAAGATGGGCCAGCTTTAATATGGTATCATAAAAATGGAGAGATAGAAGTTGAAGAATATTACATCAACGGTGAAAAATGTGATATTTTGCAAGAAATGGTTATAAAGGGATTAAAAAAATAAGGTTAATAAAAAGCAATTATTTAAATAAAATATAATAAAACAATTAAAAGGAGAAAATTAATATGATGAATGTTTATGCGAAAATTAACGAGGAAGCTAATATTGAAATTGACGAAAATGGAAATAGTTTACCAGTATATTTAAATTGTGATGGATTGCCAGAATCATCTGATGAAGAAATTTTAAAAATTATTAGTGACCTTACAGCTGTTCCAATGGAATTTATTTCTTTAGTCACCGAAAAAGAATATAACGATAATGTTGATGAAGAAATTCCTTATGAAGAAAGATCTGGATGTTGTGGAGGATGTTCTGGATGTTCTGGAGATTGTTCCAATGAAAATTAGAACTGATTTTGTCACTAATAGTAGTTCGTCTTCTTTCGTAATAGGTTTAAATAATATTAAACATGATGAACTTAAAAACAAAATTAAAAATATAATATTAAGAGAATGTAAAAGAGCAACAGTCGAACAAATGAATAGTATGATAGAAAATTATGAATTAGATGATATATATTATTTAATAGATTATAACAATGATGAATATATGCATATTTGGGTCACTAGAGATGAATATATGGATAATGAGGAATTAGATGATATATTATTTGAATGGGACTGTGATGATGAATCTCCAAAGTTTGATGTACATTTTTAGGGCCTTTAGCTCAGTTGGTCCGGGGTTCGAATTCCTGAAGGCCCACCAATATTTATACACAATAGTAATTTTATTATTGTGTATTTTTTATTATTTTTTATATGATTTATTTTATTTAAATTTTATAATAACTAGATGAGGTGTATTAATGAAAAGATTAATTAGATCTGCAGTAGAAATGGATAATATGGGGATTCCACCAATGGTCACGCAAAAAGCCCCAACTGGATATAAAGATTTTGAAGAATTCATCGAAAAAGCAACTGATGAAGAAATTGAGAATTATGTAGGATCTATGGATGCAGAAGAATTAAAGCAAATGGAAAGAGAAAAATTTAAAGATGAAAAATATTGGTAAAAAATGAATGAATTTATAGAAGAAATAATTAATTTAGCAGAAAGTCACTGTATCCTTAATTATATTCTCAATAATGATTGCCAATTAAAAACAATAATTCAGGAAGATACAATAATTTTATTATATAATAATTTAAAAATAACATTTTTTGATAATTTTATTTTAATAAATATTAAGATGAATAAAAGATTAAGCAAAAATTTAATTAAAAAATTATGTGGTAAAATTTATTATAAAAATGAGCGTAAAAATTGTACATATAATAGAAAAGAAAATGTTAGTATAATTACTTTAATTAATGCTGAAAAAAATCATAAAAAATTATATAATATAATAAAGTTTTTTATAAATCTTATTTAAAATTATTTACTTTTTATACCCTATATATTATAATAGATATATAGGGTTTTTATTTTTGAAGGGACGTGTAAAAGATTAAAAAATATAATAAAGATGAGATTAAAAGAGAATATTATGAGAGTGGAAAAATAAAATGTGAACACTATTACGTTAATAGTGAGCTACATAGAAAAGATGGTCCAGCTGTAATATTTTATCGTGAAAACGGGAAAATAATAGAGGAAGTTTACTATGTAAATGGAAAAAAACATAGAAAAGATGGTCCCGCTTATATAAGTTATTGTGAAGATGGAGAACTATATAGTGAAGAAAATTATTTAAATGGTAAGTGGCATAGAGAAGGTGGACCTGCTAAAATATGGTATGATAAAAATGGAAATATATGGTGTGAAGAATATTGGATTAATGGAGAGAAAATTACTGATGAATTTCAAATATTAGTTATAAATGGATTAGGTATAAAATAAATGTTTACTTTTTGTTTGTTTTTTTATATAATGTATTATAGAGGTGATAGAATTTGGTTGAACAAGCAAAAACACTATTAAATATATTACTTAAGCGTGGATTTGAAGCCTATTTTATAGGTGGAAAATGTCGAAATGATTTGCACAATCAGTATCATGAAATAAAAATGGGAGTAAAAGATATTGATATAGTGACAAATGCGACTGTAGATGATCTAAAAAGTATATTCCCTAATTGTAATATTAGGGGAGAAAGTTTTCAAGTTGTTGCCGTTATTTTTGGCGGAGAAGAATTTGAAGTAGCGACTTATCGTAGAGATATCTATAATTTTAAAAAGAGTAAAAATGGAAAAGAAAAAATCGAAAAACCTGAAACGGTTATTGCCAAAACTCTTGATGAAGATAGAGAGCGTAGAGATTTTACTATTAATGCAATTACGCAAGACGTGAATGGAATTTATCTTGATTATATTTATGCTTATCGTAATAAAAAGATTAGCGCAATGAATGATATTAAAAATAAAATAATTCGGTCAATAGGTAATCCTAAGCAAAGATTTGAAGAAGACCCCTTAAGAATATTAAGAGCTTTTAGATTTATGTCTCAATTGGGATATGAAATTGAAAAAAATACAATCGCTGCAATTGCTAGTAATATTAAATTACTTGAATTGGTTCCACATGAAAGAATTGGAATGGAAATGAATAAACTCATTGCAGGGAATTTTGTTCATGTCACATTAACTTTAATGAAAGAAATGGGATTTTTTGAGTTAAATATTAAAAATACTATTGATGGGCCTCAAACTTTTTTACCAGATTTTAATAAGATTTCGGATGAACATTTGCAAAAAATAACTTTGTTAAATTTAAAAAGTGATTCTAATTTAACTCCTCTTGAAATTTGGGCATTTATGTTTCAGCCTCTTGGGAGCAAAGTTGCAAAGAAAAATCTTGAAAGCTTTAGACCACTTAATAATAATGAAATTGAAAAAGTTGAATGGTTAATTAATAATTATAATTTAGTAGATTCTCAAGATATTAAGATGTCTATTTATAATGCACGTACTGGTATAGTTAAACGATATAAATTGTCATGTATGAAAGAATTGCTAATAAGCTTAAGTAAAATTCATGCAAAATTAAATAAAGAAAAATATGGAAAAACTAAAAAAGAACTTTTAAACGCATTTTGTTCTCGTCCTTATTTTGAAGAACAGCTTAAAGTTAAAGGTGAACAGCTTATAGAATTAGCTGGGGAAAAAGAAGGTCCCTGGATTTCAAAAGTAAAAGAAAGAATTTTATTAAATATAATTAAAGAAGATAAATATCCAAGAGACCAAAAAAGATATGATGAAATAGTTAGAAATAGTATTGACGAAATATTATTTATGAAACAAAAGTGAGGTTAAAAATGAGCAGATTAAAAAGAATGGCAAGCGATGCTACAGATGACGCTACGGTTATACTAGAAAGAATTCAAAAAGCAAGTGGAGATTTAAAAGATATATATTATATTTTGTTTGACAATCTTAACGCGCTATTTGAATCTTATCCTGAACTTTATAAGCAAATTAATATGGTGGTAAAATTGCCAACAAATGAAGATGCCATATCAATTACAAATTTTAATCAAGAATTAAATCAAATATTGGAACATTTTAAAGATGAACAATATTTGAGTGAATACATTGATCAAGAAGAAATGTAATATAAAGTGTTTACATATTGTTTTCCTTATGTTATAATTAATATAAGGGATGGTGAATTAATATGATAGATCGTTCACATGCAGAAAGATATAAAACAAATTCTGAAATATTGAATGAAGTTAAAAGGTTAAATCAAGATGAAAAATCATCACTCGTAATTAGAATTATACATAATTTCATTTTATATGGACAATTAAATAATATTCTTTGCTTAGAAGATAGATATATTCTTGATGAATATATAAGCGCTCATGGGTTATATGAGGGAGTAAAAATAGCTTTAATAGATATTAAATCTTGTTTACTTATGAGAGAAGGATTAAAAAGAGCTGAGATAAGCTTTGAAGAATCATATCGAGAACTAAATAAGATATGTGAAGAAATTAAATCACAAAACAAGATAATTGATGAAGAAGAGTATATTAAAAATCTAACTGACAAAGAATTAGAAATAAGATATCAGCCATATCCCGGTGGAATACAGAATCTTCCAGATAGTGTAATTTATAATCAGAGAATTGTAAATAGTGGAATTGAAGATAATGTTGAATGGATAATATTTAACAAGATTCATGGATATTGGTTTGCAGTAGTGACTTCTCTACATCGTATAAAAGCTAGTGGGAAAAAAGGCTGTGTACAATTTAAAGATATGAATTGGGATAATTTACAAAATCAATTAAGAATAAATATAATTAAAGAAAAAAAATTACAATTAGATTTTATGTCAACAAGGTCGAAAACTCCGAATATAAATAGAGTTAAAGCAATAATGGGTATTGACAATATGGACCCTAATTTGAATGGAGATGATATTTTTTAATGAAATTAGGATATTCATCTGGACAAAAGAATAGTAAGAAATATTATTTTATCACTTTAAATAATAATGGGGTAAGAGATGAAATAGTATCAGATTTATTTCATATTTCTGTTGAAGAATATATTGATATTTTACATGCAGCTGGTGGATATGCAGAAGATGATAGAGGCTATATATTTAATTCGGAAGAAGAAGTAGTTAATTCAATTGTTATGTTAAAAGTATTATTATATGAACCTTAAGGAGGAAAAGAATTTGAACAGATATGCCAACAAAGCACAAGTTGTCGTAGGTGACAAAATTATGCTAGATAACAAAACAGGATTTTTGAAAGATATGTTAAGAGTTAAAATGGTCGGAGATGTTATTTCAACAGATCTTGATGGTGATTTAATTAGTGTGTCTTTTAATATTAATGGTGTGAAAGACCCAGAAGTTAGAAGCATTCCTTATTTTTTAGCACAATAAAATATTTTAATAAAGAGGAGAAAAAATTATGGACGTATCTATTTTAATTTTATTATGTACAGCGGTAGTAATTGCAATAGTATATTTTATGCCTTATATTAAGAAATTAATAGGTTCTAAATGGAATATCAGTGGAAATCTAGTGACTCTCGATAAAATTATAGAATTATTGCAGTTGCTTATGAAAGATTCTGGGGTTATGCCAAAAGAGCAAGAGCTTTTTGTTAGTAGTATTGCTGAAACGATTCAAAAAGCGATCGAAATAACTCAGAAAATGTATGAAGGTGGACAATGTACAAAAGAAGAAAGAGCAAAAAAAGCTTTTGAAATAGTAATTGATATGGCAAACATTGCGAATTGCCCTCTTACAGAACAACAAAAAACTATTGTGACAAAAACAATTGGAATGCTGTTATTATTGATGAATTAATAAAAATGGAGCATTAGCTCCATTTTTTAGTATATTTTTTAACTTTGTTTTTATATAATAATATATGCATATATTTAAGTGAGGTGCTATTATGAAAGTAGAAAAAATTAGTGATACTTCTATTGAATTTATTTTAACTCCTTTAGAATTAAAAGAAAAGAAAATAGATGTAGATAAATTAACATCTGAAGACGAATATACACAAAAATAGTCGCTAATTTAATTGAAGAAGCCGAAGTTAAATATAACATATTTATTAAAAATAATAATAGATATAAGTTATACATTAGCAGCAATAATAAAGGTGAATTAAATATTATTGTATCATCATTTGATGTTTACGAAGACAAATATAAATTATATCAACAAATAGCACAACAATTGACAGGAGTAGAGCTACAAAACGATGGATTAAAAAATTATTCAGCTTCATCATTAGAAGATAAATTATTAATTAAAATGGGAAATAATTCAATTGTTCCCGTTGCTCAAGCACAACAAAGAACTCAGAAATTTTCCATATATTGTTTTAATAGTATTAATGATATAAAATTTGCTTTAGAAGATTTAGACACTATTTTTAAAGATGAAATTTTATATAAATATAAAGGAAAATATTATCTAATTATTTTTTATTCAAAAAATAATATTGGTAAGAAAAAAATAGAAACTAATTTTGGAGAATACGCTGTATTAATTAATCATAATGGATTTGAATTGATTTTACAAGAATATGGTGAATGTCTTATTAAAAATGGCGCTAGAAATATCATTAATTTATATTTTTGAGGTGAATAACCATGCAACAGAAATTAATAGATTACTTAATTAAAAAAAAATTAGACATGGTTAATCAAGAAAATGTATTAATAAGTGAAAAATGTAAATTAAGAGAATTAGGTAAATATAGAAAAATTAATAATATGAATGAGAGCATTTTAATTTTTTCTGCTCGTATAAAATCTTTAGAATTTTTAATTGTGTTTATTACAAATTTAATATTTAAAAGCGATACTAACTCTATAAGCGGATGTTTATCTCCTTATGGAGTTTTTTGTGATCGTACTAATTTTTATTATGAAAAAAATATTCTTGATCATTATAGCGATGATTATATCATACAAATTATAATGTGTGAAATTTTTAATAGTTTACAAGATTATTTTATTAAAAGTGAATTAAGTGACATTAGAAAATTAAAATATCGAGGTCGTAGTTTAATTCTTTTACATCATATTGGATTAATATCTGAAAATATTTCTTTATATGATATGGACGAAAAAATTATTGAAAATTTTTATAATAAATATCCGTCTGTTAAAATAATTACATATGAGCCAAACGAAAAAGCTGCAAAATATTTATTTAATAAATTAATTTGGGATGAAGATGATAAATTAGGGAGTATAATTGAAAAATGGGAATTATCTGATTGCTTAACTTTAAAAATTAGATCAAAAAAAATATATATAACTGAAAAAAATGGAATTGAATTATTAGACGCACAATTAGAAGATCGAAAAATTTATTTTATAAAACAAGGTGAAGAATATAAACAAACGACATTTCAAGACCCAATAATAGTTAAAAATAAAGATGTAATTGAAATTACAAAAAAATTAATTGAATAAAGTATTTACAAAATAAGAGAATTGATATATAATTTAAATATATCAATTTTTTTTAATAAATTTTATGGAGGAAACGAAAATGCCAATTAAATCAATGAGGTGTATATGTTGTGGATCAAGTAATTGTGATTTTATGGTCGATTTTGAAGATGGTTCAATGGTTTGGGTTAATAAAATGGGAATAGTATCTTTTTCTGAGGATGAAGATATTAGAGAAGGTAAATCTATTCTTGGTGCGCTTAAAAAAAATACTGCAGAATATATTTTAGGCAGCTGCAGTGGAAGATGTGAAGATGAGGCTTCTTTGGTAATTATATTTGATGATGG
>Ga0031655_10000580_pt1 | contig 23116 bp, 30 predicted proteins | sample FrelakmetHBP12HB_FD_55187 | JGI IMG/M metagenome (GOLD analysis project Ga0031655, IMG submission 55187) | Freshwater lake sediment microbial communities from the University of Notre Dame, USA, for methane emissions studies -HBP12 HB | ecosystem: Environmental > Aquatic > Freshwater > Lake >... | reverse complement strand
TTTTTTTTTACTTCAATCAATATTGATTATATAATAGATAGCATCCCTAGACTTCCATGGATGATTCCAAGGATGATTGAAAGATAGGCGAATCGAAAATGCCAACGGATCTTCGTCTTGATTATCCTGCGTCGGATGAGAAAGGCTAGGATGATCGTGATACTAAAAAACGTTAAGGTGATGGCCCCTAAGTAGATGATAAATGGTATGCCAAAGATCAGATAGTACGTGATTTCTTGGAACATAATTGTCTGATATATTTCTTATAGTAATTTGTTTATTGAACAATAATTTTTCCTTTCATATTGGGATGTATACTACAGCTGTAGTCGTAGATTCCAATATTGGAGAACGTATATGTAAATGACTGACCTGTTTGGAGTATACTTGAATTGACAAGACCTTGTATAACGATTCTATGATTGACGTTTTGATTGTTTATCCAGGTGACGTTGGTGCCAGGGGTCACCGTAAGGTTACTAGGCGAAAATGTGTAATTCTCAATGGTAATCGTATTCGGGCTGCCGGTGCTTTTTTGCTGCGTGCATCCGGAAAGCAAGATTAGCATCGCTGGTATCGCAATAAGCAAGGTGGCTCTTTTTATTCTTAGATGATGTAGTGTTTTCATGTACTCTACCTCGTCAATAATATCTTACATGACAATTTGCTTTTTATTATTAATTGATGATTGAAAATGATGTGAAAAACATATGAATAACAGATACATCTGACAGATTGGAGCAACCGAGGTTTTCTACGTTTAAAAAAAAAGTAATCGGTTGTTCATTGATGATTCTTGTCAAGAAATTTTATCAAGGAATTACGAATAGGAAAGTATTTCAAACAATGCAAGGTGTCGGATAGAATCGTGAAGAAAGAAAGTACTGTTGCGAAGTATTCATTTTCTTCTTGTATGTTATTTTTAATACTTTTTTTCATCGTTGGAGCAGGTGCCGTTCGCGCGGAAGGACCCGGTAATGATATCGTTAACGGCGAGCTCCATTGCTATCTGGGTATTGTTGGATTGGAACTCGTGGTTCTTTCTCTAGGTTTTGGTTTGTTCACTGCCGGTCGTTTCGGCCAGATAAGAAAAATAAAGACAAAGACTCTTCACTTATCCTTTAGCATGTTGACGTCTATTTTTTTTACAGGTGAATTCATATTTGGACTGTTAAAAGCTCAATGGATATTTAACCTGAGTCTTCATAGTGTCTTTGGTTTTTCCACAATGGCTTTTTCATGGCTAGCAGTGGCGGTTAGTCCATGTTTCACGGGGAAGAGAATTAATTGGAAGGTATCTTCAAAGTTGCATGCTGTACTTGCTGTTCTTCTCCTTATTTTTGTATGTGCTCAGGTGATAAACGGATATCTTTTATTAAAATAATACATAGAGGCTTTTGTATATTTTATTTGTTATGCAGTTGTTTTAAAAACATCTAAAAAATATGTGAAAAATACGTAAAATTATGGTTTTTTCACGTAAAAACGAACCGAGGAAATTGAAAAATTTTCTATCTATTTCATCGATATTTCGTTGACATCTCCCCAGTAAGTAACGATGTCTTGGAGTACTGATGTAAATTTCCCGGAATCGATAGGTTTCCGCACATATCCATTGGCACCAGAAATGTATGATTTTGTGATGTCCTGTTCTTCTTTTGAAGAAGTGAAGATTACAACGGGGATCAGTTTTGTTTTTTCGTTGTTTCGTATTCGTTCCAGTATCTCAAAGCCATTCATTCGTGGAAGATTCAAGTCAAGAAGAAGGAACGCAATTGGAGCGTGGTTTATTGATTTTTTATGTGAACCGCCATCGTTTTCAAGATAACGCATTGTCTCGAATCCATCTTGAGTGATGATGAGATCATATTTATCCGAGAGCTTGGTTTTTGAAAATGCACGTTGTATGAGGAGAATGTCATCTAAATTATCTTCAACGAGCAGTATTTTTTTCTTTTCCATATTGAAATTTCCTTCTGTGTAGTTTAGTTTGTTCCTTTTATTATAGAATTGCTGTGAGTATATAAATAAATAGTGAAGAAATGCATGAATAACATGTGGAGAACAGTTGTGCGTGTTTTTTTATTTTAATCGGAAAACAAGGTGGTTGTTTTTCCCAGCTTGTGCATCGATTTTATTTTCTCGCGCTAACCATCCAATAGCAACCTGTACATCCTGCTCGTCGATTTTAATCCGCTGTGTGATTGTAGTAACATCTGCTTCTTTTTGAGCATTGAGAAAATGCCAGATCTTTCCTGCGTTAGATCCAATTACTGGGGTCAGGTTCGTCTCGCCTAGTCGATAGATTACCCCAATTTTATTGATTTTATTCTCACGGGCAAGCCATCCTACCGCTCTATGGAATGCTTCCTCGGAGAGGTTCGCATTTTTTTGTAGTTTTGTTTGGGATAGAGAGGTCCCATTTGAATATAAGGTCCTCCATAGTTTTCCTGCGTTATTTCCTAGATCGTCTATTAAAGGATTCATTGGTGACCACCTTTATTTTATTCTTGATTAAAATTTATTATTATTAAAAATTAGTTTAAAATTAATTAAGAAATGAATAGATTATGATTGAATAGTGTCTCTGTTACGCTGCCTGGCGTTTGTGTAAAAATGTTATTCCTTTATCTGAGATAGTGACGGTTCGTAGTTTTCCTTGTTTCTTGGTGAATATGAGTCCTTTTGTCTCTAGCATCTGTAAGCGTTTTGCGACAGTTGAGTACGCAAGCTTGAATCGGCCCATAACTTTTTTAATTGGGACGATTGCATTGTTCTGGTTCTGTTCGTAGATAAATTTGAGGATGTCATAGACTTCGTCTTCTATGGTTAGCCCTTCAATTTTCTGACTCGGTAAGAGCTGGAACTCGTTTTCAATAAGTGCCATTTGGGTTGGTTGAATTGTGGCTGGGTCCACTCTGAGCAATAAGAGGTTCTTGTTCTTCATGATAGCTTCGTTGATGTCATATAGCGTATTCATCACTTTTTCAAAGGAGAATCGATTGATGAGATAATCAAGTCGTTCCAAGAGTATCGCTGAATTGTCTTTTTGTTTTCCGAATTCCTTTATTTTTTGTGATAACATCTCAAGCGTTGGAATGGCGGTATATCCTTTCCTTTGTTCTTGGCCTAAGATACAGAGTTGTATCTTAGCCGTTGCGATGGTGTTTTTCAATAATTCTGGGTCCATTCGTGTGATCATTATGCCTGAGTATCCGGAGGCCGTCAGGTCAACGAGTAAATCGATAGTAGCAGTGTTTTTTTTCTCGGGAATCAGGTAGCCATTTCCAGGGAGTAGCTTCCCATGAATGTCCATTTCGCGAGTGATATCTCGTCCAATTAGAAGGACGCCGTTGCTTGGCGTATCTTTACTCTTAATAATAGATCCAGAGAATCGAAGGATTTTTTTCGCTTGGTTTTTAGTAATAATAATGAAATCTTCATCCCCTGATTGATTCTCGTTTGAAATGTTTTTAATGAGATCTAAAATTTTTTGGGGATTTTCAAAGAGTGAGAATTTCGTGATGCTTCGGTTTATGACTTCTTTCGGGTTGTATCCGGTTAAGGTTTCTGCGGTTTTATTCCATGTGGTCACTCGTCGATTGGCATCCAGTGATATGATGAGGTCAGTTGCGCTATCAATGACATTCTGTAGATGTTCCTTGATTTCAAGAACACTTTTTTCAACTTTTTTCCTTTCCTCGATCTCAGCGCGTAATTGTCTATTCGCCCCCTCTAGTTGAGTGGTAGCGTCAGCCAACTCTTGATAGGATTTGCGTAATTCTTCTTCAGCGTCTCTCTTTTTTTGTCTGATTTTTGCTTCTTCTATTTCTCGTTCAATAGCGGGGATTAGACGCGCGAGATTTCCTTTCATGATGTAATCATGGGCGCCTGCTCTCATGGTCTCTACTGCGGTGTCTTCGCCGATTTTCCCTGAGACGATAATGAACGGTAGATCTTTGCCGGTTTTTTTCAGGATGTTTACTGCTTCCAGTCCGCTGAACCGAGGCAGGACATAGTCGGCGATAACGACGTCCCAGTCTTGTTTGTTTATCGCTTTTTTCATGGCTTCTGCTGTTTCTACTCGTTTGATAATGGGCTGGATGCCACCTTTTTTTAACTCTCTAGTAAGCAGTGCTGCGTCATCTTCCGAGTCTTCAATCAATAATATTTGGAGTTGTTTGCTCATTGATTTTTTCCCCCTAATGTGAAATAAAATGTCGCTCCTTTATTTTCCTCTGCATCGGCCCAGATGCGTCCACCATGACGATTGACGATTCGAGATACGATACCTAATCCGATACCCGTCCCGGGATAGTCAGCATCATCATGGAGACGTTGGAATGGTATGAATAATTTATCAGCATATTTCATGTTAAAACCAGCGCCGTTATCTCTGACATAAAACACGGTTTCTTGGCCTTCTTGTTTTTTTCCGAATTCGATTTCTGCTTGAGGGCGTTTTTTCGTGAATTTCCATGCATTGCCTAGTAGGTTTTCAAGGAGTATATGCAGAAGATTTGCATCTCCCTCTGCCATGAGTTTTTTATCAGTGGTAAATTTGATTTTTCTTTGAGGATCTGTTTTTTTGAGATCGTCGATAATAGTCGCTGCGGTAGCCCCTAAGTCCACTTTTTGTATGGTCATTTCGACCCGTGTCATTCGGGAGAGTCTGAGCATGTCATCGATGAGTTGTGCCATGCGTTGTGTCGCTTTTCGTACTCGTAAAAGATATTCTTTTGCATTTTCATTGAGAATATCTCCATAGTCCTCAAGTAAAGCTTGACTGAATCCGTCGATGCTTCGTAACGGGGCGCGTAAGTCATGAGAGACAGAATAACTAAATGTCTCTAGTTCTTTGTTTGCAGTGGCGAGTTCTATGCTTCGTCGCATGAGATTTTCATTTAATTTCTTGATTTTACTCTCTGTGGTTTTCAACTCTGTAATATCTGCAATGACACTGATTATTGAATGAAGTTTATTATCAAGATATATCGGTGACCACGAGTGTGATATCCATTTGACCTCTCCGGTTTTTGTGATGATCCGATATTCGAAATTTTGGCCCTTTTCTCCTTGCAACGCTCGGGATAAGGCAAGTTGGACTTTTTTAATATCATCTGGATGGAATCTCATCGAACTAGTTCCAATTAAATCTTCAGGAGAGTATCCTAATATATCTTCACACGAGGGACTGATATACGAGATGATGCCATCAGGTTGTGTCACCATGATTACGTTGGTAGTGTTCTCAACAATCCGTCTGTATTTCTCTTCGCTTTCTTGAAGTGTTTCTTCCGCTTTTTTTCTGTCCGTGATATCAATGCTATAAATACGAAGACGTTGATTTTCTGCGATATAGGTAATGGTTTGGAGGTAGCATCTGTTGGAAACGTTCACCTCTTGTACAACAGAAGTGCTTCCCTTTTTCTCAATGTCTGGAACCATGTTTTTTATTCCTTTTAAGAATGAATGGTTGAAACCTTTTTTCTCTAAATCTGGAAAGAGCTGTTTTGAGCTGGTGTTTTGATATAGGGGTTTTCCGTGTATATCTATCTCAACAATGGGCATAGGGTTCATTGCTGGAAATGATGCTAGTCTAACCAGTTCTGCTTCTGCCTTTTTCGTTTCTGTGACATCATGAATCATACCAATCGATCGGATCACTTGGCCAGATCCGTTGCGAATGTGTTCACATTTCTCATGGACAAAACGGATTTCGCCGTTTTTTCTTACAATTCGATGTTCGATTTCATATGTTTGGGCTCCATTTCGCAATGAGCCTGAGTAGGCTTGATCAACAGCTATACGATCATCAGGGTGGACGACTTCAAGAAATGCTTCATACGTTGCGGCAAACTCTTGTGGACTCAACCCAAAAATACGATATGTTTCATCAGACCAGGTTAAATGATTATTGGTAAGATCAAGTTCCCAGCTGCCAAGATGAGAAATCTCTTGAGCATGTTTTAGCCTGTTTTCGCTTTCTCTTAAAGTTTCCTCAGAACGTTTTCGTTCTGTAATATCACGCGCGACATGTACCGCCCCTAAGAGTGTTCCTTTGGCATCAAAGACTGGGGTGGTCGAGACTAAAAAATAGCCACCGAGTTTATCTTCATATACCTCGGCAACGTGTTCCTTTCCATCTTTCAGCGTTAAGGTGTGTGGGCAAAATGCAGGTGGTTTAGAATCTCCATGGACACACTTATGACAATAGAGATTTATGCACTGGTCAACCGGTATACCAAGTCGGTGTGCCATAGCTTTATTTGCACGGACAATCTTGTGAGATTTATCTAATATCGCGATAAGATCGGGAACGCTATCAAAGGTTCGTTCCCATTCCAATTTTGCTTGAAGCACGGCCTCCTCGGCTTTCTTCCTATCCGTGATGTCTATCCCTTGAGCGATGGTCGCAATTAGATTCTGTTCATTACTATCGTATATATTTGCTGAATTCCACAGGGCTATACGGATATCTTTATCTTTGCGGATTATCGGTATTTCAACAGATTCCCAGTGCTCTCCTCTTAGGGTTCTTTGTATTTTTCGTAATGCTTCTTCTTTGCCTTCTTTAGGGAAGAGAAGGTCGAGTTTTTTTCCAATCACCATCTTGGAAGTATAGCCAGTTAAATGTTCAAAGGCATGATTGAATCGAACAATGGTAAAATCTTTATCCCATACGATGATTGGTGCGTTCGCATAATTTATTAGATTTTCAAGATAATCACGTGTTTCTTGTAACTCTTTTTCTGCTTTCTTACGTTCAGTGATGTTGCGGATGTTACATTGAATGGTCTTTGTGCCTTCGACATCATACACATTGCTGACGAATTCTACATCGATCTTATTTCCGTCTTTTGTCTGAAGCGGCATGTCTTCATAGCGGGTATACCCTTTTTTTTGTAATTTTAAGAAATAATCCTTTGACGGAACAATATCTCTTAGGGGACCAATTTCCCAAAGATGTTTTTTCAAGAACTCGTCTCTGGAAAAATCGAGGATGTTGATTAGATACGGATTGACGTCCACAATCATCCCTGTGTTATAATCAATTAGTAGGATACCGTCTTTTGCTGTCTCAAAAAGTCTACGGTAGCGTATTTCTGATTTTTTAAAAGCCTCCTCCGCTTGTTTAAGATCGGTGATATCAAGAGTAAACCCCAAGACCCCAGTGATATTTCCTTGATTATCACGATATGGAATCTTATGGGTTTGTACCCACAATAAACCTCTTTTGGTTTGAACGGGTTCGATAATATTTCTTTTTCCTTTTGCTGAGGCAATCACCTCTTTGTCGTCTTTCCAGAATGCGTCAGCTTGTTCTTTTGGGTATAGATTGAAAAGAGATTTGTTTTCTAATTCCTCTTTAGGCAATTCCATCAAACGAGTAAAGGCTTCGTTCACGCGTAAGAGTCGATTTTCTGTATCTTTATAGAATATCGATGCTGGCACGCTATCGAAAATAGTTTGTAATTCCTCATGCTCCTTTACTAACGCCTCTTCAATCTGCTTACGTTCTGTGATATCACGATTGCTCCCGCGTACCCCCAAATATTTTCCATTCTCGTCGTAAATCGGTTGACAGACATGATGAATCCATTTTATACTACCGTCCTTATGGATGATACGAAATTCCAAAGATCCAGGTTTTTTTTTCGTAACTTCAAGAGAAACATGATCAACGAACAATTGTTTATCATTAGGATGAATTATTTTTTGTCGAAGGGAGGAATCCGCGAGGAAATCTTTGGACGTATAGCCCGTAATCCTTTTACAAGACGGAGATGCGTATAGATACTGCCCGTCAGGATCTAACCAAAACTCAAAATCATAGGTGTTTTCAGCCACAGTGCGATATTTTAATTCAGCTTCTTTTAACGCTGCTTGCGCTTTCTCGCGGTCGGTCACGTCTCGGTATGTTACCACATACCCAGTTATGACGCCATTTTCGTCAGTGATCCGAGTCGAATTCACATCAGCAATAATCTCGGTTCCATTACGATGCCTTGTACGGATTCGAGCTTGTGAAACCCCGATTCGATTAAGATCATCAATTATTTTTTCACGTTCACCTTGGGAATAAATTGGTCGTAACAGTTCTGCGGTGGTTTTCCCTAACGCTTCTGTTTCGCTATACCCATACATCCGCTCGGCGCCCGTATTCCAGTAGGTAATATGGTACATAGCGTCCGATCTGATGACACCATCTTGAACCTGATTAAGCAGTTGTGCCTGACGTTCTCTTTCCTGCTCCGATTTTTTCATCTCAGGGCTTTCGATTCGATGCCATGCACCTTGACGTTTAATCAATGCAAATTGATGATTGCTTACCACATCAATAATTTCCGATGTATTACATTTATCAAGCGAATAGGAACAGATAGCAATCATCTTGTAATTGCCAATGACATGATTAATCACTTCTTCATAATTCGTGAAATCCTCCCAATCTTTTTTCTCAAGCCAGAACGTGTTGCCGGTGAGACGAAGCCCATTAAAACCTTTGTCTAGTGCTTGTTTTTCCTTAGAAACCCATCCTTTTAACACCTCATCCGCATTAAACTTTCCCGATTTCGTGTACCACTCTGTCGAATCAAGAATCTCAATTTGGCCTTTTTTCAAATAATAATCTAGATTTTTTACTTTCTTTTGTAATGCATTTTTCGCCTCAGCAACATGTAACGGTTCTGAGGTGATCCACATACAAAACTCATTTTGCTCTAAACCTGCTTTTAAATATGGAACTAAAATATCAATGAGATCTTCTTTAGTTTCATAGAATTGACACAAATGAGTCCCCCAGGGAATAGCACCAATAATTCGAATCCCCGTCTCCCTCATTTTCCCGTTTTCTTTCTGAGTAGAAGATCCATTCACTAAGAATGATTGACGATCCTTCTTTTCACTCATCGTCGTCCCCCATTAAACCATATTCTATAAAAAAAAGAGTGACATCTGTCATAAGAATCTTTCTCCTTATTAAAAAGATGATTTTCTCCCTCTGCCTCATTTCTTTTGACAACCATATCGTCGCTTCATTACATTCTACATAAAACGTTCGAAACGGTCCTTTTTTGCCTTGCACACCGGGCAGATTTCCGGGGGGTCATCCCGTCCGCAGAGATATCCACAGACCTTGCAACGCCACACCGGCTTAGAGAGAGAACCAATATTAAGTGCCGGCTTCACCGTCTTTTCCTTAACCTGGGAGCGTTCTTCACGGTTCAATGGTCGCCGCTCAGGAATTGTATGAATCGGCCGCTGCCCTTTCATCGCCGCAGTCGACACGTACAACGCGCAGTAACAAGAGTCAAACTCGTTAATATCAGCATCACGATAATCACAAGGGCAGACGATATCAAGGTCCTCGAATTTATCGCCCGTCGCAAGTCGACAGGGGCATGCCCTGTAGCCAAACCGTTTCTCATTGACGAGCAATCCGTTAACCAAGTCCTTGACAAATTCAACATCTGGATTCAGATGGTACCCGCCTGACTCGGCATCGCTGTTTAACTGTTGGTGCACTCGGTCTATGTCTTTTTGATTAATTTGAATTTCCGCACTCATGGGTGGAGTGCCTCCTTGATTGCATCTTCTTGATACCCAACGATGCATTTATTATTGTTAATCACCATCATTGGGAAATTCCTGTTGGGATTCCATTTATTCACTTCCGCATCAATCTTTTTCTTCTCATCTTGATCTAAGAGATCGACATCGACATAGCGGTACTCTACTCCTAAGGATTTCAGGAATTTTTTCGTTTTCTTACACCAGCCGCACGTGCTGAGAGCATATAGCATAATATCTCCCTTATTTTGCCCTTCGACATGAACCACGTTCATTTTCGTTTCACTCCTTTATTTGACCTAGTCTTGTTCCTGAATATTTTGAAACGCCACAGGGATTAATTCGGAGGGGGTTGGTGTGTGTAAGGAGGCTTTGAACTATTGGTTCTCCTGTCCCAGCTCCGGAAGTCATCGCCGATTTGCATAGAGGTTTTCATTGAAGCGATTCAGCTTTAATTTGATATAAAAGAATGATTATTAAATGATTTCATTATGACTTAAAAACAATATTGTCGTTGTTCAATCGACAGCGGTAAACTCTCATATTGATATCTTATCCAATGGTCGACCTTCTTCTTGTATGCCATGTGCCTTTTGGGATTCAAGACGAACGGGGGAGATACGGGCGTATCGGGGGTAAAGCCCTTATTTCATTTTGTTGATAGTTTCTCTCCGAATTCAAGGAGCGTGTGAACCACGTAAGGTCCGTGTTCTTTTCTAGTACGGTCTAGTAAATAGGCGGTGATTCCTGCTGACCGAGGGGCGTCGTAGTCGAAACGTTTGGAATCGCCGATATGGATGATTTGTGATGGTGCGACTTTGAGTCGTTGGCAGGCCATAGTATAGAACTCCGTGACTTTTTTAACGGTATGGAAATCCGAGGTGGAGGAGAAGATGTGGGTGAAATAGTCGCGGAGATGAAGTTCTTGGAGTTGGATGTCGATGAACTCACGCTTCGCGTTCGAGTTGATGATCAGCTGGTATCGGGTGGCGAGGCGGGGGAGGACCACGGGTACATCCGGGTAGCAGGCGATGTGAGAACGGTTCTGTTGCAGTAGGTCGCGCCAGTCGCCAGGGAGGTGATAGTGGTCGTACCAGTAGGCAGGGTCGTACCATTCCTGCCGTTGGTCACTGATACGGTCGTACTCGGCGAACAGTTCGCGTTTCGCGTCCTCCAGGTCTTTGCCTGAACTCTGGGCGTAGAGCCGGGGGAGTCCGTCGAGCCAGACGGCGTCTGCGAACGCGGATGTGGTGAGGGTGCCGTCCAGGTCGAAGGATACGATGGTGGTCATGTGGACTGGGGGCATCGGGGTGTGGTTTTATTACGGTATTGGTTTTTTCCAGGAGTAAAAGGGGTGGTTGACGCGACGGTCTTATATACCGGTACTGATATTCTAGCGGCCCTGACATGAACGAGGATGAAAGGAAGCAGTTCTTCACCGATTTCGCCAAGGCGGACATCCACCAAAAGCTGGACATGTGGTATTTTGCGGTGGAGCAGGAGGCGATTTGGGAGGAGCTGCTCGCGGAGATGTCGACGATTGCGCAGGCGGCGAACCCGAAAGCCCGGGTCACTGAGGAATAATAGTATGGATGATAACGACAAGGCGGAGTTCATCGAGGAGTTCAAGAAGGCGGATGGCCCAGCCCGGTTGGACATGTGGGATTACGCCTTAGGCCAGCAGGTGCTCTGGGAGGGCGTGATTGCGGAGCTGCAGGAAATCGCGCGCAAACAAGGTGTGGACAAGGACCTTGACAAGCTCATTGAAGCTGACATGAAAGACGCGTAAAACCCTTTTTTTATTTATACCACGGGAACAGTCATCACTAACTCCCTGGGGGCCATTCTCGAAAGATAAAGGAAGGACAACGTGATGATACCATCATTCGGTCCTCGGACATCTTTTTATAACGACAGATTGTTACGAAACCTATGCCGACTCAGGTGAGGAAACGCACCGGTGAGCTCGTCGCCTTCGACCAGGACAAGATCACCGCTGCCATCCGCAAGGCCATGGCCGCCCTTGCTCTCCACGACGATGCCACAGCACAGCGACTCTCCGACCAAGTTATCAAGGACCTCGCCGACGCCGGACCCATCGTCGACATCGAATACATCCAAGACCGCGTCGAAGACACCCTCGAAGCCCACGACCCCCGCCTCTACAAAGCCTACAGCCTCTACCGCCGCAGCCGCGGCCTCGCCCGAGAAATTAAAACGTACTTCCACATCAAGGATGACCTCAAACTCACTGCCAACGCCCTCAAAGTCCTCGAAGAACGCTACCTCCGCCGCGACGACCACGGTCATATCATCGAAACACCCACCCAGCTCTTCCACCACGTCGCCGACGCCATCGCCAGCGTCGAAGACCACTACCACGGGAACGTCACGAAGACCGCGGACGCCTTCTACCACATGATGGCCAACCTCGAGTTCCTCCCCAACTCACCCACCCTCATGAACGCCGGCACCAACATCGGACAGCTCGCCGCCTGCTTCGTCCTCCCTATCGACGACAGCCTCCACAGCATCTTCACCACCCTCAAAGACATGGCCCTCATCCAACAATCCGGCGGCGGCACCGGCTTCAGCTTCACTCGCCTCCGAGAACACGGCGCCGTCGTCCGCAGCACCAGCGGCGTCGCCAGCGGCCCCGTCAGCTTCATGAACATCTACGATCAGACCACCGACGTCATCAAACAAGGCGGCAAACGACGCGGCGCCAACATCGGCATCCTCAGCTGCACCCATCCCGACATCGAAGCCTTCGTCACCGCCAAAACCGGCCGTAGGCTCTCCAACTTCAACATCAGCGTCGCCGCCACCGACGCCTTCATGAAAAAAATACCTAACAACGAGCCCCTCGCCCTCCGCAGCCCCAAGACGAACAAAATAACCAAGAAGATCATGGCCGGCGACCTCTTCGACCAAATCGCCAAGAACGCCTGGGCTACCGGCGACCCTGGCATGCTTTTCATCGACGAAATCAACCGCCACCACCCCCTCAAAGCGATCGGCACCATCGAAGCGACCAACCCCTGCGGCGAAGTACCACTCCTGCCCTATGAATCCTGCAACCTCGGCAGCATCAACCTCACCAAAATGATCCACAACGGGAAGATCGACTGGGACAAACTCAAGACCACCACGCGGCTCGCGGTCCAATTCCTCGATGACGTCATCGACGCCAACAAATACCCACTCACCAGCACCCACGACATCACCCACGCCCACCGCAAGATCGGCCTGGGCATCATGGGCTTCGCCGAATTGCTTTACTCCCTTGACATACCTTACGACAGCGACGACGCCCTGAAAACCGCAGACCGACTCATCCGCTTCATCGCCAAAGAAGCCCGCGAGAAATCCATTGAACTCGGCAAGACCCGCGGCTCCTTCCCCGCCTTCCCCCAAAGCACCTGGGCACGTCGCTACCCCGCCATGCGCAACGCCACCATCCTGACCATCGCGCCGACCGGCACCATCAGCATCATCGCCGGCTGCTCCAGCGGCATCGAACCCGTGTTCGCCTTAGTCTTCTACCGCCGCGTCATGGAAGGCAAACAACTCCAAGAAATCAGCGAACCCTTCAAACTCGCCTTGCTCAAACGCGGACTTTACACCGACGACATCATCAAGAGACTCGCGACCGCACACTCTGCCCAAGACCTCCCCCTGCCCAAGGATATCAAAAAAGTCTTCGTCACCGCCGCCGACATCCCACCCCAAGCCCACCTCAAGATGCAAGCCACCTTCCAAAAACACGTCGACAACGCGGTCAGCAAGACCGTCAACCTCCCTCACAACGCCACCTGGAAGGATGTCCGAGCCATCTATATGCAGGCCTGGCAACTCCACTGCAAAGGAGTCACGGTCTATCGCTACGGCAGCAAGGCAGAACAAGTCCTGTATTACGGCGCGAAAAAACCCATCGTTGCACCCGTGGACTATGCCGGCGGCTGCCCCTCAGGAGACTGCAGACTCTAACCCGACGACGTCGCCTTGGATGGCGCCAACGGACCAAGCTTCTTTATCTCAGCCACGAACTCGGTGACGACGGAGGCGAACTTCTGCCCTTCAGACGCAGAGATGTACTCAAAGCGGATTCGCTGCGGCTCGATACCAAGCTCCTCCACAAGCTTCTTCAGCAACTTGATCCGTCGGTTCGTCTTGTAATTACCGGACTGATAATGGCAATCCCCGGGGTGACACCCGGCGATGAGCACGCCGTCTGCACCCCGCGACAACGCTTCCAGGACAAAGGCTGGGTCCACTCGGCCGCTACACATCACGCGGATGGCTTTGAGGTTCGTTGGGTACTTCATCCGGCTCGTCCCTGCTAAATCCGCGCCAGCATAGCTGCACCAGTTGCATAAAAACCCGATGATATTCGGCTCAAACTCCTTCTGGGTCATGATCGTCGCCTCATCGTGGAAGGTAGTTCAGCAAGCACCATGTCCACCGCTCGAGGGATTGCATCCTTCGTTTCTGGGGAAAGGTCTTCGCCGAACTCCTCCGGCATAGGAACTGAGATGCCGATGACGACGACCTCCTTGGGTAGATTCGTGTCACCAAGCGCCTTTGAAAACTGCAATGCCTCCGGCAACGAACAGTCATGTAAGTTACAAGAATGCCCTAAAGGAAGCTCGGTGAGCGTGAAACGGCTGACCGTTCCTAACGCTTGGGCATCTTTTACGGCGTCGATGAGGATGACTTTCTCAAAACCGCGCATGCAGTCCACGAGATTCAACCCACCCGTGTATGCCGTGTCGACATCGACCTCAGGGTCTTTGACGCTTTTTTCAAGTTCGTCAGCGACACGCAGTCCAATACTGTCGTTTTGCAGGATTGGGTTGCCGATGCCAAGGATTAGGGTTTTCATGGTCTTTCTCGAAATGGTCACAGGTTTTGTGAATAGGTGGAGTGAAGCCGTTTTGTGCTGTCGTAGATATCTACTGACAGTGGCATGCCGCCGGGGAGTGTATGGGTGGCGCAACCGAAGCACGGGTCATAGGCGCGAAACGCCATTTCGATGCGGTTGAGGAGGCCGTCGTTGACGGTGCCGTTGTGGATGACGCTTTTTGCGGCGTCGCGGACTGACATGGTGATGGCGCCTGCGTTGTTGGTGGTGGCGACGATCAAGTTCGCATTCTTGATGAGGCCTTCTGGGGTGAGTTGGTAGTGGTGGATGAGGGTGCCGCGTGCTGCTTCGACGACGCCGACGCCTTCGGTGGGTTTACCGACGGGGACGCGGATGTCCGGTGAGGTAATCTCCGGGTCGTCGATGAGTTGTTGTGCGCGTTCGGTTGCGTACATGAGTTCGATGAGGCGTGCCCAGTGGAACGCGAGCGTGGAGTGGACGGGTCGGCCGAGGGTCTCCATGAGTCTGGTGTATTCTTTGTGGGCGAGGGGGGTGGCCATGCCGTCGGCTGCGTTGAGTCTGCCGAGGGGTCCGACGCGGTAGATGCCGCTTGTGTTGCCGTCGGTGAGGCCGTGCCAGCCGAGGGCTTTGAGGTAGGGGAATTTCATGTAGCTCCAGGGTTCGACGTGTTCGGCGATGTGGGTGGCGTAGTCCTGGGCGTGGAAGGTGAGGTATTCGTCTCCTGTGGGGTCGGTGACGCGGATAGTGCCGTCGTAGAAGGTGACGTGGTTGTGGTTGTCGACGAGGCCCATGTTGTAGGTTTTGAGTTGATAGCCGTCGGATTTGATGAGTTTGAGGTATTCGGTGTTCTGGAGGACGATATCGTCGAAGAGTTTGAGGGTGAAGGCGGCGAAGGTTTTGCAGGAGTTGATCATGGGTTTGATTTTGTGGACGTCTTCTTGGGTGAGTCCTTTGGTGACGCCGCCGGGTAGTCCGCAGACGGGATGTGTGGCTTTGCCGCCGAGGATGGCGGTGAGTTGTTGGCCGTAGGCGCGGTGTTTGATGACGTCTTTGCCGACGTCGAGGCCTGCTTTTTCGAGGACGCCGAGGATGTTGCGTTTGTCTGGTGGTGCATCGGGTCCGACGATGAAGTCTGGTCCGCCGAGGAAGTAGAAGTGGAGGATGTGGTCGTAGATGAGGTAGCCCATGTAGAGGAGTTCTCGGAGTTTTTTGGCGGCGGGTGGTGGGGTGGTGTTGAAGGCGGCGTCTAAGGCTTTGGTGGCTGCCATGTGGTGTGCGACGGGGCAGACGCCGCAGATGCGGCTGGTGATTTGGGGCATGTCTTCGGCGCGTCGTCCTTGGGCGAAGCGTTCGAAGCCTCGGAGTTCGGGGATTTGGAGGTAGGCGTTTTGGACGTTGCCTTGGTCGTTGAGGAAGATGGTTATTTTGCCGTGTCCTTCGAGGCGGGTGACCGGGTCGATGGTGATGGTTTTCATGGGGTCCTCCGCTTGTTGATGAGGCTGGTGGGGAGGGTGTATTTGTAGAAGGTGCCGGCGAGGTCGTGGATTTGGGCGATGAGGGCGTCGAGGTCTTGGTCTGTGGTTTTTTCTTCGGTGTCGACGCCGAGGAGGCTGGCGAGGGCGGAGATCATGCCTGCTCCTTGGTCGAGGCTGCTGGGGAGGAGTCCGCCGCAGCCGGTGCAGGGGGCGTTGGCGTTCATGCAGCGTCCTTGGCAGCCGGCGCGGGTGGCTGGTCCGAGGCAGACGACGTTTTGTTCTAGGAAGCAGGTGTCTTTGATGGTGTCGAGTTCGTAGAGGCGTTTGACTTGGGTGATTTTTTTGTCGCTGAGTTTGAAGCGGCATTCGTCGCAGACGGATTTGAGGGGTGCGAGGACGCTGCCTTTTTCGGGGAGTCGTCCTTCGACGATGGCGTTGAAGGCGTCCAAGATTAGATTCGTGGGTGGTGGGCAGCCGGGGAGGTAGTAGTCGACGGGGACTACTTGGTGGAGGGCTTTGACGGTGTCGTGGAGTTCGGGGATGGTGAGGGTGCCTTCGGGTGCTTTGGTGGTGGGTTGTGGGAGGGTTTTGGTGGGGTTGGGTGTGCTGGGGTTGTCGAGGTAGGCGGTGGTGAGGGTGTCTTTTTTGGTGGCGAGGTTGGAGAGTCCGGGGATGCCGCCGCTGACGGCGCAGGCGCCGAAGCTGATGAGGGTTTTGGCTTTTTTGCGGAGGAGTTTGGCCATGTGTTCGTTTTCGGTGGTGCGGATGCCGCCGTTGAAGAGGCAGACGTCGATGCTTTTGTCGGGCATGGCTTCGACGTCTTTGTATTTGGTGTCGAGGGCGACGGGCCAGAAGACGAGGGTGGCGGCGGCGATGACGTCGAGGATTTTTTCGTCGAGGTCGAGCATTGCGATTTCGCAGCCGCCGCAGCTGGCTGCCCAGTACAAGGCGACGGTGAGTTTAGAAGGGTTGGGTGTGGAAGGTGTTGTGCTCATAGGTGATCGGTGGTGGTGCTATGGTCCCTTATCCCCCAGGAGAGATGCATAGGAGCGGATATGGTTGCTGTGGTCTTTGGTAATGAAGAGGAGCTATATTGGTTTAACTGTACCTGGCGGGGGTGGTACAATGGTTTGATTATCAAAGATTTGTCTGAGAAATCTTCATTAAGAAACAAGAGATATGATGTTGGTGAGGTTGTTGGACGATGCGGATGGATAAGTATAATGTGTTCACCCTTGGTTTGGTGGGAGGTGTGATGCTGTTTTTCTTGGGGATGGCTGCGAATATTGTGTTGGGGCCGGCGTCCGATTCTTTTATCTTGCCGCGGCAGGTGTCTGCGGTGTTGAAGTTGACTGGGATGGGTATTGTGTGTATCTCGATGATTGTGGGGGCGGTGTTCGTGGATCGGATTGAGAAGGATTCGCGGTATCTCATCGTTATCTTTGGGGTGGTGCTGCTGTTGGTGAACTTGTTGATGATGTCGTATACGAAGTGGTACTAGGAGGATAGAGACCATGAAGCTTGGCTTAAAGGAGCTGGTGATGCTGGGGTTCTCGGTGGGGATTGGGCTGTTGTTCTTCGGTGCGATTGTCAGTAATGTGTTTCCGAGTTCGGAGACGAGTCTTGTTTCCTATAAAGCGTCTGCGTCGATCAAGCTGATCGGGATTGGTGGGGTGATTTGTACCATGCTGGTCGCTGGGATCCGTCTGGATGGGGTGGATAAGAACCTGAAGGTCCTGTTGTTGATCCTTGGGTTGGTGATGCTGGTGGTGTACACGGTCGGTTCGACGTCCCTGGAGTGGAATCTTCCGTCACTGAATGGTGGTACTCAGAATTCGAGTGGGTACAGCACGCGTCCGACGGGGTACGGCACCCCTGGGTTTGAGGCTTGGATGATGTTGGGTGCGCTCGCGGTCGTCGTCCTGGTGTTGATGGCTCGGCGGCGTCGCAGGTTATGAGCGTGGAGACCCCCGCGAACAATGGTCCTTCGCTTGGGTTGCTGTTGATCGCGAGTTTCTGGTTCCTGATCGGCTCTTTCGCTCTTGTCTTATTCTTTATACTCGTGCATTCTTATCCTGGGATCATGAGGGATCCTCTGTGGATGGTGCTCGGGCTGGGCGTCAGTCTTGGTTTTCTCTTCGAAGGATGGGGGTTGGTCTTGGCCCGGTCGTGGGCTATCCTGGCCGGGTTCATCCTCGCAGCGCTTCTTGGGGCCTTTAGTTTCATCATTTTTTGGGCCATGGTTTCCTCATTCATCTCTAATGGGTACATCGGGCAGCCGCTGCTGATAGTCCTGCCGATTCTCTCTTTGCCGTTTCTCTGTGTGGGCATGGTCTTTTACTTAATTTGGGTCGAATTCAATCACCCGGAATCCCTCTTCCCTAATCCTTGACGTTTCTTGGAAGGTAACTTATTTGAGAGACTCGGTGATTCTTCGGAGGAGCAGGCCATGAAGAACGCGTTCATTTACCATGAGGATTTCAATAAGTATGACCTCGGCACGGATCATCCGCTCATCGGTGATAAGCCGCGCAACGCACGAGACTACCTCAAGACAAACGGACTGCTCTCCCACTTCGACGTTCTCACACCTACGGCGTGCTCGTACGATGACTTGCTCCGTGCCCATACGCCCGAGTACCTCAAGCACGTCCAGTACCTCAGCGAGCACGGCGGCTGGCTCTCACCCGATACGCCCGCTCCAAAAGGCATCTTCGAAATTGCGAGCCTCGCCACCGGCGGCAGCATGCTTGCCGCAGAGAAGCTCTTCGACGGCTACCATCTCAGCATTAACCCTTTGGGTGGCTTCCATCATGCCTGCCGTGCGAGTTCCTCTGGTTTTTGTTTCTTCAACGACATCGCGGTCGCCATCGAACATATTCGCCATGCTAAACACATCAAACGGTTCCTCATCATCGACCTCGACGTCCACCACGGTAACGGCACCCAGGACATCTATTACGAAGACCCTACGGTCCTCAACATCAGTATGCACCAGGACGGCCGCACCTTATACCCAGGTACCGGGGATGTGGACGCTATCGGCCGCGGACCCGGTGAAGGCTTCACCGTCAACCTCCCACTCCCACCTGGCACCGGCACCGCCAGCTATCTCAAAGCCTTCTATGAGATCATCCCACCTTTGGTCATGCAGTTCTCACCTGAGGTTATCATTTATCAGTCCGGCGTCGATACGCATCATGCTGACCCGCTCGCCGACCTCAATCTTCCCCTGCAGATCTACTATACACTGGCTTCTCAGGTCGTCAAACTCTCCGCAGAAACATGCAACAGACTTGCGGTGTTGTTCGGGGGTGGCTACAACAGCGAGTCGTGTATCCAGGCGTATGGCAATATCGTCAGCGGGCTGCTGGGTGCGAAACAGTGTGCCAGCGAACCAGAGCCAATCGATGCGGATCCTGGTGCTGTTGAGACGATGCTTGCGGACCTTAAGATGCGTCTTGCGGATTACTGGGAAGTGTAGGATTCACTGCTTAGGGCTCTTCTTTGACGGTTTCAAAAAAGGCATAGGTCAGGATCCGGTCGATGCCTTTAAAGAATCCAGAAATCCTCATTGAATATTCACAAGTTTAAATGAGTCCAGACATATATTTATAAAGCTCTTGGATACTTACGATATAAGGGGGATTCCCAAACAGAAGTCGGCGTCGTCCAATGTTAGATCTCTAAGAGGAGCGCCAATATCGGTATCTTACCATTTGAGGTCACAGTCATGAAACATAACACGTACACCAAAATAGCGGTGTTCACCACTGCCATCCTTTTCATGATGACATCTTTCAACTCCGCAGCCTTCCCGAAGAACCAAGGGACACTGACGCCACCCCGGCCCAGCGACATCAAAGAAGGCCATTTCCTCTATTCTCCCATCTATGGCACCACCACGTACCTCATCAATGAAACCGGGGTCGTCAACCACACCTGGCCAAGTGCGTATAACCCCAACATCGATTCCTACATGCTTACCAATGGCACGATCCTCTATGCGATCGCGTACGGCAATGGCGGGTTCCAAAAAATAGCGTGGGATGGCACCATCCAATGGGAGTACCACTATACACGAGATGGAAGCTACGCCAGCCACGACGTCGTACCACTCCCCAACGGCGATGTCATCATGATTATGCAAGAAGTCAAATCACGGGCTCAGGCTATCCAGGCAGGACGAAACCCTGGAACAGCCGGCTCGGCTTTCTATTCTGACTTCCTCATCGAAGTCAATAAAACCGGACCAACCAGCGGCGCAATCGTCTGGGAATGGCATATCTGGGACCACCTCATCCAAGACTACGATGCGACGAAAGACAACTATGGCGTCGTTGGCGACCACCCGGAACTCATCGACGTCAATTTCGGCGAAGATTTCACCGGCGACTGGATCCATATGAACTCCGTGGACTACAACCCCGCCTACGACCAGATCCTCGTGAGCGCCCATAACTTCAACGAAGTCTGGATCATCGACCACAGCACCTCTACAGAACAGGCGGCAGGCCATGACGGAGGACAGTACGGACAAGGCGGTGACCTCCTCTACCGATGGGGCAATCCCCAGGCGTACGACAGAGGAAACGACAGTAATAAGATACTGCACTTCCAACACCAAGTCACCTGGATCAAACCCGGCCTGCCCGGCGAAGGCGACATCCTCGTCTTCAGCAACGGCAACAACCGACCAGGCGGCCCCGCATCCACCGTCGACGAATTCATCCCATCAGTCGACTCAACCGGTCACTATTACCTCCCACCAGGAGGAACCTATGGACCCGACAACCTGACCTGGCAGTACCGCCTGCCGGACAACTTATACTCCAACATCTGGAGCGGCGCCCAACGCATGCTCAATGGAAACACCATCGCTTGCTCCGGCACCGCGGGAACCTTCATCGAAGTCACACCGGAAAAACAAGTCGTCTGGACCTACGTCAACCCCCGCCCCTACACAGCATGCCCGGTCTACAGAATCCAATACATTCCACCTGTTCTACCAACGCCAAAACCAAAGCTCTACACCATCGGCCGTCTCGTCTGGTCCAACGTCGTATCAGGCGCAACCGTCACAGGAAGCTTCCAATTGCAGAACTATGGTGATCCCACTTCAACACTCAACTGGACTGTCAACACCTCTTCCCTGTCCTGGGGGACATGGACAGCCACACCAAGATCAGGACGCAACCTCACTCCCACAGACGGACCCGTGACCATCAACGTCACCTGCATCGCTCCCAAGGACAAGAACAAACAGTTCCGAGGCTCACTGCATGTCATAGATTTGAATAATGCATCAGACTCCAGCTCAGTATCCATCATCCTCGACACACCATACATGCCACCCCATCCCTTCCCACGACTCTGGCAATGGATTGCCCTTCTCCACGAGGCATGGCAAGAGTTCAGACACCATCCACTCATAGACCGACTGCTCATCCCTCCTAAAAGATAAGAAAAAAACAGAGGCGATAAACGGACTCCTCGGGAACCACTGCCTCGATTCCGAAGGAAACGGGACCTAGTAAGTAGCAACTAGGTTTTTCAGAAACCCTACAAACGACTATTTAAGACCCCAATTATCCAAATCTTTATGAACCAACCCAAAATACCCCATACCAGATAAGACACGAACGATGGGAGAATCACAACAGGATTCCCTGTTCTCGAGGTGTTTTCACAATGCCAAGCCAACAAACTGCCATGATGCAAACCACGAACAAGAACAAGAAAACCACGATGAAAAGCATCGACGGCAACACCGCCGCCGCCCACATCGCCTACGCCTTCAGCGACGTCGCCGCCATCTACCCCATCACCCCCAGTTCACCTATGGGCGAAGAAGTCGACGCCTGGGCAGCCCACGGACGCAAAAACCTCTTCAACCAAGTCCTCAAAGTCCAAGAACTCCAATCCGAAGGAGGCGCCGCCGGCGCCGTCCACGGCGCCCTCAGCGCAGGCGCCTGCGCCACTACCTTCACCGCCTCCCAAGGCCTCCTCCTCATGATCCCCAACATGTACAAGATCTCCGGGGAGCTCATGCCTTGCGTATTCCACGTCAGCGCCCGCGCCCTCGCCGGCCAAGCACTCAGTATCTTCGGCGACCACCAAGACATCAACGCCGCACGCGCTACCGGCTTCGCCTTCCTAGCCAGTAACGCCGTCCAAGAAGTCATGGACCTCGCACTCGTCGCCCACCTCGCCACCCTACGCTCCAGCATACCATTCCTCCACTTCTTCGACGGATTCCGCACCAGCCACGAAGTCCAAAAAATCGAAATGATCGACTACGACGACATCACCGGACTCGTCGACTGGGACGCCATCACACGCCACCGCGCCAGAGCCCTCAACCCCGACCACCCCCACCAACGCGGCACCGCACAAAACCCCGACATCTACTTCCAAGTCACCGAAGCCGCCAACCTCTACCACCAAAAAATCCCCCAAATCGTCCAAGAAGAAATGGACAAAGTCGCCCAACTCACCGGACGACACTACCACCTCTTCGACTACATCGGCGCACCCGACGCAGACCGCGTCCTCGTCATGATGTGCTCCGGTGCCGAAGCCGCCGAAGAAACCGTCAACTACCTCACCCGACAAGGAGAAAAAATCGGCCTCCTCAAAGTACGACTCTACCGACCCTTCAGCGCCGACCACTTCATTGCCGCCCTACCCAAAACCACCAAACGCATCGCCGTCCTCGACAGAACCAAAGAAAGCCTCGCCTACGGCGAACCCCTCTACCTCGACGTCTGCAGCGTCCTACAAAACAAAAAACTCCCCATTGACGTCTACGGCGGACGCTACGGCCTCGGCTCTAAGGACTTCAACCCCACCATGGCCAAAGCCGTCTACGACAACCTCAAACAACCACAACCCAAAAGCCATTTCACCGTCGGCATCACTGACGACGTCAGCCACACCTCACTACCACTAGGTGAACCCATCCACCCAGCCCCCAAGGACGTCATCCGCTGCAAGTTCTGGGGTATGGGCAGTGACGGCACCGTCGGCGCCAATAAAGACGCCATCAAGATCATCGGCGACAACACCCCCCTCAACGTCCAAGGTTACTTCGCCTACGACAGCAAAAAATCCGGCGGGGTCACCATCTCCCACCTCCGATTCGGCAAATCACCCATCCACTCCAGCTACTTCATCGACCAAC
>Ga0031655_10000576_pt1 | contig 23223 bp, 14 predicted proteins | sample FrelakmetHBP12HB_FD_55187 | JGI IMG/M metagenome (GOLD analysis project Ga0031655, IMG submission 55187) | Freshwater lake sediment microbial communities from the University of Notre Dame, USA, for methane emissions studies -HBP12 HB | ecosystem: Environmental > Aquatic > Freshwater > Lake >... | reverse complement strand
CGCTCGAGGCCAGCCGCCGCCAGGGCGTCGTGCACATCGAATGACCCGGTCCGGTAGCCTGGCTCGAATTGCCATCAACACACCCTTGTAACGCCACTGGGCTTCCGCTACAATCAGACACGCCGGTGGGTGATGAGTTGCCTCCGAACGGTGGACGGATCAACATGGGTGCCTACGGTGGGACCCCAGAGGCCAGCCGGTCTCCTGTGCCTACGGCACTGGGGAGGGATTGACCAACGGGGTAACCCCAGGCGGCTGGACCATCGCCCGGATCAGGCCCTTGCCTTGCCCACAACTACAGCTCTCGTGTCCAGATCCTGCGCGGGCTGGTCATCATGAGATTGACAGACGGGCCACCGACGGCTACCATGGGCATGTGCTGACGTAGACGCGTGGCTTCGGGTGAGGGCCATTGCCGTAGTGCCCGGACTTGAGGTCGAGGGAGGCGTTTGTCCGGAGGCTCATCTATGGGTCGGTCTGAGAGGACAGACATGGGGGGAGCACAAGGCAGATTTCCTACTACCTGCTGGTCGGCAATCCTCAGCGCCCGAACCACCGACGACGACCGCCGGCGATTGATCATCGACGAATTGGCTCGGGCCTACTGGAAGCCTATCTGCTGCTATTTCCTAAGGCAGGGCTATGGCAACGAGGACGCCAAAGACCTGACCCAGGACTTCTTCTGCAAGTTCTTCCTGGAGGGCACGCTCCTCCAGACGGCTGACAGGGAAGTAGGCCGGTTCCGGCAACTGCTGATGACGGCACTCAAACGCTTCGTCAGGAATGTCAGACGTGATGGGCGAAGACGCAAACGAACTCCGAAGGGTGCCATCTTCAGTCTTGATGGCCCGGACTTGGCGAATATCGAGGTTCCGGCTGCGGCAGCCACCCCAGAGAAGGCCTTCTACTATGCCTGGGTCACAAACCTGCTCGATCAGGTGCTCGCCGAGATCAGAGTCCAGTATTGCAGTTCCGACATGGCCACGCATTGGGAGGTCTTTCACCTCAAGGTCCTGGCCCCGATCTTTGAGGATGCCGAGGAAGCCTCCCTGGCGGAGATCTGCAGGCAGTGTGGGGTAAAGGACGAGTCAACGGCATCGAACATGATCATCACGGTCAAACGACGGTTCAGGAAGGTCCTCCGGCGTCGTCTGCGGGACCTGACCGGCTCCGATACCGAGGCTGAGGCGGAATTCGATGACCTATTCAGGTTTTTGGATGAGAACGGCGCAGGATAGACATCGCGGCGGTGTACTGATAGAAGAAAGGACCAGACACCATGTACTCTTCTCTGCAGCAGGAGAGACGGTGCATATGAACACGAACCACGGCCACAAGACGAGACCCCGGACGCCCTCATGAAGAAGCAACCCAAGCACACACCGTCATCCACCTTCGGCCTGTCCTCAGACAAGCTCGCCCGGATCTGGAGTATCGGCTCCGAGACCGGCGATCGCGGCACAGGGACTGAGGAGGAACAAAGGGCGGATCTACTGAGGGATCTCCTGGCTGAGACCTTGCCGCTGGACCCGATGGTCTCTCAACTGCTGCCACGCCTGGTGAGTCAACTGTGCGAGCGGCTCCGGCCGTTCACAGGGGCGAGTTTCGTGGACCTGCTCATCGACCCACAGACCGATGTATCGGTCCTCAAGGCAGTCAAGGGCTTCTGCAAAGACAGGGTAGACTCGGCCAAGTCGGAGAAAGAGCACGACGTGGCCACTACGGTCTACTATGCGGCCATTGCCAGTGCCCTGGTGTTTCACGACGCGAGGATCACGAAATTCTCCTATGCCCATCTGAGAGAGTCACTTGCGGAACTGCTTGGAGGCAACTGGCTCACGCCCGAGGTCAAGGACCTCTTTGACCGGGCCTGCAAGATCTGTGGTGACAAGGTCAATGAGACATGACTGAAGACCCCGACAAGAAACCCAAGGTGCCCAAGGTCAGCGGCCCTGATCCTGAAGAGACCGCGCGTCCAGACGAACCCAAGCCCGAGATCGATGGCTATGAGATCATAGACAAGCTCGGTGAAGGGGGCATGGGAACGGTCTGGCGGGCCAGACAGCTCAGCACCCACCGGGAGGTCGCTCTCAAGGTAACGAGTGCCAAGGCATTCAGGTCCGAACGTGCACGAGCCCGTTTTGAAAGGGAGGTCGAGTTGGCCAGTCGCCTGGAGCATCCCCACATAGCCCGCGTGTACGACAGCGGACTCCAGAGGGGGGCCTACTACTATGCCATGGAGCTGGTCACGGGCCAGGACCTGGACACCTTCGTCAAGGAGCAGAGCCTTACCACAGATCAGATCCTCCGGCTACTGCATACCGTGTGTCTCGCCGTCCAATACGCGCACCAGCGGGGTGTCATACACCGTGATCTCAAGCCATCCAACATCCTGGTGACGGCCGATGCCCAGCCGCATATACTGGACTTCGGATTGGCCAAGGACATCCTCAATGCCGGCGAGGACAAGGCCGTCTCATTGGATGGAGACATCATCGGGACGCCCACCTACATGTCTCCCGAGCAAGCCGCAGGTAGGCTCGACGACGTAGACACAAGGAGCGACGTCTACTCTCTGGGTGTGATCCTGTACAACCTGCTGACCAATGACTGGCCCTATGATGTGTCCGGCACGTATTACGACGTACTGAAGAACATCCAGGACGAAGAGCCGTGCAGACCCTCCAAGATTGCGCCTTCCCTTGACATGGACGTGGAGGCCATCCTGCTCAAGGCCCTGGCCAAGGAGCCGGACCAACGCTACCAGTCCATGGCCCAGTTTGCAGAGGACATCCAGCGACGGCTCGAGGGCCTTCCGGTTAAGGCTCGGTCGGTCAACACGGCATACCTGATGCGAAAGTGGGTTAGCCGTCACAGGGCCGCCACAGCGGTCGCAGGTCTGGTTGGCATAATCATCGTAAGCTTCTCATTTCTCTTGGGCCAACAGTGGAGACAGTACCACACCCTTGAAGGGACTCTGGGTGCTGTGAATGAACAGGCAGAATCCCAGTACCTCACAGTCTTTCGGTCCATTCCAGAAGTACTTTTCTTCCAGTTTCTTGAGGCCTGGCACACCGGGGATGTAGGACGGACTAGATGGACCTCCAGGATGCTCAGTTCAGTAGAGGGTCGTGCGGAGTGCAAGGAGAGCAGGGCCATGAGATTGCTCTCTCAGACAGCGTCAACAGAACCCGGGAAGCTCTCTTCGATGATGAGGGATCTAGAGGGGGACCAAGAATGGTTTGTGGAATTTGTCATTGGTGAGTGGTATCTGAAGAACCATGATCCTGCAAGAGCGATGGATGCCTATGACCGCAGCTACCAGAAGGTTTGTTCGGTACCTAAAACCAAGAGACCTGAGTCGGAGTTGTACAGACGGTTCCTAGCATCGAGACTGTACGAGATCGATAGGGTGCTGAAAGGGCATGAGGACATGTTACGTCCCCCAGAAGGGAGCGTCCCGTGATACTTCGCAGAGGCAAATTGGGTCTAAGGTTTGCGGGCGGGCAAAGAGGATTCACCCTAATCGAGCTACTGGTTGTCATTGCGATCATATCGGTTCTTCTGGCTACTCTCATGCCCTGCCTCCATCGTGTACGATGTGTGGCAAAGCGTTCAAGATGTGCAAGTAACCTCAAGCAGATCGCCACCGCGTGGATGATGTACCTACAAGATAACGAAGGCCGCTTCTTTCAGGGACAATCCGCCAACGTGCGCTACGGAGGATGGATTGGGGAAAACGGCGAGAGAATGGGCTGGTGGCCCCGTCCTTTGAACCCATATGTGCTGCCTAGGAACATTACGATTACTCAGAGGACTGCCAGGCTATTCTGTTGTCCTGCAGATCGCGGTGGACTTACGGGCTTCGTGCCGGTGACCAAAGAGGCATATCTGTGGAATGGCAATAGTTACGGCACAAACATTCTGCTTGCTGACCAGGATAGAATCACCATTCCCTCGGGCGACCCTAACCGTGCCATTCTACAGAAAGCAATCAATAAACTATTGCCCAACATGAATCTGTCCAAAGTCACCAATCCATGGGACAAGACGATCCTTGTGGGTGACTATGGATGGGGTTTACAGTGGCGTGTTGATATTACAGTATCAGGTGAACAGAAGAACCGCCTTGAGTGGCATGACAAGGCAGATTGTTACAACGTTGCCTTCCTGGGAGGCAATGTCGATCACGTCAGAATAGAGCATGGACGGTATTTCGCAGATGGCTATTTCGTCTTACCGTTCAAGGAACTGAACTGTTTGGCACCCTAGTTCTGGAGGAGAAGAACAATGACACGTTGTGTACTCCTGCTGAGCACTGCTGTGTTTCTGCTTCTCGCTGGCTTGTGTCCCATACTCCTGGCTGACGAATACACTGACGACTTCAATGATGGCGTCATTGCTCCTTGGTGGGCTTGCTCTACTAGCAGCAGCATCTGGTTCCGCTTCTACGAGTTTGGTGGCGTACTAGCCATGTCTGGCCACGGCGGCGGCGGTGGTGCCGGTGCCGCATCGGTTCGCAGCCCTGTCTTTCCTTGCCAGAGTTTTGAGTGCTCGGTGGACTTCCAGTGCGGCTCCGACCAGACTGCGGGTCTTTCAGTAATAAGCGGTTCGACTGAGTTTTATCTAGACTATGAGCAACAGTATTACGCAACTGGAGTTCGCAACCAATATGGGTATAGCAGCAGGCAATCCGCGTTTGGTGACGAAGATACTATTTGGCATACATTTCGACTTGTTTATGATCACGTTACTTGGATGTGTCAAGCATATGTCGATGACACATTCTTGAACTCTGCAAGTGTTGGTCTAGTGAACTTCCGAATCCAGATATCTGGTTCATGGGGCGGCAACTGGGGGTCGATGAAGTTTGACAACTTTCGATTTGTATATGCGGGTACTCCTGATCTGATCGACCGTGGTGAGGCTTATCGTGGAGTATCCATGGCAGAGATATGTCAAGATCTGGCAGGTCAAGTAATTGAAGTCAGTTGCGATATTAGCAATGTAGGAAATGGTCCATCTTCGCCATGTGCAGTAAGGTTCTATGCCTCTACGGACACGGTTATCAACACCTGGGATCATCTCATCGGCGAAACGAGAATTCCAGGGATACAACCAGGCGGCTGGACACGCTGCCTCTGGCGAGGAGATCTTCCCACAGACATTCCCGCAGGTGAATATAACGTCGGCTGGGTCATAGATCCAAACGGGGAGATCTATGAGACCGAAAAAGCGAACAACTCGGCCTTCAATGAGTCACAGAAGCTATCAGTTCGGATCTGTCGTCCTACTTTGACAATATCCTCGGGTATCGGCGGATCCGTGACTTCTCCAGGAGAGGGCGTCTACTCGTACGAGTACGGGAGTACTGTACCAGTTGAAGCGAGGCCAGATCCTGGATACCGCTTCATAAGGTGGACAGGTAGTGCAGTAGAGGCCAACAGGGTGGCAGATCCTTTTGCACCGGCTACTAGCGTTCTAGCTGTTGGACAGCAAACGCTTCGAGCAGAATTCGCGCTGGCCCGTCCGGTCTATGTAGATGTCGATGCAAAGGGGTTGAATAACGGGTCGAACTGGCAGAACGCCTACAGTTCTCTGCAGGATGCCTTGGCAGATACAAACCAGATGCCTAAGCCTGTTGAAGTCTGGGTTGCGCAGGGCACCTACACCCCTGATCAAGGACGGGGGCTGATGAAGGGAGATGTGACGGCCACCTTTCAACTGGTAAATGGGGTGACTATACGGGGTGGGTATGCTGGTCTCGGTGAACGGGATCCAGACAGACGCGACATACAGGCATATGAGACCATTCTGAGCGGTGATCTCATGAGAAATGACATCAGGGTCACTGACCCCTGCTGTCTGCTGTCTGCCCCGAATTGGCGAGTCGACAACAGTTGGCACGTTGTCAAAGGAATGGAGACGGACAACACAGCGGTCCTTAGCGGTGTTACTATCACAGGTGGACAATACATGTTTCGCGGGGGTGGCATCTATCTCAAGCAAACCAGTTCGATATTGAAGAGCTGCACGTTCCGGGCCAACAAAGCAGCGAATGGGGGGGCCGTAGCGGTATTAGGCGGCGATCCATGTTTTGTAGCATGCACCTTTGCTGAAAATGCAGCGGAATACTTCGGAGGCGCAGTGCATGTTGAAGATGGCAACCCCACATTCGCCGATTGTATCCTTACTCAGAATGTTGCGACCAAAGGGGCCGGAATGGACAACTGCTCCGTATCGGGGATCACCAACCCAATGCTGAGACGTTGTCAATTCATCAGGAATATCGCCACTGGCCAAGGCGGAGCGATGTACAATTACGGAATGTCCGCAAAGAGCCGTGCGACCTTGATCGAGTGCACATTCACAGGGAATTCGGCTTACCAGGGAGGAGCGGTTTTCAATGACTATGGTGAGCCTACGGTGTCCAGTTGCACATTCCGAAACAACCTGGCCACCGAAGGTGCAGGGATGTTCAGCGCCATGGCAAGCACGCCGGTGGTCGCCAATTCCAGATTCCTTCAAAACCAGGCCAGAGAACACGGGGGAGGCCTGTTCAACCAAGGATGTGTGGTACAGTTGGCTAATTGCACATACAGCGGCAACGTCGCAGGATGGAGAGGCGGGGGGATCTTCAATGTAGATAGCAGACTATCTCTAGGGAACTGTATTTTATGGGGCGACATTGCCAGAGATTGTCCTGAGATCTATTCAAATGATCCCATGAATGTGACTGGGTCCTACTGCAATGTCCAGGGTGGACCATTCTCCCTGACACCTGCGGACAGCTTCAACACTAAGATCCCGATCGGCAACATGGATGTGAATCCAGATCTGACGCCTGATGGTCACATTACCAGCTCTTCCCCCTGCATTGATGCTGGGAACAATGATGCTGTTCTAGCCTACGGCAGTGTAAGTGAACCAGTGCCTTACGACATCGACAGAGAGCCTCGCTTCATTGACAATCCCTTCACTAGCGATACTGGAAGTGGTAGAGAACCTATTGTCGATATTGGTGCCGACGAGTTTCTTGATAGCGATGGCGATGGTCTTCCTGATTGGTGGGGAAAAAGGTACTTCAACGGTGCTGACGCTGATCCCAATGGTGATTACGACCATGATAGTCTAACCAACCTAGAGGAGTATGAGGTATATGGCAGCAACCCGACAGCTCGGCCGTTCTATGTCAACGTCAACAATTCGGACGATCTACTGGCCAACGGTTCGCCAGATCACGCGTTTGCCACGATTCAGGACGGGCTGAATGCCGCTAGTGATGGTGACACGGTCATTGTGGCAAGAGGAACGTACAAAGGACTAGGGAATGGGGGTCTGGATTTCAACGGCAAGTCGATTGTGTTGGTAGGAATAGATGGTCCCGAGGCTACAATCATTGACTGCGAGTACAGAAATCGTGGTTTCTATTTTCACTCTGGCGAGGGGCCTGGGGCTGCAGTGGTAGGCTTTACGATTGTCGGGGGACGAGCTGATCATGGAGGGGCGATTCGGTGCGAGTGCTCCAGCCCTCAGATCCGCGAATGCGTAGTCACCGACTGTAATGACCCTGAGGGCTATGCGGGAGGGGTATATGGCTACACAAGCTTTCCTACCTTTGCGGACTGTACGATTGGCAGCAACGGTTCTCGCAGTGTATGGTTGGAGTACGGTGGCGCAACTATTCTGGGCACTGTAAAGTTGGCCAGGGATGAATGGTCCGGCCAAAACGTGATGTTCACCGGATCCGGGACCCTCGAGTTGCATGGAGACGCTACGCTGACTTTGAAGGATTCCCGACTTCGCTGCAGATTAAGAGGTCCTGGGCTTGTTGAGGTTCCGCTTGCCTCAGAGTTGGCGATTGAGGGAACTGCCGATGTAAACCTGGTTGGCGAGCATGGCAATGGCCGAATTCGATGTGATGGTCTACTTCGAGTGAGGGACTGCGCCCAGATCCGCAATGCGCATATCCTGGTTACCCGTGTTAGTTTTGAGAATGATGCAATCATATCGAACAGCGTGATCATGGCCCAAGCAGGCTCTCCCTATGGTCAGTTCTTTGTTGAGGACACAGTCAAGATCTCGGGCAATGATATTCATGCCGATGGCGATCGGTATATGGATCTCGATCCTTCAACGTTCAAAGGAATCGTCGAGAACAACCGTATCTATGTGACTGTCACGGAGGGACAGAACAACACACTGGGTGGTCTTCTGGAGCTTCGCGGTCGAGACTTACACAAGACTGCCTGTGCTCCGGACCAGTTTGCCTGCCAGGTTCTCGATATACCTGACTTCAACACGACTACGTGGACTATCGAACGCTTGGAACTCGCGCATGACGCCAAGGTCAACCTGACCAACCGTTTCGACTTCGGCAATGGTCATCTATCCGAGGTCATGTACGTCAAACAGCTTGTCTTAGGGGACAACGCCGTACTGAATACGGCTTTCAATCGTATCTACTATGGGCACATTGAACCTTCCGATGCCACCAAGCAGATTGTGAATGTCCCAATCCTGGGCTTCTCGCTGAACAACATTGCCTTTGACAATGCGGACGAGTTTTCTACTCGGATTACTCACAATAGTTATCAGCATCCAGAACATCCTACCTATGACAGGCCTCATGTACAACGCATAGCGGATCACGAACCCGACGCCGCGGGAATGATGGAGATGCGTGCCCTGAAGGATCGTGATCCAGAGTCAGGGTCCTATGGACTGTCATTGAGTGCCCGTGCCAAGGGTGTATTCTCCAAGGCGAGCGAGGACCGCATCCTTGTGAAGTTTGAGTACTTGTTTGAGACGGACGAACCTGGTACAGAACTCGTGGTCTATCTATCAGATGTGCCCGAACTGCAGGAACCTCGAGATCCTAATCATTACGTGGAAGTGGGTCGCGTTCGTCCTCCTCGGCACGGGCGTCCTGGCTCAGTTGGCAGCGGTTGCTTTGGCACGTTCCACCGGTACGTCAACCGGAGGCATCTCAACTTCATTCGTGGCACAAGAGTGGAGCTGGAATTGATCGGTCCAGATGGTACAATTGTATTGATCAACAACTGGGACCCCCAGATTCAATGTCCTCAGATGTGCATGGATTTCGACGGGAGTAATTACATCGACTACCTAGACCTGATGCCGGCTATCGGGGAATTGGGTAGACGAGCGGAACTAGATGAACGCGGTGGCAACGAGTGCGTAGACGCTTTTCTCAGTTGCGACGGATTCGTGGATGTCTTTGACGTGCCTGGCTGGGAGTGGGCCATAGACAACCAGGCTCTCGATCTGTGCCCCCAGACCCAGGAGGATGAAGACCGCGCCCTGCCTCTAACGGGCGGCGATCTCGCCTCAAGTATGAGCACTCTGGCCAGCCTACGTCGGAACATAGCCTCACAGATGTCCCCTGTAGATGGTGGCCTTGAACTGCAAGCCCTGCTAGTGGCAGGTAAGCCACGCTGGCGAAAGCACGACGATGGCTGTGTCTACAGTAGCGACCTAAAACCACAGAACCTCTACGTCTTAGACGACAAAGGTGAGTGCCAGAATCTCCTTGGACTGGGTACGGATCGCCGTGTTGGTCGTTTGGCTCGTGGCTTGGATAGTGAGATCTACATGACTTGTGTGGGAGCAGGTGTGTTCAGGGTGCTCCAGGGCGGTGGCACAGAACTGGTGTTCTCCTCGGACCATACGTATTCTATTGCTACAGAACCCAGATATGGGCGTGGTGCCCAGGTCCGCGTGGGCCTTCAGTTGGACGGTGTGCAGGCGTATGGACGTCCGATCTGGGATGTAGCTGTGGGATCAGATGCCCTGTATGTAATCCCCGTGGTCGTGGCCCCTGATGGGAGGGCGCCCTACTTGGCCGCTGCCAAGTTGACCTCCAGTACCATGCATAGTTCGGGATATGAGATCTCACGGCTTTATGATGATCCCAGCTTCTTTGACATGAATGCCACAGATAATCCTCATTTGGGGGGGCTTCGAGAAATAGAGGTGGATGACCAGGGCAATGTGTATGTGTTGAATGCACACAGTCGCAATCGTAGTGACACTCTGTGGAAATACCCACCAGTGGGTAAGCTGCAACGCATAGAGTTGATGGGTTCAAAGAGTCGCGTACAGATTCCTGACCCGATAGGCTTATGCGTATCCAGCAAAAGAGAGATGGTGTATGTTGCTTCAGGTCAGATCGATGACTCCAATCCGAGTTCCACGGTAGTGTATGGGTTCTCTACGGATGATCTGACTCTGAAGCGTTCAGTCAGGATTCAAGGGATGCACCAGGTCTCTGGCATCACGGAAGACCCCGCCAGCGGTGACCTCTGGGTCGTTGGCTTCACTATGGAGGTGAGCAGGCTGTGGGATCCCGGATCTTATAATGAGGTTACCGAATCGTTCTACAACGCTCGTCTGGCCAGAATCCGGTGGAGTGACCAAGAGAGTGTTGAATCGACTTACATCACCGGCAGCCATGATTTGGCTTTGCCCCTGTCTATCGTGTGGACCGGTCCGTAAGCACCGCCAACTTGCTCAGGTAAACCTGCATCCAGCGGTGATGTCGAATCTGGCCTGACCACGGTAGTCGCCCTAGCTCAGAACTGGCTCAGGCTTGACCGCGAGATCTAGGCGAAATGAGATCCTCATCACCAATAATGACTACAAACGGCTGATTCTACCCAAGCAGCGGTTGTCACAGCCATGAGCCACCAGCAGCCATGGACAGCCCCCGGGAGGTTGACTTGGCTGCGATAACTGCCCTCCAGCCCTGGTACAAAACCCCCGCTTCAAGGCAGTTCGGCCAAGTCCGCACGAACTCACCACCACCCTTGCGCGCAGGCTTCCGGCCTTTCCGGTGAAGAGAAATACAGAGTAGATCATTGGAATCCTGCAACAGGGGCAGTGAATAGGAGTATGAGCCATGATGACGTGCGAGACTGAGATCTGTTCCGAGTGCGGGCGAGAGATCATGCGGGCAGAACCGGCCTGCGTCTTTGAAGGCCAGGTCGTGTGCGAGGCATGCGACAGGAGGCTACGGAACGACTCCGTTCTTGAGTCACGAAATCGAAGGCACCCTATGCCCAAGCCCCGTGAAGGCCTCGTGGGTGGACTGAATCCAATCCAAGCCTGCCGAGAGACTTGTGTCGCCGAAAGTGCCGACGAGCCTGCATTGGCTCTCACCCACGATACAGCCGACATATATGAGTACACCGAAGCAACACAGCCCGACGCCAAGTACACAGGCGTCCGGGGCTGGCTGCTGCTGTTCTGCGTCATTCTGACCGTGGTCAGCCCCTTGACCAATGCCTTCGTATTCCTGTTCGGCCTCAAGCAGGCCGAGCCCCTTGTAGCACAACTGCCTGGTCTCAGGACGGTGCTTCAAATTGACGGGATTCTGATCATGGGAATCGTGATATCCAGCTTCTATGCCGGAATCTCTCTCTGGTGCAGAAGACCGAATGCGGTCGAGACGGCCAAGGCATACCTGGGGTTGCTCCTGGGAGTGGCCCTTGTCAGGGCCTTCCTCTTCCCACTGATAGCCGGAGTACCAGCGGAGGCTGTCGGTCAGGCCATCCGCCAGGGAATGAGACAGGTCGCATGCTCCTACGCGTTCTACAACCTGTGGACCTCCTATCTCAACAGATCCAAGCGGGTCAAGGCAACATACGGCCTACATCCTTCCCTCCCATGAACTGTCATGCGAGAAGAGGACTGCCCCAGCCTCAGCGGCTCCCAGTGACAGAGAGGGACAAGACCTCGTGGACCTCATCCGAGAGCACAAGGTGGAAGTCCAATCGCAAGGGTCCGGGATTCAGTCGGTACACCTCCATGTACGAAGGCTTGCGGATTATCCTATCACGGTCGTCGTTCCGGTCGGAACCTACATCGTCTCCAAGAATCCGGGGTCTCAGAACATGGTTGCCACCGCCGAGGTCAGGCACACGTTGGCAACGCAGTCATGGGTAGACCTGTACTCGCCTGCTGCGTGCGCCAACCGGCCATCGCACCTCCAGGTCAATCCTCCTTCTGGCCCCGCATGGAAAAGACGAGCTTCGCCGCGCAAGATCCAGACCCTTTCGGTGAACTGTTACACGGAAAGACACGGCCGGCCAGGCACCGGGCTTGGCCAGACGCGCCGTCAAGTGTAACCATCTTTGGAAAGGGTAAGACAATGAAGACAAGAAGCAGAACAGAAGCCAAGACTTGGCAGCCAAGCAGTAAGAGGGCATCCAGTAGATTCCCGCCGGGCCGCCCCCATACAATGCGGCGACGTTACGGAGGCGGCGTACCATTGCTGGCGGCACTGCTCTGGTGCAGCCCATTGTGGGGGGGCGTCCTGGAGTACCGGCCTGCGGATGTGCCAAAGGCGATTCCTGACCTCGGCACCGTTCGCTCCACCGTGCAGGTCCAAGAGAACGGAACGATTGTGGATCTGGACGTAAAGCTCACAATCAGACATACCTTTGATGCGGATCTTGATGTGTTTCTGCTGGCGCCGGATGGTAGGCGGGTGGAGCTGTTCACCGATGTCGGAGGTTCGGGGAACGACTTCCTGGATACCATCCTTAGTGACGATGCCACCCTGCCAATCACGGGAGGTTCCCCACCCTTTACAGGCCGCTATCGGCCAGAGGGGAGTCTCGACAGCCTGTCAGTGATGGACATGAAGGGGACCTGGACCCTTGAGGTCACGGATGACGCGAATGGGGATACAGGCACCATCGAATCATGGTCGCTGATGATCCAGTGCGATCCAATTCCCTCCCCTTGGGCCAATCCTTGCCCTGCGGATGGGGCGTTTTGTGTACCGGTTGACACGGTGCTCTCATGGGGGGCACCTGCCTTCCGCTTGCTGGGCGGAACCGGTAGTGATGGGCTCAATCCATTCAGTCTTGTGGAGTTGCAGACGGACCCGGTCAAGGAAGGGCTTGTCGGCCCGGCTGGCGATAACCTCGGCCTTGACTTTGCCCCAGATGGGCGCCTCTACGGAGCCGGTTCTTCACTACGGATTATCAATCCCACAGATGGATCATTCGCCACTATCTGTCCGCGCAGTCCGACCGGGAGCTACATCTTGATGTCTAGTATCGCCTTCCATCCCAATGGGACCCTCTACGGGGTAGGATTACTAGACAAGTACCTTTATACCGTTGATACGGCAACATGTTTTGCCACGACGGTTGGCCCTATATCCGGTGCCACTGTCTGGTGTATTGATTTCGCGCCGGATGGGACTCTCTACGGTGCGTTTGCGAATCTGGTCACTCTCGATCCCGGTAGCGGGCGTGTCCTCAGGATCATCGGTCCCATCAAATGCCTGGATACCCAAGTCTATGTAAATGACATCGACTTTGCCCCGGATGGCCAGATCTACGCCGTTCACTTTGAGTCCAAGATGCTCTATAAGATAGATCCGGTCGACCCATCGCATGCAACAGGCTTTGGTCCCTATGACTCTGAGCTCTGGGGTGTGGCTTCGGAGGTCACGTGCGGGACAGGCAGAGTCGGGGCGATGGGGCTGACTTTGGGTGGTTTGGCGCCTTCCGGAAACGCCCATGCCGCGACTCTCGAACTGGCCTCTCTGGAGTCAGGTCCAGCAGTGGGTGAGGCTCTGTCGGATGCGGTCCGAGATGAGCAGATTCTGCGGGACAAATCCCGGCATCTGGTCGATCAACACACTGCTCAGTCGCACATAGAAAAGGAGGCACAGGGAGACGATACCTTGAGTCTGTTCAGCATGTCCAGTGAACCTCGTGCCGCTGCCTTAGCCCCGGCAGGCTCAACTACGTATGATGTGTTCCTGGATACGGTCAATCCGCCGCAGAGGCGGATCTGCCATGATATCCAGGCCCGCTCGTGTGATCCTGGCACCCTCAACTCCAGCATGAGGTACTACTGGCAGGTGGTCGCACGGACTGCCTCCGGAGAGACCCAGGGACCTGTGTGGTCATTCACCACCGCCACCTGTACCTTGGTGTTTGAAGACACCTTTCCCACCTCCAGCCTCGATACGTCCAAGTGGACGTACCGTTACGGCAGCCCTACCGTAGACACCGATGCTGTGGGCGAACCTAGTGCACCGTACTCACTGCACCTGGGGAGCTACGACCAGGTCCAGAGCCGAACGCTCGATCTACTCGGCGTCGACTGTGCTGTGCTGACGTACCAGTGGCAGCGGTCCAGTACCGAGTCAGGAGATGATCTGTACGTGGACTTCTGGGACGGACAGACCTGGCAGGCCCTAGCAACCCACCTCGCCAACGAAGGTCAAGCGGACGTGTTCACCAAGGAACGGTCAATCCTTCCGAGGACGGCCCTCCATTCGGCGTTCCGCTTGCGATTCAGGGCTCATTGCGACTCAAGGTGGGACGACTGGTTCATCGATGACATCCGCCTCCGAGCCTGCCGGTGCGTTGAGGACTTTGAGACCGGTGATCTTTCGCGCCTGCCCTGGACTTGTTCAGGTGATGCGCCCTGGACGGTAGTGAAGGACCAGGACAACCCTGTGAACTACTCTGCCCGGCCCGTCTCGATCAACCACAATCAGACGAGCTGCCTCGAGATCACCATGGATTGCGAACCCGGGGCGATTACGTTCGACCGCAAGGTGTCCTCCGAGGCAAGCTACGACAAGCTCGCATTCTATATGAATGGAGCCAAGAACGGAGAGTGGTCTGGATCGCTCAACTGGGCAACCGTATCATTCGCGGTGCCTGCGGGCCAGAATACATTCAAATGGGCGTATTCCAAGGACGGAAGTGTCTCAAGCGGCTCTGATACGGCGTGGATTGACAACGTCCACTTGCCTATCGCCACAAGCGTTTGTCCCACCTGTTCGCAGTGAGCGCAAGCGGGAGAGAGAGTATCAGTTTCGTGGGCTGTGGTCTCTTGGACACAGCCCACATTCTCTATTTGCCCTTGGTGTCCGGCCTGATGGGCTGCCATTCGATGTTCGAGGCGCCCAGCAGGGTGCCGGTGGCATAGGCCAGGTCCACCAGGGCGATCTGATAGTCGGTCAGGGCACTGATCTCCGTGTTCTGGGCGGTGGCGAGTTTGGCCTGGGCATCGAGCACGTCGGTGCTGGTCCGCAGGCCCTGCTCGAACTGGCGCTTCTCGGCCTCATAGACCCGGCCTGCCAGCACGGTGTTCTGCTGACCGGCCATGATCCGCTGCCAGTTGGCCTCCAGCTTCGAGACGGCATTGAGCACCTCCTGCTCGATCTGCGATCTGCGGCTCTCCCGGGTGGCCAGTCGCTGGCATTTCTGGAACACGGCCTGGCGCACACGGCTCTTGGCCGCCTCATTTCCAAGGGGGACCCGCAGACTCAATCCCAAGCGGTTGTCCGCGAAGCGGTTGTCCCCCAGCATCCCCCAGGAGTCGCTTCGTGAGTCCCCCATGCCGTTGAGGTTGTACGTGTAGTCGAGGCTGACCAAGGGCAGGGACTGGTTCCGCTGGTAGTCGATCGTCAGGGCGTCCTGCGCCAACTGCAGCTCCAGCTCCAGCATCTCCATCCGGTTCTTGACCGCGGAGCCGACCAGTTGGCCTGGGTTCAGGTCGTATCGAATGGGTGTCGGCTCGGTCGCGGGGACAAGCGTGCTCTGGGTCTGCATGCCCAGGTTGGCCTGATTGATCTGGCGTTTGAGTTCCCGCTGGCGATCCTGGACGTTGTTCTCCGCGGTGATGATCGCCTCCATCTGTTGGGCGACCCCGGCCTGGGCCCGGATCACCTCCACGGGGGCCCGCTCCCCATGACTGACCAGACGCTTGGCCTGGTCCAACTGGGCCTTGGCCAGGTCGAGCTGCTGACGGCTGACGTCGAGCTGCTTTCTGGCCGCGACCAACCTCCAATAGAGACGATCCAGGTCCGCAATCAGCCGGATCACCTCCAGCTTGGTCTGGGCCTGGGTGATCTGATGGCTGAGGGCGGCCACCCGGATGCTATAGGTGCTGACCTTGGACCCGAGGTTCCGCAGCAGCGGCTGGCTGATGGAGAACTGCAGTCCTGATCCATAGTATGGATTGAAGTCCGTCTGGATCGCGTTGGTCTTGGTGCGGCTATCGACGGCCGTCACCGCAATGGAGCCTCCGGTCTCCAAGGGCTTCTGGATGCCCACATCCGTGTAGAGAGACTCGACCTGGGAGCCGTATACCTCATTGTAGTAGGAGATGGCTGGGGCGTCGGTCTTGTTCACGGTGCCGTCGGCGATGAAGCTTGCCTCGAACTTGGCCCGCTCCTGGTTGACGCTCTCTGCAGAAAGCGTGGGGTTGATCAGCGTGGCCTTGAGTTCCAGGTTGTTCTGCAGGGCCATGACCCGGCACTGTTCGAGGGTCAGCTCCAGCGTCTCCGGGGCAGGAGCCAGGGGCTGGGGGTGGGCGTTGGGATCGGTCCCCTTCTCCTGGGCCTTCTCCAAGTGGAGCGGCTTGATCTGCTGGAAGGTCTCCTTCGGGACGGCCTTGGTGGCGGGGNTCTTTGCGCCTCCGAACACCTCGCAGCCAGCCAGGAGGAGCATCGCCAGGCCGCACGACACGGCCCATGACCGCCGCCCAATCTGTCTTCTGTCTTCTGGCTTCTGTGTTCTGTGTTCTGTGTTCTGACTACTCATGTCGTAAGGCCTCAATCGGATCGAGCCGGGCGGCCTTGATGGCCGGGAACATGCCAAAGAAGATACCTACCGTGCCGGAGAACACAAAGGCCAGGGCCACGGCCTGCCACGGCACGTAGGCCATGTCCAGCTCCGCCTTGGGGATGTTGGCAATCGCCGAGGTCAGGAGCTGGCCTATGCCGATTCCCAGGAGCCCTCCGAGAAAACACAGCACCACGGCCTCGATGAGAAACTGGGTCAGGATGGCCGTGCGCCGTGCGCCGACGGCCTTGCGAAGGCCGATCTCCCGCGTTCGTTCGGACACGGAGACCAACATGATGTTCATTATCCCAACGCCTCCGACCAGCAGCGAGACCCCCACGATTCCGCCTGCCACGGCGGTCACCACCAAGGCGATCTTGTTGAAGGTCTTGAGTTCGTTCTCCAGGGACCGCACCTCAAAGGTATCCGGTTCGCCCGGACTGATGTGGCGGGCACGGCGGAAGAAGAATCGCAGCTCCGCCAACGCGTCCTCGCTCATCTCGGCGGAGCGGCTCTCCGCAATGGCCGAGATCCAGGGATCGCGATTCAACTTGAAGCTCGTCTGAAATGGGATGAAGACCTCGATGTTCTCACCCTCTCCACCCCCAAACAGCGAGCGGGGCCGGGGGTCCAGTAAACCCACGATGATGAACTGGTGGTAACCGATGAGGATGGATTGGCCGATGCAGTCCTTGTCGAGGAGGAGCTTGTCCCGCAGTTTCGGATCGATCAGGCAGACCTGCCGGGCCTGCAGTTCATCCATCTCCGAGATCAGCCGGCCCAGGCTCACGGTCCGGCCCTCGACGAGGTGTACGGCGGGCTCGACTCCCGTGACCTGCACCCGTTCCACGCTCTTGTCGCGGAGGCTGACCGTGTACTGGCCGAGCCCGGTCTCCCGTCCAAACCGCGACACTGATGGGCAGTGCGTCAGCAGACTGTCGAACTGCTCCGGCCGGAAGCGGATCTCCCACCACGGGGCGTTTTGCATGGGACCGGTCGTAGGCCGTGTCGGCCACATGAAGATCGAGTTGGTACCAAAGGACTGGACCTGCGAGAGGATCTTGGCCTTGAGACCCGACAGGGCCGCGATCACCGCGGTCACCGACGCCACGGCGATAATGATCCCCAGCATGGTCAGGAAGGACCGCATCTTGTTGGCCCAGACCTGGCCCAGGGCCAGGTACACACTCTGGTATAGAAACCGCAGAAAGGCCAGAATGGATGTCACTAGAGTCCTCATGGCTTGTCCCCCTGGCCCGCATGGGTGCCGGTCAGCCGATCACGCTCGACCGGCAGATCGCTCATGATCCGCCCGTCCCTCATGCGGATGATCCGCTTGGCGTGCCGGGCGATGTCGTCTTCGTGGGTGACCATGATGATGGTCTGGCCCTCGGCGTGGAGGCGATCGAACAGGGCCATGATCCCCTCGCTGGTGTGGGTATCGAGGTTGCCGGTCGGCTCGTCGGCCAGCAGGATGCTGGGCTTGTTGATCAAGGCTCGGGCAATGGCCACCCGCTGCTTCTCACCGCCGGACAGTTGATTGGGCTTGTGCTTGACCCGGTCCGCCAGTCCCACGCGGGCCAGGGCCTCGAGGGCCAGCTTGCGTCTGGAGACCCAGCCGTTGCGGGAGTAGATCAGCGGAAGCTCCACGTTCCGTACGGCGTTCATCTGTCCCAGCAGCTCATACGACTGGAACACGAAGCCGATCCGCTCGTTGCGGGCCCGCGCCAGCTCCGCGTCGGTCATGGTCGTGGTGTCCTGGCCGTCCAGGAAGTACTTGCCCGCGGTGGCGCGGTCCAGGCAGCCCAGGACGTTCATCATCGTGCTTTTCCCCGAGCCGGACTGGCCCATGATGGCCACGTACTCGTTGCGGCGGAGCTCCAGGCTGACCCCGTTGAGCGCACGGATGGATTCCACCCCTACGATGTACACGCGGGCCACTTCCTGCAAATGGATGATGACGTTGTTTGTGCTGCTCACGACTTGCTCTTCTTGGACTTGGGGTCCTGCCTGTTCGGATCGGCGGCATGAAGGCCCTTCTTCTTGTCCTTCTCGACCTCCCGCTCGTCCTGCACGACCTGGTCGTTCTTGAGGCCGTCCAGGGCGCGATACGGCCCTACGATCACCTTGTCCTGCTCGGTCAGGCCGGATTCGATGATCGTGTGGGTCAGGTTGCTCGATCCGATCTTGACCGGCGTGACCACGGCCTTGCCATCCACGACCCGGTACACCGCGGGCGTAAAGGTCTTGTCCTTTTCCACCTCCTTGGCACTGCGGATCGTGGGCGGCAGATCGTCCACGGACCGGGGCAATACCGCCTGGCTCGGCACGATCAGGACGTTCTGATGCTTGACCGTCTCGATCTCCACCTGGGCTCGGAGGCCCGAGTAGAGCTTGGGCCCGTTGGGATCGTAGTCCAGCAGGATCTCAGCTCGGAAGTAGTCCGTGCCCGTCAGGGAGGTGACCCTGCGGGGCAGGTCGTTCTTCGTCAACGCGATCTCCACCACCTCCCCGATCCATTCCTTGCGCGGATAGGCCTGGATCTGGACCTTGGCCTTCTGCCCGACCTTCAGTTTTCCAACGTCCGCCTCGGCCGCCTGTGCCAGGACCAGCATCTTGGACAGGTCTGCCACCTCCAGGATCACGGTGCCGGGGTTGTTCATGGTCCCGGTCATGACCATCTCGCCGACGGCCGCATTGATCCGGGTGACGATCCCATCGATGGGAGAGACAATCGTCGTGTGACTGAGGGCCTCCTCGGCCTGGGCGATGTCCGCCTCGGCCCCCTCGAGGTTGTGCTGCATGACCTCCAGGTTCCGCTCCGAGGCGTTGAGGGAGTGCTGTTCCGACTCGTATTGTGAGGTGGTCTCGTCATACTTGAGTTTCGCCTGGTCGTACGTGGATTGACTGATGTCCTTGGACTGGAGCAGTTCCTCCTGACGCTTGAGGTCTCGCACGACCTGCTGCAGCGTGGCCGAACGGCCCTTGAGGCTTTCCTTCTGGCTGGCGAGCCTGGCCCTCTCGACCTCGATCTGGGAGGCCTCGGCCGCTCGCCTGGACTGGGCGTAGCGCAGACGGGTCTCGAGGTCCTTGGAGTCGAGACGGACCAACAGGGAGGCCGGGATCGGCGGCACCGCACAGGGGTCTCCCCTGGTGACCCTTTGGCCTTCCTTGAACGGCATCTCGTTGATCCGGGCGGAGACCTTGGCCGAGATCTGGACGTTGGTCTTGGGGTCGATCTGGCCCGGGGCGCTGACGAACTCGATCAACTCTCCTGCCTGCGGTTGCTCAATGCGCACCACAGTGGGCTTGGCGGCGGCCTTCCTGACCCTCATGACGACCACGCCCGCCACGCCGACCACCAGGCCGGCCACTGCAACCCAGATCAGTATCTTGCGAGAACTCTTCACTTGCTGACCTTTCCTAAATCCGATCCCCTTGGCCGATCTGAAAGATATCGATTCTACCCTAATTAGACGCAGAGCAACACGATTCGTTACGGGGGGGGCGTGCCTTTTTTCTTTGTTCTTGAAGGGGTATCCATTACGGTAGTAGCCCATGAACGTGGACCACGTCGGTGCAACGACGCTTCTCAATCCCGGCCCTTTCAAAATGGGGCGATATGCCACTATACGGATTGACGCACATGGGGCCACGGTCGAACTGAAGACGGCCTGACGGGGTTCCTTAACGCTAGAACATCTCTGGAGGCCGCACCTGGACATTGGGGCTTCGCATGTCGTCCTGCCCCGCGACCGTCTTGGCGATCCTTCGGTACGCCAGAATGATACGGATCGCCGCGCCTGCACACCCAAGGCCGGCTGCCACGAACAGGCCCGCGACCAAGTAGGCGAAGACCTTGGGAAACGCCGCGATCAGGACGCCCAGGCCCATCAACATCAGACCCAACATGAAGATCCCGACGGCCATAGCTTTGGATGTCTGCGAGAGGGCTTGACTGTAAAAGCGAAAGACCATGTGGGAGAGGTTAAAAGGTTAGATGGTTAGAAGGTTAAATGGTCAAAAGGTCAAATGGGAGTCGCATGTCCTCCTTATTCAGCCAATCCTCCATTTAACTATTCGCCATTTAACCATTCACCAAAAAGGAAGGCGGGCTTCGCAAGAAGCCCGCCTTCTCCATATCAGGTTAGTACATGCCGCCGCCCGGATGGCCGTGAGGAGCGGCCTCCTCTTCCTTCTTGGGGATCTCAGTGACGATGGCGTCGGTGGTCAGCATCAGCGACGCGATCGACGCCCCATTCTGCAGGGCCGTGCGCTCGACCTTGGTCGGCACGATCACGCCGAAGTCGACCATGTTGCCGTACTGCTTTCGCAGGGCGTCGTACCCGAAGAACTTCTCGCCGCTCTCCATCACCTTCTGCGCCACGATCGACCCATCCAACCCGGCGTTCTCCGCGATCTGCTTGATCGGAGCCACGACCGCCCGGCGGATGATGTCCACGCCGATGCCCTGATCGCCCACGGTCTTGATCTTGTCGAGGGCAGGCAGGCACCGCAGCATCGCCACGCCACCACCGGGCAGAATCCCCTCTTCCACGGCGGCCCGGCAGGCGTGCAGGGCGTCCTCCACGCGGGCCTTCTTCTCCTTCATCTCAGCCTCGGTGGCGGCACCGACCTTGATCTGGGCCACGCCGCCGGCCAGCTTGGCCAGGCGCTCCTGGAGCTTCTCGATGTCGTAGTCGCTGGTGGTGTTGTCGATCTCCTTCTTGATCTGGTCGATCCGACCCTTGACGGCCTCGGTCTTGCCCCCGCCTTCGATGATCGTCGTGGTGTCCTTGTCGACCCGGACCTGCTTGGCGCGGCCGAGTTGGTTGAGCTCCACGTTCTCCAGTTCGATGCCCAGATCCTCGAAGATCGGCTCTGCGCCGGTCAGGATGGCGATGTCACCCAGCATGGCCTTGCGCCGATCGCCAAACCCGGGGGCCTTGACCGCGCAGACCTGCAGCACGCCCCGGAGCTTGTTGACCACCAGGGTCGCCAGGGCCTCGCCCTCCACGTCCTCGGCGATGAGCAGCAGGGGTTTGCCCTGCTTGGCCACCTTCTCCAACAGGGGGACCATGGTCTTGATGGAGCCGATCTTCTTCTCGTGGACCAGGATGTAGGGCTTGTCCAGCACCACGGTCATGGTCTCCTGGTTGTTGATGAAGTGCGGGCTGATGTACCCCTTGTCGAATTGCATGCCCTCGACCAACTCCACCACGGTCTCCAGGGACTGGCCCTCCTCGACCGTGATCACGCCGTCCTTGCCGACCTTGTCCATGGCCTCCGCCAGCTTCTTGCCGATCTCGGCGTCCTGGTTGGCCGAGCAGGTGGCCACCTGTTCGATCTGCTTGCCGGACTCCACGGAGGTGCTGAGCTTCTTGAGCTCGTTGATGATGGCGTCCACGGCCTTGTCGATACCCTGCTTGACCTGCATGGGATTGGCGCCAGCGGTGATGTTCTTGAGGCCCTCGGTGAAGATACTCTCCGCGAGGATCGTGGCCGTAGTCGTGCCGTCGCCCGCCACGGTCGAGGTCTTGGAGGCGACCTCCTTGACCATCTGTGCCCCCATGTTCTCATAGGGGTCCTCCAACTCGATCTCCTTGGCCACGGTGACACCGTCCTTGGTCACCGTCGGTGATCCAAAGGACTTCTCGATCACCACGTTGCGGCCGCAGGGGCCCAGGGTAATCTTGACGGCCCTCGCGAGCTTTTGGACGCCCTTGAGGATGCACTCGCGGGCCTCCGAACCGAATACGATCATCTTCGCTGCCATGACTGCTGTCTCCTTCTCGAAAGGTCTGAAGCCAGACCGGGTTACTTCTCGATAACGGCCATGATGTCGGACTCGTCCATGATCAGGTATTCCTTGCCGTCGACCTTGATCTCACTTCCGGCGTAGCTGGTGAACAGGACCAGGTCGCCCTTCTTGACCTGCATCTGGCGGCGAGTGCCGTCATCCAGGACCTTCCCCTCACCGACGCCGCTGATCTTGCCTCGCTGGGGTTTCTCCTTGGCGGTGTCCGGCAACACAATGCCCCCTGCGGTCTTCGACTCAGCCTCAATACGCTCGACGAGTACCTTGTCTGCCAACGGTCGAATCTTCATATCTGCCTACTCCTTTCCAGAAACCTCTCTTGCTCAAGCCCTGCTTGTTCAGGCTCCGATCTCAGGGTCGCCGGCAAACAGCGGACTGTCATAGGCCTTCACGAACAACCGATTCAGTTGTCTTCGCAGAAGGCCCAGGTCCACCGGTTTGGCGATCACGCTAAAGACGTCCAATTGCAGTGCCCGGTCCAATAGGTCCTGCCTCACGTCGCTGGTCAAGAGCAGACACGGCAGGCGAGGGTGATCCATGCGGATGATGCGGACGGTCGACAGCCTGCCCAGGTCCGCGTCCGCGTCGATGATGGTGACGTGGATGCGTTTGTGGCGGAGCACGTTGACGAACTCATCCACGCGGCTGGCCACAATGAAGTTTACCCCTGCAGGCTGGAATATGTCCTGCACGGCCTTGGGCCACTGCCAGTTGCTCTGACTGGCCAAGACGTTCACTTCACCAAGATGACAGTGGGCACAAACCATATGGGTAGAACCG
>Ga0031655_10000568_pt1 | contig 23381 bp, 24 predicted proteins | sample FrelakmetHBP12HB_FD_55187 | JGI IMG/M metagenome (GOLD analysis project Ga0031655, IMG submission 55187) | Freshwater lake sediment microbial communities from the University of Notre Dame, USA, for methane emissions studies -HBP12 HB | ecosystem: Environmental > Aquatic > Freshwater > Lake >... | reverse complement strand
AGAAAAGCCAAAATGCCCTTTTGACGGCGGCTCCGTTTGGAGACATAATGCTTCTGCATCAGGGCGTCTTCCCCGTGAAACGGGATGGTATGAAAATCCAGATCAAACGAAGTCCCCCGTTGCAGCCCCAACCGTCCTACGGCATCAAACCACTGTCTCATGAGACGGGGATAAGAAGTCGGATCAATCCGGCCACTATACTCGGTGAGGAAGGCGCGTTTCGGAATGGCATTGAGCCCGGCAAAAAGGGGAAGCCCTTCATCCATCACATAACTCATCACATGGCTGTGCCGCGCATTGCCAAACAGTTTTAGTCCCAGAAGGGACAGAACGGCCTGAGGAGCAGGAATCATCTTTGTCCCTGGGAACCCCACCTCCTCCATCATCCGCTCCAAGGGGATTTGGGCCAGATAGGGAAGAAACAAAAAGAGACCTCCGAATTGGGTGCGGAATCGCCGGGGAGAAAGATCGAGCTTCCGCACATCGGCGACCTCAGCGACTTCCGGCCCATGGCCTTCCATCCGCTCTTCATCCCTGCGGCGGGGCAATCGGGCAAACCCCTCTTCTTTGAGGATCAGGGAAACTCCCACGGGGCTCAGAGGATGCCCTGCCTCCTCCAAGATCCGGCTGATATCATAGATGGAGAAGTTCTGTTTGCGGAGGGCAATGACCTGATCTCGTAGGGGCTCTGTTTTGGGCGAAACGTGGGGACCTTTTTGAGGGGGGAGGAAGAACTCTCGTTTTGGATCTTGGCGCAACTGGTGGCAAAGGATGCGAAAACTGCCCGGGGTATAGCCGAAGCGGCGAGCGACTTCGGTCGAGGGGAGTTGATCCACGAAGTAGGCTCGAAGGGCTTCGTACTGGCGGTGGGTCGAATTCGAGGGTTCGAGGAAGATACGGGCCATAGATGTTATCTTTTCTTCTTTACTGTTAAACATACTGCCACTATATCACATTATGGAAATATGTCAAGAGAAAAATGATAGAGTGGCGTTTTTCTTAACAATTATCCCATATTTTCGGCATTCCGGGATCTATTTACTTCAGTGGCGAGCCATTCTCTCAATATTGACTTAGTGGATATATGTTTATAAGTTTAATAATTTACTAACATCACCTCATGCGGAATGGGCAACTATGATCGCTTTCGACAGTATTCTGTTAGAACTACCCGCCTCTGTGGGAATCCAGGTTAGTGAAACTCTTGGGCACGAAGAAGGAAGACTTGAGATATTTGCGCGCAGAAAAAGGGATGCCTTACGTCCAATTGAGCAGGAAGCGCGAAGAGATTTTCATCAGCCACACCGAATTATAAGCGCGGAGCCGTTTCTGACCTTGCCTTGCTCTTTGAAAATTAAATATGGATTTACGGTTCGAGCTCGGTTTCCTCCCTCAGCAATGGAGTGAAACCTGCTTGCCCAAAATGTTTATCATGAGATAGGGCTTCGCTGATGTTTTGCTCCTTCATTACCAAAAATGAGGCGCAATCCGTAAGACTCCAATCTTTATCCTCGCGCGCTTGGTATAGTCTGAAGGCGTTTTGAAATTGCATGCTGGTTTGCGGAATTATGCTCAGGTTGGGATTACTCCGTAGTCTTTCCACAAGCTCAACGGCGGCTTTCCTGAGAAAAGATCCTTTGTTGGCCAGTATAGCAAGGACCTCGGATAGCACCATTTCGCTTGTGATAATCCGAACTCCTTGAAGTCTGGAAGACATCGACTTTGCTTTAGCATGCAAATCATCGTGAGGGTTTAAAAGGGCAAACCAGTAATCCGCGTCAGCAAACACGGCTTTCATTCTGTTTGCTTTGGGGCTCCGTAGAGAAAATGATCGAGATTTTTAGCTAAATCGGCTGGCAACTTTGCCCACTCCTCATCGGGAACCGAAGAACTAATTTCCTCTACAACATCCCAAATGGGAAGTGCGGTTTCATTAAATGGAAGCCCTTCGAGTGTTTGGATAGAAACATCTGTTACGGTGACGATTCGCTTTAGTTTTCCGTCCGGTAGAAACTCACCCCGTCCTTTAATATGAAGACGGTGACTGGCATGTTCCCGCAAGGCTTCGATGATATCATCCTCTTGATCTTGGGAAAATTTCCCTGGAATCTTTGTGTCATCAATCAGGCGTATCGCAAAATTTGCTCCATCCAAATCAGCCGCCCGGATTTCCCCAACGAGGTCTACATAATCCTCATACCCGGTTTGAAGCAATTGAACCAAAGCGGCACGTTCTTTTTGGCTATAAGAAACATTTGAATCCTTTTTTGCTGCTTTCAATTCGATCCTTTCGCCAGGGCGCAATGTCTTGCCATAATCCGAGAAAAGTGGAATGACATTTTTGGGGAAATCCTGCGGAATGGGTTTTGAGTGAAAGACTGATTCAATCGAATCCGAAACGAGAATTACTGCATCATCAAGTTCATCTGGTAAAGGTTCGAAAGAAAACAGCCCTTCCTCGACATCTATTTCTCGCATTATTGGAACGGCCGCGCTTGCGGGAAGAATTTTATAAAATTTTAAGGATAAAGAATCTTCAAAATTTTTAGGCAGTCTTTGACGATCAGGATTCTTTTTGCGCCAAAGCTCCTTCGCAGTCTCTAACAGAATAGCCTTATACGCGATCAATTCAGGCAGAACATCAATGTCAATGCCGTGGTCATCAAATCGCCCGCCTTTAAAGGTATGCGTCACCAATTCGTATTGTTTTTTGGCCATAACAAACCTCTTCTTAAATATGCCGGGAAGCCAGATACAAGAACAAGACATTAAATTGAAATCAAGTGTATCAAATTGGTTCATAAAGTCAAGCTATTTTTCTGAAAAGGTATGCGATACTGTCAAAACTTTTATGAAAAAAGTAGCTTCAATTCCAAAGCGGGAAAAGCGTGAAAAGCCTTGGCTGGCTTGAGCTTGGGCTACGTAAGGGCTCCGCTCAAGCCAGAAAAAGGGGGGGGAGGACGCTTACGAGATCGTTCAAGGGAGGTGAGTTGTTGAAATAACTTCAATTCCATTTGAAATGAGGGCTAAAACAAAAGAATGCTTTTGGCAATACGAAGTATGCCGGAAGAAACAAGCTTACCATGAAAGGCTGAATTCAGCGGTAGAGCCCCTCCAAAATAGCCGGGGCGAAATCATTCCCTTCAAGCAGGCACAGAATGGATAACCTGAGGTTTCCGGTCCGCGCCGGGCACAATTTAGGCACAATCAACAAAAAAGGGGCTAAGCTGAAATCGCCTAACCCCTTGATTTTACAAGTGCCGGGTCGCGGAATCGAACCACGGACACGAGGATTTTCAGTCCTCTGCTCTACCGACTGAGCTAACCCGGCATCCTGACTTATACCCCAATTTATATTACAACCTTTCGGGTGTGTCAAGAGTTACTTTGCCCTGAGGAGGATTTATTTGTAGGGCTTTCCTTTCTCTTTTCAAGAGAAGCCACGGTTCTCAAAGGAGGGTATGCCTATTTTCAGAAGAAAAAGCTTCGTTATCCCATAGCCCAGAAGGGCTCCTCCCGCGACATCCGTGGGAAAATGAACCCCCAGATAGAGTCGAGTCCATCCCACCAGGCCGGCAACGAGATAAAAGACCACACGGTATCGAGGAAACCGGGCAGAGAGCAGCGTGGCCATCATGAACGCGTAGACGGTGTGAGCGCTTGGAAAGCTCGGGTCCAGAACTTCGCCAGGGCTCGTTGAGAATCTCAAAGCCATCTCATGAGAAAAAGGAGGCCTCTGACGATGGACGAGAAACTTAAGGCCGTAAACGACTGCGGACTGGGTCCCGTAGAGAAGAGCCAGTCTTCCAAGGACCTTCCCTTTCCTTTTAAGAACCCATGCGAAAAGGATAAAGAGGATGACTGCAACGTGGCTTCCGAAGTGGGTTAGCCAGGGGATGACCCGATCCGGAAAAGGTGACGCCCACCACCCATTGGCCCACTGCATGAACTTCAACTCCCAGGCCATCTTCCCCAACCCCGTTCAGGACGCGGTGAAATTTGACGTTGACGGCCGGATCACGCTTTTTCCCGTGTCCCTCGTCTCCCCTTTCCCACATCATTTTCGGAAGTCCCTGCCTACTGCCTGCTGCTTTCTGCCTTCTCCTCTGGGTGTCTCCCCTTCCGCTTCCCTCTATCCTTTTTTTAAAGGGGGAGTTTCGGGATGATCTCCGCAAGATTCTGACTCTGGATGCAGAGGTCGGCGATTTGATCAAGGTCCTGGCAGGAGGAATTAAAGGCAATGGAAAAGCCAGCCATCTGAAGCATATCCAGATCGCCCCGGCTATCTCCAATGGCGATGGTTTCCTCAGGCCTTATCTCAAATCGACCGAGAATCCGCTTGACCCATTCGGCCTTTTTGTCAAAATAGACCTGGATTCTCACCTTCCCGGTCAAAATTCCGTTTTCATGAAGAAGATCATTTGAAATGGAATAATCAAATCCGTATTTCTGATGAACCCAGTTCGAAAGAACCGAGAGCCCGGACGAAACCATCGTCAGCATCAATCGTTTCTCTTTCAGATACTGAATTAGCTCGGCCACGCCATCGTGAAATGGGACTGTCTCAACAATGCTCAGCAGTTCTTCAACCTTCATTCCCTTCCAGACCAGCGCATCGAGTTCACAGAATTGCTCATAGGAAATCTCCCCTGCTAAAAATCTCTCCTGATATTTCTCGGCAAACCCGTACCACCTTCCCAGACACTTATGAATATACTCCCAGATGGATCGTTCCCGGGTAAGGGTCCCATCGAGGTCGAAGACCGCCATTTTGAAGTACGAATTCGTTTCCATAGACACTTCAAGAGGGCAAGGTCTGAAAGATCAGGGGACAATACCGCCCCTTCCCTTCGCGATGACGACGGATGATCTTAGGTAGTTTTATCGGATCAAAAATCTTTTAGCGTTTCTTTCTCGAAGCTCTTCTGGCTCTTCTCTTTTTCGGAGGACCCTGCTTCTTCCCTTTTGCCTTTACCTCTGCCCTGGCCTTCTCTACCTGCTTCGAGGCCTTTCCCTCCAGGATCTCTCGCGCCTCGCGCCGTCCCAGCTTTCGAAGAGCTACAATGACTGCTTTCTTTTCATTCCGGGGCTCAAATTTCCCCGTCTCCCATTGATAGATCGCGCCCACCGTCACTCCAGCAAGGGTTGCCAGTTCCCTCTGGGTAAGGCCTAATCGCTCTCGAAGGGTACGAATCAGGCGCGGCGAGAACCGGGATCCCTTCACCTCTTCCGGAGCAGCTACAAGTTCTTTCTTCTCTCCTCCCGCCTCTTTTATCTGGCGGGCCATGGTCCGTTCGAGTTCGTGAACTGTCTTTCGGAGTTGGGTGAGCGTTCCCTTCAGCAACCGGACATCTTTACTCACCGGGACAAAAACTTTTCTCATCTCTCTCTTTGCCAAACGTACGATTTCCGACTTGAACATCCCTTCTATTTTTCCCATAGATCCCTCCTCTGAGATAAAATCCAACTTTACCACTGAAGCCCAAAGGTCTCGGCCGGCCTTCGGTTTTCAGGAAGACAAAAAAAGGTCAGGGTTCAAAATTCGCTCTTCAGATTCCCAATTCCGCTTCCATCCTATCGATTCGTCTTCTTGCCCTTTCCACCTCCTTTTTCTGCTGCATCATCCAATTCCGGCTTTCACGAGACCTCTGTCGAAGAGACGCGATTTGCTCGCCTACCCTACGTTCCGAAGGGGTCCCATCGGAATGGACATGGGAGAGGGCTTCGCCTGGCTTCTGGGCACGATCCACTTGTTCCGCGCTCAGGGGAAGCTGGATGTTCATCTCTCCCAGAGCCTTTTTCAGCCCCTCATAGGAAACCCTGTCCTTTCCCTCCCGTTCAGAAAACTTCACCCCTCTCTCCATCACCATTTTGGCCTTCCGCAGGGGTAACCCACCGAAACGGACCAACCACTCCATGAAGAAGGTGGCTCCCATGAACTCCTTGTCTGCCGCTTCAAACATCTGGACCTTGTTCACCTCGAGAAGCCGAATCACATCGGCCATCACAGAAAGGCACGGTTTTGTCTCATCGATGAGATCCATAATCCAGTATTTCGTCCACTGCGTCTCGCGATTATATCCCATGAAGAGCGACTTGCCTACGGAGAGGAGGCTCACCAGAGTGCCATGAGCAAACGCGGATTTGGCTTTTACCACCTCCAGGACATCGGGGTTTCGCTTCTGGGGCATCATGGAGCTTCCGCTGCAATGACGATCGTCGAGACGGATCATACTAAACTCACGGGTGGAGAGAAGGATCAGGGTTTGAGCGATCGTTGCGAGGTGGTTCATCATGACCGCTACCGCATAGGCCAGTTCCACCTCAGGCTCCCACCTCTGTGTGATGGCATCGGTTACATTTTCAGTAGGGCCTTCAAAGCCTAAGAGCCTTGAGCTCAATTTCCGATCAAGGTCAAAGGATGTTCCGTAACCGGCTCCCGATCCCAGGGGACTCCTGTTGAAAAGAGGAAACCAGTGCATAAACCGGTCCCTATCACGATGAAGGCTTTCCGCAAAAGAAAGGAGGAGATGTCCAAAGGTTGTTACCATGGCCCGCTGGTGATGCGTATATCCGGGCATGATCGTTAATCGGTTCTCTTCGCCCCTTTTCAGAAGAACGTCGATCAGGAGAATCAATCCTTCCACGTAATCCAGCACCTGGTCACGAAGGTAGAGACGCATATCGAGAGCGATCTGATCGTTGCGGCTCCTTCCCGTATGGACTTTCCCCCCATACTCAATCCCCACCTTTTCAATGAGGAAGCTTTCGATGTTGGAGTGGACATCTTCTTTCGAGGCATCAAGTTTGAATAAACCTTTGCAGTAAAGTCTCTCAAGTTCTTTTAAGGTGCGAAGGATCTTCTTCCCTTCGATGTCCGAGAGAATGCCCTGACGGCAGAGCATCAGGACATGAGCCCTATTTCCCCATAGGTCATACGGGATCAGCCTTTCATCGCAGGGTGAAGTGCCTCGAACGTCCCTTCCCGAAAGAAACGCGACCATCTCCTCAGAGGGCATCTCTTCGAATCGTCCACCCCATAGTCTTTTTACCTTCATCTGCGATTTTCTCGGTTTTCCCACTTCGGGTTTCATCTCCAGGGAGAACTATTCTTCAAACTAAGAGTGCCAGGATCTTCGTCCTTGTTCTTTAAATCCTTCCACCCGACCCATTCTCGATCTGTAGTCGTTCTGCGAACGTCAAAAAACTCATGACGATTTGTATATCACAATTTAATGAATTAAACAAGCCTATGTCGTTCCCCAAAAAGCTACTTGACAGAAAATACCCCTGTTTGATATCAGATATATCACATGCTACCCACTCTTTACAAGTGCAAATCGAATATTCAAACTATGTTGATTTTGAAGTGTCAAAGGCTGACCCGTATTGCCTTTATGGGATAGATGGATCACGATATGGCTATAAGTAGAATCCTGTTCATAATACTTTGTTCTGTTCTCCTCTCGGTTTGGATCAGTTGGAATGTTGATGCAGAAGAATCGGATTGGAGGATCTATGATTCTGACGAAGTAGCAGTGCATCACTATGATCACAAAGAAATACGAAATGTGTCGAAGAGTGTCGTAAACGTAAACGATTGATCCGGGCAGGTTGAAGCGCTGGCCTATCAGGTTCTACATCACTCATCTTACATACCAACAGTGAGGATCTTCTGCAAGATAGTCTCCGGTTAAAGAGAAAGCCAAGCTCCGGCAGCCGCTACAACCCTCGACTTCGCAGATTCCGCATTTGCCTTTGAGGCTCTTCTTGCTTCTCAATTTCTTCAGGATTTCCGACTTCTCCCATATCGTCATCAGAGAATCCTTCGAGAGGTTGCCTATCGAAACAGGAAATCGCCGACAGGGAAAGACATTGCCATCCGGCATAACGCAAAGACCATCTGACCCGATGACGCAAGGAGCCCCTAACAATTCTGGTTCTTCTCCGTTGAAGGTAATCTGAAAGGCCTGATAAGGAATGAGTGAGGATTCTTCCATCTCGGCCGAAAAAAAACTTAAGAGGGTCTGGACAAATTCCTTCCACTCCTTTTTATCCAAAACCTGATCGGCAAATCCTCTGCCTCTTCCCAACGGGATAAATCGCTCAAGGATCAATCCATCTATGTTCAGATCCTGACAGAGTCGGATGAAAGGGACGAGAGACCTAACGTTGGTTTTCATGATGGTAAACATGAGGATCACTTCAAATCGACCCTCCCGGCGAAGCAGGCGTAGGCTCTGTACCGTCTTTTCGAAGTTTCCCTTAGAGCGAATCGCATCATTCGTCTCTGGATCTGCTCCATCCAGAGAGAGCTTGACCTTGTTTAACTTGGAATAAGCGGAGAGCCTTTTGATCATTTCCCGATCAAGAAAAAGGCCGTTGGTGATGAGGCCCAGTTCTTCAACTGAGGGACTCTGGTTCAGATCTTCCAGAAGTGAAAAGAGTTCCGGTTTTAGAAGGGGCTCACCACCGGTGAGATGGATGCAGGCCGTTTTATCCCAGCTCTCTATCGCTGTCAGGAGATTCGCGGATATCCTCCTGAGCCCTGCGCCATCAAGATCGTCACTCCTTGTAAAGTCGTCCTGATAGCAATGCCTACAGCGAAGATTGCATTGGTTTGTGATGTGCCACTGGACAAAGAACGATTCTTTCATTTAGCCGCCCATGGAAGCTTTCATTTCCATTTTAAGATCAAAACCGCCTCCTTTCAAATTTCCTTTTAAAACCACTCGACCCCATTGAAACCCCTCTGCCCTTTTCCGTTCCTTTCCAGGGCGATCCCCAACTCACTGGGTCATCCTGCCTTTATGTCTTGCTGAAAAGGTGTTATCAGTAAATGAGGATGATTTTTGATCTTTCGTCGAAAGGAACCTGGAATGTCGCAGAAATCGCTTTGCCCCTTTACTGGTAAAGCATGCATCGAATGTGCCCTTTACAGAGGCAGGCATCATTATTTGCGTTGCTGGAGTCCCCTCGGGAATTCCGCCGACACATCGAGAAAGAAATCTGGCGCCGCCTCTCTCCGGCAATCGGCCGACCTGCGACGTTTAAGAGATCCCCTGAGAAGGGGGACCGGAGCAGGCACTGGATTAAAAAGAGAACCGAAGATCAGGCTGAAAATTACGGATATAGAAACCGGGAAAACCAGGGCTTGCGAGCTCAGTGAAGCCAAAACCTGGGATTGGACCAGATCGCAAAGGTTGAGACTCATTGATGGCTGGCAGGTGACCAGTCTCGATCACCTGATGGAGGTCGCCTTTCGCAAGGCCGAAAAGGGTTACCCAGAAGTGGAGATATGCGAGGCCCCTCGATTCATGCTCTTCAGTGGCGGGTAGGAACGTCAAGTTCTTGGCAGGGACAGGCCCTGTTTTGCAATAGCGAAACCAAGTACTCCCACGAATTATTCACACTGACACCTATCCCGTTGAAGGCCGGGGGAAAATTGGTTATACAAATGATCTCATGGAAAATTGGCGCCTCTTGGATACCGGGGCCCGCTCGGCTGCCGAGAACATGGCCCTTGATGAGATACTGCTCGAATTGAAAGCAGAGGGAAGGATTCCTCATACCCTCCGGTTTCTTCAGTTTTCCAGGCCATCCGTCCTCGTGGGACACCATCAATCCGTCGAAGAAGAAGTCCGCCTCGATTACTGCCGAAAAAAAGAGATCGAGATCAATCGGAGAATTACAGGAGGAGGGGCCCTATACTGGGGCCGGCAGGAGTTAGGCTGGGAGATTTATATTTCCAAGGCAGATCCGAGGATTCCCTCACGGATTGAAGACCTTTATAGAAGAATGGGGGAGGCAGGGGCTGAGGGGCTTCGCCGCCTCGGCATACGCGCCCACTTCCGCCCGAGAAACGATATTGAGGTCCAGGGCCGTAAGATTTCAGGAACCGGAGGAACGGAGCTCTCAGGGGCTATCTTGTTTCAAGGGACGTTATTGGTTGATTTTGATGTCGACGAGATGCTCCGGGCCCTCCGGATTCCCACCGAGAAACTTCAGGACAAAGAGATCGAATCGGTCAGAGAGAGAGTCACCTGTTTAAAATGGGAGCTGGGGCGAATGCCCTCGATTGGAACGATTAAAGCCTCTCTCGTCAAAGGGTTTGAGCAGGCCTTCGGTGTCACCTTTCAGCAAGAACCACTCACTTCTGAAGAGGAATTCCTTCTCGGGGAGAGACTGCCTTACTTTTCCTCTCCGGATTATATCTTTAAAGTGCGAAAGCCTCTGCCAAGAAGGAAAACCCTCACATCAATTCTGAAGGCCCCTGGAGGATTGATTCGGGTCTCTATCGCCATCGATACGAGGACCCATGTGATGAACCAAATTCTCATCACCGGTGACTTCTTTGCCTATCCTAAAAGAGCCATTTTTGACCTCGAAAGCCTTCTCAAGAATTCGAGAGCCACTCCCTCTAATATTGAAGGGGTCATCCGCTCCTTCTTTGCCGACAATAAACCGATGATTCCAGGTGTTGGGGAAAGACATTTTATCCAGGCGATTGAGGAGGCCGTTCAAAAAGAGGAGCTTCTCCCTCATGGATTTGACGAGCAAGACACCCATCATCTCTTTCCTGTCCTAAAAAGGTTTGGAGAGGTGAGGAAACCTGAGGTTCTTCTCCTTCCCTATTGCGCAAAAGAATTGGATTGTTTTTACCGGAATCAAGCGGGCTGTGAATCGTGTGGCCGCTGCTCGGTGGGCGATGCCGCGCAGATGGCGAGGTCTTTCGGTATGGACTCCATCACGATCCAGAATTATGAAGATCTCGAATCGACGCTCCACGAGCTCAAGCGCTCCGGCGCCCAGGGGTTCATCGGATCATGCTGCGAACCCTTCTATGGAAAACACCGCCCCGACTTCGAGCGGATCGGACTGCCCGGAATCCTTGTCGATGTGGAGAGAAGCACGTGCTATGACCTTGGCCAGGAGAAAGAGGCCTTCAGAGGCGGCTTTGAAAACCAGACCCATCTGAACCTTCCTCTACTTCAAAGAATCCTGGAGTACTGCTATGATTGAAAGTTTACCTTTCACCTTTGACCTTTCACCTTCCACCTTTCCTCAGAGGATCCTGGAGTACTCCCATGGCTGAAAGAGCCAGGGGCGGGCGTAAAACCCGCCCCTACAACACCGCTTGCGCGGAGGCCTATGATCTTGTCATTGTTGGGGCTGGCCCTGCAGGCTCAAGCGCTGCCCAGGCTGCTGCCCAGAAAGGAGCCAAAGTTCTCTTGGTCGACCGTAGACAGCGCGTTGGAGTCCCTGTTCAATGTGCAGAACTGGTGCCTCAGTGGATTTCCCGACATGCTACCTTCTCCTCCAAGTGTGTTCTCCAGACCATTGGAAGCATGGTCACCCACGTTCCTGATGGAACATCCGCTGAAATGGCGGGGCCGGGATATATGCTGGATCGGTCCCTCTTCGATAAAGAATTGGTTGTCTCGGCCATATTGTCGGGAGCAAAGATTTTCACAGAAACAAGGGGCACAAGCCTTTCCTCTGAGGGACTTATTGTCGAACGGGGCTCGGGAAAGGAAACCATTAAAGCAAAGGTCATTATTGGGGCCGATGGGGTTCATTCGACTGTGGCTCGCTGGGTTGGGCTCACTCCCGGGAAAACGATCGTGGCCCTCCAATATGAAATCGTCAATCCCTGCCCTCAGGACTATGTGGACATCTTCTTTCATGCAGAATATGAAGGAGGATATGCCTGGTTCTTCCCCAAAGGGACGACCGCCAACGTGGGACTGGGGATTATTCCAGCAAAAACTTCGCTCCTTCCCAGCCTAATGGAAAACTTTCTCCGTCGTCTTCTCCATGCCAAAGGACTGACGGGAATTGAAATCGTTGGAAGGACCGGTGGGTCCATACCCTGTGGGAAACCCCGGCAAACCGTCTTTGGAAATATATTGCTTGCAGGCGATGCCGCAGGTCACGCCCACCCGATCACCGGAGGAGGGATTCTGAACGCCGTGATCGGCGGCCAGATTGCAGGGAGAATCGCTGCTGAGGCAGTTGAGAGAGGAGATCTTCGATATCTTGAGAATTATGAGACCGAGTGGCGAGAGATCTTTGGAAACACCCTGGCTTACGGCGCTCTAAAGAGGGACTTTCTTGAAGAGAATTGGAGCAAACGCGGAGTTGATTTTCAGGATTTGATCCGGAAAACTTGGGTGGGTTTTAAAGAGTATTACGAGGATAGAAGGAAAAGGTGAAATATGAATCAAAAAATCAGCCCTGAATATGTCCAGACCAGCCTCGCTGCTTCTCTCACGTTAGGCCTTCAGCAGGGTTCCTTTCATCGAAACGCGAAACTGAAAGGGCTGAACCTCCTTCTTCACTACGAGGAAGGGTGCCTGGGAAGATGCCACTTCTGTGGCCTTTCGAGATCGAGGCGAGAAAGCCCACGGGGAAAGACTTTTATTCGAGTCGACTGGCCCCTTTATTCTCTCGAAGAGATCATTGAGAGAACAAAAGGAAAGGATCAAATCCACCGGGTCTGCATTTCCATGATCACCCATCCGAGGGCCCTTGAGGATACGATCTATGTCACGAAGAAATTCAGAGAGAAGACCGACCTGCCCATCAGTGTCCTGATCGCCCCGACCCTCGTCCGTGATGCCGAGTCTCTCGAAGCGATGAAGCGAGCCGGGGCAGACCGGGTGGGAATTGCCATCGATGCCGCTACCCCCGAACTCTTCGAACGGCTGAGAGGAAAAGGCGTCGGAGGCCCCCATCATTGGGATCACTACTGGGATGTCGTTCGAATGGCCGTTGAAGTTTTTGGAAGGTTTTATGTCGGAGTTCATCTGATCGTCGGGCTGGGAGAAACGGAGAAGGAGATGGTGGAGACCATTCAGACCGGGCAGGGCATGGGAGCCCACGCCCATCTCTTTTCCTTCTTCCCTGAGAAAGGAAGCCCTATGGAAGACTGTTCTCCCCCTTCCCTCGGCCACTACCGGAGAATTCAACTTGCCCGGTGGATCATCAATGAGGGTCCGGGATCAGCGGAAGAAATGGAGTTCGATGAAACGGGGAGATTGGTCCATTTCGGAATCGATGTCAGTCCCATCATTCAATCCGGTGAACCCTTCATGACCTCCGGATGCCCGGGAAGGGATGGGAAGGTGGCCTGCAATCGTCCCTATGGGAATGAGAGGCCATCAGGGTCCATCAGGAATTTTCCATTTATCCCGGAACCGGAGGATATCGAAGAGATCAAGAACCAGATGGGGATCAAATGATTCGAGACTTAATTGAAACTTCATTAAAGGAGCTCCAGTCCGAAGCCTTCGAGATTCGAAAGTCTCATTTTGGGAATGAGCTTACTTTCTCCATCCCCAGTACCCTTGCCTATCAAAGTCCTGACTTCCCGTTTCAAAAGGATCGTTTCGCCGCGATCAGTGTAACCGGAAGACACTGTGACCTTCGATGCGGACACTGCAAGGGAAAGCTCCTGGAATCGATGATCCCGGCACAGGATTCGCAGAGTTTTCTCCAGGCGGTCAATCAGCTTCGTTCGCAGGGCGCAAACGGCATCCTGGTCAGCGGTGGAGCAGATCGGAATGGGGAGGTTCCCCTAAAAGAATTCATTCCAGCGATCAGACAGATTAAGGAGATGGCCCCTCAATTCAAGGTCATTGTCCACACGGGGCTCGTCGGGCGCGAGATAGCCAGAGAGCTGAAAGAGGCCAATGTCGATCAGGTTCTTATCGACGTGATCGGCGATGATGAAACGATTCGTGAAGTCTATCACCTGAATAAGCGTGTCGAAGATTATGAAGAGACACTACGTCTTCTGAAAGACATGGGGCATCGGCTCGCCCCGCACATCATCATCGGGCATCACTTTGGAGAGATCAGAGGAGAGTGGAGGGCTCTCGAGATGGTCACACGGATCGGCGTGGATACTCTTGTACTGGTTATCATTAAATCCCTTGATCCGGAGGATAAGGGTCTGATGAAAATCCCGAGACCCGAAGAGGCCTCAAAAATCTCCGCCATTGCCCGTATCCTCAATCCCGAAACGCCAATTCGAATGGGCTGTATCCGGCCGGCTCATCCCTGGAAGGCTGAGATGGAGAAGGGTTTCATTAAGTCGGGTGTGAATACCGTCGCCTACCCGCTTCAGGGTACTATTGACTATGCAAAGGGGATAGGTCTTCAAACACGATTCGTCGAGATGTGCTGCAGCCTTCTGTAAGGTCCTCTTCTCTTTATCTTCGTAGAGGGGCAGAAGCTTATCTTTTCCTCGGTCTCTCCCGGGGTTTCTCCCCGAGAGTGAGCTTTATGTCTTCGAAGTTTCCCTTTCGCAACACTTTCAGGATCATTGCATCGCCCGGTTTCTTCTCCCGGATGTATCGGATGAATTCGTCACTTGTTTTGACATCGTGCTGATCCGCTTTCACGACGACATCTCCGCCCACAACGAACTCCAGGTTCCCCACCTGCACTTCCCGGGTTCCACCTTTCAAACCGGCCTTGTCAGCGGGTCCTCCCCTTTCGACCACAGCGATCATTGCGCCTCTTTCCACTTTCAACTTCAGATACTTTGCAATCTCCGGGAGGAGAGGTTGAATCGTCGCACCGATCCAAGGATGAGAAACATATCCCTTTGCGATTAAATCCGGAATCACTTTCTTCGCCGTACTCACAGGGATTGCAAAGCCAATCCCCACGCTCCCACCGGAGGGACTGATGATGGCGCTATTGATCCCCACGATCTCTCCATCCGAATTGAGAAGGGGGCCACCGGAATTCCCGGGGTTGATGGCAGCATCGGTCTGGATGATGTCCTCCATCAATGTTCCCTCTTCAGAACGAATGCTTCGACCCAGCGAGCTAATGATTCCAGTAGTCAGGGTTCGCTCAAGCCCGAAAGGATTTCCGATGGCGAGGGCTTTCTGGCCGATCCGAAGGCTTTTCGAGTCTCCCATGGGAATCACCTTCAATTTCTCTTTGGGGGCCTCAATCCGGATGACCGCGAGATCGTTATCCGGATCGGAGCCAACCAATTTGGCAGGATATTTCGAGCCGTCAGCCAGGGTCACCTCTAATTTCTGCGCGTCACCAACAACGTGGTGGTTTGTTAGAATGTATCCTTTACTGTCGATGATTGAGCCGGACCCTGTTCCCTGGGTCGGGAGGACCCTTAAGAAAAAGTCCATCTGGAGGACCGTGCTGGTGATGTTGACAACTCCGTCGGCGACTCTCTCATAGACCGCGATATTGTTTCTTTCCTCTTCAGTCAGGGCAGCCGGAAAAGCCCGGGCTGCGCTGAAAAAAAGAACCAGAAAGATAACAACGTTAACTGTCTTCACCGTTTTTCGCATAGACATCGTTCCCCCCTCTGGCATATTTTCTACCTCTACCTACCCGTTGTCAAGATACTGTGCTCCGGCTCTCGCCGGTCGGCCACAGCCTACACATTTGCATTTGGATCGGTCCAATTCTCTATATCCTTGGAAGGCCGGATTCGTCGAACAGCCCTTCGAAAAGCGGACCACTGAGGTAGCGCTCACCCGCATCGGGCAGGATGGTAACAATTGTCTTGCCAGCGAATTCATCGGTCTTTGCGAGTCTCAGGGCAACCGCAATGGCAGCACCGCAACTGACACCCGAAAGAATCCCTTCTTCACGGGAAAGGCGCCTTGCATGTTCTATGGCTTCCTCACTGGTGACCCGTTCCACCCGGTCCACCATGGACAGGTCCAGAGTGTCCGGAATAAATCCTGCGCCAATTCCCTGAATCTTGTGCGGCCCGGGTTTCAGTTCCTGACCCGCAAGGCGTTGTGTAATTACCGGGCTTTCAGCCGGTTCGACGGCAACGCTGATGATCTTGTGACGCCGCTCATTCTTGATATACCGCGATACCCCGGAAATAGTCCCTCCGGTGCCCACTCCGGAAACGAGGACATCGATCAAGCCATCTGTCTGTTCCCAGATTTCGGGGCCGGTCGTCTTAAAATGGATTTCCGGATTGGCGGGATTCTTGAACTGTTGAGGCATGAAGTAATTGGGATTCGATGCTGCAATTCGTTCCGCCTCCTCAATAGCACCTTTCATCCCTTTCGCACCAGGTGTAAGAATGACGTCTGCGCCAAAAATGGTAAGTATTTTCCGTCGTTCCATAGACATCGTCTCCGGCATGGTCACATGAAGCTTATACCCTCGTGCCGCAGCTACGAAAGCCAGCGCAATCCCCGTGTTCCCACTCGTCGGCTCGATGATTTCCATCCCGGGTTTGAGCCGTCCATCCTTCTCAGCAGCCCAGACCATGCTGGCTCCTATCCGGCATTTAACCGAATAGGAAGGGTTACGGCCCTCGACCTTCCCCAGCACCGTCGCCCTGAGGCCTTTCGCCATTTTGTTAATCTTCACTATGGGTGTACTACCGATCGAATAACTATTGTCCGGAAACCATTTCTCCATGGCTACCTCCCTCCTCTATTTGGAATAATGGAATATTGGATAAAGCAAGACTGGAATGGTGGAATATTGGGACAGTCGAATTCTGGAATGATCAAAGATTGAAATAGTGGATGATTGGGTATCAAAGACACAAGAACACCAGCCACTTTGTTTTTGAGCATTGTTCCATCATTCCAATATTCCATTGCCACTTACTTCCCATCATTCCATTATTCCAGCATTCCAGCATTCCGCCTTTTTTTAGTTCATCGGTGGTTTGAAACTCCGCAGTCTCAGCGCATTTGACACGACTGTGACCGACGAAAACGCCATCGCTCCTGCAGCAAAAATGGGGTTCAAAAGGATTCCAAAAAATGGGAAGAGAACGCCCGCGGCCACCGGAATGAGGATCGTGTTGTAAGCGAAGGCCCAGAAAAGGTTCTGTTTGATGTTGCGGATGGTGGCCCTGCTCAGGGCAATAGCAGTTACAATCCCTCTAAGGTCTCCCCCGATCAATGTGATATCTGAAGACTCCATGGCAACATCCGTTCCGGTCCCGATGGCAATGCCCACGTCCGCCTGTGCCAGAGCGGGTGCATCGTTAATCCCATCCCCGACCATTCCCACCTTTTTTCCTTCTTTCTGAAGGCGTTTCACCTCCTCAGCCTTCATCTCAGGAAGGACCTCTGCCAGGATTCTGTCAATCCCGATCTCCCGGGCGATGGCTCTTGCCGTTTTCTCATGATCTCCTGTCAGCATCACCACTTCCAGCCCCATCCTGTGGAGGGCTTCTACGGCTTCCTTCGAATTCTCCTTCAACGTATCTGCAACAGCAAGGATACCGGCCGCCCTTCCCTCAACGGCCAGAAACATGGATGTCTTCCCCTGATCCGAGAGTCTTTCGGCCCTCTCTGCCAATCCGTTTAGTGACACCCCTCTTTCTTCCATCAATCTCAGATTTCCGAGAAGAACTCCTTTTGAATCGACCTTTGTCTCAATGCCTTGACCTGCTATGGCCCGAAACTCACTGGGATCGATAAGGCTCAAACCTTCCTCCCTGGCCCTTCTCACAATGGCCTCTCCCAGCGGATGCTCCGACCCCTTCTCGGCAGAAGCGGCAAGGGTCAGAATTTCTTTCCTTTTAAAACCTTCCGTTTCAACAATATCCGTTACAGAGGGTTCCCCCTTGGTCAGTGTCCCTGTTTTATCCAGGACAATGGTGGTGAGCTGATGGGCGGTCTCCAGCGCCTCTGCCCCGCGGATGAGAATTCCATTCTCCGCCCCTTTTCCAGTTCCCACCATAATCGAAGTGGGAGTGGCCAACCCAAGGGAGCACGGACACGCGATGATCAGGACGGCGATGAAGTTGAGAAAGGCATAGGTCAGAACTGGATAAGGCCCTAATAGAAGCCATACGATGAATGTCACGACTGCGATTGAAATGACAACCGGAACAAAGTAACTGGCAATCACATCCGCCAATCGGGCGATGGGGGGCTTCGATCCCTGCGCCTCCTGGACTAGCCGGACAATCTGAGCAAGGACGGTATCCTTCCCGACCTTCGTCGCTTCAAACTTAAACGCCCCGGTCTTGTTGATCGTAGCACCGATGACTTTGTCCCCTGCTTTCTTCTCCACCGGCAATGATTCTCCGGTAATCATGGACTCATCAACAGAGGAGTAACCCTCTCTCACAATGCCATCGACGGGAATCTTCTCTCCGGGCCGCACAACGACAATGTCACCAGAATTCACCTCCACCACAGGAATATCGATTTCATCTCCGTTCCGGACCACTCTGGCTGTTTTGGGTTGAAGGCCGATCAATTTCTTGATTGCCTCTGAAGTCCTTCCCTTTGCCCTTGCCTCCAGGAATCTTCCGAGCAGGATGAGGACGATAATGGCCGCAGACGTGTCAAAATAGACATCTACCATAAGGCCTTCGACCATGATCAGGTGAGGAGCGAACGTCGCAATCAGGCTGTAGAGGTAGGCTGCTGAAGTTCCTATCGCGATCAAGGTGTTCATGTCGCTTGTCTTATGCTTCGCCGCCTTCCAGAACCCCACATAGAATTGCCTGCCAACCCAGAACTGAACAGGAGTGGCTAACAAAAACTGGAGAAAGAAATTGGCCTGCCGTGACAGTCCCCATTTCTCGAAGAGCGAAGCGCCATACATGAGAGCAAGAATTGGAGCGAGGAGGGCAGCACCCGTGGTGAATTTCACTTTGAGTCGGAAGAGCTCCTTCTCCCTGGCCAGTCGTTCCTTTTCAACGATATCCTCTTCTTTGAATTCAAGAACCTGATAGCCTGCCTCCTCGACAACCCTCTTCAGTTCTCGAATCGTCACCTCTTCAGGAATATACTCGACCGAGGCTCTCTCGGTGGCGAAGTTGACACCCGCATGGACCACACCCTTCGCAGAACTGAGCGCTTTTTCCACCCTGCTCACGCACGCTGCACAGGTCATTCCCCGAATGGGTAGCGTGATTTTTTCTATCTTCGCCCCGTAACCGAGGTCCTTTACTTTCTCGATGAGATGGGAGAGGTCGGTCTGGTCACGACTGAAGACAACCGTCGCTTTCTCCGCAGCAAAGTTGACCGTGGCTTTCGATACTCCCTCGACGTCAGCCAAACCTTTCTCAATCCTCGCCGCGCAACTGGCACACGACATCCCCGTGATGGGAAGATCAATGCGCTCCAGATCTGTTTCGGAATTCTTGGATTCCATCAATTCTCCTCTGCTTCTGACAAGTTAATCATCGAAATCCCAAGGAAGCGGGACTTTGTCCCGGTCATCGGTGAAGCTTGCCACTCCGTCTTTATCCATCCACTTATAGACTGTAGCCGTACGGGCTGGAAGCACAAAAGCAAATAATATCAATAAGATGAGATCCACTTCATTTTAATTACCTCCTTTCATTTTACAGAGTCCCGGTCCGAGGCAACAAAACTCAAAACCTTAGCATTTAATATGTTCATTTATATTCCTAATTCAAGGATGTTTCCAAAAGAGACTCGCTCCAGACTAAGCCGGTCACCCAAACAGCTCTGGTCGGCCTGCGCAGTCAGCGCCACTCCAACAGACTAATCCGCTCGCCTCCCATCCCTTTCAATACCTTCATCAGGACGGGCGCGACCATCGTCGTCAGAACAGTTGCGTCTCCGAATAAAAGAATTCTAAAAGCCCTGTGATTTAAACAAATTACCGTTTCTGTATGTTGGGGAACCTTGCTCATTTAAGCTCAGGACAAAAAAAAGCTCCTGGCCTTTGACTAAACCTTAAGGGGGGTGAAGGTTTTAGCAAAGCGGACCCGATTTGCATCAGACCCTCGGCCAAGAGCTTCTCTTGTTTGCCTATTTGTCTGAATTCACACTGGGGGACTTGGCTGGGAGCCTATTAGTCCCCGTCCAATATAATTCTACAGGGGACCGTCTGCAGCGTAAATACGGTGAATTACCTATTCTACAGAAAAAAACAATGTATTTTGGTTCTCCTTTAACTGCAAAGCCCGGTGTTACTCACTCGTGGTCCGAGTAAACGCCAGTGTGAACTCCAAGCTACAAGGCGATTTTCATGCTAAAATTCCACTTTTCAATCTGCCTTCGAAGCCTACGGAGCCGATGACACGCTTACTGAATCCCGGCTGCAAACATCATGATAGTCAGCCAACCCCTTAATCCTGGCCTCCTCGCCACAGAGATGACACGAGGGGTTTTTCTTGATCGTAAAGGTCTTAAAATCCGATTCGAGAGCATTGTAAATCAAAAAGCGGCCGATCAGAGGATTCCCTTTTTTCAAGATGAGCTTGATCACCTCTGTCGCCTGAATCAACCCAATCTGCCCGGGCACAACTCCCAGGACCCCTGCCTCGTCTCAGCTGGGAACGAGACCTGGAGGCGGAGGCTCCGGAAACAGGCATCGCAGGCAAGGACCTCCCCCCCTCGGAAAGAAGACACTCGCCTGTCCTTCGAACTGAAAAACTCCTCCGTAGACATTGGGTTTCCCCGCCAGGAAGCAGGCATCGTTTACGAGGAACTTGGTCGGAAAGTTGTCAGAACCATCCACCACGATATCGAAACCGTTGAAAATACCCAACGCATTTTCGGGGGTTAATCGTTCCTGATAGGTCACAACCCTGACATCCGGATTGATCCGGCTGATCGCATCTTTGGCCGACTCGGTCTTGGGTCTTCCCACATCCGGTGTCCCATGAAATATCTGCCGCTGGAGATTTGTCAGGTCCACAAGATCAGAGTCAATGATTCCCAGTGTCCCGACTCCCGCTGCTGCGAGATAAAGTCCAGCCGGGGAGCCGAGCCCCCCAGCTCCAACAAGGAGAACCTTCGCCTTTAAGAGCTGGATCTGGCCTTTTGCTCCCACCTGTTTGAGCAGAATATGCCTGCTGTAGCGGGTAAGCTGATCCGGGGTCAATTCTGACTCGGTAACGGTCTTATACCCTGCCGCCCTCCACCCATTAATCCCCTTGGCCATCGAAAAAACATTTAGATAACCCTTACCCTTAAGAATTTTAATCGCGGCCAGGGAGCGGACCCCTCTGGCGCAATAGACAACGACGGGAACATCTCTCTCCGGGAGAAGCTCTTCAACCCTCTCATCGATTAGTCCTTGTGGAAGGAAGATAGACCCTTCAAGATAACCTTCAGCCAGCTCTTCTACCTCACGCACGTCAAGGAGAACGACCCGTTCTCCTTCTTCAATGAGCCGATGAGTTTCCTCAACCGATATCTCTAAATCTTCCTTTTTGGCCTTGATCATGAACCAATCTCCCTAAACCATGGCTCTGCCGGTATCGTTGATCACTTCTTCATCCTCTCCAGTATGTTTCAATTAAGTACATAAAAACCAATCTTTATTATTTTTATCAACAAACTTCGCTAAAAGAAGGGGGATTCTCTGTCCCCCGGTTCTTCAGTTCTGAATTGACCTGATAATTGGAGTCTTTAACCCATGCTAATATACTTCACTAAAACTGTCAAGAAAAAACTAAATATAATACATAAATTTCCTTCCAAACTCTCTCTTGAGTCCCATCTTCTCGGCCATTTTGCACAAGTCTCGAATGGTTACGGAGTTGAAATATTCTTTCAGCCGATTCCCGGCCTCATTCCAGATCACCCTGGTCACACATTCCTCAACCCTGTTGCACGGTTTGTCCGAATCTTCAGGATTTAGGCAAAGGACCGGGCTAATATCCCCCTCTGTAATCTGAACGATTTCACCCACCGTAATCTCTTCGGGCTTCCTGCTTAGGAAATAACCCCCCGATGGCCCCCGCTTGCTTCCGACAATCCCTCCCTTCTTCAGCTTCTGAAAGATCTGCTCCAGGTACCGAGGAGAGATTTCCTGCCTTCGGGAAATGTCCTTGACCTGTGTTTCCAACCCCGCAGAGTGATAAGCGATATCAAAAACTGCCCTCACTCCGTATCGGCTTTGAGTTGATAGTCTCATAATTCCACGTCAGGAAGTGAAAAATATTTTTACCATTCTTTATAAAAAATATCAAGAAATTTTTCAAATTTTTTACCCCTTCTCCTGGATCAGTAAATTGAGAAGCTGGATGACGTCAGAGCTCTTCCAGTCCCTGCCACTCACAACTTTGCCTCTCATCCTCCCGCTCTTGTCAATAATGAAAGTGGTCGGAATACCTTTTACCTCAAATGGGTCCAGGGTATCGCATTTTGGATCGAGAAGGACAGGAAAGGTGTAGCGGTGCTTTTCGATAAATTCCTTGACCGGTTTCAACCCTTCGTAATCAACGGAAATGGTCAGAAAGACAAAACCCTTTTCTCTGAATTGCTGGTGGAGAGCCTCCATGGAAGGCATCTCTTCCTTACAGGGACCGCACCACGTCGCCCAGAAGTTCAAAAAAACGACCTTCCCTTTAAACTGCTTCAACTCCACCTTCTTGCCACTTAAATCCTCCAGGCAAAAAGGAGGAGCTTTCTTTTTCTCTTTGACCTGCTTCGCTCCGATTTTTTGCAAAAGATCTTCTTCGCCGCCGTTTGCAGCAACGGAAAGGCACAATAGAGCACAACCCAGAAGACAAAGGTAAGAAAGTCTTTGAGACCTCAATGGTCAAGTCCCCCAGCCGTATTTTACACCTTCCTTTTATTCGTTTCAATGAAATTCCACAAGAATTTCCACAGGCTCCTTCTGGAGCAACAGACTATTGTCCCTTTAGACAATTTTTCTTATAATAATTGATATGCGGAAACCTGATTTTGAAGAGTTTGAAGCAACCTCTCTTTACTGCCCGAGATGCAAGGCTGCGGTGCCGGTGAGGAAAAAGCTTCTCCTGGTTCTTCCCGAAGGAGAAGAGTACGAATACCTCTGCGTTTACTGTTCCTTCTCTGTGGGCATGAAGATTGATAAAAGTGCTCCCCGACTTGAACTCGTTCTGAAACCGTAACCTCCGAATTGCTCGGCACGTTTGTGCGCCGAAGCGCTACAGCGCGCAGGCACGGTGGCCGACCCTACTCTATCCGCCTAACACGGTGACTTGCAGAAGGACTCGGAATCGGATAAGAACCTTTCGGTAGGTGTCGCCTCAACAACTTATTCCTATAGAAAAGGAGAAAAGACGTGAATGCCCAAGACCTCTGTTTTATGTCTGCCAGGGAGATGCATTCCCTTATCAGGAAAAAAGAGCTTTCGCCTGTAGAGTTGATGGAGGCGGTTCTCTCGCAAATTGTCAAAATCAATCCCAGGGTAAATGCCTTCTGCACGCTAGTTCCTGAGATGGCCATGGAGGCGGCGAGAAAGGCGGAAGAAAAGATTGTGGGAGGCGAAGAGGTTGGACCTCTTCACGGGGTCCCAGTGGCGATCAAGGACCTCACTCCGACCGCTGGGATTCGTACCACCTATGGCTCGAAGATCTTTGAGAATCACATCCCTGATGAGGACGGATTGATCGTCCGGCGTCTGAAGGCTGCCGGAGCCATTGTGGT
>Ga0031655_10000562_pt1 | contig 23563 bp, 29 predicted proteins | sample FrelakmetHBP12HB_FD_55187 | JGI IMG/M metagenome (GOLD analysis project Ga0031655, IMG submission 55187) | Freshwater lake sediment microbial communities from the University of Notre Dame, USA, for methane emissions studies -HBP12 HB | ecosystem: Environmental > Aquatic > Freshwater > Lake >... | reverse complement strand
CCTTCTGCGGATTTTCCGTTGTAGATACAGGTCCTGCCAAACCTGGTGCCTGCAATAGTTGCAACCCCGTCAAGAACCGCTAACGTCACAAGTGCCGGTATGACTACCGGGACGGGAAAAAGGATAACGCAGGTAAGCGCACTCACGGCAAAATAGAATGCACCTTTTCCCGGCAATGGATCGCACCGATCAACATAGTTCACGACAGCCGAGAAGACAGGAATGGTATAGCCACGGAGGATCAGATCAATAAGGATTATGCCAATAAAGAGACCACAGGCAAGAACAGCGGTTGCCGTGGTATGATCCAGGACAAGGACCATTCCCACAATAGCCAGGCCGAAGATCAGGTGGATGAGTTTTCGCGCCAACTCCTGCATACTGGATAGTTGGCGGGACGAAAGGTAAAAAGTTCCTGCCCTGTATCCGAAATATCCGTGCAGCCCATCGTATGGTTAAAAAGTATATCAATGCCTATTCCCCTGCGCTTCTCACGTGGCTTGTATCCCTATCTCTCCTCCCTAAAAATAACACCCTTCATGTCGCACACGAACATTTTTGTTCCTCACTTCTCCTGCAATAAACACCCCCGTTTTCCCATTCCTCAAACCTGCGTCTCTTGTTTTCCTCAGAAAAAAGTTCATAATCAACACCCTTACCCCCAGACATCCTAGAGGATTTTTGTCAAAGGGGCCGGCGACACCAAGCAAAAATCAAACAAAGGAGGTAAACACATACATGGCAGATTTCATACAGAACAGTAATGTGAAGACAGCAGTTCGCACCTTAGCGAACCCGATTGCAGACATAGAGGCGTTCAACCTGATCGTACAGTCGGTCGTCACCGACAACCCGTTTACCTGTGAAGCATATATGACCGGTGGGTAGAGCCACCCCCCGGTTGAAAAGACCCGGGAATCCTACACGGTGAAGATCCTGTACGAGGACAGCAATGCAAAGAACATCGGCAACGACTCCGCGAAGTACAACACGATCGCCGGGTTCAGCGCTGGTGCAACTGCACTGCTTGCCAGTGCTGCAAACATCGCAGCCCACAGTAGCACTGCTGTCCGTGACGGTGAGCACGAGACGTATGCCGCGACGGTGAGGTGTCACGATGCAAATGGCGAATTGTACTTCGTCAACTTCAGCCTCGACCAGGTGACCCTTACCTCATACTCGGACGACGCGATCCAGATAACGGCCGAGACCTGGGCAGACACGGTCCCGGCACTCGCCTGATCTTATCTGACGAAACGACCCGGAGGGGAGGAGACCCCCGAAGATCACCGATGATATCCCCACTTCAACCCCCCTATGCTGAAAATAAGTAAAATAAGCCATATTCGGGCTCCGATTCTCTCCTCGGTTATCACCTACTAAATAGAAAAACCCGTAAAACCGCCTTTTTCGGTTCGTGTGGAGAATATGCCATATAATTGCCCTGTTTGCCAAAATACGGCAGATTTACACCTCACAAAAAGCCCTCCAATGGCCCTTAAATCGAGGTGTTTTTTGCCACCTAATTTACCCCATCCGGACCCCCAAAAGGCTGCCAGAACACGAATGTGAGGCTCATTTTTTCCGGCGAGGACTCGTGAAACCAGAATCAGGGGATTTGCCACGACGAGGAATGTTAAAAGCAATGTTCATTTCTCATAGTTTGAGTATGATTGTCAATGCCCAAAGATCACAAAAATTATCCGGTGAATTTAAGCAGTTTTTTCCGGAATGATTCTGTTTTGTCTTCATGTGGATTTGGAATTATCCTGTAACTTATTTCTAGCTGAGCACAAAGGAACTGAAATCCACAATCTCATACCGCATAAGAACCGATTTCCATGAAGATTCTCGCTGGAGGGAAAAAAATGTATATTATTCATCAAGTGGTTTGAAAACACCTTTTTTTGCCTTGAGGATTTTGCATTCAGGACAGCGCCAGGTTAAAGGGAGATAGATCGTCAACGTGCCATTTGACGTTGTACGAATAGCAATCCCGTTGCTCTGCAACTTTGTCATCATGTTCTTTGCAAGTTTCTGGATGTCCCACCGTCTCGGGGTCGATTACCAGAAGTCTACATCGCTCTCGTTCACCGCTGCATCCAACAACTTCGAGCTCGCGATTGCGGTTGCAATCACGGTGTTTGGTATCGCGTCACCGGCAGCTTTTGCCACGGTGATCTGGCCGCTTGTCGAGGTGCCGGTACTGATCGGGCTCGTGAATGTCTCACTCTGGATCAGGGAGAAATGGTATGGCGGAAAGAGCGATGGAANGTGCAGCCCGTCTCTGAAGTGACTGCTCATCTTCCGGTCAGATCAACGAGCTCCGGATCTATGACCAGTAACTCGGAGTGGACGAGATCTCTGCCCAGTACCGGCAGGCAAACCTGACCTGATTGTTCGCTTCTCTGTGATTGGAAAACAATAGTTACCGTATGCCATATCGTCATATACTAATTTATAGGGAGAAAGGGAAATTTCTATTAGATCGAATTTGTTTACCCGGCTAGCTTACAACCGGGTACTCTTTTGAAAGTTGTAGGAGGTTATGATGATAAGGGCGTGGTTAGTTTTTCTGTCGCTGATTGTGGTTTCACTTTGTATTTCGGGTTGTTTTTCGATTCCGCCGACTAATGTCCATGTGGCTTCGTCTTCCAGAAGTTCGGGGGACATCGATACGTCCCTGTTTAAAACGGATACGTCCGTTAGCGTATCCGAGAGCAATGCGGTGTTGCAGAAGGTTGCGGGGTATCTCGAAGCAGGTGATATCAATAACTTTAACAATTCCTTGTCGATGAACGCACATGCGTTGATGAGCGGCCCGCTGAACATACCGGCAGACAGGGCTGCTAAGGTTGGCCAGGCCATGAAAAAAGCGCGGGTTACTTCTGCGTCGATGGATGTAGTCTTTTATGTGACCGATATCGATGGCGAAAGTTTTTCATTCGATATGGCAAAGGAGGGTGGAGTATGGAAGCTAGATCAGTTTTAGTCCTGTCGTTCATCGTGGTGTTATTAGTGTTATTGCCGGGACAGGCTTTCGCATATGATGACTCGCTTGGCGCCCACAGCAATATAAATTCGCTTGCCCTGAGCAAGTTCCAGACGGAGGTCATCCCGGGCGATCCGTACCTCAGGAACGTGCACATCGACAACACCCCCTGCACGGGTATTGCGTGGGATCCGTCGGACGGCGACAGGATCAATCCCCCGGAGATCGCTATACAGAGGGTTAAGACCCTGCGTATGTGGGTCATTGACGGAGGTTATTCTGCTGACGAGCCGGAGGGAACCATGGCGCTGTGCCATTTCTACGATCCAACGCAGGCCCCGGGCAAGAGGTATCTGACTGATCAGCAGTCTATGGTGAAGGTCCTGTCCCAGTATAACAGCGAGTACCGAAACCCGGGGATCGATGCGGTGCAGTGGGCGTTCCACGGGGAACAGTTTGGAACTGTTTTCGATCAGCAGTATTCCTGGGACCAGGGAAAGATTTCCCTGAAGAATGCTCTGGAGAGCCCGGATCCGAATAACGTGAACTATGGAAAGGCCTGGCGTTCGCTCGGGGAAACCATGCACCTGATGGCCGACATGACCGTGCCGGCTCACGTCCGCAATGACGGGCACGCGTCAGCGCTGAATGACCCTGACCCCTACGAAAGCAGCACGACATGGCAGCTCGTGCAGAGCAACGCCGGCAACGCGTTCGCTTCGGGCATCAATTACGACCAGAGCCCGGAGCAGCTGATGATCGGCGTAGCGAGCTATACGAACTCGCACTTCCTGTCGAAAGACACAATTCCCCTGCCCACAAATGTTTCAAGCCCGTGGCACAAGTACGCCAAGCCTTCAGTAGAAGGGTTGACCCCAAGCGCACAGGGTTACCTCTATCAGGATATTAACGGTGAAGGCAGCCGCATGGCAAAAACCCGTTCGCTCTGGTCCACGCTCTTCGATACCGGCAAGCAGCAGTACATGATCGATGATAACGTCTGCAATGACCAGCGAAAAGTGCTCATCCCAACCGCGATTAAGGCAGACGAGATGCTGATAAGCGACTTCCTGCCCAGATTCCAGGTTAGCGCACAGGTAAATTCCACGTCAGGTAACGGAAAATATACCATNACCGGCGGTATCAAAGGCATCGACAAGGGAGAATGGCCCCAGATCAGTTCGATGAAAATCCGCAACGGCGCAAGGATAATCGTCACAGATCCAAAAACCGGCAAGGAGACAGTGACACCGGTAACGCTGATAGACCCGTCGCGTGACTTGAACTCGTTCAGCTACGACTTTGTCGCCAATCCGGGCGACACAGTCAGGCTGGAATACGACCTCGGTGGCTATGTTGTACCTTCACCGGAAAACGCTGCCCCGGAACCTGCAGTTACACCAACGCTGAGTACCGGCACAACAAATCAGAAACCGCCTGAGCCTTTCCGCGACTTCCCCGAAGTGCCCGTACCACCAGCTCCTCAGCTGCTGAAACAAAAACAAAACAGCATTGGCGAGTCGTACTCCTTTTATAACGATAAGAATGGTTATGTGCGCAAGTGGGGACCATTTACGACAACCAATAGTGCCGGTATGGTGACCGCCAAAGGCACTTACTTAGATGACGAGAGCGCCGGCTTTACGGCGAATAACGGTGCGTTCGATTGCTACATCGGCTATCAGCGCTATTACCAGCAGGATGGAAGAACCCCTCGTGAGATCAAATATTATAATGCACACGGCGTCCTCCGTTTCGATGATACCTGGACCACCGACGGTGCTCCCAGCGATAAGTATGATTATTCGGAAAAAGGAATCATGACCAGTCATCGGTTCTATTCTAAGAACAATCTCCAGTTTTATGATGAATACGATAGCTCCGGAAAGATGACGGTGAGGGAGACTTTCGACGCGAAGGGGAATATGATCGACAGCAGGAAACAGTAACGTTCGTGGCGGCCTGAAAATCACTCAAGGCTGCCATCTTTTTTAGATTTTATAGGTCGTTTAGCATAATGTCGCCCTGCTCTTTACGATCATCGTGATGTTCTCGTTGAAAGGAGAGTATATCGTGAACGTGCCCTTCGATGTCGATTACCAGAAGTCGACCTCATTTTAGGCTATTTTACCCTTTATAGTATGCCGGCCAATACCGGAAAACCCCGATAATTCCCTCTTTTCAGTTCCCGTGGAAAATAAGCTTAAATATCGCTCTAATCACTAAAATACGGCAGAAATGCATCCCTTCCAAAGCCTGCCAAAGGGCATTAAATCAAGGCTTTTTTCGCTACCAGGTTTAGCCCATCCGGACCCAAAAAACCCTGCCGGAATGCCGCCAGAATGTGAATATGAGGCTCATTTTTTCCGAAGAAAGTCAAAGATTTGGGTTAAGACAGGAATACGGGGAGCAGACCCGCTATTTAGAAATCAATCGACCAGAACAGAACACATAAACCTATTTATTTCATCATTTCAGTAAAACGGTAATAGAATGGCAACCTTTGATCAGTCAATCCTCGACATCTTCATCTTCGGTCTGATTGCCGGCATCTGCCCGTGCAACAGTATCCTGTGCATGGGACTGATCGGGTACCGAAGAGCGGGAATACGCAACTGTCTTTTACCAATATTCTCAAACTGACCATATCGTTCTGCATCAGTACAACACTCGTGCTCCTTCCGGTCGGTGTGATTGCAGGATTTATCGGAAAATATCTGCTGTTCCTCAACAGTATGATCGCATGGGCAATCGGTGGCCTGCTTATGATCCTGGTGGGACTGCAGCTTCTCCAGGTATACAAGCCGCCGATAAGGACCATCTTCAATTTCTTCAGGGTGCCGATGTCCTATACCATTAATGGGGGCGTTCCTGCTCGGGCTCTCGTTTGGTGCAATTACTGTAGGAAGAGGGTGCCCTATGCTCCTTATCTTCCTGATGTATATCGTCCTCTACCAGACTGCGTTCCAGGGATTTTTCACTATGCTCATTTACGCTGTCGGGCTCTCCATCCCGCTCATTGTCATCAGCTCGCTGGGAGGAGCGCTTGGTAAAAAAATTAAGGACAAGGCGAGAGTGAGCGGCGAGGTATGCGATAAAATAATTGTTGTCGTAATCGTGCTGATCGGGATTTATTTCCTCTATCTCGCGTTTTAGTAATACTATGTGATGCTCAGTGCATTCCAGCCGTCAAAAGAACAAAGAAGGTGCACAGCAAAAGTCATCTCAATGGATCTCGAACCGCAGGAAGCACAACATCCTTTTATCTACCTCAACAACGCTGCGACGACCTGGCCAAAGCCGACTGAGGTACTTCAGGAAGTTGCTGAATGCCTGCGCTTGCCGCTGAACGAACTGGGAAGGACAACGGGTAATGGATCCATGGACTATCCTTCTGCTGCACGTGAGGCCCTTGCAGAATTTTTCCATGCCGGTCCTCCCGAGCACTTTGTCTTTACGCAGAATGCCACCGACTCACTTAACCTGCTGATTCACGGATTCGCGAAAAAGAGCGGTATTCCATTCCATGCGATCACTACAGAACTCGAACACAACTCGTTGCTCCGCCCGCTCACTGCGCTGGAACAGGACGGGCAAATAAGGCTCTCGGTTGTACCTTTCGCCGATAATAGCGTGAATCTTGCTGCAATAAAAAAGGCAATCTGCGAAGATACACGCCTCGTCGTCATGACGCATGGGAGTAATGTGCTCGGATCCGTGCAGGACATCGGACCGATCGCGGAATACCTCCATGCCAATGATATTTTCTTCGTCGTAGATGGCGCCCAGACCGCCGGCCACATTCCGGTTGATCTTTCGGACATTCCGGTCGATGCTTTCGTATTTACCGGGCACAAGGCACTCTTCGGCATCCCTGGCATTGGCGGATTCTATATCACTGAACCGAATGCAATCGCGATCATAAGGCAGGGTGGCACGGGTACGGATTCATTGACGCTCACCCATCCCTTCGAGATGCCGATGCGGTTCGAGACAGGGACACATAATTACCCCGGCATTGCATCACTACACGCCGGGATACGGTTTATCACATCAACCGGTCAGGAAACAATCGAGAAGAAGAATACGGATCTTACCCGCAGTTTCATCCGCGAACTGAAGAACATACGGGGCATCACTATCTATAACGAAAATCCTGACCTCCCGGTCGTATCGTTCAATATCACCGGGATCGACAACCATGAGGTGGGATTCATCCTTGCCCGGGCTTACAACGTGATCACGAGGACCGGCCTCCACTGCGCCCCGCTCGTCCATGAATGCATTGACGGCGGGAAAGGGTGTATCCGGGCAAGTTTCTCGTATTTCAACACCCGCGATGAATGCAGTGCAGCAGCAAAAGCGGTCCGGGAGGTGGCAGAGAGTGCGGATTCTCAAGTCCGTTCAGACTAAAGTCTGTGTTGACGGCTCGCTCATGAAGGAGTACGTGCTCGACAAACCGCTGAACGAAGGCTTCCTGAGATTCCTGGAAACCTTTGGCACGGTCCGGTTCCTTGAGCAGCTCAGAAAACCCTACTTCTCTTTTGAAAAAGAGCATTTCATCTCCATAAAGGGTTTTGTCGGGGACAGTAATGTCGAGGTGCGGTACAAAAAAGAGTTCCAGGATCTGGTGGGAGACTATTTTCATCTCCTGCTTTACTATTTTGACCAGGGCGAACGCGGGATCTCAGCACTGAAAGGGAATGAGGATTCAATAAGGGATAAGATGAAGATTCGGCTGANACCACTGCCAGAGAATGGTACATGATCCCGTCACGCCGTGTCTTTGANGATCATGCCGGAGATTATGACCGGTGGTTCGATGAACACGACGACGTTTACCAGGCACAACAACGGATGCTCCGCGTGGCACTCCCCCATGCCGGAAACGGTCTTGAAGTGGGCGTAGGATCGGGACGGTTCGCGGCACTGTTCGGCATCCGTTGCGGCATCGATCCATCCCGTGAACTCGTACGGTTAGCAAAGCACCGGGGGGTTGAAGTCGTTATAGGCGAAGGTGAGCATCTGCCGTATTCTACGGGTTCCTTCGATTATGTGCTGATGATGACGGTTATCTGCTATCTTGGAGATGTAATGGGAGTTTTCCGAGAGGTACACCGCGTGCTTGAACCTGACGGAACACTTGTTGTCGGGTTCATCGAATCTGGCGGGGAAATTTCTCTAAAATACCAGGATGAGTCAACCAAGGGGCGGTTCCTGCGATACGCAAAATTCCGGACTGCTGAAGAGGTAAGCAAATTTTTCAAAGAAGCAGGTTTTGTAAATGTGTCCACTATTAAAAAGGCCCGTGGGATCTGCGTCACGAGCGGGCAGAAATAGTGGGAACAGAACTGGGATGATACGCTCAACGGGGCGCAAATGCACCCGGGTAATTAGGGGATTTCGATCGGGTTTGTACTCTTGGGCGGTCTTTATCCTTTAGGAATCTTTTCTAATAAAACCGTTGACGCTCTTCAGGCAGGGTAAAAAAAGGAAATTATTTTTCCAGTTTTTTCATCAGCCACGCCATATTGGTGCCCAGCGTCTTCATTGTTGCAAGCCCCTCTTTATCCTTTTTTACATCGCCGGGTGCAAGTCCCATGCCGATGTTCCAGTAGGATGAACCGGGGACAATCATCTGGCTGATTAAGAAGAAGTGGTTAAGGGTGTCGAACGTATGGATTGCACCTGCCCGACGGGCTGCAACCACAGCAGCACCCACCTTGCGCTGGAACAGGTGATCGTTTGCCCGGGCAACATATCCCGCACGGTCGATGAGCGCTTTCATCTCCGTTGAAACATCCGTAAAGTAGGTAGGCGATGCCAGGATAATCCCATCAGCTTCGACCATCTTTTCGATGCACTCGTTGACGACATCATTGGCAATAACGCACCGTTTATCTTTATTCTTATAACATTTTCCGCAGGCAAGACAGCCCCGGATCTTTTTCCCTGCAAACTGGACAAGTTAAGTCTCGATCCCTGCTTTTTTGAGTTCCTTAAACACTGTGTTGACCAGAACGGCTGTATTGCCGTCTTTTCTGGCACTGCCGTTGAATGCTACGACTTTCATTTTCTCCCTCATTTCATTCGTTTTGTTCCGGATATTATAGAATCACCGCTTGCTGCCACAACCACCGGAACCGGGCTGGCGATCCATAACCTTCTTTAGAGTCTGAGCTGAAAATGGATCACAGGCTGCATCATCATGGCAGAAGNAGAGTTTCAGTCCATTCCTGTCGATCAGCTGATGGAAACACTGCACACATCACTGNAGGGTCTCTCTTCTGGAGAGGTTGAATCCCGAAGGGCATCCTATGGCCCCAATGCGGTGGTGCCGCAGAAAAAACTGGCAGCTTTTCGCCAGTTTGCCGGCCAGTTTAAAAACCCGCTAATTATTATCCTCCTTCTCGCAGCGGTCCTCTCCGTCTTTCTTGCAGAATTTGTCGATGCGATGATCATCATCGCGATTGTTTTCCTGAGCGTGTTTATTGACTTTTTCCAGGAGTACCGGGCAGAACGGTCAGTCGAGCTCTTAAGGAAAAAAATCTCCACTCTGGCCACGGTTATCAGGGACGGAAGCAGTAAGGATGTACCATTGTCGGAGCTGGTCCCCGGGGACATCATTTCCCTGTCTGCCGGTGCTATTGTACCTGCGGATGCTCGTGTCCTTCTTGCCCGGGATTTCTTTGTGGACCAGTCAGCACTCACGGGAGAATCGTTCCCGGTGGAAAAAACAGNACATATTCGGGAGGATGAGAAACANGATCCGCAACAATGGGAACACTACCTGTTCATGAGCTCACCGGTAGTTTCCGGCAGCGCGACTGCAGTGGTGGTAAAAACCGGGATGTCGACCGAGTACGGGAAGATTGCGGAACGGCTGACCGCCCGGCCACCGGAGACGGAATTTGAACGCGGGCTGAAGCAGTTTTCCTATCTTATCACCCGAATTATATTCCTCCTTGTTATATTCGTTTTTTTCACCAATGCCCTGTTTAAACATGGTGTACTCGATTCCCTCCTGTTTGCGGTTGCACTTGCAGTCGGTCTTACGCCGGAACTCCTCCCCATGATCCTGACAGTCAATCTGTCGAAGGGTGCGCTCGCGATGTCAGAGAAAGGTGTGATCGTCAAGCACCTGGTCTCAATCCAGAACTTCGGGAGCATGGACATGCTCTGCACCGACAAGACCGGGACATTAACCGAGAACCGGATCACGCTGGTGTACCATGTGGATGCAGAGAGAAACACCAGTGAACAGGTACTGTTGTATTCATACCTGAACAGTTATCACCAGACAGGACTGAAAAGTCCCCTCGATGAGGCAATTCTCAGAACGAGCGGTGTGGAGATCGGGCGGTTCCAGAAAATTGACGAAATCCCGTTTGATTTCATCCGGAAACGGGTCTCGGTCGTAGTTGTAAAAAACCAGGATCGTATCCTGATCACCAAAGGGGCGCCCGAGGAGGTCCTGAAATTATGTACCCGTATTTCCCGAATGAGCGTGTCAGAACCTTTTACCGGGGATTGGCATACACGCGCTGTGGGTTTGTACGAAACACTCAGCAGTGAAGGGTTCAGGGTCCTTGCTGTCGCTTCAAAAGAGATCACGGAAGAAAAATCCATCTATACCTTTGCTGATGAAACCGACCTCATCCTGCATGGCTTTGTTGCATTCATCGATCCCCCAAAGGAGACCGTACGTGAATCACTGCGCATGCTCCATGACGCGGGAGTTGAAGTGAAGATCATCACCGGAGATAACGAACTCGTCACCCGTCATGTATGTTCCGCACTCGAGTTCCCGATCATAAGGATGATTGAGGGGAGCGAGATCTCCCGGATGGACAGCGACACCCTCGCCAGCGCAGTCGAGAAGGCGAATATATTCACCCGGGTTTCCCCACCACAGAAAGAACGGATCATCAGGGCACTGATGAAAAATAATCACGTGGTCGGGTATCTCGGGGACGGGATCAACGATGCCCCCTCAATCCGGGCCGCAGATATCGGGATAACGGTGGACAACGCGGTCGATATCGCAAAGGAATCTGCCGACATCGTTCTGCTGAAAAAAGATCTCCGTGTGCTCCACGAAGGTATTCTTGAAGGAAGGAAGACGTTTGGAAACACGATGAAGTACATCATGATGGGGACAAGCTCGAATTTTGGCAACATGATCAGTGTGGCGGCCGCGTCACTCTTTCTGCCCTTCCTTCCCCTCCTTCCTGTCCAGATACTTCTTAATAATCTCCTTTACGACGTTTCCCAGTCAACAATTCCAACGGATGCAGTTGATGATGAGTATGTACTGGCACCAAAACGGTGGGATATCGGATTCATCAAAAAATTTCTGCTCGTATTCGGACCGGTCAGCTCCCTGTTTGATATCATCACCTTTACCAGTCTTCTCGTGGTATTTCATTCACCCATGGAGATATTCCGGACGGTATGGTTTCTCGAATCGCTCTGCACCCAGACATTCATCATTTTTGCCATCAGGACCACCAAGGTACCTTTCTATAAAAGTCATCCAAGCAGGCTCCTTATCATCAGCAGTATATTCGTTGTCCTGGCCGGAATCGCGATCACCTTCACACCCGCAGGTGGTCTCTTCGGTTTTGTCCCTATTACGCTACCGTATTTCCTGCTTATAGGAGCAATTGTGGCCGGGTATATCGTCGTTGTTGAAATCGTCAAAAAGAGGTTTTACCGTCACACTGTTAAGAACGACGGTACGCGTTGAATTTTCTGAACAGCTCATTTACTGCCATGCTCAGAACGGGAGAGAGGGATTCAACAGCGATTAAATATTTTCCTCAGGTGGCAGGTATTGGCGAATTCTGCCCTTTACCACATGCAACTACCAGGACCATGAAGGCAGAAATAAGCGGTGAAGATGGCCGGTTGTGAAATTATTGATACTAAAGCAAATTGGGATTTAAAAAGGAGAGGGATAGTTACGATTGGACGATGATTGTGCCTTTCATCGAGGGGTGAATCGGGCAGTGGTAGGTATAGGTCCCTGGTTGGGTAAAGGTGAACTGGTAAGACGCTTCGTTTGCAAGCGAGGCTGAAGTGAACGCAACCGGGGCCCCTGAGTCCGACGCGATCTGATGTACAGCCCCGTCCTGGTTCATCCATGTGACCGTTGTTCCGGTCTTGATCATCAGGGTTGAGGGACTGAACGCAAAATTTTTGATCGCGATTGCGTTCGATCCGCCTGCCGGGACCAGGGTGGTCGGCGCGGTTGTTACCAGACTTTGAGAGGAAGTGCAGCCTGAAAACAAGCAGGTGAGAACCAGTATGATCGCACATGCTGACCAGAAAATACCAAGGGAGTTCGAAGTCATAATTTCCTAAAAGCAGTGAGGAATAAAAAATGTTCCTGTCGGATTCAATACAACGAGGAGCAAAGAGAGACGTTTCGCCTGATGTACAAGCGATACCATCATTCTAAAAAGTGGTGGGTAAGGTTCATCACATCCCGGTACGGGATGACCCCGACAATCCGGTTCTTCTCATCTGTTACGGGAAGAGCACGGAAATCATAGCGGTCAAAACTCTGCGATGCCTCTTTGAGGGTGCTTTCCGTGTTCAGGCTGATCACGTTTTCGACCATGATATCTTTTAACAGTGCCCGGTCATCGGCCTGCAGCAATTCCTTTAAATCGATGACCCCGAGAAGGATATCCTGCGCGTCTACTACATAAATATACATAATCACATCTTTGTCACGGGCATGGCGCGGGTAATCGTTCTGCACATACTCGACTGTTGTTTCCGGAGAAAATTTAAGGATCTTCTGCGTGGCATAGTGGATGACCTTCTCTTCCTGTTTGCCAATAATCGACTGGATTTTTTTTGCAGTTTCCTTGTTCAGCGCTTCGAGAATAACATGGGCTTCTGAAGAGGGCAGGACAGAGAGGATATCTGCGGCCTGGCCCGGGGTCATATCGTTGATGAGCTGGACCACTTTTTCCTTACTTAAGGATGAAATAATATCCCGCTGCACATGGGGTTCGATCTCTTCTAAAGTATCAGATGCCTGCTCGTTGTCAAGCGAGGAAAACACCATGACCCGCTGGTCGTGATCGAGCTCTTCGAGGATATCTGCCAGATCGACCGGGTGAATTTCTGCTAAGGTTTCTTTCAGGATCTTGAGCTTGACATCTCCTTTAAAACTGCTGATATGCGACGGGAGCGGCTGGATATACATCCATGAAATGACGCCACTATCCCCTGGATCTTCCTGCGGGGCGAGGACTTTAGAGAGGAACCCAAACCCGAGACGGCGCAGGCGTGCGGATTTACTGGTGTCCACTTCAGTGACGTAGAGTTTTGCGTTCCGTTCAACGAGCCGGATATCATAGACCACCTCCACTTCAGCATCTTCTGTGTCGAGCACTTTCTTGTCAAGAATGTGATCCCGCAGCAGGATCGCATCTTCCGGGGGTGAGCTCTCAAATTTTTTCAGATCGTCAATATCGAGGACAAGATGTTGTGGTTCAAGGCTCACCATGCGTTCCCAGGGAACGAGAAGCGGAGGATCTCCAAAAGGGCGGGTAATGACAAAATTCCTGACTTCAGGAAGCTTGCCCGTCTCGATAATCATCAGGTCGGAAAGAGACCCTATCTTTTTTTCGCGCAGGAAGACCTTAGCCCCCAGCATTTCGCTCAGGAGGAATTTCCTGTCGGATCTTTGCGGTTTTCCATCCGCGGGACCATTGTGCATAACCATCGTTTCCCTCAGGTCAATAATGTCCAGAATTTATAGCCAAGGAGGAGTACGAGCAGGATCAGGTAGATCCGGAGGAACAGGAGTGCAATCTTCACGCCGCGCGACATCCTGATACGCGGCGTTTCGTACTTCTTATTGATCTCGGTTATCTTTTCAGTCCATCTGCGGAGCACACTCCCCATACGATGCCCCATCACTGTTTCAATCGTCACCATGCGTACACCTCTTTATTCATCATCTACGTAAGCAACCCCGGGAAGAGCGTGGTAATCCCATAGAGCGTGGACAGGACGATAATCGCAACCACGATGGCCGTCCCGGCTATGTTCTGGAGTGTGGTATTCCGGTACTTCCCCATGATCTCCTCGTTGTTCAAGAGCAGGATCAAAAACACCAGTGCAGCCGGTAGCAGGGTTACGGCAATTACCTGTACAAAGAGCGTGATCAGGACGAGAGGTGCATGGGGTACCAGCACGACTCCACCGGCAGTGACGAGCGCGAACAGGTAGCAGGCATAGAACCACGGGGCTTCGTGGACCTTCATGTTGAGGGAATGCGCCCAACCGAACACTTCCCCAAACGCCCACGAGCTGGCAAGAGATATGCAGATAGCCCCCAGGAATCCTGCGTTAAAGAGACCGATCGCAATGGACGTGCCCAGCCAGGGATTCGTGGTCATCAGAATACTGGCTGCCTGTGCTGCACTCTCAACTTCCCTGCCGTAGAGTACGGTGCCGGTCACTACGACAAGAAAGATCGCGACCAGGACCGTGAACGCTGAGCCGATCAGGGTGTCCATCTGGCCCCAGGGGATGTCTTTTTCCTTCATCCCCTTATCAACCACTGCACTCTGCTGGAAGAAGATCATCCATGGAGCGATGGTAGTTCCGATATTTGCCATTAAGAAAAAGAATAAGGTCCCGTTAAACCCGCCGGGGAAGTGGGGGATCAGTCCGACACTCAGCACTTCACCTACTGAAGGGTGCACAAGNAANGCNGCCGGAATATAGATGATGTTGAGCGCGGCAAACAGGATCGCGATCTTTTCCCATGTCCAGTATTTACCCTGNAGCACCATGAGCATCATGACNATGGATACCAGTACCACGGTGACTACGGGCGGAATATGGAAGATGGCGAGCGCTGCAGTCATGCCGATGAACTCGGTAACAAGCGTAAGCCAGTTCACCAGAGCCAGATCAAGAAATGAGAACCAGCCCCAGAATGATCCAAACGCATCAAAAATCGCTTCTGCATGCCCCCGTTTGGTAACCGCACCCAGTCGCACGGTCATTTCCTGTACAATATAGGCAACCGGCAAAAGCAGCAGTAAAAACCAGATCAGCCCATAGCCGTACTTGGCCCCGGTGACGGTATAGGTAGTAATTCCACCGGCGTCGTTATCGGCAAGCATCACGATAAGACCGGGACCGGCAAGGAAGAAGTATATCTTGAGCGTCTTGATAAACCTGCGATATTTGTAAAAAAATGTTGATCCAATGTCCATTTAAAAACGCTCCCTCCCCGAATCTGTTACATTGTCCTGAACCAGTCCCTCCTTACCGTGAATTTCCAAAAAAATTAGGATATTCACCACTACTGCAGGTAACTGGAGGTAAATCGGCGTAAACATTTAAAAATATTTGTGATTGCAATAACCCTTATTTTCTGAGGAAATTATTCAACGAAGATTACGAAAAAAATCACCTTTACCATCGGACATTAACATCCCGTAGCTTTGAAGGGGCTAGAGACTAACGAACCAATGGATTGAATTCTCAGGAAAAATGAGGGANAAAATTATTTCTTTCCATATCCTGTCTTCTTATCAAATTTTCTCTCAAGATCCCAGAGAAGGAACAGGTCAATATCGGCATANGTATTCTTCCNGANCTCAAACGGATTGTCCATATCCTTGATCAGCAGCAGGAGGGCAGTCAGCAGCATGCAGAGGACGAAAAAGAGGACAAGCCCTTCGTAATAGGGATCGAATCTGACAAAGAACAATAAGATAATAACGCCGGCAGCAGCAAGCTCTGCGATTGCATAGGCTGCAGGTATGAAAGAAGTCTCGGTAATAGTCTTGATCCGGTGCGAAATCCGTTCAATATTCGTCATTTCAGTTTTCAGTTTGATAACATAGTTCGGAGGGGCATTCAGATCAACGAGCCGGGCAATATCTGCATTGATGGTATCGACAACGCTGTCCATTTCTTCCAGGCTCCACACATTGTTCCGGAAATTCGTGTTGATACATCGCAGCAGGGTAGCCGTATTTTCCTGCATACGGTGGACAAGCGTCTTGTCCTGGACTCGGAGGAGATCAAGATCGCTGTAGAATGTCCGGAGTGATGTGGCGATCTCACCGGGGATCTTTTCACTTTCCTTATAATCGGTCAGGGTGCCGGTAACAATAATCGCTATGGTAAAAATTGCCCCACCGATGAATGCAGTGATTCGGCGATCTCCGGCAATGCCGAACCCTTCATTCCGCTGTGATCAAATTTTCTGTACAGCATTCCTGCTGCCTCAAGACGGCCATCCAGTCTCTTCCAGGCACCGGGGTGGCTTTTCCACCCGTGCACAAGAATCACAGGGAACCGATCACCGTTCATTGCAGTACTATTCGATGCCGTGAACGAAAATGGTATGCGATCTGGTTGTGAATATATAAGAAAACAGACTCGCTGACCGTCAAAGACCGTGAATACCGTTATCGTTTTTATAGACAATTATAGTCAGGGGAAATTCTATATGTATTTCTTTTCCATTAATTCTTGAATAATCTGGTGAATAATGAGTCCACAGATACCTACTGAGACAAGGCAATACGATACGAGCTACAGACATTTTGCCAAACGGATGGGAAAAACCCCCAAGTCGTTTATACGGGAAATTCTGAAAGTCACCGAAAGTCCATCGATAATTTCTTTTGCCGGTGGGCTTCCGAATCCTGCTCTTATTGATGTCAAAGGAATCAGCCTTGCTGCAGCGACGGTATTCGGAGAGGATGGCACTTCCGCACTCCAATACTCAACAACTGAGGGATATCTGCCGCTCCGACAGTTCATTGCAGAGCGGTACAGAAAACGTCTTGGTTTGTTGGTTTCTCCCGATGAGATCCTGATAACGAACGGCTCGCAGCAGTGTCTCGACCTGATCGGTAAAGTATTTATTGATAATGGCGATCATATCGCAATCGAACGCCCTGGGTATCTGGGTGCAATTCAGGCATTCTCGCTGTACGAACCGGTTTTTCAGCCTGTTAATCTCGATAAGAGCGGGCTGGATCCTGTCATGCTGGTACAGGTGCTTGATACAAACCCGGTAAAACTCTTCTATGGTGTCCCCAATTCGCAAAACCCCTCCGGGATCACGTATACAAATGAGCGACGCCGGGAACTGGCACCAATCTTTGGCAACACAGACACTCTTTTTGTTGAAGACGATGCCTATGGCGAACTCAATTTTTCTGGAAAATCCCTATCTTCCATGCGAGAATTTTTACCGGGTCAGACCATTATCACCGGATCATTTTCCAAGATTCTGGCGCCGGGGATGAGGCTAGGGTGGGTAGTGGCACCACCTGATATCATGGAACAACTTGTTATCGCAAAACAAGCATCAGACCTGCATTCAAATTATCTGTCGCAGCGCATCGCGTATCAATATCTGCTCCAGCAGAATATCGATGACCATATCAGAAAAATCTGTACGGTGTATAAAACACAATGCCACCTTATGATTGATATTATCAGGGAAAAATTTCCGGAATCGATAGACTACACGGTACCTGAGGGGGGTATGTTTATCTGGTTAACCTTACCGGAGGGAATATCGTCAACTAACGTATTCGAGCGGGCCCTCAACGTAGATGTCGCTGTCCTTCCCGGCACACCATTTTATACAGATGGCGGAGGCGGAAATACGATACGTCTTAACTTTTCCAATTCCACTGAACAAAAAATCATAACAGGAATGGAACGGTTCTCAAATGTCCTCCGCAACCTGATGTAAATTTTTTAGCCCGCTGCAGTGACACTTTATTTTTCCTCGTACCGGTAAGAGAAACAAGTACTCCTCGTATGATCTCCTGGACTACCAGACTCCCGATGGGCATGAGCTTCTCTCTTTGTGTCAGATCCTATGGCATCACCCACTCCAGATCCTGAGGTTTTTTTGACCGCTACCAGAGAAAAGGAAAAANCCGGTAATGGACATTCTGCATATACTCAATGTAGCCTTCCAGGTCCTGGGCAAGCATCTTTTCTTCCCCCACTATCCTTACCATAAGAAGAATGGTCAGGGCAAGACCCGCAAGCGCACCGTAGAATGAACCAAGCAGCAAGGGTGCCCCGACAAACATCAAGATTGCTCCAAGGGTCATGGGATGCCTGACAAACCCGTATACTCCAGTCGACACCACCCGCTGGTTCCGATCCTCCTGGATCCTGACAAGCGGAGACAGGAACGTGTTATCGGTGTATGACCGGAAGAACAGGAAAAATGATCCGACCAGAGCAGCTCCCCCGAGAACGTTCAGCCAGAGGGGAAAAACAGGAGACCATCCGAACCGTTTTGCATCAAGCGGCATGATTATGATCCAGAGAATAAACCCGATCAGGAGCCCAATGACAACATACTTGTCCCAGTTTTCCTGGTTGCCGGTACCGGGCTGCTTGTACCGTTCTGCAAGCAACGCCGGGTCTTTCCGGTACAGGTAGAGAATTGTCGAAAAACAAAGGACAATAAACCAGATGCTGAAGATCCAGCCTTCGGGCCAGGTGAAATCGCCGGAAAGAACGAGGATGAGTGCAGGAAATACCAGGATGTAAAGGAAAGCGAAAACGACCTTCTTCTCCATGCGTAGTGTATAGGAGATCAGGAGTATTATGTGTCTTTCTCTTACGGGAGCAAAATGAAGGTATCACATCTATCCGGTTGAACGTGCCGATGAGAGGTTATCATCATTAGAGTTTATCCAGTTTTCACGGCGTTTTTACCCAAGCTGGATAGTCCGGATACCATGAACAATATGTTTATCTTTTAGCTTAGGGGAATCATTACTCTGGGAAAGATCATGGATAAAAAAAACTCTCACCACTAACCAGGGGGTTCCGGTTGCCGATAACCAGAACTCCCTCACTGCCGGGCAGCGTGGACNGGTCCTCCTGCAGGATACCCACCTGATCGAGAAGCTGGCGCATTTCGACCGGGAGAGGATCCCGGAACGGGTGGTTCACGCAAAAGGAGCAGGTGCTCACGGGTACTTTCAGGTCTATAAAAATATGGCCTCGAATACAAAGGCAAAATTCCTCCAGGACCCAAAAAAGAAAATACCGGTATTCGTCAGGTTTTCGACCGTGGTCGGAGCACGGGGATCTGCGGATTCCGCACGGGACCCCCGGGGATTTGCCGTAAAATTCTACACAGAAGACGGGAATTATGACCTTGTGGGAAACAACCTGCCGGTCTTTTTCATCAGGGATGCCATCAAGTTCCCCGATATGGTACATGCCTTCAAACCCGCGCCTGACACTAATATCCCGACCAGTTCATCAGCCAACAGCCGGTTCTGGGACTTCATTTCCTTAACTCCCGAATCTACCCACATGATCACCTGGCTCTTCTCCGACCGCGGCACCATAAAAAGTTACCGGAAAATAGAGGGATTCGGGGTGAATACCTACATCTGGGTGAATGATACTGGTAAAGGGGTGTATGTCAAGTATCACTGGAAGCCGGCTGCAGGTATCGAGACCATCGACCGTCACGAGTCGACCCGGCTGGCCGGGGAAGACCCGGATATTGCTACGCGGGATCTCTATGACTGGATTGCTTCGGGAAAAACGGTAGAGTATGAACTCAACGTCCAGCTCATGGAGTTTGAAGACGAGTTCAACCTGGACTTTGATCCGCTCGATGCAACAAAAACCTGGCCGGAAGACAAATACCCACTCATGAAAGTGGGGATGATGGTGCTGGACAAGAACCCGGACAATTATTTTGCAGAAGTCGAGCAGGCTGCCTTCTGCCCGGCATCCGTTGTCCCCGGGATCGAACCCTCTGCTGACAAACTGCTGCAGGGCCGGTTATTCTCATACGCCGACACCCAGCGGCACCGTCTGGGGCCAAATTATCTTCAGATCCCGGTTAACCGTCCGATAGTAGAGGTCAATAACAACCAGCGGGACGGGTTTATGCAGTCCGGAACCGGTTTTGGCGGGACCGTCAATTACGAGCCGAACACACTCGGAGGAGGATCCCCGCAGCAGTCCGGTGATTCAACGTTTGTTGGCCGCCCGGTGGTCGGAGGAGAGATCCGTCAGAAGATAGCACTCACCAATGATTTTCAGCAGGCCGGGGAACGCTACCGTTCGTTGTCAAAGAAAGACCAGGACCATCTTGTGGATAATATCATTGACCCGCTGGGACACGCCAAAACAGACATCCAGAAGAGGATGGTGGAGAATCTCACCAAGGCTGATGCAGAGCTTGGGAAACGCGTAGCACTGGGACTTAGGATCTAAGAAGTGTAGCAGGCTCGCTGACTGCGGCGACCGGGGCCCAGGCTCATTTTTATTGCAGCCATTGGTTCCGCTTCTCCATCTGTGGACTAGTCACGATAAACACTCATACCATCTGTATATGGACCAAACCTCTTTTTCAGTCGTAGCTGGTAACGTAGATACGCGGAAAAAAACGGCCGGATTTCCCATTCCGGATAATGTTAACCTCCAGGTTTAATTATTACCGTCTTTTTTGGGAAGGATATGAGGGGATGAAATGAATTACATGAAGATGTTTAATACGTTAGAGTGGGTCAGAATAACGGGATAACTCAGAATAAAAAAGGGACAGTCGGTTCGTTCAATGCCGTTTCCTGCCCGATGTCCTGAGGAAGACCATCGCTATAATCCCGATCGCTCCGACAGGAGCAAGAGGAGAGAGGGGGGAGCCGGTGGAGCCTGAACCTTCATTCACGGTGATGAACGATGACTTTGTTACCGGTTTATTGCCCTTTGGATATTTCGCTGTCATGATAACCGTATAGGTACCGGGAATTACATGCCTATAGGAGGGGTCGTCGTTACCGTTGTTACCGGTACGGTCGTTGTAGTCGTAACCGGGACTGTTGTTGCTGTCGTCGTAATTGTGGAATTAACCGCAGCAGCTGGCACGATGATACATGCGATACAAAAGAACCCGACGCATATTAGCAAAAAAATACGGGAAGTGAAAAATCCTTCCCGATACATGACATTCCGCTCATTGTCCCGAGGCCTGGGTTGAATTGTAACCACCGCTTCTGGTGAGATTGCCGGCAGGAATTCCCAGCGCATCGCGGAGCTGCTGTTCTGTTACTCCCAGATTTTGTGCTGCATCGGTGAGATTCCAGCGATGACCTTGTGTTGCGTTCACAATGCCCATCGCATCTGACAGCTGCTGCTCGGTCACACGCAGCTTCGATGCTGCGGAAGCGAGATCCAGCTGGGGGGGCTGACCGTTGCTCATTGTGCGATTATGATACTGCCCGGAATATGATCCTGGCTGTCCGGGAGATGTTCCTGGCTGTTCTGTTCGCTGGACTGATGATGCGGGATTCCCGGTTTGCTGACCCTGATTATTGTCAGCGCTCTGGACGCACCCTGCAGTAATGATACCCGCTGTAAGAACCAGCGAAATTACAAGTACGATAAGACAAGTCTTTTTCATGACCGTTTCCTCTTTTAATTACTGTATCTGCATTATATTGTGTTTGTAAGATAATAAAAGTAACTCATAAACTACATATTGTAATTCATAAACTACATTTTATTACTTATACATAACTTTGATTGCAAAAGGTAGACAAGGAATTACGCTATTAAAAAAAGAATGAAGATCGGCTGGAAAGTGCAAGGGGGTTTTGTGAGACGTTTATGATGTACTTACCGGGAAATCAGATGATTATGAAAAGTTGAAAAAAAATGAAAAGGAGGTTTATTTATCCTGATAGTAACATTTCTAGGACGCAGCCATCACATCTCCCTGATAGTGAGTTAGTAATGAGATGGAATTTTTCAGAGGATAGATGGCATTCTGTTCCGGATCAAATATAAACGTGGTATATACCTCATTTTTCGTATCCCGTAATGTGTATGAATTACTGCCTTGTACACTCCACATCCCATGAATTAGTAATGTCCTATTTTCATCACCCAGATAAAAGCTCTCTACAAACGAACCATCAGCGTTAAACCGGTATCTGTCGTCATAACCAGAGGAATAATTTTCCCTCCAGACACCAATTATTGGATCTTGTGCCCGTTCAACAGTTGGCGTTGGGGGAGGAATTACGAGCACGGTACTGTTTATAATCTGATGGGGTGGCGTGCTTACTGCCACCGGTTCCGCTCTCGGGGATCCCGTGCCTGTGCATCCGCATATCAGTAAAAATCCGAATATCAGGATTGCAAGGACTCCTGAAATTCGGTAGTTTTTCATAATTTTTACTCCGTTATGCACTGATTTTTACCATTGTCCTTTGGCGGGAAATACTTTACACTTGAGTATGATCCTAAAAAATCCAAGTTACCCTTTTTTACCGGCACTGGCACTCTTGCAGAAGTTTTTCAAGTGCATGGCTCGATCTTGCAGAGGTATATCAAATTGAGACTTCACGGCGGAAAAAGTTTATGTGAGGATAAAGATGAAATATTTAACGAAACACCAATGAAAAGCACCGGCTGGATGATATTGATATTTTTAATTATGCTCTTTTTTACCGGGTGTATTTTCAATAACCGGAATTATGATATCACGGTCAGCAGCCTTGATCCTNGCGGGTTTCTACAGGATGCGGTGGGCAATTTTGATGTGTATACCGGAAATTTTCGGGTAACGAACCCGACCAATATCACTTTTGATAATGTCGACGTGGATATCACTTTATCTCCAACTACCTCTTATTGCCACGGACTTACAAAAACTTTCAGTATTCCCCGGTTTTCCCCCCATGAGAAAAGAACATTACGCATTTCCATCGCAGAATTCGGTAATCTTGATTGTCAGTATAATTATTCATATCAGGTTTTTACGCGGAACACTAACACTATATAGTTGGTATTTCACGAATGAATAAACGAGAAGCCGGTGATCCATCTATCGGTGGAGATCAATCTTGTCAGACCTATTGTGATATCTCTTAATTTCAGGGGGGTCAGCTTTCCATGGAGTATTACATATAACGTAGAGAATCTGAATAAAATTCTCAAGATACTGCTTCTTTTTTTATCATTTATCATAAAAAAGGTCGCTTCCTCTCAAGAGGAATCCCTCGTTGAAGTTACGTATGTCCTGTGTGGGGAAAAATTACATTATGTGGGATTCCTGTGAGGATAACAATGATGTCCATTTCCTTATAGAGCCAGATAGGTGCCGAGATCATATACAGGGATATCAGAATCCCAATCCATGGAAGGGTATTTTAACCGGGCAGGTTCTTTTTCTCCGAATCCTTGAGAAAGATCAGCGCGCAGGAGATCAATTGGAATATAAACGCGAGAAGCTTGTGTAAGTCCTGTCAATTTTGAATCCCCTCGAACTGTATCTATTACTCTGATAAATCCCCCCATACCTGGTATGGGATCTGCAGGACGCTTATCTTTCCCAAGAATTATTTGAGTGGATCCCAGAGATGTTTAGAAAGTATCTCACGAATCCATGATAGTCGGAGTCTTTTCATCGAAAATAAAAACTTCTTCGATATTAACCTTGAAATAGCGTGAAATTTTAAAAGCGAGATCCAGGGAGGGAATGTATTTTTCTTTTTCTATGGCAAGAAT